>Ga0114129_10000183_pt1 | contig 69906 bp, 60 predicted proteins | sample RhiMetdeltSRZDD1_FD_80071 | JGI IMG/M metagenome (GOLD analysis project Ga0114129, IMG submission 80071) | Populus rhizosphere microbial communities from Tennessee, USA - Rhizosphere MetaG P. deltoides SRZDD1 (version 2) (version 2) | ecosystem: Host-associated > Plants > Roots > Rhizosphere >...
ACAGCGTGCTGCGAAGCTCCGGGTTGTACCAGACGCGTGACTCGACGCCGACGAGCACCGGTCGCACAGTCCCGCCGGCGGCGGCGGACGCCTCGCGAAGGACGGCCGACGTGTAGCCTTGCACGGTCGTCGCGGTGTTGGCGTTGTCGCCGTTCAGGAGGATCTGCACTTCGGCGGTCTCGCGGCGCTGAAGCCGGCGCGCAAACCCTTCAGGGATGACGAGCACCGCGCGGGCGAGACCCCGGTTCAACGCATCGTCGATCTCCGCATCCGACCGCGGCGTGGCCACGATGTCGAAATAGGTGGAGCTCGTGAACCGCGCGATCAACTCGCGGCTCTCGGGTGTGGCGTCCCGATCCTGGACGGCCAGCGCAACGTGCCGGATGTCGAAATTCAGCGCGTAACCGTACAGGAACAGGAAGAAGGCCGGAATGAACAGCAGGATCACCAGCGTGCGCCGATCGCGGACAATCTGCCGCATCTCCTTGAGCGAGACGGCCCAGGCGCGCTTCACGCCGCCCTCCGCGATCCCATCTTGTCGGCGACGTCGAGGAACACGTCTTCGAGCGACGGCATCACCGGCTGCACGCTCGTAATCGCGATGCCGTCCTTCGTCAGGGTCTCGCGAATGTCGGGCTCGCCAGTCGTCCGGCTGCGCAGCACGACGTGCACCGAGGTCCCGAACAGGCTCGTCTTCTCGACGAACGGCGTCTTGTCGAGCACAGCCATCGCCCGCACCGGTTCAGGAGATCGCACCTCGAAGATCGGCCGGTCGGCGAACACGGATTTGAGCTCGCGGTTCGAGCCAAGCGCCGCCAGTTGTCCCGCATGGATGATGGCGATCCGGTCGCACCGCTCCGCCTCGTCGAGGTAGTGCGTGGTCACGAGCACGGTCGTGCCGCCGCGCGAGAGATCGTCGATCAGCCGCCAGAAGTCGCGTCGCGAGATGGGATCGACGCCGCCCGTCGGCTCGTCGAGGAAGATGATCGGCGGCTCGTGCAGCAGCGCGCATCCGAGCGCCAGCCGCTGCCGCCACCCGCCGGCGAGATCGCGGGCGAGTTGCTGCTCGCGTCCGGCAAGGCCCGCGATCTGAATCGCGAACGCGCGCCGCCGCTCGAGTCGATCACGGTCCAGGCCGTAGAGCCCGCCGTAGAAGCGAATGTTCTGATCGACGGTCAGCAGCTCGTACAGCGAAAACCGCTGCGACATGTAGCCGATGCGCCGCTTGACGCCTTCCGGATCGCGGCCAACGTCGATGCCGTCGACGGTGGCACGGCCGGATGTCGGCGTGAGCAGCCCGCACAGCATCCGGATGGTCGTCGACTTGCCGGCGCCGTTGGCGCCGAGGAAGCCGAACACCTCGCCGCGGCGGACCGAGAAGCTCAGGTTGTCGACGGCGACGAATTTCCCGAACCGGCGCGAGAGGCCGGCGACGTCGATCGCGATGCCCGCCTGCGCGCCTTCAGGGCTCATGACCCGCCTCCGATCGATCGCAAGAGACGCGCTTCGCCCAGCCGGAGCGAGGCGGCAAGGCGCGTGCGCTCGAGCTCGGCTTCGAGCTGAGCGACTTCCGCCTCGAGCAGATCCGTGCTGGTCGCGACGCCGGCGCTGAATCGTTCCTGCACGACACGTCTCGCTTCGGTGGCTGCGAGCACCGCCTCGGCCGACGCGTCGAGGGCCGCGCGCGCGGATTCGAGGTCGAGCAGACGCTGCCGGATTTCGAGCGCGGTAACCTCGTCGTGTGCCTCGATTTGATGGCCGACGGCGTCCGCCTGCGCGAGCGCGGCGGCGCGATCGGCTTTCGATTTGCCGCTGTCCCACAGCAGCCAGCTCATCTGGACACCGACCTCCCACGACGTGCGCCACTCATCGGTGCGCGGCGCAAACCGCTCGTTGGGCCGGGCCGGGCCGATGCCGGCGCGCCCGGTGATCCGCGGCTCGTTGCTGCCGACAACGGCCGCGGCCGATTGCCTGAACGATTCCTGCCGCTCGAGGAGGGCGGTCCGCTCGCCGCGCTGCTCGCGCGCGCGGGCGGACAGCGCCTCGACGGACTGCGCCGCCAATTCCGCGACACTCGGCGTCGGCTGATCGACCGCGGTCGTCGGCTGAATCGGCGTCCCCGGCGCAAGTCCGACGAGACGCGCGAGGTCGGCCTCGGCAAACGCCGCGGCGTTCCGGGCCTGAATCAGCTGCACGGCTTGTCTGGCCCGCTGGGCCTGCGCCGACAGCAGATCGTTTGGCGGCAGCAGTCCGGCATCGACGCGCGATTTCACATCTCGCACTTGCGCGTCCCAGCGGCCGAGCGAGCGTTCGAGGACGTCGGCGGCGTCGCGCGCCGTGACGAGCCCCCAGTACGCGCGCGAGACGTCGAGCCGCACGTCGTCGGCCTGCGCCCGGCCATCGGCGGCGATCGCGCGGCGATCGGCGCGCGCGGCGTCGACGAACGCTTCCGCCGCCCGCACCGGAAACATTGGAACCGTCAGGTCGGCACGGAACCGGTAGTTGTTGGGAATGTCCGGGAACACCACGAACAGTTCGCCGGTCGGCTGCACGACCGCGAATTCGTCGACGTGATTGGTACGGAGGTACTCGCTCGTCCCCGTGACCGACGGCAGGCGCACGGCCTGGTGCGAGGCGATCGTGGAATCGGCCGCCGCCGCTCGCGCGCGCACCTCCGCGAGACGAGGCGCATGCGCCAGGCCGCGGCTGATGGCGTCGTCGAGCGTCAGCGTCACCGGCGTCTGCGCGGCCGCCGGGGTCACCCCGCCGGCGACGACGGCCAGGATCAAGATCATTGGTCGGAATCTCATGCCTTCCTCGTCAGCGGCGCGCCGCCGGCTCTGCGTCCAAGCCGCTCGATGAAGACGTCCTCGAGCGTCGGCACGATCGCGCGTATCGCGGTGGCGGCAACGCCCATATCGGCGAGCCGCGCGCCGAGCGCCTCGGTCGAATCGTCCGGATCCAATCGCACGTGCAGCCGATCGCCGAACAACTGCACCCGGTCCGGATCCATGTGGCCGCGAAGCGCCCGCATCGCGTCGCGCGGCCGGTCGACGACGACCTCGGCCATTTTTCCCTCCGTTTGCGCCTGCAGCCGTGACGGTTGGTCCTGCGCGAGCAGCCGGCCTTCATGGAGCAACGCCACACGCGTGCAGCGTTCGGCCTCGTCGAGGTACGGCGTGGCCATGATCATCGTCAGCCCCTGCGCCTGAAACTCGGCCAGCAGCTTCCAGAACTCGCGGCGCGACACGGGATCGACGCCGGTCGTCGGTTCGTCGAGGACGAGCACCGGCGGCTCGTGCACGAGCGTGCACGCGAGCGCGAGCTTCTGTTTCATGCCGCCGGACAGCCGATCGGCGAGCCGCTCCCGGAACTGGCGCAGCCCCGTCAGCTCGAGCAACCGCTGCCGCCGCGCCGCGAAATCCCAGACGCCATGAATGCGCGCAAAGAACGCGACGTTCTCGTCGATCGACAGATCGCCATAGAGGCTGAACCGCTGGGAGAGATAGCCAATCGACGCGGTCGCCGTCCGGCGCACGCGAAACGGGTCGACCCCGAAGACGCGGATGACGCCGGCGTCGGGTGCGATCAATCCGCAAATCATCCGCAGCGTCGTCGTCTTGCCGGCACCGTCGGGACCGATGACGCCGACCATCTCGCCGCGGTTGACGGTCAGGCTCAACCGATCGACGGCCGTCGTGTGGCCGAACGTCTTCCGGACGTCGGTGAGCTCGATGAGCGGCTCGGCCATATCGTCTGATCCGTCCCGGGCGCCTACTGCCTCGCGCCGAACTGCACTTCCACGGGCATCCCCGGCTTGAGGATCCCCTCGCGGTTGTCGACCGTCACCTTGACGCGGTACACGAGCTTCGCGCGCTCTTCGGCGGTCTGGACGTTGCGCGGCGTGAACTCGGCGCGCGGAGAAATGAACGAAATCCGCCCGGCGAGGCGATTGCCGGCGTCGGTGAGGACGGTCGCCGGCTGATCGATCCGCAGCGTCGGGACCAGCGGTTCCTCGACGTAGACGTTGGCCCACGCGTGGTCCAGATCGATCAACACGATGAGGGGCGCGCCGAGCGCGACCAGTTCCCCGGGCTCGACGAGCCGCGACGAGACGATCCCGGTAATCGGCGCGATCACGGTCGCCTCGCCGCGGTCGTGCTCGAGCGAGGCGATCTCGGCATCGACGGCCGCCACCCGGGCGCGCGCCGCGGCGATTTCTTCGACGCGGGCACCCGCTTTGGCGCGTGCCAGCGCGGCATTGGCCGCGCCGACGCGATCGGCGGCGGCCTTGAGCCGCGCTTCTGCCAGCTCGCGGCGCGCCACGGCATCGTCGAGCTGTTTCTGCGCGCCGGCGCGATTGCGAAGCAACTGCTCGAATCTGGCCTCATCGGTGCGCGACGCGGACAGCTCGGCATCCGCCGCTTGACGGTCGGCGACCGCGGCCGCCACCTGCGCCTCGAGCTGGTGAATGTCTTCCGGCCGCGATCCCGCTTGCAGCAGACGCAGGTTCGCGACCGCCTGATCGCGCTCGGCACGGACGCGCGAAATCGCGAGCACGACATCGGTCGCCGCGAGCGTGACCACCACGTCCCCGGCGTTGACCCGCGCGCCCTCGACGACGTTGACCTTCTCGATCCGGCCGGCGAGCTTGGCGGCGACGCGGACGTCCGTCGCCTCGACGTAGCCGCTCGCGCGCGGCGGCCCGGCGGGCGCGTTGCGCCGGCAGGCCATGCCCGAGAGAGCCAGCGCGATCGTCGTCACGGTGATGAGAACGCCTCTCATGTGCGCTTTCTCCTTCCGGACGGATGGGCCACGACCGCGGGTTCGGCTTCCGTCAAGGCGGCCAACGTCGTCGCCTGCACGTGCGCGACCATGTCTTCGCGCCGCGGTGGGGTGACGTGCGCGGGCACGAGATGGCGATACCGCTCGCGAATCGGCGCGGACGCGGAGAAGAACATCAACGGCGCCACGATGCCGATCTGCGTCACGAACGGGTTCACGCGGCCGAAGATGCCGGCGCGGTGTCCGTCGTGGAGGATCGCCGCAAGCGTTTCGATGACGCGGCGCAGCTCCATCACGATGCTGTCGTCCAGGTGCCGGCCGCCTTCGGCGATTTCGCGCAGCCACATCGCCGGGAAGTGCGGCGACCCTTCCGCGGCCAGCGCGATGGCCTCGATGAACCGGCGCAGCTGCAGGTCGGGCGCGCCGCCCTGCGACCTGACGGCGGTCACGGCGCTGGCGACGGTGCCGAAGGTATGGCGGAGGATTTCGCGGTACAGCGCCGCCTTGCTGCGGAAGTGGTAGTAGAGCATCGCCTTGTTGATGCGGGCGCGGGCGGTGATGCGATCGACCTTGGCGCCGTCGAAGCCGCGCGCCGCGAACTCGGCCGCGGCGGCGGCGAGCAGCCGTTCCCGCGAGGTCCCGGTGCCGGCCACCCGACTGACCATTTGGTTAAACTAACTAGATAGTTAGACGGATGTCAAGTGACCTGTCACACGTCGACCGTCGAACTTTAGGGCTTTCAGGCTTTCTCAGGCTTTCCCGCTCTCAGGCTTCCTACAACAGTTGCTGTAGCCGCTGATATCCGGCTCGACTGACGGGCAGCTTCGTCCCATCGGACAGAATCGCCAGCCGGCTGTCCTTCGCGTACAACTCCACGCGCGCCAGCCGCTCGATGTTCAACAGATACGACCGGTGGATGCGCACGAAGCGCCGCGTGTCGAGTTGAGTCTCCAGATCACCGAGAGTCTGCTCCTTGAGCAGCGTCCGGCCCGCCGTCCGGATGCCGACGTAATCGTCCTGCGCTTCGACGTAGTCGATTCGTTCGGCCGCCACGACGTGGACCTGCGCGCCGTCGCGGATCACGACGCGCTCGAGCGCCGCACCGGGCGGCCGCGCGCTCGCTTTGAGCACCGCCGGCGACGGCCCGCCGGTCGTTCGCGCCCGCGCGCGATCGAGCGCCGCCCGCAGCCGCGGCTGCGCCACCGGCTTGAGCAGGTAGTCGACCGCGTGCACATCGAAAGCCTTGATCGCGAACTCGTCGTACGCCGTCACGAAGATTACCGGCACTTCCCCACCGATCAGCTCGAGCACTTCGAACCCATCGAGCTTCGGCATCTGCACGTCGAGCAGGATCACATCCGGGCGGATCTCACCCACCACCTTGACCGCCTCGAAGCCGTTGGCGCATTCGGCCACGATCTCGACATCGTCAAGGCCGGCGAGATCCTGCCGCAGCGCCAATCGCGCCGGCTCCTCGTCGTCCACGATGACGACGCGCAGGCGATTGCCGACGTCGCTCACGAAACCGCCGCCTCCTCGACCGGCAAGGTCACCGACACCCGATACGACTCCGGACCGGCTTCGATCGCCAGTGAGGCACGATCCCCAAATGACGCGCCGAGACGCCGGCGGACGTTCTCGACACCCAGACCTGTTCCCCGCCGGCTGCCTTCGAGGTCGCGCGGGTTCCGCACGACGATGACCGCGCGCTCGCCCGCCAGGTGCGCGGCGATTTCAACGATCCCGCCCTCGAGCCGCGTCGCGATGCCGTGCCGGACGGCATTCTCGACGAGCGGCTGCAGAATCAGCGGCGGCACGGGCACACCGGCGCAGTCGGTGGCCACCGACGTCTGAACCGCGAGACGCTGGCCGAACCGCACCTGCTCCACGTGCAAGTATTGCTCGGCCAACCCCACTTCTCGCGCGAGGGGAATCCGGCGCGATCCGCCGAGCGCCAGACTGTCTCGCAGGAAGTCGGCGAGCAGCTGGCACATGCGCCGCGCACGCTCGGGATCGGGGACGATGAGGCCGGAAATCGAGTTCAGGCTGTTGAAGAGGAAATGGGGATCGACCTGCGCGCGCAACGCCCGCAGCTCCGCTTCACGGTGCGCAACCTCGGCCTCGAGCGCCTTGCGGGCAGCCACGGCGGATTCTTCGAACGCCTGCAAGAGATAGTGCACGGTGATGGAAAGCAGGTAGCCGAGCACGCCCAATCCCACGACAAGCGACGTGAACGCCGCCGACGATCTGAGCTCGCCCGGCATTCCCAGTCCCATCAGCAGGTGCCACCAGCCGCGGCCGACGGCCGCCCACAGGAACGCGGTCACCAGCGACGCGATCACGGCGGTCACCATGATCCGGATTGCCGACGTCCGCGCGAGCGGCATCGCGCGGCACAGGTACCACGCGGAGAGTGAGACCGGCGCGGCCACGAGCGTGAGCGGCAGCGCAAACAGAATCGCCGAGCTCCAGGGCACGAACAGCAGCGTTCTCAACAGGAGCGCGAGAACGGCGCCGGCCAGACCCCAGGCCGTGAGGTGCAGGAAGAGCCGGCGGCGATCACCCAGGATGGGGTGCATAGAAAGAGGGCAGAGGGCAAAGGGCAGAGGGCAAAGGAAACGCATGCTGCCCAAAGACAAGGACATTCTGCTCTATGTCTTGATCTCGATCCCTCCCATCATCACGAAGCCGCGCACGATCAGGCGATTCTTCGCCTCCTGTGTGCCGCTGCTCTTGTCTTCGGCGCCGCCCATGAGCAGGCTGACCTGATTCGACACGCTCCAGTCCGGTGGCACCCAGATCTCGATACCGCCCCACATCACGAACACGTCGACGATGGCTTCACCGGTCGCGGTCCGTGCCTGACGCAAGTCGAGCTCGACGCCGCCCATGATGGCTGTCAGGTCGGCGCGTCGAAAGGCGACGGACGACAGCCGCCGCTGCTTCCCGGCCCACATCGCAAACTCGGAGATGTTGGCTTCATTGCTGATCGTCGCGGTCTGCGTCACCGCGGCGGAATCACCCATCTCCGCGATGCCGCCCGCCATATCCGTCTCCGTTTGGAGCAGCGGCCGCGCTCCGCGCGCCCGCGAGATGATGATGATGCCCAAGCCTACCAGCAGCATCGGCCACCAGGCGTCGATGTCGATGTGGAACAACCGCTCGGTCTCGAGCCCGATTCCGATAATCATCACCACCGCGCCGACGATCCGGCCACCGCCAGACCCGGTGAGTAGCTTCGTGAGACCGACCGCGATCAGAATCATCGGCCAGTATGTCCAGAGGAACCGCTTCGCGCTGACCCAGCCAAGGTTGTCGGCCGTGAGCAAGAGCCCAAACACGACGATCAGCAGGCCCAGCACGGCCTGCGGCGTGACACGAAATCCCGATCGCGCGTCGGCCATCTCAGCGACCCTCCGGAGTCGGCTTGGGTTGAGCGGAGCGCGCCCGGGATCCAAGCATGATCGACACGCCGCCGGCAACGATGAACAACGGCCAGGAGCGGTCGAGGGTCATGATTCGAAAGGTGTGCATCAGAAACAGTCCGCCCAGAAACAGGAGCCAGGCTCCACTTCGCGGCTGGCCCTCGGCGCGCGGCCCGAAAAACTTTCCCGTACCGATGATGATCAGAATCAACGGCCACAGGAGCGAGATGTCGAGGCCGTGGATCAGCCCCAGCTGCTTGCTGAGAAAGACGAGCCCGAGGCCGATGAGCAGGACGCCGGCTGCGACCTGGGACGCCTGGTTGCGCTCCACGTTGACCTCCCTGGCCACGGTCTAGAGCGCTCCGCCGAGCAGTTGCGCCAGCGCGACCGGCCGTGTGATGACCATCCACAACAGTCCCGCGGCCGCGGCACTGGCCGCCATGCCGACGAGCGCGATTCCGATGAGCCACATTCTCATACCGACCATTGCCGTTCTCCGTCTCTATCAGCAGGATACGGAGCGCCCCGCCGCCGATCCTGGGTCTTCCGGCCAACAGCCGCCGGTTCTCGGTGAACGGCGCCTGTCCGGTTCAGGACGCCGGTGGATGGCGCTGCAAGACCTGACGGTCGCAGGTACAATCGAGGCGCAGCCTGCCTGGACGGAGCCGTGAGCGCAGCGAACGTCTGGCGGAGTCCGGCGCAGGCACCAAGGAGTTCAGATGGCGTTTTTTTCGCGCAGCAATCCGCCCGCACCGGCCCCCGCCTCGATCGATCCCGAACCGCTCTCAGCCGAGGCACTCATTTCATTGCGCAATCTCGAAAAGTCGTACGCGCAGGGCACGTCGCGCACGTGGGTCCTGCGCCGGATCACGATGGACATCAAGGACGGCGAATTCGTGTCGATCATGGGGCCGTCAGGCGCCGGCAAGTCCACGCTGCTGCACATCGTCGGCATGCACGACAGCGCCTGGACGGGTGACTACTACTTCGGCGGACAGCCCGTGCATCGGCTCAGCCCCAAGGATCGCGCGCGGCTGCACAAGCAACACATCGGCTTCGTCTTCCAGAGCTATCACCTGCTCGATCACCTGACCGTCTACGAAAACCTCGACGTCCCGCTGTCGTATCGCGACATTCGCAAAGCGGAACGCGACAGCATGGTCTGCGACATCCTCGACCGCTTCAACATCGTCGGCAAGAAAGACCTGTATCCGAATCAGCTCTCAGGCGGTCAGCAGCAGCTCGTGGCCGTGGCGCGGGCGGTCATCGCGAATCCGAAGATCGTGCTCGCGGACGAGCCGACTGGGAACCTGCACTCGAGCCAGGGGCGCGAGATCATGGAGCTGTTCAAGCGCTTGAACGAAGCTGGAACGACGATCGTGCAGGTCACGCACTCGGAGACCAACGCATCATACGGATCCCGCATCATCGAGTTGAAAGACGGCTGGGTCGTGGCGTGAGTGGCGTTCACGCGCGCTGAACGCAGGCTGATCAAGCGACTCACCACTCCACGCGCGGTCCAGCGGTTTCTCAATTCACTTCCCTACAACACCGAACCTCCGCCCGATCCGGCGACGCTCCGATCGTTTCGCGGGGTCGTCAGGCATCACACCGCCAATTGCATCGAAGCGGCCATCACCGCCGCGGTGGTGCTCGAGCAACACGGCTATCCGCCGCTCGTCGTGAGCCTCGAATCGATTGACGGACTCGATCACGTCCTGTTCGTGTACCGATCGCGTGGTCGCTGGGGATCGGTCGCGCGCTCACGCGATCCGGGCCTTCACGGACGACGGCCCGTCTTCCGATCGCTCCGGCAGCTCGCCCAGACCTACTTCGAGCCTTTCATCGATAAGACCGGATGCCTGAAAGCGTACGGGGCCGTCAATCTGACGGTGCTCGATCCGTACGACTGGAGATTGTCGGAGCAGAACGTGTGGAAGGTTGAGCGGCTGCTCTTCGAGGTCCCGCACCGCGCGCTGCCCTACTCCCAGCAACGCGCCGATCGGCTGCGCCGAAAGTATTTCCGCTTTATCGCCGAGCACCCCGGGCGGAAACCTGTTTACTACGATCAGCGCACGTGGACGGAACTGCCTGGTGAATTCAGAAAAGCCTGAAAGCTGGAAAGCTAGAAAGCCTGCTTTCAGGCTTTCCGGCTTTCGAGCTTTGCGCGTTTCACTCAATCCAGATCAAAATCGCGCTGCGGCTTCGAAATCGGCTCGTCCTTCGCCTGCTTGAGTGCTTCCTCGAAGCGCTTCGACAGCGCGTCGCCGCGCGTGCGCTCCGACTGTACCGACTGTTCGAACAGCGCATCCCGCCGCGCCTTGGCTTCCTCCAGAATGCGATGCGCCTCGTCGAGCTTCGGCTTGTCGGCACGCTCCGGCTCGACGTGGCGAACGACGCGCTTGAGACCTTCGTCGATCACGAGCGTGGACTGGCAGCATGGACACGTCACTTCGTACTCGGTTCGCAGCCGTCCCATGGATCACCCCTCGCGTCCCACTATCATAACCACATGTCCCGTGAGCGGATCGACGTACGGATCGTCACGTACAACATCCATCGATCGCGCGGCCTCGACCGACGAACGCGGCCCGATCGCATCGCGCAGGTGCTCGCGGCGATCGAACCGGACATCGTTGCCTTGCAGGAAGTGATCGGGCCCGGCCTCACAGGACCCGGCCACGCCGAGGAGCTGGGCGCCGCGCTCGGCATGGGCTGGGTGATGGCGTCGGCGCGCGAGCTGCGGCGCCATCAATTCGGCAACGTCGTGCTCAGCCGCCATCCCATCCGCGATCACGCGCAGTTCGATCTGTCTTGGAAGACCTGCGAGCCGAGGTGCGCCCAGCGCGTGGCGATCGATCTCGGCGCACGCACGCTGCAGGTCTATAACGTGCACCTGGGCACGGCGCTGCTCGAGCGGCGGTATCAGGCGCCGCGGCTGGCTGGATGGGTCCACGATCGGCGCGTGCCGGGTCCGAAGCTGGTCCTCGGCGACTTCAACGAGTGGTCGAGAGGGCTGGCAACCGATGTCCTCGCCGAGCGTCTCCAGAGCATCGATCTCTACCCCTATCTCCGCCGGCGCCGGACGTATCCGGGCTTTTTCCCCGTTCTGCACCTCGACCACATCTACTTCGAGGGAAGCATCGAGATTCGACGCATCGATCTGCCGCGTACGCGGCTGGCGCTCGTCGCGTCGGATCACCTTCCTCTGGTGGCCGATATTCGGGTTTAGGCGTGTAAGAACCCTGTCGGTTCCGAGGTTCCGGGGTTCCGGGGTTCCGGAGTTCTCAAGAGCTTTTCGAACCCGGAACTTCGGAACCGACAGGGCTCTGGGAACCCGGAACCGACTTCCCTCGTAGATACCATACTGATATCATATTGAAATCTCGGCGGTCACCGCCAGGAGGCCTCTATGATTCGCGAACGAACCCTGTCCACCGTGTCGGGTTGGGTAATGCTGCCGGTACTGCTCATCGGCATGGGAGTCGTCGCCTGGCTCATCGTCCAGACCGCTTCCCAGGAAGGACGGGATGGACCGGCCTGGGTGATGATCGGATTGGTCTTGATCGAGGGACTCCTGTCCTTCCTGCTCGCGGGCTTCTTCATCGTCAACCCGAACGAGGCGCGCGTGGCCACGTTGTTCGGTAAGTACTCCGGCAGCGTCAAGACGGATGGATTTCACTGGGCCAACCCGCTGCTCAAGAAGCGGCACATCTCGCTCCGGATTCGCAACTTCGAGAGCACGAAAATCAAGGTGAACGATCACGAGGGCAATCCGGTCGAGATCGCCGCGATCGTCGTCTGGCGCGTCGTGGAGACCGCCGAAGCGGTGTTCGAGGTCGAGAACTACGAGCACTACGTGAAGGTGCAGAGCGAGGCGGCCGTCAGAAACCTCGCCTCGCAGTATCCGTACGACGCGTACGTCGAAGGACAGAAGTCGCTGCGGGCGAACACGAGCGAAGTGGCCGACCATATGAAGGACGAGGTGCAGGCACGGCTGGCGAAGGCCGGCCTCGAGGTCCTCGAAACCCGAATCAGTCACCTGGCGTACGCGCCCGAGATTGCCGCGGCGATGCTGCAGCGGCAGCAGGCCGGCGCCATCATTGCCGCGCGGCAGCGGATCGTCGAAGGCGCGGTCGGCATGGTCGAGATGGCATTGGAGATGCTCTCGCGCCGCGAGATCGTCACGCTCGACAACGAGCGCAAGGCCTCGATGGTGAGCAACCTGCTGGTCGTGCTGTGCGGCGATCGCAACACGCAGCCGGTCATCAACACCGGAACGATTTACCAGTAACCACGCCGGGCGGGCCCGCTCCGGGGCCCGCCCCGCCTCTTCCCGTCATGGCTGATCGAAAGCCCTTCCTCTTGCGGATCGACCGCAGCGTGCTCGACGCGCTTCAGCGCTGGGCCGACGACGATCTGCGCAGCCTGAACGGCCAGATCGAATTCGTGCTGCGGCGCGCGTTGAAGGCGGCCGGGCGGGATCCCGCGAACCCCGGAACCCCGGAACCCCGGAACCGACAGAAGCCTTGAGTTCGAAGTTTGAAGTTCGAAGTTTGAAGTTCGGGCCGCGTCAGCGGCCCGTCAGTTGTCTTCGTAGTCCGGCTGGATGATCGGCTGAAGCCGCGTCGACGGTCTCAGCGCCTCACGATGATCGAAGACCGGCTGACCGGTGACGTGTATCCCCATTCCGCACGCATCGGCCTTTTTCGTGATGACTACGGTGACGGGACTGCCCTCGACGCCTTCCCGGAAGCCGAGGAGGCAGCCGCAGGCGAGGCGGGCGACAGGCTGGTATTTCTTCATCGGTACAGCAAATCTACTCAAAAAAGCGCCTGAATCTGGCGCTCGAACCACTCGCGCGACTGCGTCCCAGCGTGCTTCATCGCGACGGTGCCGTCACGTCTGATGAACCACGTCACCGGAATCGCGAATGAGGCGTCGTAGGCCTCGAGCAGCTCGTCCATGCCGAGTCCCACCAGGACCGGATAATTCATCTTGTACTCGGCGGCGAACTTCACCAGGTCTTCCGCCGAGTCGTCCGTCGAGATGCCGAGGATCGTGAGCTTCTGATCGCGGTACTTGTCGACGAGCTGGACGAACGCGGGGATCTCGTCCTTGCATGGCCCGCACCAGGTCGCCCAGAAGTTGATGACGAGCGGGCGCCCCTTGAAGTCGGCCAGCCGCACGTCCTTCCCGTTCATATCTTTCAGCGTGTAGTCGAGTCTGGCGACCGCGGCCGATGGATCCGCCGAGGGTTCCGGCAACCGGCTTTCGGTCAGCAGCGCGTAAGCCGGCCAGGCGGCGACGACGATCGCGACCAGACCAGCCTTGGCCCATTGGCTGACGGAGATGCGTTGCACCAATTCGACCTCCCGGTAGCCCTTCACATTACTACAGAACGAGGGGCCGCTCCGACATCCGGAAGCGACGGCGCTGTCCTCGCGCGGTATCGTCACTGACGCGAGCGGAGGCGTCTTTACGGCACATGCCCGAGGCACACAGTTTGCTCTTACGCCAACACTTAGCCGGACCGGCTGAGCAATTGACACCTGGTCGGCAAGCCAGGCCCGGCGCCCAAACAAGTGTAAGATTCGGGAACGGCTGTGAAATGTCCCCCCGGCCGTATCCCGGTTTGAGGTGACCTTATGCGGATGCGCCGCTTGCGCATGTGTACTCTCCCGCTTGGCGCGCTGGCGTTCGCAGTCACGAGCCTGGCTCCCCTCTCGGCACAACAGGTCTCTGATCTCAAGAAGACGCCGCTCGATCGGCAGAACTTCATGGTCCGGTTGGGGACGTGTCCGATTCGCGCCCAGACGCCGTTCGTGCCGTACTTCGGCAAGAACCGCGTGCACCGCAACCGGTTCGACTGGCATATCTACAAGACCGATCATTTCGACATTTATTACTACCCCGAGCTCGAGAAACATCTCGAGCGTGTCGCGGGCTACGCGGAAAGCGCGTACCAGCGCATCAGCGGCGAGCTCAAGCACGATCTGTCGGACCGCGTTCCGCTCATCACGTTCAAGACTCAGAGTGAGTTCCAGCAGCAGAACATCTCGGGCGACGAGCTGCCGGAAGGCGTGCTGGCGTTCGCCGAGCCGGAACGCAACCGGATGGTCCTGCCGATCGACGAGCCGCCGGACCAGCTCTACCGGCTGATCACGCACGAGCTGACGCACGTCTTCGAGTTCTCGATCATTCCGCGGGGACTGATCGGCGCCAACCTGCCGCTCTGGATGGACGAAGGGCTGGCCAATTACATGGCTGGCTACTGGAACATCCTCGACCTGATGCAGGTGCGCGACGCGGCTCTCACCGACAACGTGCCGAAGATGAGCCAGTTCGAAACACAGCCGCTGTCGGGACGCATCACCTACTCGATGGGGCATGCGACGTTCGAGTTCATCGAATCGAAATGGGGCAAAGAAGGACTACGGCAGTTCCTGTTCTCGTGGCGGAAGAACGTCATTGGCGGCGGCGAGAGCGCCTACGAAGAAGCGCTCAAGCTGAAGCCTGAAGACTTCGACGAGCAGTTCGATCGCTACCTGAAGGAACGATTCAAGGCGTTCCGCGACAAGGAGCGCCCCGGCGATTACGGCCGGAATCTCGCGCCGAACCGCGACGGACGATCGCAGTACGTGTCGGTGCTCTCGCTCGAGCCGTCGCCGTCGGGCGACATGGTCGCCGCGGTCGTCGGCAACCGGCGCGACCAGGAGCTCGACATCATTCTGGTGTCCGCGAAGGACGGCCGGTTCATGGGCAATCTCACCAAGGGGTTCGACAAGGATCGCGGGTTCGAATACATCGCGACCGCGGGCGGATTGCGCGGCAACCTCGTGCCCTGGATCGCGTGGGCGCCGGCGAGCGGGCCGGGCGAGTCGCGGTTCCACAGCGACCGCATCGCCTATTTCGCCAGGACCGAAAAGGAGAAGGCGCTCGTCATTCACAACGTCGTCACCGGCAAGATCGAGCAGAAGGTCGATCTGTCGGTGGTGAACGGGCCCGAGTCGCCCGCCTTCAGCCCCGATGGAAAGAAGGTCGCGTTCGCGGCGTTGGTGGAGGCGGTGCCGGATCTCTTCGAAGTGGATTTGACGACGGGCGCGGTGAAGAACCTGACGAAGGACGCGTTTGCGGAATATTCACCGACGTACGCGCCTGACGGCAAGTCGATCGTCTACACCTTGCGCATCAGCGGCAACGACAAGCTCTTCCAGCTCGATCTGGCGAGCGGCCAGCGCAAGCAACTGACGTTTGGGGCGCATGACGACACGGCCGCCAAGTTCTACGACGATCACACGCTGGTCTTTACGTCGACGGCCACAGACCCCAAGACTCCGATCCCGGATGAAGTCGACCGGAACGCGCACATCCCGAATGTCTGGTCGCTCGATCTGAAGAACGGCGAGCTGCGCCAGTGGACCGATACGCTCACGGGCAACGTCTCACCGGTCGTGCTGCACAGCGGGAACCAGCTGCGCGTGGCCTTCGTGTCGTACTACAAAGGCGAGAACGGCATTCATGTGATCTCGGCCGACAAGCCGCTCGCCGTCGTCGCCTCGTCCGACTTCGGCGAGCCGTCGCCGCCGATCGACTTCACGGCGCCGCTCAGCCACACGCTGCTGCGCGACAACATTCACAAGAAGGGCGCGTTCGAGAAGATGAGCCTGGCGGGCCGGCCACCCGTCAGCCTCGGCGTCACGAGCGGCGGCAATTTCTACGGCAACACGCAGGTCACGTTCACGGACGTGCTCGGCGACAAGCAGATCAGCTTCTTCGCCCAGTCGGTCTCGCAGTACCGCACGACGGCCTTCACCTACGTCAACATCGGGAGCCGTCTGAACTACGCGATCCAGGGGTTCTCGCAGGATCAGTTCTATTACGGCCAGGCCGCGTATCTGGTGCCGCCTGAATACGTCGGCTACCTCGACCGCGATCTCGCCGAGGCCGAGCAGAGCCAGCGCGGCGGCACGGCGTTCGCGATCTGGCCCTTCAACCGGTACTCGCGCGCCGAGGGGTTCGTCGGCTACGTGCACTTGTCCGAGGAATACATCAACCAGGGATTCCAGGATCTGGTCAACCAGTACCAGACGGAACAATTCGGTCAGCCGCTCTTCCGCGACGGGCACATGATGCCGCTCGGCGTCTCGTTCGTGCAGGAAACGACGATTTTCCGCCAGTACGGACCGGTCGCCGGCAACACGGTCAAGGTCTCGTTCGACGCGTCGCCGGCGTTTTCCGACGCGTGGCTCTCCCGCCGCACGGTTGACGTCGACGCGCGGCACTACACCCGGCTGGTGGCCAACGGCGTACTGGCCTTGCGGCTGAAGGGGTTCAAGAGCTGGGGGCGGAATCCCGACTTCCTCTACTTCGGCGGCAACTCCGAGATGCGCGGCTACGAGTACCTGCAGTTCATCGGGCACCAGGCGTTCTTCGCGAACGCCGAGCTGCGGTTCCCGCTGATCGAGGCGATGCTGACGCCGCTCGGCGTGCTTGGCGGCCTGCGCGGCGTGTTCTTCGCCGACCTGGGCGCCGCCGGCTTCAACACGCAGTCGTACACGGTGATGAAGAACAACACGGAGATCTACCCGGCCATCGCCGGCTACGATCTCGTGAATCCGATCACGCTCGAGCTGGCGACGCGCTACGAGCCGGTCCGCGTCTCCGGCTTCCGCCTCGTCGACGGGCGCGCGTCGTACGGGATCGGCCTCGAAAGCTTCATCCTCGGCTTCCCGATGCACTTCGACTGGTCCTGGCGGACGCTCTTCAACAAGGACTGGGAGGATGCGCTGTTCCGGACCTGTCAGCAGGTCACCGCGACGTCCATCGATTGCCGATCTGACGGCGGGGCGTTCCGGAAGATGAAGTTCAGTTTCTGGATTGGATACGACTTTTAGAGCCGGGAAGCCGGGAAGCCCGGAAGCCCGGAAGCCGAAAGCAAGCGTGTAAGCTTTAGGCTTCCCAGCTTCCAAGCTCCCAGGCTTCCTGGCTTATGCCTCCAACTTCGTCCCGCACTCCGAAGAGACCATCCGAGTCCTACACCGAGATGGTTCAGGTCGTCCTCCCGAACGACGCGAACCCGCTCGGGTTCCTGCTCGGCGGCACGGCGATGCACCTCATCGACATCGCCGGCGCGATCGCCTGTCATCGCCACACGCGCAGCCTCGCGGTCACCGCCGCGGTTGACGGGCTGGTGTTCCTGCATCCGGTCAAGATTGGCGATCTCGTCGTGTTGAAAGCGTGCGTCACGGCGGTCTTTCACTCGTCGCTCGAAGTGGAAGTGGAGGCGTACTCAGAGGCGATCCTCACCGGCGAGCGCAAGCTCACGAGCCGGGCGTATCTGACCTTCGTCGCGATCGAGCGGACCGGCCGTCGGGTGGAGATCCCGCCGCTACTCCTCGAAACCGACGAAGAACGCCAGCGGGCGCGCGACGCGGAAGTGCGGCGTGCGGCCAGGCTAGAAGCGAAGAACAGGCTTGGGGCTTGAGGCTTGCGCTCTGCTCTAACCTTTTAGACTTTCCGGCTTTCCGGCTCTCAGGCTTTCAGCTCACATCTTCCGCAATCTCACGCGTTGCACGAGATGACCCCGATCCTTCTCCAGAATCAGTCGCGCGCGCTCGCGCGTCGGCTGGATGTTCTCTCGTAGATTGACGCCGTTGATCGTGCGCCAGATCTCGCGCGCCGTGTCGATTGCCTCGGTCTCGCTGAGACGACTGAATCGATGAAAGTACGACGCGGGATCGCGAAAGACCGTTTCTCGTAGCCTGAGAAAGCGCGCCACGTACCACGCTTCAATATCCCGCTCGTCCGCATCGATGTAGATCGAAAAATCGAAGAAGTCCGAGACGAAGACCGGCTCCGTGTGCTCGGTAGATCGCTGCAGGACGTTCAGCCCCTCGATGATCAGAATGTCGGGCCGATCGACGATCTGATACTCCCCCGGCACTTGATCGTAAATCTGATGCGAGTAGACCGGCGCTCGCGCCGGCCCTTCCGCGGCTTTGACGTCGATCATGAACTCGACCAGCCGGCGCACGTCGTAGCTCTCCGGGAACCCTTTTCGCGTGAGAATTCCGCGCGACTCGAGCGTCGCGAGCGGCCACAGAAAGCCGTCGGTCGCGACGAGATCGACGCGCGGGTGCACCGGCCAGCGCCGCAGCAGCGCCTGAAGGATCCGCGCGAACGTGCTCTTGCCGACCGCCACGCTGCCGGCCACGCCAATCACGTACGGTATCCGCGACGCGGGCGTCTCGAGGAACGTGTCCGTGGTCCGGTGAAGATTCTGGGTCGCCGCGACGTGCAGGTTGAGCAGCCGCGACAGCGGAAGGTAGATCTCCTCGACTTCGGCGAGCGGCACCCGCTCGTTGATACCCTGCAGCTCCGCTAAGTCGGCTTCGCCCAGCGTCAGCGGGGTGGACGCGCGCAGACGTGCCCACGACCCCCGGTCGAAGTCGACGTAGGGCGTAGGCACCGGCGGAACCGGGCCTACTTCTTGAAGTAGTCCACGTTCTGCTGGATGTAGTCCTTCCACTTGTCCGGGACTTCGTCGAGCGCGAAGATCGCCTCGACCGGACACGCCGGCACGCACGCCCCGCAGTCGATGCATTCGTCAGGATGGATGTTCAGCATCTTCACTGTTTCGAACGCCGGCTCGTCCTTGCGCGGATGGATGCAATCGACCGGGCAGACGTCGACGCAGGCGCTGTCTTTGGTGCCAATGCAGGGCTCGGTGATGACGTAGGCCATTCTCTCCTCAACAAAAAATCGTCGATGTCACACAGTCAGCCCCGGCGTGCCGACAGGCCAGACCCGGGGCGAACCGACGCCCTGCCCTGAGCTTGCCGACGGGCCGCTCGGCTGCCTGCAATTGTAGCAGGGGCCGCGCCGGCTCTGCTGCCGCGCGCGGAGAGGTAATATGCGTTCGAGGATGAGACGCGTCACCGGCGCCCGGTTCGCGTGCCTACTGACCGCGCTGGCGGTGGCCGGCCTCGTCCGGCCGCCGGCGGCCCGCGCCCAGACGCGCGACGAACCCTACGGCTTCGCCCGCGGCCGGGTGACGTTCGGCGGTGAGCTCGCCGGAGCGCTGTCACCGAAAGACAACGACGCATTTTTCAACTACACCGATTACGAGCGCGACGCGTTGCGCATCGCGCGGCTGCGCATCTTCGGCCAATGGCAGATCGCGCGTCCGCTCGCGCTCGTCGGCGAAGTGCGGACCGAGAATGCCGACGCCCTCGAGGCCTCGGCGCTGTACTTGCGCTGGCGTCCGCTCGAAAGCCAGGAGCTGGACATCCAGATCGGCCGCATCCCGCCGGTCATCGGCGAGTTCGCGCGCCGCGCCTACGGGCGCGACAACCCCGTCATCGGTCTGCCATTGGCCTACCAGTACCTCACGTCGCTCCGGCCGGACGCGCTGCCTTCGACCGTCGACGATGTGCTCCGCATGCGAGGGCGCGGCTGGCGTCCGAATTACCCGATCGGATCGCAGGACATCGATACCGGGGTGCCGCTTGTCTCGGCAACGCGCTGGGACACGGGGATCGAGGCGCGGTGGCGCCGGGGCTGGGTGGAGCTCGCGGGCGCCTTCACGCGCGGCGCGCCCGCCGTGCCGGTCGTGCGCGAGACGAACGGCGGCCGGCAGTGGTCCGGCCGCGCGGCCCTGCAGACGCCGGCCGGACTGAGGCTCGGCGTGTCCGCGGCCCGCGGGGAATGGATCGAGGATTCGGTCCTCGTGCTGATCCCCGAAAGCGAGCGCGACAACTCAGCGCAGACCGTGATCGGCGCCGACGCCGAGCTCGGTCTCGGGCACTGGCTCGTCCGTGGCGAAGTCATCCGTTCGGCGTTCGAAATTCCCATCGAGTTTTCGCCTGCGGCGTCGCCGCTCGTCGCGTGGTCCAGCTTCGTGTCCGCCCGATATCGCTGGCATCCGCGCTGGCAGGTCGCCGCCCGGGCGGAGCGTCTCGATTTCGCCTCGCTGACCGGATCGAACGGCGTCCCGGTCGAGTGGGATGCCCCCGTGACGCGTGTGGAAGCCGTCGTCGGATTCCGCGTGACGCGGCCGATCGAGATCCGCGCGGGCTGGCAGCACAACTGGCGCGATGGCGGCCGCGTCCACGAGCGCGGCTACCCCGCTCTCCAGGTCCTCTATTGGTTCTGAGCGCTCCGCCAATGTGCCGTCCGCTCGCGACGCTCGTGCTGGCAGGCCTGGTCGCAGTAACGGCGGCTTCGCACGCGAGTGAAGTCGGGATCATTCGCGGCCAGGTGATCGTCTCCGCGCCGCCGAGCGCGGCTACCCGGCCCGCGGTGTCGGACCTCGCCACCGCCAGGCTCGAGCCGGTGGACCGCCGCCGCTCGGTCGTATATCTCGACTATCCGCCGCCGCGGCAGGCGTTCGAAGAGCTTCGTTCCGGACGCGCGAAGATGGATCAGAAGGGACAGCAGTTCGTTCCGAGAGTGCTCGCGATCACCGTCGGGACGACGGTGGACTTCCCCAACAGCGATACGACGTTCCACAACGCGTTCTCGCTGTCGCCCATCGGGATGTTCGATCTCGGCCGGTACCGGCCGGGCCGCACGCGGTCGTTCCGGTTCGAGCGTCCGGGAATCGTGCCGGTCTCGTGCGACATCCACTCGCACATGAGCGCGTACATCCTCGTGTTCAACCACCCGTTCTTCGCGGTCACGGATGACGACGGGCGCTACACGATTTCCGGCATTCCGGGCGGCACGTATACGCTCGTGGTCTGGAGTGAGATCGGCCGTCCGGCGCCGCGGAAAGTGACCGTCATCGACGGCGAGGCCGTCGAGGCGAATTTCCAGGTTGGGCGCGGCGGCGAATGAGCGTCCTGTCCTCACTGACCAACCGCATCTTCCTCGCGAGCGCTCTGCTGCTCCTGGTGTCGATCGGCATCGCCGTCTACCGCGTCACGGATTCCGTCTCGCGGCGAGCGGAGGTCGAATTGCGGACGGGGCTCGCGGAGGCCGCGTCCTTCGTCAAGGAATACAGTCAGACGCAATTCGCGGACTTCATTCGCAACGGCAAGCTCATCGCGGATTTGCCGGTGCTCAAGAACTCGACGGCGACCGACGATCCGCCGACCGTCCAGCTGAACGCCAACCTGTATCAGCGTGAAGTCGAGGCGGATCTCTTCGTCGTGCTCGGCCGGACGGGCCAGCTGCTTGCGCGCGCCGGCCGCGTGCAGCCGGACGAGCCCGCGATCAAAGCGATCGTCGCGGCCTGCCGGAAGAGTCCGGACGGCTCGACGTTCTGGCCGTACGCTGCCGGCGTGCTGCATGCCGCCGCGCTGGTGATCGAGCCCGGTCCCGCGCCGATCGGCACGCTCGTCATCGGCTTCAGCCTCGATCAGGATGCCGCGCGCCGTTTCAAGAAGCTCACGAACAGCGAGATCGCCTTCGCGCTGGGCCCGCAGATCGTCGCCTCGACGCTCGATCCCGAGCGCACGGCGGAGCTCGGCGACCTGGCGAGTCAAACGGGGATCTTCCGGCGGAGGATCGGCGGCGAGGATTACGTCGGACAGGTCGAGCCGCTCGGCACGACCGGCGGGCTCGGCGAGCCAGTGGCGCTGGTGCTGCGATCGCGGACGGAGCATTTGAAATTCCTGCCCGAGCTGCGCTGGCAGATTGCCCTCACGGGCCTCGCCGCGGTGCTGCTGGCCACGCTCGTCGGATACGCCATCGCCCGGACGGTGACGCGCCCGCTGCGCGCCCTCACGGCCACGATGCGTGAGATGGCGGCGACCGGGGACCTGGCCCGGACGGTGCCGGCGGTCGGCCGTTGGGACGACGAAGATGCGCGGCTGCTGTCGACGACATTCGGGCAGCTCACGGGCGCGCTCGATCGCTTTCAGCGCGAGGCGGCGCAGCGCGAGCGGCTCTCATCGCTCGGACGGCTCTCGACCGTCATCGCCCACGAAATCCGCAACCCGCTGATGATCATCAAGTCGGCGGTTCGTAGCCTGCGCCAGCATGCGTCCACCGACGTCACCGACGTCGCCGCCAACATCGACGAGGAAGTGCAGCGGCTCAATCGCGTCGTGAGCGACGTGCTCGACTTCGCGAAACCGATCCGCTTCGAGCTGGCGCCGGCCGATCTCGGGGACATCTGCCGCGCGGCGGCGCAGGCGGCGCAGATCGCGCCCGACGCGGTGCCGGTCACACTCGAGTTGGCTGCGGGGCCGATTCCCATGACCACCGATGCCGAGCGGCTCCGCGCCGTGCTGGTCAACGTGCTCAACAATGCGCAGGAAGCGGTGCGGGCGCGCGGGTCCGGCGGCACCGGTGCGCTCATCCGGCTGCGCGTCCTGCGGCGGCCGCCCAATACCTGCCGGATCGAAATCATCGATCGCGGCCTCGGCATCCCGGCCGAGGACCAGGCGCGGGTCTTCGAGCCGTTCTTCACGACGCGGCGCGGCGGCTCGGGCCTCGGTCTGGCAATCGCCCGCAATGTCATCGAAGGGCTCGGCGGCACCATCGCCGTCGAGAGCCGCGTCAATTCGGGAACTACCGTCCGAATGGATCTCCCGGAAGCGACCTCCGAGCTGATAGTGCGTTTGGCTGGTCAGGAAAGCGAACGAGCGTGACGCGCGGCTCCATCCTCCTCGTCGATGACGAACCCAAGATCCGGCAGGCGCTGACGAAGGCGCTCCGCGACGAGGGGCACGACGTCACCGCGACCGGAAGTCCGCGCGAAGCGCTGCGGTTCGTCGGCGAGCGTCCGTACGATCTGCTGATCGCCGACAACCTGATGCCCGAGCTGACGGGGCTGGAGCTCATCCGCGAAATCGTGAACGTCGCCGGCGATCGGCCGCAGATTCTGATGATGACGGCGCACGCGACGGTCGAGAGCGCGATCGAAGCCATGAAGCTCGGCGCGCTCGATTACCTGCAGAAGCCGTTCGAGATCGACGAGTTCCTCGTCGTCGTCGATCGCGCCATCGCGCACGGCCGCCTGCGCACCCACCGGGACTACCTCATCACCGAGCGCGACGAACAATTCGATCACTACGGCATCATCGGCCGGAGCCGCGTGATCCAGGACGTCGTGCGGACCGCGAAGCTCGTGGCGCAGTCGCGCAGCACGGTGCTGATCACGGGAGAGACCGGCACGGGCAAGGAACTGGTGGCGCGCGCCATTCACGACTGGAGCGCGCAGCGCGAGATGCCGCTCGTCCGAGTCAACTGCGCGGCGCTACCGGAAACGCTCATCGAATCGGAGCTCTTCGGCCACGTCCGGGGCGCGTTCACTGGCGCGGTGACGAACAAGAAAGGTCGTTTTGCGCTCGCCGACGGCGGCACCATCTTCCTGGACGAGATCGGCGTCATCGCGCCGAACGTGCAGGCGAAGCTCCTGCGCGTCCTGCAGGAACGGGAGTTCGAGCCGCTCGGGTCCGAGCGGACGCTGACGGTTGACGTGCGGATCATCGCGGCGACCAACCGCGACCTGCGTCAGCTGGCGGGCGAAGGACGATTCCACGAGGATCTCTATTACCGGTTGAACGTCATCCCGATCGCGCTGCCGCCGTTGCGCGATCGGCGCGAGGACATTCCGCTCCTGGTCGATCATTTCGTGCGCCGTCACGCGAGCCGCGCCGGGAAACGGATCGACGGCATCGCGCCCGATACGCTGGCGCTGCTCACGGAGGCGGCGTGGCCCGGGAACGTCCGCGAGCTCGAGAACACGGTCGAGCGCGCCGTGGTGCTCGCGCCCGAACCCGTGATCCGGCCGCGCGACGTCGTCCTCGTGGGCGCGCTGGCAACCGCGCAGCCGGGTCTGCCCTCACTCAATCTGAAACAAAATCTCGAGTGGACCGAACGCGAGACGGTCCGGCGGGCGCTCGACGCCGCGCGCGGCGTGAAAAAGGACGCCGCCGAATCGATGGGGATCAGCCAGCGGGCGTTGAGCTACTACCTTTCCAAGCATCGACTGGATGATCCGGAGGGGTAACTCGTCTTACGTCGCCCGTAATCGCTTACGTCGGCCGTAAGAAAAACCCGTGTGACGAATTGCGTTGGCGGGCCGATTCCCAAGACCGGCGCGGCACCGTCCTTGCTCTTGGAGGCGGCAAGCTCCGAAGGGGGCGAGGTGGTGCGGCGTGTCGGGCTGATTGGGGGACCGACGGTGCCTCGGTATCGGTGCCTTTCCGGGGACGCTGGAACGATCACTCGCGCGCGGCCTCCCGTACCTCGCTCCCTTCGGAGCTGATTCTTTGCCGGTAGAATGACTCGATGTGGCCGGCACGTCTCTCGGCGCGTGTCTGTCAACTCGCGATGTGTGTCGCCGTGGCGGCCTGCGGGAACAGCACCCCATCGGCACCCAGCGGCCCTCCGGTCAACACGACCAGCATTACCATCACCGCGGCGGGCGCAAATCCCAAAAATATTCAGGTAGCGCTCGGGTCACGCGTGCTGTTCATCAACAACGACACGCGGCCGCACTGGATGGCCTCCGACCCCCACCCTGAACACACCGATTGTCCCGAATTCGATCAGGTCGGGACGCTGCTGCCCAACCAGAGCCGCGAGACCGGGAATCTCGTCACGCCGCGGACGTGCGGGTTCCACGACCACGACAACCCCACGTCAACCGCCCTTCAGGGACAGGTCACGATCCGCTGACAACTGCCGCCAGAGTGCGGTGCCGCTCACGATCGCCACAACAGCCGACACGAGCGCCGCCACGCGGTGGCCCATCAGGAAATGCCCGAGCCCGAACAGGGCGCTGTAGACCACGACGCAGCCGTTCAGGGAGCCGATGAAGGCGCGGGTCATGTTGTCCGCGGGCGGGAGGTTGCCTGACTCCCGGCGGATCTCACGCCAGCCTGGACCGGCGGGCCGCACGTGGCGGTAGAACGCCTTCAGGACTTCCCGATCCGTTGGACGGGTCGCGAATGTGACCGTCAGCCAGACGACGGTCGTGACGGCAATCGTCAGCACGAGCGACACGTGCTCGGGCAGAGCGGCGCCCCGCCGCGCCGCGACGAAGAGCACGACGCCAAGCGCAAAGGAGCTTGCCATCGCGGCAATCTCACTCCAGGCATTGATGCGCCACCAGAACCAGCGCAACAGGTACAGCAGCCCGGTGCCGGCGCCAATCGAGAGCAGCAGATTGAAGCTTTCGCGTGCCGACTCGAGCACCAGCGTGAACAGCGCGGCGGCGACCATGAGCAGCCCCGTTACGACGCGGCCGGCCATGACGTAGTGGCGCTCCGCCTCTCCCGGGCGAATGAACCGGCGATACATGTCGTGGACGAGGTACGAGGTGCCCCAATTGAGGTGCGTCGACATCGTCGACACATACGCCGCGAGAAGACCGGCGACCATCAGCCCGAGCAGTCCGGCCGGGAGAAACGTCAGCATCGCCGGATAGGCCATGTCGTGGCCGAGGAGTTTCGGATCGACGTGCGGGAGAGCGCGCTGGATGTCGCTCAACTTCGGAAAGACGAGCATCGACGACAGGGCGACGATGATCCACGGCCACGGCCGCATGGCGTAGTGCGCCACGTTGAAGAGCAGCGTGCCCAGCCACGCGTCGCGCTCGGTCCGGGCCGCAAGAATGCGCTGCGCGATGTAGCTGCCGCCGCCGGGCTCAGCGCCCGGGTACCACGTCGACCACCACTGGACGGTGAGCGGCACGATGAAAATCGCCATCGCCGTCGTCCAGTCGCTCCAGTCCGGGAGCAGGCCCAGCACGCGAGGATCCGTCTGCTCGATCAGCCGCGAAAGTCCACCGACCTGGGGACGCCGGACCGCGTAGACGGCCGCCGCGATCGACCCGGTCATCGCGATGCCGAACTGGATGAAGTCGGTGACGAGCACGCCCCACAAACCGGACGTCGCGGCGAACAGGACGTTCAGCACGCTGCAGATGAGGAGCGTGCTTCCCATCGGCCAACCGAGCAGCACGTTGGCGATCTTGGCGGCTGCCAGATTGACGGTTGCCATAATGGCGATGTTGAAGAACGCGCCGAGGTACACCGCGCGAAATCCACGCACCCACGACGCGGCACGGCCGGAATAGCGCAACTCGTAGAACTCGAGATCGGTCAGCACACCGAGGCGGCGCCACAGCCGCGCGTAAAAGAACACCGTCGTCATTCCGGTGAGCAGAAACGCCCACCAGACCCAGTTGGCGGCGATCCCGCCCTCGCGGACGAGGTTGGTGACGAGATTCGGCGTATCGGTGCTGAACGTCGTCGCCACCATCGAGGTGCCGATCAGCCACCACGGCGCGGCGCGCCCGGACGTGAAGAACTCTGCGGTGCTGGTACCGGCCCGCCGCGCCAGCAGCAGCGCCGGCACGAACGAGACGGCAATTGACGCGAGCACGATGGCCCAGTCGAGGGCCGTCAGATGGGTCGTCAAGACATCATCTCTTAGTAGTCGTACACGCCTTTCCCCACTTTCTTCCCGAGCCGTCCGGCCTTGACGTACTGCACGAGCAGCGGGCACGGACGGTATTTCTCGCCGAGCGTGCGGTGCAGGTACTCGAGGATGCTCAGCCGCGTGTCGAGCCCGACGAGATCGACCAGCTCGAACGGGCCCATCGGATGGTTCAGGCCGAGCTTCAATGCCTTGTCGATGTCGCGCGCGGAAGCGACTCCTTCCATGAGCATGTAGAACGCCTCGTTGCCGATCGAGGCGTTGACGCGCGTCGTGATGAATCCCGGCGCCTCGCGGACGTGGACGGTGTCCTTGCCCATCGACGTCGCCACCCGGTCGATCGTCTCGAGCGTTTCGTCGCTCGATTCGAGCGCGCGGACGATCTCGACGAGCTTCATCTTGTGGACGGGATTGAAAAAGTGCATGCCGGCGACGCGCGAGGGGTTCGCGAGCGTGCCGGCCATCTCGGTGATGCTGAGCGCAGACGTGTTGGTCGCCACGATGGCGTGCCGCGGGGCGTGCCGATCGATGTCGGCGAAGAGGCCGAGCTTGAGCTCGATCCGTTCGGGCGCCGCCTCGATGACGAAGTCCGACCCATCGAGCGCCTGGCCGACGCCGGTCGTCACGGTCACCCGCCGCAGTCCGGCGTCTGCGTCGCTGGCGCTGATCTTTCCGCGATCGACACCGGCCTTGAAGATGCCGGCGATCGTGTCTCGCGCGCGCTCGAGCTGAGCTGCCGACACGTCATAGAGGCGCGTTTCGAAGCCGGACGCCGCGGCCGCATGGGCGATGCCGTGCCCCATGGTTCCGGCACCCAGCACGGTCACGGTCCGTACATCCATCGCGATCCGTGACCCTCTAGCGCCGGGCCTGCAGGTTGGAATGTGCCGTGATGTCGTCGAGCGCGGATACGGCGGCGTCGATGTCCGCGTCGCTCGAGTAAAAGTGCGGCGCCAGCCGGATGCCTGCGCCCGGCCGGTAGTCGACGAGAATCTGGCGTCTGAGCAGCTCGTCGGTCGCGCGATCGGCCTGAGGCACGTCGATGATGACGCTGCCGCCGCGCTCGGCGTCACGGTCCGGCGTGTTCAGCCGCCAGCCGCGATCCCGCGCCGCGTCCATCAGCCGGCGTGTCAGGCGCAGCGACTTCTCACGGATCGCCGGGACGCCGATTTCCGCGACGATTTCGTACCCGGCGCGCGCGGAGGCAAGCGCGGGCACATTCGGCGTCCCGCTTTGAAACCGCTCGATCCCGTCGGCGTACCTGATTGCGCCGGTCTCGAAGCCGAACGGCGCGACGTGCCCCGCCCAGCCGACTACGGACGGGCGAAGACGGTTGATGAGATCCGGCCGCACGTACAAGTAGCCGGCCCCGGGCCCGCCACAGAGATATTTCACCGATCCGCCGACCGCGAAATCCACGCCGAGCTCGGTCAGATTCATGGGTACCGTACCGACCGCCTGGTACACGTCGAGGACGACATGCGCGCCGACGCGGTGAGCCTGCTCGACGACCGGCCGCACGTCCTGCAAACAGGCGCTACGGAACAGCACGAGCGACAGCGGCACGAGCATCGTCCGATCGTCGATCGACTCGATCAGCCGATCGAGCGGCGCGCGCAGTGCCGAATCGGATTTGACGTAGACGATCTCGGCGCCGTACCGGCGAAATCCCTCGAACAGATAATGATTGGTCGGAAAATCGAGATCCTGAAGGACGATCCTGTTGCGCGGGCCGTCGAAGCTGAAGCACGACGCCACGACCGACTGCGCGACGGTCGCATTCTGGTGCATGGTGACCGTGTCGCGCGGGACGCCGAGGATCGGTGCGAGGAGATTGCCGGTCTCGCGGCCGATCTCCCACCAGCCTTCGTGCCAGGCGCGAACGCCGCGCTCATCCCATTGATCGGCGAATGCCTGCAGATGCGCCCGCGCACGCGTGGGCATCGCGCCGAGCGAGTGGCTCACGAGGTACGTGCAGGTATCGACGACCGGGAACTCGGTCCGCCATTTCAGCAGTGGATCCATGGCGGTTGCAGTGTAGCAAAGGCTAACGTCAGAAGCTTTTGCTTTGGCCCTCGGCCTTCGGCCTATGGCCTGGCGACCTAACCCAGATCCACCCACACTGTCTTCAGCTGCGTGTAGTAGTCGAGCGCGTGTTGACCCATCTCGCGCCCGAAGCCGCTCTGCTTGTAGCCGCCAAAGGAGGCCGCCGTATCGTACACGTTGTACGTGTTGACCCAGACGGTGCCCGCCTGCAGGCGCGACGCCACGTAGTGCGCTTTCTTGACGTCACGCGTCCAGACGCCGGCCGCCAGGCCGTACATCGAGTCGTTGGCGCGCGCAATCGCCTCGTCGACGTCGGCGAACTCGATGGCCGCGAGCACGGGACCAAAGATCTCTTCACGCGCGATCGTCATGTCCGGCTTCACGTCGGCAAAGACCGTCGGCTGCATGAAGTAGCCCTTGCCGGTCCCGATGTCGGCGCGCGACCCGCCGGCGACGAGCGACGCGCCTTCTTTCTTGGCAATCTCGACATAGTTCAGGACCCGTTCGAGCTGACTTTTCGAGGAAATCGCGCCGAGACGGGTCTTGGGGTCCAGCGGATCGCCGGCCACCATCTTCTTCGTGCGCTCGGCCACCTTGGCAAGGAACTGATCCTTGATGGATTTGTCTACGAGCAATCGTGATCCCGCCGCGCAGACTTCGCCCTTGCCGTAGAAGATGCCGATCGTCGCGCCTCGCAGGGCCGCGTCGAGATCGGCATCCGGAAACACGATGTTTGGCGACTTGCCGCCCAGCTCGAGCGTGATGTGCTTGAGCGTCTCGGCAGCGGTCCGCATGACTCCGCGGCCGGTTGACGTGTCGCCGGTGAACGCAATCTTGTCGATGCCGGGATGCTCGACGAGCGCCTGGCCGACGCTCGCGCCGCTGCCGGTGATCACGTTGAGCACGCCTGGCGGCAGGCCGGCCTCGAGCGCGATCTGGCCAAAGGCGAGCGCCGTGAGCGGCGTCTGACTCGCCGGCTTGAGAATCACGGTGTTGCCGGCCGCCAGCGCCGGCGCGACTTTCCACATCGCCAGCAGCAGCGGAAAGTTCCACGGCACGATGGCCGCGACGACGCCCAGCGGTTCACGCGTCGTGTAGACGAGCGCATTGCCCTTGACCGGCACCGTCTCGCCGTGAATCTTGTCCGCCCAGCCCGCGAAGTACTGCAGGCACTCGGCGGCCATTGGAATCTCGATGTGCCGCGACTCCGTGATCGGCTTGCCGTTGTGGAGCGTTTCGAGCCGCGCGACCTGATCGATCTGCTCGACGAGCTTTTCGCCGACGCGCCAGATGAGCCGCCCGCGCTCGCGCGCCGACAGCTTGCCCCAGGGTCCGGTGAGCGCCGCGCGCGCGGCGGCGACTGCGGCATCGACGTCCGACTTCGACGCCGCGCCAATCTCGGCAATGACCTCCTCAGTCGCCGGATTGATCACCGGCAACGTCTTGCCGCCTTCGGCATCGCGCCACTCGCCGCCGATCAGAAGCTGCTTCCGGTCCATTCAGGTGTCTCCGTGAATATCGGGGCGAATCGTGGTGCCACAAAGAATGACATGAAGGGCATGAAGGACATGAAGACAAGCCCGACAAGTCGAGGTTGATCACAGACGCTGACCTGGCGGGCCCGGCTTCGCCGGGCGCGGTGAGTGCGAGACCCGCGACCTGACAAGACCGTCCAGAAATGCTTTAAGGTCTTGTCGGTCGCGGGTCTCACACTCACCGCTACGCCGCCGCAGGCGGCCGTCAGGTCAGCGGAAGTTCGATACTTGTTTCTTCGGGCTCCCCTTCATGATCTTCACGTCCTTCATGTCCTTCATGTCTGCTTTTGGCCCGCAAAGTCTGTGACACGCCCGGGATGCCCGCCTCAGGACCCCGTGAACTTCGCCTTCCTCTTCTCGAGATTCGCGGCGATCCCTTCCTTCGCGTCGTCGCTCTGAAAGAGGAGCTGCTGGAGCTCGCGCTCGATCGCGAGCCCCTCGCCCAGGCCGGCCTCCGGACCAGACTGGACCGCGCGCTTGATGCGGCCGACGGCGAGGCTTGCGCGATGCGGCGGACAGAACTGGCGGGCGTAGTCGAGCACCGCGTCGAGAAACGGCCGGCCGGCGAGCTTTGCGTCATCCCAGACCTCGGTCACGAGGCCGATCGTCGCGGCGTCCTCCATCGACATCAGGCGCCCGCTGACCATCAGATCAATCGCACGCGCCTTGCCCACGAGACGAGCAAGGCGCTGGGTGCCGCCGGTGCCGGGCAGGACACCGAGCATCACCTCGGGCAGCCCGATCTTGCCGGCGTCTTTTCGCGCAATTCGCAGGTCGGCGGCCATTGCGACCTCGAGACCGCCGCCAACGGTGTGGCCGTTCAACGCCGCGATCACGAGCTTCGGCGTCTGTTCGAAACGGTTGAGTGTTTCGTTCGCGTGAAGACAGAAGTAATACTTGAAGTCCGGATCGGCGTCTTTCAACATGCCGATCGTCGCTCCCGCACAAAAGAACTTGTCGCCGGCGCCCGTGACGACGATGACGTGGACGGATCGATTCATGCGCGCGTCGAGAATCGCGGCGTCGAGCTCCCGCATCATCTCGTAGCTGTAGGTGTTGGCCGGCGGCTCGTTGAGCGTCAGCAGGCAGACCCCGCCGCTCGCGCTGACGTCGAGTTTGGCCATCGGTCGTCCTACGCCTCCGTCCGGACGTACTCGAAGTTGACCGGCTTGCCCTTGATGCCGCGCTGCGGCGGCGCGATGTAGTTGGCGAATCGCCCGGTCTCGTAGATCGGCGCGTCCATGATGCTGAGCAGGAACGCCTTGTCAGCCGGCGACGGCAGCCATTCGCCGTTGCGCCGCGCCCACTCCTCGTCGCTCAGCATCCGGCCATCCGGATCGAAATGGAAGCCGGCGAACTGGCCGATGCCTCGATTGAACTTGCGATCCGGCAGGCGCAGCCGATCCGACAGACCATGACGCTCGAGAATCTTGTTCCAGCGGTCCACGCCCGCCTGACAGTCCTCGACGTACCAGTCGCGCAGGACTTCGTTCATCGCGTTGCGCATCGGAATCTCGACCTGCACGACGCCGCCGTCCCGTACGGTCTCGAGTCGGTACTGCGACTCGACGACGCGGTGGTCGTCCCATTTGGCCTCTTCGGCCCGGCCCTTCAGGCCATTGGCGAAATAGGCTGCGGCGTTGGTCGAGATTTCGTTGCCATGGAGATCGAGACTGAGCGAAAACCAGAGGTTGATGTGCCGCTGAAGTGTCGGCAGATCGATGCCGCCCAGCCGGCGGACATCCTCTGAGAATCCCGCCTCCTTCATCAGCTCGGCGGTGCGCTCGATGATGCGGCCGATCCCGGTTTCGCCGACGAACATGTGATGCGCTTCTTCGGTCAGCATGAACCGGGTCGTGCGTGACAGCGGATCCAGCGAGCTTTCCGAGAGCGACAACAGCTGCGACTTGCCGTCGCGATCGGTGAACATCGTGAACATGAAGAAGTCCAGCCACGTGTCGATCGGCTCGTTGAACGCCTCGAGGATGCGCGGTTTGTCGCGGTTACCGCTCTGCCGCGCGAGGAGATCCTCGGCCTCGTCACGGCCGTCGCGCCCGAAGTACGAATGCAGCAGGTAGACCATCGCCCAGAGATGGCGGCCTTCTTCGACGTTGACCTGGAAGAGATTGCGGAGGTCGTAGACGCTCGGGCATCGATGTCCGAGCCATCGCTGTTGCTCGACGCTCGCCGGCTCGGTGTCCCCCTGCGTGACGATGAGGCGGCGCAGCTGGTTGCGGAACTCGCCCGGCACTTCCTGCCACACCGGCTGACCGTAGAAATCGCCGAAGCCGATGGTCCGATCGACGACCGGGTCGGCGAGAAAGATACCCCAGCGGTACTCCGGAAGCCGGACGTACTCGAAATGCGCCCAGCCCGACGGATCGACGCTCACCGCCGTGCGAACGTACACCTGGTGATACTCCTGGAACCCCTGCGGTCCCATGTCGCGCCACCACTGGATGTATTGCGGCTGCCAGTGCTCGAGCGCCCGCTGCAGGCGCTTGTTGAGATGCAAATCGACGTTGTTGGGAATGCGATCCGCGGAAATCATGACATGCACCGGGAGAAATTATGATCTTGTGATCTGGGGATATGAGATTTGAAAATCATTGTGGCCAGATCCTTCTAGCCCCCGTCTGAGACAACCGGCTTTCAAATCTCCAGATCCCCAGATCACCACATCTCATATTCACGTTCGTCCGAAGTCGAACTCGGCGCGTTCGGACGAACCATATGCCGTGAGGGCGCCTTTGGGACCGACGGCGTTCGGGCGCTGAAAGATCCAGTTCTGCCAGGCCGAGAGCCGGCCGAAGATCTTGGTTTCGAGCGTTTCGGGACCGACAAAGCGCAGGTTGGCTTCCATCCCCGTGAGCGCGTCCGGCGAGAGCGCCGCCCGCCCCTCAATCGCTAGCCGCACTTCGTCGTCCCAATCGATGTCGTCGGGCGCGAACGTGACGAGGCCCGCCTCGAGTGCCTGTTCGGGATCGAAGGGTCCCTCGTGCGCCAGCGCGAGATCCGCCTTCTGCGGCTCGCCGTAGAACCGCACCTGCAGGCGCGTGAGGCCGTTGCTCATCGGGAACGGGCCCGCGTTCATCCCGGACAGGTGAATCGTGTTCGGCCGATCCGGATCGTTCAGCATGTACGATCGATCGGCCGCCAGCGCCAGCTCGAAGAGCGTGCCGGCAAACGCGTTCCCGGGCTCGATGATCGCGAAGAAGCTGCGGGCGGACAGATCGAGGCGTTTGAGCGTCCGCGCGATCAGCAGCCGGACTTCGCGCACGAGCCAGTGCGCTTCCTGTTCGAACAGCACTTCGTCGGCCTGGAGCACCAGCGCCGGATCGCCTTCGGCCTTGAGAATCACCGTCCCGATCTCGGGCTCGTTCAGCCGAAGCCGCAGAATCGCATCGTCGAGCTCGCGGAACAGCCGAAGCGGCCAGAACTGATCGCCGGCAGCGAGAATCGCTTCCGGCGTCTCTTCGACCGGTGCCTCCGGCGCCCGCACCGTGAGGGTGCCGACGCGCTTCGCGCGGTCCAGCTTCAGCGACATGGACGAGTATTCCAGCCCATCGACGGTTTCACGGACCGCCAGCGGATTGAGCGTGATGCCCGGTCCGGTCGCCGGACGATCGGACTGCTCCGCCAGCTCGTTCGCATGGCGGCCGACGGCTTCCTTGAACTTGCTGGCGGGATACGTCGCGTCGACGAGACGCCATTCGACCGCGCGCTTCCCTTTCACACCCTCGGCAAGGGTGCCGAAGCAGTCCGCGAGATCGCGCCGCACTTTTCGTTTGTCGACGACCCGTGTGAGGCCTCCGGTCCCGGGCAGCACGCCGAGCAGCGGCGTTTCGGGCAGACTCACCGCCGAGTTCGAATCGTCGACGAGGATGATCTCGTCGCACGCCAGCGCCAGCTCGTACCCGCCGCCGGCGCAGATGCCGTTCAGGGCGGCGAGGAACTTGATCCCCGAGTGCGCGCTCGCATCCTCCATCGCGAGCCGCGTCTCGTTCGTGAACTTGCAGAAGTTCACTTTCCAGGCGTGACTGGAGCCGCGGAGCATGAAGATGTTCGCGCCGGCACAGAACACCCGCTCCTTGAGGCTGGTGACGATGACCACGCGCACTTCGGGATGCTCGAACCGGATCCGTTGGATGGCGTCGGCCAGCTCGATGTCCACGCCGAGATCGTACGAGTTGAGCTTGAGTCGATAATCGGGGACGAGCCCCGCGTCTTCCTGCACGTCCATCGAGAGCGTCGCGATCGGCCCCTCGAACGCGAGCTTCCAATGGCGATACCGCGACGGATTGGTCTCGAAGGACACGGGGACTGCCGTCTGTGTTGGCGTGGCCATAGATGTACTCGTCAGCGTATCGGCCTCGTCCCGGCGAGTCAAGGCAATATATTGCAGTGAACGCTCCTCTCCATGCGATATACTGCACTACGTCGTGGAACCTGTCCTCGAAACGCTGAGCCGGCGCGCCCGTGAGCTGCGGCAGGAGCGGCAGCTGACGCTGCGCGACCTGGCGTCACGATCCGGACTGTCGCTTCGCTTCCTCATGGACGTCGAAGCTGGCCGCGGCAACATTTCCGTGAAGCGCCTCGCGGATCTGGCGTCCGCGCTGCAGACGACCGCCGCAGACCTCGTGACCCCGCGCGTCGACACGGCGCCGCCGATCGTCGCGCTGCTCGGCTTGCGGGGCGCCGGCAAGACGACGATCGGGAAACGTTTGGCGCGCCGGTTGCGACTTCCCTTCGTCGAGCTCGACCGGCAGATCGAAGCGCGGGCCGGGCTCGCGTTAGGCGAGGTCTTCTCGCTGCATGGCGAGGAGTACTACCGCCGGCTCGAGCGCGAGGCGCTGGTCGATCTCCTGACGAGCGGGCGCGGCATGGTGATCGCCGCGGGCGGCGGGTTGGTCACCTCGCCGGAGACGTACGCGCTGCTCCTCCGGCACGCGACGACCGTCTGGCTCAAGGCCCGCGCCGACGATTACTGGCAGCGCGTGATCCGACAGGGCGACCGTCGGATGATCGATCAGCATCCTCGCGCACGGGAAGCGTTGCGGCAGCTCCTGGCGCAGCGCGAGCCGCTCTACACCCGCGCGCACGTGACGATCGATACTGCCGGGCTGTCTGTGGCGCAAGTGGCGGAGAAAGTAGAGCGTGCCGTGACCGAATCGCAAGGCAGACGGCACAAGGCGGAGGGCAAAAACTCGAACTGAGGGCCTCCGCCTTGCGATAGTATTTCCGCACGTTTCCGCACGAGTTCCGGAGGAAAATCCCATGCGTCAAACCAAGACACGTTTGAGAGGCCGCCTGTTGTTTCTGGCCGGTCTGCTGCTGGCCGGTTCCCCGCTCGCGAGCAATCTGCTCGCCGTGGAGGACCAGGGCGGGCAAGCGACTCCCGCGCAGGCGCCGCGCGTGATCAACCTGCCGACCGATCCCGCGCTCCGCGGCTTCCGCTGGCGCGAAATCGGCCCGACCGGCCAGGGCGGGCGCATCGACGACTTCGCCTTCGACGAAAAGGATCCGTATCGCTACTTCGTCGGCTTCGCCGTCGCCGGCGTCTGGCGGACGCTGAACAACGGCACGACGTTCGATTCGATCTTCGAAACGTACGGCACGGGAACCATCGGCGATCTCGCGCTCGCCCCATCCGATCCCAACGTCCTGTACGTCGGCACCGGCGAGGCGAACAACCGTCAGTCGTCGAGCTTCGGCAACGGCGTGTGGAAATCCACGAACGCAATGGCGACGAATGCCGCTGACGTGAAGTTCGAATACGTAGGCCTCCGCGAAACGCAGTCGATCGCGCGCATGATCGTCCATCCGAAAGATCCGAACATCGTCTGGGTCGCGGCGGCCGGACATCTCTACGGGCCGAATCCCGAGCGCGGCATCTTCATGACGACCGACGGCGGGAAGACCTGGACGAAGACGCTGTACATCAGCCCGGATACCGGGGGCACCGATCTCATCATCGACCCGAGCAATCCGATGAATCTCTGGGCGTCGATGTACGAGCATCGGCGCACGGCGTGGGGATACGCGGGCGGCGGACCGGGCAGCGGTCTCCATCAGAGCACCGACGGCGGCAAGACCTGGAAGAAAGTGACCGGCAATGGTCTCCCGCGCGGCACGCTGGGACGAATCGCGCTCGACATCTGCCGGACGCAGCCGAACGTGATCTACGCGCAGATTGAAGCCGCACCGGACAAGGAAACCGGCGCGCCGCTCGATCAGCCTGCGGCGGCGCAAGGCCGGGGCGGTCAGGCCGGCGGCGGACAAGCCGGGGCCGCGGGTGGCCAGGCGGGCGCTGCCGGACAGGCGGGCCGCGGCGCCGGCGGTGGCGGCGGTGGTGGTGGACGCGGCGGCGGCGGCGAAACCCCACCCGATCCGCAGTCGAACGGCGTCTGGCGCTCGATGGACAAGGGCAAGACGTGGACGTTCATGTCCAACCAGAACCAGCGGCCGATGTACTTCAGCCAGATTCGTGTCGATCCCAACCGGCCGGACACCGTGTACGTCGGCGGCGTGAATCCGCAGAAATCCACCGACGGCGGCAAGACGTTCCTGCCGATCCAAGGCATGGGTCACGTCGACAACCATGCCATCTGGATCAATCCGCTGAGCGGGACGCCGGGCAATGAAAGCAAGCAGGTCGTCTACGGCAACGACGGCGGACAGGACGTCACGTACGACGCGGGCGTGCGCTGGGAATCGATTCGCATGATGGGGACGGCGCTCTCCTATCACGTGTCGGCCGACATGCGACGCCCGTACTGGGTGTGCACCGGCCTGCAGGACAACGGCACATGGTGCGGGCCGAGCAACACGCGCAGCGGCGGGATCCATCAATGGAACTGGATCAGCGTCGGCGGCGGCGACGGATTCCAGAGCCAGATCGATCCATCCGATCCGAACGTCTTCTATACCGAGTCGCAGAACGCCGGCATCAACCGGTATGACCTGAACACCGGCGCGACCACGAACATCAAGCCGAACTATCCCGGCGGCGCCGGACGCGGCGGTGGTGGGGGTGGAGGCGGCGGCGGACGCGGTGGCGGTGCGGGCGCAGCCGGTGCCGGCGGCGGCGCCGCGGGCGCCGGTGCCGTGGGCGAAGCGCCACCGGCGGCACCGCCCGGCGGCGGCTTCGGCGGCGGCGGACGCGCCAACGTGATCAATGCAGCCCCACCGGATTCGATCAACCAGTTCAACTGGAACTCGCCGATTCGGCTCTCGCCGCACAATCCGAGCATGGTCTATCTCGGCGGGCGGCAGCTCTTCATCTCGCGCGATCGCGGCGAGTCGTGGGTGATGTCCACGTCGCTCGGGAAGAACATCGATCTCACTCAGCGATCGATTCTCGAACAGAAGTACGAGCTCCCGAGCTGCGGCGGCGGCCGCGGCGGCGAGCGCGGGAAGCCGTGCATCCTCTCCAAACACGACGGCTACGTGCAGAACGAGTTCGGCACCTTGACTGAAATCGCCGAATCATCCGTGCTGCCTGGCGTGCTCTGGATCGGGACCGACGACGGCAACGTGCAGGTCAGCAAGGACGGCGGCAACACCTGGGCGGAGGTCGGCAAGAACATTCCGGGCGTGAACCACGAGTACTACGTCTCGGGTCTCGAAGCGTCGTGGTACGACGCGGGCACGGCGTACATCGCGCTCGACGGTCATCGCAACGACGACATGAAGCCGTATATCTTCAAGACGACCAACTACGGCCAGTCATGGACCGCCGTGTCGGGCAACCTGCCGCAGTGGGGCTGCGTGAACTCGATCCGTCAGGATCCGGTCAATCGCACCCTGCTCTACGCGCCGACCGAGTTCGGCTTCTTCATCTCGCAGAACGACGGCCAGTCGTGGGCCAAGTTCATGCCCAACCTGCCGGATGTCCGGATTGACGACGTGCTGGTCCACCCGCGCGATCACGATCTGATTCTCGCGACCCACGCGCGCGGCATCTGGATCATGGACGACATCTCGGCGCTGCAGGCGACGACGGGCCAGTTCGCCACCGACTCGACGCTCTTCAAGCCGCGCGATGCGGTGCTCTGGAAAGCCGACCGCAAGAACACCACCTCGATTCCCGGCGACAAGTGGTGGGAAGGCGAACCGGCGCCGCGCGGCACCGCGATCGCGTACTACCTGAAGAGCGCGGCCAACGACGTGCGCGTGACGATCACCAACACCGCGACCGGCGAGGCCGTTCGCACCTGCCGTGCCACAGGCGAACAGGGCATGAACCGCTTCCAGTGGACGCTCGTCAATGACGCCGCTGCCGCCGGCGGTGGCGGATTTGGCCGCGGCGGCGGCGGAGGCGGCGGACGTGGCGCAGCGGCGGCACCGGAACCCCCGCCGGCACAGACCGGACCGACGCCGTGCTCGAGCGGTGACGGCGGCGGCCGCGGATTCGGCGGCGGTGGCGGCGGCGGCCGCGGCGGGTTCGGCGGCGGGATGGCGCCCGGCGTCTATCGCGTCAACCTGATGGTCAACGGACAGCCGGCCGGCACGCAGACGTTCAGCGTGCTCGAAGACATGTGGCTGAATGAAAAATGATCTGAACTGACGCTGTCGGTTCCGGGGTTCCGAGGTTCCGAAGTTCCGGGGTTCTCCCGAACTCCGGAACCCCGGAACCCCGGAACTTCGGAACCGACGGGTTACGTTGCCATTTCCCCCGGCTTCAATTCCAACACCTCGATTCCCTTCCCTGTGAGGTGTTTTTTCAACATCGCCGGCGTGCCGGTGAGCAATGGGAAGGTCCCCCAATGCATCGGCACCACCTGCCGGACGCCGAGCCACTCGGCCGCGCGGGCCGCCGTGTCGGGTCCCATCGTGTAGTGATCGCCAATCGGGAGGAAGGCGATTTCCGGGTTGTAGATCTCGCCGATGATCTTCATGTCGCCGAAGATGGCCGTATCCCCGGCAAAGTAGATCGTCGGCGCGTTCGGGCTGCGGACGATGAAGCCGGCGGCGCCGCCGAGATAGACGATACGGCCGTCGTCGACGATCGACCCGGAGTGGATGGCGTTCGTCATCGTGATCGTGAAGTCGCCGACAGTCTGCGTGCCGCCGATCGACATGTCACGCACGTCCTTCAGTCCCTTGTCGGTGAGATACCCGCCGAGCTCGAAAATGCACACGACGGGCGCGTTCGTCGCGCGCGCGAGCGGGATGACGTCGCCCGTGTGATCGCTGTGTCCGTGAGACACGAGGATGAGATCGACCGGCTTCAACGCCTCGACCTTCGCGAAGGCCGGCGGACAATTGGGATTGGTGAGCCACGGGTCGGTGACGAGGCGCTTGCCGCCCGGAAACGTGATCAGAAATGTCGAATGGCCGAGCCAGGTGATGGAGAGATTCATGTCAATCTGGAATCTATCGAGAATCTTGGCCGCCGTATACTTGAGATATGACCGGCATCGCTCCCCTGCAGTTTATCCGCGGCCGGCGCGTGCATGACCGCGCGATCGCGCGCGAGCCGAAGCCCGCGTGGCTGAAGGTCCGCGCGCCGGGCTCGGAAAACTATCTGCGGCTGAAGTCGGTGATGCGCGACCTGAAGCTCCACACGGTGTGCGAGGAAGCGCAATGCCCGAACATCGGTGAGTGCTGGCACCACGGCACGGCGACGTTCATGATCATGGGCGACGTCTGCACGCGCGCGTGCGGGTACTGCAACGTGACGCACGGCGCGCCCGCCGCGCTCGACGCGGCCGAGCCGGATCATCTCGCTCACGCCGTCGAGGCGCTCGACCTCGCGTACGTCGTCGTCACGTCCGTCGATCGCGACGATCTGCCCGACTACGGCGGCGGCGCGTTTGCCGCCACCATCCGCGCGATCAAGGCCCGCCGGCCGCAGTGCCGGGTCGAGGTGCTGATTCCCGACTTCCAGGGGCACGAAGGGCCGCTGCGGACCGTGCTCGAGGCGCGGCCCGATGTGCTCAACCACAACACCGAGACCGTGCCGCGCTTGTACCGGATCGCGCGGCCGGGCGGCCGATACCCGCGCGCCATCGAGCTCCTCGATCGCGCGCGCAAGTGGGCGCCGGACATTCCCACGAAGACGGGACTCATGGTAGGCCTGGGAGAGAGCTGGGACGAGCTCGTCGCAGTCTTCCGCGATCTCCGCGGCGTCGATTGCCGGATTCTGACGATCGGTCAGTATCTGCGCCCCTCGGTCGCTCATCTGCCGATGACGCGGTACTACACGCCGGACGAGTTCCGCGAGTTGAAGCGCATCGCGCTCGATCTCGGGTTCGGCCACGTCGAGTCGGGCCCCCTCGTGCGCAGTTCCTATCACGCGCACGAGCAGGCCGAGAGCTACGCCGCCCAGACCGGTGTCTAACGTGTAATCCATGGTCGATCGCGGCAGCGGTCCGACACCGTCGGCGCAGTTCCGGCCGCTCACCGAGACGTTCCTCGCCAGATTCTTCGAGAACGAAGTCACGTCGGGCCGAACCGACCTTCGAACGTCGTTCTTCTGGGTCGTCGCCGTCCTGGCCGGACCCGGACTCCTCGGCGTCGTCTATCGCCAGTTCGCGTGGAGCGAGGTCACGATGCGCCACGGGGGCGAGGCGCTCGCCGCCTACGTGCTCTTCGACAAGTCGCTCTACCTGGTGATCACGTTCGTGGCGATCGGGTTCGTGAGCGCCGTCGCCTGGCCGTCGCTCAGCCTGGACCGGCGCGACGGCCTGATTCTCGGCGCGCTCCCACTCCGGTTGCGTGTCATCGTGGCCGCGAAGCTCGTCGCCGTCGGCGTCTACATCCTCGTCCTGAGCGCCGGCATGCACGGGCTCACGGCTCTGCTCGTCGGCGGCGCGCTCGGCGCCGGCGTCAGTCTCGACATGGTCGGACGCGGCATCGCCGCGCATCTGATCGCCTCGTCGGCGTTGGGTGTGTTCGTCTTCGCGGCGGCGGCCGGGGTTCAGGCCACGGCGCTCGCGCTGCTCGGCCCGAAGCAGTTCGCGCGAGTTTCAGCCGTGCTCCAGGTGCTGTTCGTCGGCATCGCGACGGCCGCGCTGATCGAGCTTCCGGCGATCTCGGCCGCCGCACCGGCGACGCTCGCCGGCCTGGGGAGTGCGGCGCCGACGCCCTGGATCCTGTATGCGCCGCCGATCTGGTTCCTCGGACTCTACGAGACCGTGGCCGGATCGCAGCTTTCAGTCATGCACGACCTGGCGGGCACCGCGACCGGCGCGCTAGCGATCTCGGTGCTCGTGACCGTCACCGCGTATCCGATCGCCTGCCGGCGCGTACTTCTGGCGACGGTTCAAGGCGGCGCATCCGGCGTCACGCCGTGGGTCCGAGGCGCGATGGCGAAGCTGCCCTGGCTTCTCGCCCGCAACCTGCCAACCCGCGCGGCCATCCAGTTCACGCTGTCGACGTTCAGCCGCGTCAGCCGTCAGCGCCTGATCATCAGCGCCGCCATCGGTCTTGGCGTCACCGCCGTGACGCCGATTGCGCTGGCGTGGCTCTCGCAAGGATCCGGACCGCCGTCACGACGGCTGATGACGGCCCTGGCGGCTCTGCCGGTCCTGCTGATCGTCTGCCTCGTCACGGCTCTGCGCGTCGCCGCCGCCGCGCCAGCCGAGCTGCCGGCACGCTGGGTCTTCGCGGTCGCGCCCGCTCCGCTCCTCGCGGGTCGCGAAGCGCTCAGAAGAATCATGATCGCCGTCGGTTCGTTGCCCATCATCGTTGTGTCAGGCGTGGTGTGGTGGATCTACTGGGGCGTCGCGCCGGCCATCGGTCATGTGGCAGTGACGGTGCTCGCCGCACTCACGCTCATCGAAATCCATCTCTGGGGAGTCGTGGCGATCCCCTGCACGCGGCTGCTCAGCCCGGGATCGGCAAACATCCAGGCGCGCTGGCCGGCATACGTGGTCGGCCTGGTCCTCTTCTGCGTCGAGTTGCCGCAAGCCGAAGCCGCGCTAGCCCGGACCGAGTGGGGATTGTTCGTGATGATCGCGCTCCTCGGGCTGCTCTACATCGTCATCAGACGTGCGTCGATTGCAGCGTCAGTGGTCGCCGCGCGATCGGAAGACACTGGTTCGCTGCTGTTGCTCGATCTGTCCATGCCGCCATCAAAAGGTTTCAAATGATTGAAGTACAGGACGTGACCAAGCGCTACGGCGGCCTGGTTGCCGTGAACCATGCCAGCTTTAGGGTCGGTCCAGGCGAGGTCCTCGGCTATCTCGGCCCGAATGGATCCGGCAAGTCCACGACCGTCAAGATGCTCGTCGGCCTGATGCCGCCGTCACACGGCCGGGTGCTGTTCGACGGCTCGGACATCCAGGACGATCTCATCGCCTACAAGGCGCAGGTTGGATACGTGCCGGAGGAGGCACACGTCTACTCCTACCTCACGGGACCCGAGTACCTGCGGCTCGTCGGCCGTCTGCGCGGCATCCCGCCGGTCAGGCTCGAGTCGAAGATCGATCGCTTTCTCGCGCTCTTCGGCCTCGACACCGATTACCATGCGCCGCTCACGTCCTACTCGAAAGGGATGCGTCAGAAAATCCTGCTGTCGGCGGCGCTCCTGCACAACCCGCGCGTGGTGGTGCTCGACGAGCCCGCATCGGGTCTCGACGTCTCGACGGCGCTCGTTCTCCGGGCAGTCGTCCGCACACTGGCGGCCGAGCAGCGCATCATTTTCTACAGCTCGCACGAGCTGGAGACGATCGAGAAGATCAGCACTCGCGTGATCATTCTGCGCTCCGGCCGCATCGTCGCCGACGATTCGGCCGCGCGCCTGCGAGAGTTGATGCACCTGCCCTCGCTCGAAGATGTCTTCGCGCAGCTCGCCGTCAAGGACAATGTCGATCAGATTGCTGATGGGTTGATGGCGGCGATACAGATGTAGCGGCCGCAAAAGACGACGCGTTACTATTCCCCGACACCGATGCCCTCTCTCGACGACGTCCGGCGCGAGATCATCGCGTGCGAGAGCTGCGCGCGTCTGCGTCAGTACTGCGTGCGGGTCGGCCGCGAAAAGCGAGCGGCGTTTCGCAACGAGACCTACTGGGCGAAGCCGGTTCCAGGGTTCGGCGATCCGTCGGCGCGGATCGTGCTGGTGGGTCTGGCGCCTGCTGCGCATGGGGCGAACCGGACCGGGCGCAATTTCACCGGCGACGGCGCGGGTGGATCGGGCGACTTTCTCATGGCTGCGCTGTTCGCCAACGGTCTCGCCAGTCAGCCGTTTTCGCGAAGCCTCGACGATGGTCTGGAGCTCCGCGACGCGTGGATTGCTGCGGCGGTCCGATGCGCGCCGCCGGACAACAAGCCGACTCCGCAGGAAATCGCGACCTGTCATCGGCACTTGCGGGACGAGCTGTCGGCTCTCCCGCGGGCGCAGGTGTACGTGGCATTGGGGCGAATCGCGTTCGACGCGTGCCGGCGCCTGCTAGCCGAGCGCGGAGCCGGGCGGACGCCGCCCGCGTTCGCCCATGGCGCGGTGTATCGCACCTCCGCTGGGACCATCATCGCGTCGTATCACCCCAGCCGCCAGAACACGAACACCGGCCGGCTCACGCCCGCCATGCTGCGGAGCGTCTTTCGAAAGGCGGTTGCCGAAGTGGCCCGCACGCCGGCGGCATCTGCCGCGAGACGCGCGATTTGACGCGTCCGCGAGTCGCGGGTACCCTAGGACGGTAGACATGCTCCCGTTTGCTGCGTGTGGACGCTGTTGCATCTGTTGCCGGCCCGTCATGGGCCTGATGCTGATCGTCCGCGCGTCAACGAGCTGGTGAGCCTGGGGTAGACATTCTCCAGCGCTCGCGCGCTGGCATCACACAGGCCCGGAAGCGATTCCGGGCCTTTTTGTTTTCGGGGAGAGAGCGGCCGCACCTGAAGGTGCGGCCATCCACCGGACAATGATCGAAACCCTGACTCGTGAGCGAAGTGATATTCAGGCGCTGATCGGGCGGACGCCGCTCGTCCGGCTGCGGTCGTTCGAGCCCCGTTCGTCGGTCGAGATCTACGCGAAGCTCGAATCGAGGAACCCGGGCGGATCCGTCAAGGACCGGGCGGCGCTGGCGATGATCCTCGAGGGCGAGCGCACGGGCGATCTCACACCGGATCGGACGCTTCTCGACGCGACCTCGGGCAACACCGGAATCGCTTACGCGATGATCGCGGCCGCGCGCGGGTATCGCGTTCGACTCTGCCTGCCGTCGAACGTCACGCCAGAGCGGCGGAGGGTGCTTCAGGCATACGGCGCCGAGCTCGTGCTCACCGACCCGATGGAGGGAAGCGACGGCGCGATTCTGGAAGCACGGCGGATTCACGCCGCCGAACCGGGCCGCTATTTCTATCCCGATCAGTACAACAATCCGGCGAACTGGCGCGCCCACTACGAAGGCACCGGGATCGAAATCGCCGAACAGACGGCCGGCCGGATGACGCACTTCGTCGCCGGGCTCGGCACGAGCGGCACGTTCGTCGGCGCCGGCCGGCGGCTGCGGCAGCTCGTACCGTCGATCCGTTTGGTTTCGATTCAGCCCGACTCGCCGCTCCACGGCATCGAAGGCCTCAAGTACATGGCGACCGCGATCGTGCCGGGCATCTACGACCCCGATCTCGCCGACGAGTCGCTCGAGGTCCCGACCGAAGAGGCGTACCGGCTGACGCGACGGCTCGCCCGCGAAGAAGGATTCTTTGTCGGCCCCTCGAGCGGGGCGGCACTCGCCGGTGTCCTGCGCGTCGCGGCCTCGCTCGAACGAGGCGTGATCGTCACAATCTTCCCGGACGGCGGCGATCGCTATCTCAGCGAGCCGTTCTGGTCGGTTGAATCCGACGAGCCGCGGCGTCCTTCAGGGGCCGCCTTACGCGTGCCGGAAGCGGTTCTTCACGATATCCGCCGTCACGGCGAGCGCGCGTACGCCGATGAATGCTGCGGCGCGCTGATCGGCTCCGGATCGGCCGTAGTCGAAGCGTTCGCGCTGTCGAACACGACGGACGGCGAACGTCGGCGCCGGTTTCTCGTCGGCCCGCGCGAGTATCGCGAGGCGGAGGCGCGCGCCTCGGCCGCGGGCCGGGATCTGATCGGCTTCTATCACTCGCATCCGGATCACCCGGCGATCCCGTCGGCGTTCGATCTCGAGCATGCCTGGCCCAACCTGAGCTACCTGATCGTCTCCGTGCGCAGCGGGCGCGCCGCCGAAGCGCGTTCCTGGCGGCTTCGCGCGGATCGATCGGGCTACGATGAGGAACATCTATGGCAGTAAGAATCCTGATCCCCACGCCGTTGCGCGCGTTCACCGGTCAACAATCGGAGCTGCGCCTCGAGGGGCGCAACGTCGGCGAGCTCCTCGAGAATCTCGTCTCGCGGCACGGCGAGCTGCGGCCGCATCTCTTTACGCCCGACGGCAAGCTTCGCAGCTTCGTGAACGTGTACGTCAACGACAACGACATCCGCTACCTCGACAAGGAGCGGACGACGATTGCGGAGAGCGACACGCTCAGCATCATTCCGTCGGTGGCGGGAGGCGCGCCGGGCACGGTGACCGAGGGCATCACGGATCGCGTGCCCGTGGACGAGCTGCCGGCGCTCACGAACGACGAGGTCCGGCGATACAGCCGGCATCTCATCATGCCGGAGGTCGGCGTCGAAGGTCAGCGCCGCCTCAAGGCCGCGCGCGTGCTCTGCATCGGCGCCGGCGGTCTCGGCTCGCCGGCGTCGCTGTATCTGGCCGCGGCCGGCGTCGGAACGCTCGGTCTCGTCGACTTCGACACGGTTGATTTCAGCAATCTGCAGCGCCAGGTGCTGTACGACACCGCAGACGTCGGGCGGCCGAAGCTGGCCGCTGCCAGAACCCGGCTCAGCGGCCTCAATCCGGAAGTGAACGTCGTCGTGCACGAGACGGCGCTGAAGTCGGCGAACGCGCTCGACATCCTGAGCGGGTACGACGTGATCGTCGACGGCGCCGACAACTTCCCCACCAGGTATCTCGTGAACGACGCGTGCGTGCTGCTCGGCAAGCCGAACGCGTACGGCAGCATCTTCCGGTTCGATGGACAAGCGTCGGTCTTCGCCGTCCGCGGCGGCCCCTGCTACCGGTGTCTCTATCCAGAACCGCCGCCGCCGGGCCTGGTCCCGAGCTGCGCCGAAGGCGGCGTGCTGGGTGTCCTCCCCGGCGTCGTCGGGACGATTCAGGCGACGGAAGCGATCAAGCTCATCATCGGCGCGGGCGAGCCGCTCGTCGGCCGGCTGCTGCTCTTCGACGCGCTCCGCATGAGCTTCCGGACGTTGAAGCTGCAGCGCGATCCGGCGTGCCCCATCTGCGGCGACGCGCCGACGATTCACGCGCTCATCGACTACGAGCAGTTCTGCGGCATCACGCCGGCGGCGCAAGCGAGCAGCACGTCGACGCTGCCCGCCGAGCAGGAGACGTCGGTCGAGACGCTCAAATCGCACATCGATCGCCGCGATCCGATCTGGATTCTCGACGTCCGCGAGCCGCGCGAGTTCGAGATCTGCCGGATTCCGGGATCGACGCTCATTCCGCTCGGCGAGCTGCCGAAGCGCCTCGGCGAAGTGCCGCAGGGCGCCGGCGCGCCCGAGATCATCGTCCACTGCAAGTCCGGCGTCCGAAGCGCGAAGGCGGTGAAGCTGCTGCAGGAGCACGGCATCAACCACGCGAAGAATCTTAAGGGCGGTATTCTGGCGTGGATTGAGAGGATCGATCCGAGTCTGCCGAAGTACTAGCCTACGATTCGCCTAACTTCTTCTTCAAGTCCGCCAGATAGGTGTCGATGGTCTGGTACGGCGAGAAGAAGAACCTCGCCATGAAACGAAAGAGCGGGTTGTAGATCTCGCCGTTTTCTGTGAGGACGAGCTCGGAGCCCGAGTCGTTCTGAAACACCTCGAACGTCCACGTGCCGCCGAACGCGAGCGTGTCGTCGGCGATGCGCATCACGATCTTGGATGGCGGCTCGAAGACTTCAATGCGGTACGCGATGGGGCCGTTCGGCCCATGCTCGCGGATGATGGATCCCACCGAGACGGGACCCTGGACGTCCACGCTCGTGACGCCGGAGCGCCACTCCGGGTATTTCGCGAAGTCGCTCACGACACCAAAGATGACGGCCGGCTGAGGGCGAAATCGCATCGCCCGTGATGCCGTGTGTGCCTTCGGCAGCATGGCGCCCACGACCGCCACAATCGCGATCACCCCAATCAGCACGGCGAGGATGTAGAGGATCCATCTACGCATGAGGGGCACTATAGCCGAGCCGGTGATCAGAGGCCGGCCTACACCGGTACACTCTCTTCGAACACCCGCACCCTGCGCAGCAACACATCGACGAGCCAGAGGCCCAGCGCGATCGCGACGAGCGTGGGCCACAAGGCGCGGCGCGCGGTCTGATGCGATCCTGAGGTCTGTCTCAGTACCTCGGGCGTCGGCTTGAACGCGCCGCCGGTCGCCTCGGCGATCGACCGCAGCAAAGCCTCGTCGGCTGGATGGAAGCGGTACTCCGCATTGGGATCGGGCAGGACCATGCGCGCCGGTGCCGTGAAATTGGCGTCGGCGACGCGGATGGTCAGCCGCTGGCGCGCATCCGCCGTGACGCGCGCCTCATACCGTCCCGGCGCGACCTGACGTGCGGACACCTTCGCCGTCGATCCGTCGCCGGAGGTGACCTCGACCGGCAAGGTCAGCAAGTCCCTGAACCGCCCTTTCGGATCCCGCGCTTCGATGCTCACCGAGATCGGTCTCGCGTTGCCGCGGACCGGCGCCTCGTCGAGCGCGATCTCGAGCGCGGGCGGCCGTTGCCGCTCGAGTGCATGGACGACCGCGCTGAAAAACGGACCGTACCCGCGCCACCGGACCCAGTCGCTCGCCCACCGATCCTTGACGTCCGATGCGAACACCGCCGTACGGCCGAGTCCAATCGGCCAGAACGCCAGCAGCGGATCGCCGTCCTCGGTCGTCAACAACTCGAGCGCGGTGTCCTTGATCACCGTCGCCGTGCGCCCGCGAAGCCGCGGCGCCTGCGTGAAATCGACCCCCTCGAGAAACGCGCGCGTCTTGAGCACCGGCTTCAGCGCCTTCTCGTCGAAGGCGGGCGTCGCGGCGTTCTTCGCTTCCTTCACGAAGATCTGCGGCACTTCCTTCGCGTCCTCGACGGTGTAGCTGCGGCCCTTCCCCCACTTCGCGATGTTCGTCAGGAGCTCGACGTCCGCAGCGGGCCCGACCGCGATAGACGAGACCGTCATTTTCGCCTCGACCATCTTGGTCACGAGGCCTTCGTAATCATCGGGATAGGAACGGCCGTCCGACAGAAGGACGACGTGTTTGGCGCGCGCGCGTGCGTCTTTGAGCGCGATGTACGCCTGCTCCACCGCCGGATAGATCAGCGTGTGGCCGCTCGGCTCGATCGCCGCGATGGTCTTCTTGATCGCCTCGCGATTCTTGCCGACGTTACGCAGCGTGACATCCCAGTTCAAGCCGTCGTTGAAGGTGATGACGCCGACCGACTGCTCGTCGGACAGCACGTCGATCGCGGCCTGCGCGGCAGCTTTGCACAGCTCCATCACCTGGCCGGCCATGCTCCACGACTTGTCGAGGATGATGATGAGCGCGACCTCGGGCTCGTCCTTGCGCTCGAACGTCACCGGCATGAGGCGTTCCAGCTCCGTGTGCCGGTAGCCTCCGGTCGAGCCCGTCCCGTCCTCACCGTAGACCGCGTCGCCGCCGGCGACGAGGACGCCGCCGCCGTCGTGCTCGACCCAGTCGGCCAGCGCCGACATGGCGGCATCGGGAATCGACGCGCGGCCGACGTCGCTCAGGATGACGACGTCCCATGGATCGAGCTGCGCCGGATTCGTCGGCAGCGCCGACGTCGGACGGACCGTCACGTCAAAGCCTGACTGCCCGAGCGCGCTCTGGAGATATTTCGCGCTCGCCGGCGCGCCCTCGAGGTAGAGCACCTGCGCGCGCGGCCGCACGTACGCCTCGCGCGACAGCTGGTTGTTCACCACGAGAGGATCGGACGGTACCGCCAGTTGGACCTCGATTGCGTGCGCGCCCGCCGTATCGAAGGTGAGCTCGCTGTGGACGGTCGTGACCCCCGCCGGCAGCGCCACGGGACGGCTGGACAACACGCGCGTGCCCTCGCGAATCTCGAGCAGGCCGGCCGCAGGACGCTGACTGCCGAGATCGATCGCCACGTTCGCGGTCGTGCCTGCCGTGAGGCGCTCCGGCAGCGTCACCGCGTCGACCCACGCATCGCCCAGATCGCGGACGCCGAGCGGCTCGACGAACACCGGAATGCCCTGCCTGGCCAGCCGCGCAACCGCGCTGCGGACATCGCCGCTCGTCTGCCGGCCGTCCGAGAAGAGAACGATTCGGGGCACATGCCCGGGCGCGAGCGTGGCGCGGGCTTCCGCCAGCGCGCGTTCGAGGTCCGTCGCGCCGCCGGAGACGCCGGCTTCGTTCCCCGCCGCGTCAGGCTGCGCGAGCTGCCGGAGCGCAGCCGTGCTCTCGATGTTGATGACGTCGGCGCCGAACCCGACAATGCGGGCATGCGCCGGCCGCACGCCCGCGTTGAGCGTGTCGATGCGATCGGCGGTTTCGGTTACGGCGCGGCTCGAGATGCTATGAGAAAGATCGACGACGTAGACGACCGACAGCCGCGACGACCCCATCGAGATCACCGGCCGTGCCAGCGCCAGCGCGAGCGCGGCCAGCAGCAGCGAACGCACCGTGGCCTGCAGGATCTGCTGCCGCCGGTTGAAGTTGGTGCGTCCCCACCGCCGCGCGGCCCACACCAGCGGGACGGCGGCAAGCAGCCAGAGCGCGGCGGGTTCGGTCCAGCTCAATGACATGTCACACCGTGATCCGCCGCTGCCACGTCCACCACTCCGCCGCCACGAGGACGAACGCCGCGATCACCCCGTAGATCCACCACGGCTGTCCTGACCCGAGTCCGGCCGGCACCACCGAGCGCGCGCCCGCCGTGAGCGTCGTCCGGCCGAGGTTCGACACTTCCGGATCGCCGACGTTCACGGCGACGACGCCGCGAGCACCGCCCGCTTCGACGCGGTACAGCCCCGGCTTCCGCAGGCTCACGGCGATGCGATTGCCCGCGCGCAGGAGAGGCACCACGTCACCGTCCTGAGCCACGACGCGAGTGACGCTCGCCGGCAGCATGACGGGACCGGACTGACCGGCCGTATCGAACGTCGGCCGCGCAAGCCACTCCAACGCATTGCCGACAATCACGGGAAACGCGGGCGCGAACGCCAGGTTGGAGTCGGCAACCGAAAATCCCAGAACGACCGCGCGCCGGTCGGGCTGATCGACGATGGACACGAGCGGCGTGCCGCGTTCGGACTTGGCGACAGCCGTTTGCCCCGACCCGTCGTACGCGTACGCGCGCTTGATGTCGAGCGTCAGCGGATCGACGCCGGCAAGCACGGGGTGCACGCTGGACTCCGTCCATCGCGGATTCTTCTCGTCACCGGAGACACGGCCGATCCACGGCGACGGTGTCGGCGCGATGACCAATGCCGGCCGGGGCGGCGCCGCCGGCGGTACCCAGCGATCGAAAACGACGACATCTTCCTTGCCGGATTGATAGCTCGCCGGCGGAATTTCCAGGACGCGCACCGCCGGATCGCGCTTGAGAAGCTGCGCGACGGCGCTCGGCTTCTCGCTCACGACGACGACCGTCAACGGCTCGGCGCCTTGAATCCACGCGACGGCTTCGTTGTCAATCGCCAGCGCATCCGCGGGGGCGCTGATCCGCGCCATCAGCCGCGGCCCGCCGGTGGCCGCGAGCGGCGCGACCTGACGCACCAGCTCACCGGCCGCAAGCGCGACGGGTTGATCGAAGGCGACCGCCGTGCCGCGGGTAATCGTCACGCGAGCCTGCTGGGGCCGCTCCGAGTAGTTCGCGATCTCCAGATACGCTTCCGCGGCGGCCGCGCCGCCAGCCGGCACCGGGCGCGCGTCGAACGCGGTGATCGCGACGTTTGGCGCGGCTTCGTACACCGAATGCACGACCACCGACGGATCCAGCGGACGGGCATGAGCGCCATCGGTGAGGAAATGCACGACATCGGCGCCGCCGACCCGCGGCCAGGGCGCCGGCGCGCCGCCCGACGGCGCCAGCCGATCGAGCGCCGTTTCGATCAGCGCCAAATCGCTCGTCGGACCTTCGACGATCCCGTCCACCGTCGTCGCCAGCGCGACGTCGTCGCCGCCCGCCGACGCCGCCAGCGCGCGCGCTTCGCGGACGGCACGATCCCAGCGCGTGTCGCCACGGTTCGTCGCGGCCAGCATCGACCACGACGAATCGAGCACGATGAGCATCCGCCCGCGTGACGACGTCGCTGCCCGGGGCCCTGGCCGGGTGACGGCCATGGCGAGAACGACCGCGATCAGAATCGTCGCGGCCAGGGAGACGGCGCGCCGGATGCGCTCCCACCAGGTCTCATCCCGCTTCTGATCGAGCACACGGCGCCAGAACAGCAGCGAGGGCACGCGCACGCGTGGCGGCTTGATCTTGATGAGGAAGATCCAGGCGGCTGCCGCCGCCGCGCCGGCGATGAGCAGCACGGCCTGCCAGGCGGCCATCGCCCCGAAGCTCATGCGAGGAACCGTCCCTTGCGGAACGTGTGCAGGATGATCTGCTCGAAGGACCGCTCGGCGTCCGCGCGCACGTAGCCCAGGTTGTACCGGCCGCAGAACAGCTCGAGCTCGGCGGCGTGCGTCTCCCACATTTCGCCGTACGCGCGCGCGAGCGCGGGCGTCACCTCGACGTCGCGCAGCTCGCCCGTCTCGGTGTCGACGAATCGCACCTCGCCGAGCGAGCCCGGCATCCGATCGGCCTGCGACGCGATGTGCACGACGAAGACGTCATGCCCCATCGACGCGAGAATCTTGAGTCCCGACTCGAACCCCTGCGGATCGAGAAAATCCGAGATGACGACGGCGAGCCCTTGCTGCCGGCTGCGCGACGCGAACTGCTTGAACGTCTCGCGCAGGTTCGTCGTGCCGCCCGGTTCCAGCCGTTCGAGCTGTTCGAACACGCGGAAGATCCGCCCTTTGCCGCGTCCGGGCATCGTCTCGTCGCCAAGCGTGCCGCCGAACGTCAGGATCGTCACGCGATCGAGATGCGCCAGGCCGATGTAGCAGAGCGCCGCGGCGATCCGGCGCGCCTGATCGAATTTCGCGGGCTCGGACATCGAGCGCGAGGCGTCGATGAAGAGATAGATCGGCAGATCCTGCTCTTCATCGAAGAGCCGGAGCAGCAGCCGGTTCAGGCGCTGATAGGCCTTCCAGTCGATGTGGCGGAAGTCGTCGCCGGGCGCGTACTGGCGATGATCGGCGAACTCGAGTCCGCGTCCCCGCTTGCGCGCCAGCCGATCCGCGCGGTTCTGTCCGGCGAACGCGCGCTTCGAGATGACGTGCAGGTACTCGAGCTTCTTGAGAAAGTCGTCTTCGAATCGCAGGCGTGCCACTCCAAAAAACCCTTCACGTCTATTCGGTTGGTGTGCCGGCGATCAGCTCGCCCACGATCGTGTCGGGGTTGACCTGTTCGGCCTCGCCCTCGAAATTGAGGAGCACGCGGTGCCGGAGCGCCGGCAGCGCCACGGCGCGAATGTCGTCGACCGACACGAATGCCTGCCCGTGCGTCAGCGCGTGGATCTTGCCGGCCAGCACGAGCGCCTGCGCCGCGCGCGGGCTGGCGCCGTACCGCACGTACCGCTTGACGAGCGGCGTCCCATACGGCGATTCCGGGTGCGAGCCGAGCGTCAGCCGAATGGCGTAGGCCTGGACCGGCCGCGCGATCGGCACGGACCGTGCGACGTGACGCATCTCGAGAATCTCGGGACCGTCGGCGACGCGACTGACGGTGGTGTCGATCGTCTGCGTCGTCCGGTCGATGATCTGGTGCATCGCCTCTTCAGGGGGGTATGCGACTTTGAGCTTGAAGAAGAATCGATCGAGCTGCGCTTCGGGCAGCGGATAGGTCCCTTCCATTTCGAGCGGATTCTGCGTCGCCAGCACGAGGAACGGCTGCTCGAGCTGATACGTCGTCCTGCCGACGGTGACGCTCACGTCCTGCATCGCCTCGAGCAGCGCCGATTGCGTCTTCGGCGTCGCGCGGTTGATCTCGTCGGCGAGCACGACGTTCGCGAAGATCGGCCCCTGCTGGAACTCGAAGAACGTCCCGCCGTCGTGCGCGTGCTCCTGCACGATGTTCGTGCCGACGATGTCGGCCGGCATCAGGTCGGGCGTGAACTGAATCCGCGAGAACTTCAGATGCAGCACGTCGGCGAGCGTGTGCACGAGGCTGGTCTTGCCGACGCCGGGAATGCCCTCGAGCAGGACATGCCCGCCGGCGAGCAGGCTCGTGACCGTGTTCGCCACGACGTCCTCGTGGCCGACGATGCGCTTGCCAACTTCCTTCGTGATGCGAATGAAGCGTTCGCGAAAAACGTCGATGTGCTGGGCGACCGTAGCTGTCGTCATTGTTTGCGGATGAAATAGTTGTAGAGCAGCGGATGGCGGGCCACGGGGACCGCCGGCGGCGCGGCCGTAAAGCCGCGATCGAATGATGGGAGAGGCATGATCCGGCTGAACCCGAGCGTCGAACGTCCCTGCTCGGTCTTGCGGCGAATGTCTTCGATGGGCACGTTTTCACCGCGCGCGTCCGCGGCCGCTTCGACGAGCTCGCGGCGCAGCGCTTCGGCGATCGATTTCACGTCGGCCTGGCCCGTCTTCTGCCCGGAGTTGCCCCCCGCGCCGGACTGCGAATCGCCGCCCATCATGCCGCCGCCGCCCATCATCATCGACGCCTGACCCGCGTCCTTGGCGGCCTCGCGCATGAGCTGCATCGACATCTGACCGGCGGGCTGCGCTTCGGCCTGCGCCGATCCGCGGCCCTGCTCGCCTGTCTCCGGCGACGCCGCCTGATTGCCCTCGGCGGTCTTGCGCTCCAGATTCGCGCTCGCCAATCGCGCCGCCAGATCCTCGAGACCCCATCTGATGTCTTCGGGCAGTCCGGCGTTGGTGTTTCCACCCTTCTCGGCCTTCTCCGCCTTGTCTTCCTCGTCCAGATCGCGCCGCTTCGTTTGCGCGTCCTTGCCGAGCGGCTGCTTGTCCAGGAGCTCCGCAAGCTTCTTCTGAAGCTCCGGATCCAGCTTCTCCATCAGATCCTTCAGCTCCGCCAGCTTCAGCCTCGCGTCGGCCTCGGACAGCTTGTTCGCTTGCATCGCGGCCAGCAGCTCCTCGAGCCGCTTCTGGACTTCAGCGGGAACCTCTTCTGCCGGGATGTTGGCAATCGCCGCCGCGGCACCCTGCGATTTGGGACTGAGGCCGGGAACATTGAAGGAAAGCACGAGCGTGGCCGCCGCGAAGAGCGCGGTCAGCGCCCACGCGCGCGCGGCGCGGACCGGCGGGTAGAGCGCGTTCCAATCGATTCGTCCGACGCGATCCGCCGCTTGCTCGACGTGATACGCGGCAAATTCGTCGTCGGTCCCGGTCGTCGCAAACCAATGCGCGCTTCGAAGCTCGCCCCGGAGTCCGGCGTCGGTGTCGACGGACATCGCCACGCGGTCGGACAGGTCACGATCTCGACGGCGGTACAGAATGAAAATGACCAACCCGGCAGCGAATGTGGCGAGCACCCCAATCGGAATCGCGAGGGGCCAGCCGGCAATCCTCGTGGTGAGGGCGACAAGAAGCCCCACGCCGGCGGCAGCCGGCGCCAGCCGGGCCACGAGCGACATCGCCAGCCGCATGCGGCGGCGGCGATCGGCGCGCGAAACGGCGTCGCGCACACGGTGACTGGCAGACGTCGGAGTCGTCACAACTGACCGGTTGGCGTGCCTTTAACGATATCCGAATGTAGGTTCTGTTGTCGCCCCGCCAGGGATGAATACCGCCCCGGCGGGTGGGACGCACACCTCCATCGTCCCAAGCGCAATACGACGACGGCAGGGCGAAAGCTGCACCCCACCCGCCCATTCGGGGGGCGCGCGCGGTGAGCGGGGTCCCTAGGATGGTGTCATGGGCCTTCCAGCGATTCTTGAGGACAGCGAGCTCATCGACGCCTACTCCGAGGCGGTGATTCGAGCGGTCGAAATCGTCAGTCCGGCGGTCGTCCGGATTGACGGCGTGCGGGCGCCTGGCCGGCGCCAGCGGAATACGGAAAGCGAGCCGGCCGCGGGCTCCGGCTCGGGCTTCGTGATCGCCCCCGACGGCTTCATCGTGACGAACAGCCACGTCGTGAGCGGTGCGCGCGAGCTGACCGTGACCGGATCCGATGGTCAGCGCCATCGCGCCGACGTGGTCGGCGACGATCCCGATACCGATCTCGCGCTCCTCCGCGCGAGCCAGAACGAAGGCCACCTGCCGTTCGTGACGCTCGGCGACTCCGATGCCGTCCGGGTCGGTCAGGTCGCCATCGCGATTGGCAACCCGTACGGTTTCGAATGCTCGGTCACGAGCGGCGTCGTGAGCGCGCGCGGCCGATCGCTTCGCGCGCGGAGCGGCCGGCTGATGGACGACATCATCCAGACGGACGCGGCGCTCAATCCAGGCAACTCCGGCGGACCGCTCGTGACGACGCGAGGCGAGGTCATCGGGGTCAACACGGCGATGATTCTGCCCGCGCAAGGGCTCTGCTTCGCCATCGCGAGCAACACGGTACGCTTCATCGTGTCGCGTCTGTTGCGCGACGGCCGGATTCGACGAAGCTATCTCGGCGTCGCCGGCCAGAAGGTGCCGCTGCCCAGACGCCTCGTCCTGCATCACCGGTTGCCCGCGGCGTCGGGCATTCGCGTGCTGTCGATCGAGCCCGGCAGTCCTGCCGAATCCTCCGGCCTCCGCCAGCACGACATCATCGTCGCGTTCGACGGACAGCCCGTGACCGGTGTCGACGACCTGCACCGGCTGCTGACCGAGGATCGAATCGGCGTGCGATCGGAGCTCATCGCCATTGCCGGCGCCGATCGCCGGCAGCTCAGCGTGGTACCTGCCGACGTTGTGGACCGATCGTCATCGCGATCGCGCGAAGTCCCGCGTTGACGTACTCCGGACGATTTCGCTCGACTCCGAACCCGACATCGAGCACGCCTCGACAGGCCGCGACGTAGGTGGCTCGCTCCCGCAACCCATCGTCGATCGTTCCGTGGTACTTGGAGAGAACGCGCTCCAGGAATTCGGCGCCGCCCCAGTGGCACATTCCGGCAAAGTCGATCGCCCGATCGCCGACGGCCACGTCACTCCAGTCGATGACTCCGGTCACCCAACCCGAACTCGGGTCCACCAGCACATGTTCGGCAGCGAGATCGTTGTGCACGACGGCGAAGCACGGAGATGTCCTGGACGACGGAGGGTGTTCCAGAAAGGCGCGCCAGAGGCTCACCGGCGCATCAGGCGAGACCTGCCTCACGACGTCGAGCCCCTCGAGTGCTTCAGCGCTGATCTCTTTGAGCAGCGAATCATCTCGCTGATCGGGCACACCAAGGCGAATGGCTTCGTCCGCAGGGAATGCGTGCAGCCAGGAGAGGAATCGTCCCAGTGACGGCGCAAGACGCGCCGGATCGGACAGGCGCGGATCAGTATCGATGGCGGATCGCCCCGGCAGCTTCGGGTACCCGCTGAAGTGGCGCGGGAATTCTGCGGTGGGCATTCCGTGAAACTGAAAAACGGGAATCGGCACCGGCGGGCCCGAGGCAGCCAGCGCCTCGAGAAACCTCGCCTCCGTCAGCAGTTGCTCTTCGACGTCGGCGCGCTTCGGAAATCGGAACACGAGGACGTCGTTCACTTCGAACGCCGAGCTGTCGCACCCCTCGCCGAGGAATCGCGCACGAACAGGACCCAGTGCTGGAAACTGGGCGTGAATGATCCTGGCGATCAGCGCGATGTCTAGCGTCACCGGCTCGATCATTCGATCACCTGTCCGCCACAGGCGTCGCAACGGCCGGTTGCCGCCGCGACTCGTTCGGAGAGACCTTCGAGCGCGCGGCCGCACTGCGGGCACTTTGGACGGACGGCCTTCGTCCGGCGCTGCATCCGCCAGAGCAACCAGCCCACGAGCGCCATGTACACGAGAAACACGATGCCTTCGATCGTCGTTCCCGTGTTTTTCTCGAGATGTACGTCAGCCCAGCGAACGAAGACGAGCTGCGCGACGCCCAGTCCGACGCTCACGATCGCGAGGATCCGGCCTTCGCGCCCGGCAACCTCTTTGACCGCCTGCACCTGGCGCTCGAACGCGGCTCGCGAATACATGGAAGATTACAGCGTCACGAGACCTCGCCGGACGGCGCGGCGGACGGCGTCGGTTCGATTCGCTGCGCCGAGCTTGCCATAGATCGACGCCACGTGAAACTTCACCGTCTGATCGGAGATGTCGAGCCGGCGCGCGATCGCCTTGTTGGGAAGCCCTTCAGCCAGGAGCGCGAGGATTTCGATCTCTCGCGGTGTCAGCGGCTCTTCGGGAATGTCGTCGCGATCGCGAACGAGTGATGGCACCACTCGGCCATTCGATCGGGCGACGAGGTACGCGTCCGCGTCATGATCCGCCGCGCGTGCCTCTGCAGTGGTCGCCGCCTCGCCCGCGACCTCGATTCCCGATCCTCGAAGCTCGGCCCGCAGGCGGGCTCGCTCGGCGGGCTCACCGATCAGCACGACACGCATCAATCTCTGACGCTTGAATCTATGATCTGGTGATTTGGTGATCTGGTGATTTCAAGGCGCTTGTCTGCAGCCCAGCCAGCAAGGTTTCAAAATCACCACATCACCAAATCACCACATCACAATTTTTCTTATTTCTCCCCCACTGTCACCGACAACTGACGCGGTGTCCCGCCTCGAATCACTCGAAGTTCCACCTGTCGTCCGACGCGATCGCCGATCAGCGCATCGAGGAGATCCTCTGGCGATTCTATCGGCTGCCCGTCGAAGTCGGTGAGCAGGTCGCCGACGAGCAGGCCAGCTGCGGCGGCGGGACTGTCGGCCGTCACGCCAACAATCAGCACCGCCGCCTCGCGATCGGGCGGCTGGCGCTGGCCCTCGGGCAGTGTCACGGCCTGGCCGGCCACACCCAGAAACCCGCGCTTCGGGCGCCCGTGCTCCAGAACGTCCTGCGCTGCCTTCCACGCAATCGACGACGGGATCACGACTCGAAACCCGCGGATCCGCGCAGCCGTCGTGATGCCAATCACGCCGCCGGTCGCGTCCACGCACGCGCCGCCTGCGAATCCGTCGTGCATCGGCGCCGTGATACGAATCACCTGATCGATCGCGCGCCGCCGGCCTGTGGCCAGCGGCCCGCCGATCACGGCCACAATGCCCGCGCTCGCCGTGAGGGCATTGCTCCACGAGCGCGCCACGCCGAGTGACAGGTGTCCCACCCGCGGGGCCAACGCCGACGTCGTTGCCGCCGGCGCGCCGAGGCCCGGCGCCTTCAAGACCGCGACGTGCGTCGTCAAGTCCCAGCCGGCCAGCTCGGCGTCCACGACGCGGCCGTCGGGAGCTGTGATCTGCAGGCCATCTTCTCTGCCGATGGCACGCGCCGTCGTGACGACAACGTCGGGTGCGTACACGACGCCGCTGGCGGGACGCCGACGTCCGCGCACCTGGACGACCGATGCAGCCACCGAGGCGACCGCGTCAGCGAGTTGATTGGAAAAGAGTGAAAGGGTTGAGTCGCTCATGCGAGCGATCGTGTCCGATTAGCGAAGGCGGGCACATCACCCAGATGGGCGAGTACTGTCGATTGTCGGTTCCGGGGTTCCGGAGTTCCGAAGTTCCGGGGTTCTCAACAGCAGGGTTTCCGGAGTTCCAGGGTTTTCGCAAAGTGCAGGGTTGTGGAGTTGTCTCACCGACATCTTCAACAGCTCAACTCCCGCCGGTGACCGAATGACTACTCCCACAGACATAATGGCAGGCCGCATCGGGCTTCACTACAACGAGCGATAGTTTCCGACGTCCGCGTCGTCAGCAATTCCTTCCTTCATTAACTTGGCCCGGGTTGAAGCCCGTGCGTGAGCAAACGAGAACAGGCCGACCACGCACATAATCGCCAGTACGATGGTCGCGCTGACCGTTGGGAGACGTGGAGCACCGACTAACTCAGCACCGCCAGAACTGCCACGATGACGAGAGTGAGCACGATCGTCCGCGTCGGCCTCACCCACACACGCGCGCGCTGACGCTGCTGAAAGAACCCACCTAAAGCCCACCCAGCGATGAAGACCACAAGAACTGCAAATCCGCGTTCTACCGCTTCCACAGTTCTCCCCACCTGCAAACGCAGTAATGTTCGATGCGCGTGCGCAAGAGGATCCGGGACACCGATCCTATCTGAAGCGCGGCCAGAACCTAGGAACCCCGGAACCTCGGAACCCCGGAACCGCCAGCGTCAGTTCAGGCCTTCCTCTTCGGACGGTACACATCTGTCGCTTGCCCGAAGAACACCTCGGCGGCTTCCATGAGCGTTTCCGAGAGCGTCGGGTGCGGATGAATGGTGAGCTTGAGATCGGTCGCGAGGGCTCCCATTTCGATCGCGAGCACGCCCTCCGCGATCAATTCGCCGGCGCCCGATCCGACGAGGCCCACGCCGAGGATGCGCTCCGTCTCGGGATCGATGACGAGCTTCGTCAGCCCGTCCGTACGATCGATGGCCACCGCGCGCCCGATCGCGGCCCACGGAAATTTCGCGATCTCGACCGGTCGTCCCTGTTTCTTCGCGTCGGTCTCCGTCAACCCGCACCACGCGACTTCCGGGTCGGTGAAGACGACCGCCGGAATCGCCTGCGGCTCGAACGCGACCCGGTGGCCGAGCGCGGCTTCGACCGCGACTCGCGCTTCGTGCGAGGCCTTGTGCGCGAGCATGGGCTCGCCAACGACGTCGCCGATGGCGAAGATGGTGGGCTCGGCGGTGCGCATCGCGGGATCGACCTGGATGAAGCCGCGATCGCCGATCTTCACCGCCGTCTTGTCCAACCCGTCGATCGCCGAATTGGGCTTCCGGCCGACCGAGACGAGCACGCGATCGAACATCAACTCGCTCGCCACTGGAGCCGCCGGCGCGGCCGATCCGGCGGGCGCGGGGTTTGACGAGGCTTGTGGCTGAATCCGGACCGAGACATTGGTCTTGGACGCCTTCATCTCGGTCACACGCGCGTTGACGACGACCTGGTGCAGCGTGTGCTCCAGCCGGCGGCCGAGGATCGTGACGAGATCGCGATCGGCGCCGGGCAGCAGGCCGTCGGTCATCTCGACGACAGTAACCTTGGTGCCCAGCGCGGCGTAGACGGATCCCATCTCGAGTCCAATGTACCCGCCGCCCACGACCAGCAAGGACTTGGGAATGTCGGGAAGATCGAGCGCGGCGGTCGAGTCCATCACCAGGTCGCTCTCGACCGACAGTCCCGGCACCGCCGCCGGCCGCGAGCCGGTCGCGATGATCGCGTGCTGGAACGTCAGCGTCTCGCGGCCGCCGTCGACGAGGGCGATGTCGAGCGAGGTCGGGCTCGCAAACGACGCGCGACCGCGAATGTAGTTGACCTTGCGCATTTTCGAGATCTGGCCGAGCCCGCCCGTGAGCTTCGCGACCACGCCGTCCTTGAAGCTGCGCAGCTTGTCGAGATCGATCTTGGGCTCGCTGTAGGTGATGCCCCACGCGGAGGCATGACGCGCCTCGCCGATGAGCTTCGCCACGTGCAGGAGCGCCTTCGATGGAATGCAGCCGCGATAGAGACACACACCGCCGGGATTGGCCTCGGGGTCGACGAGCGCGACCTGCATGCCGAGGTCCGCCGCGTAGAACGCCGCTGCATAGCCGCCCGGACCGGCGCCGATGACAACTAACTGGACAGAAGACATAGACAGGTTATTTGAAACTCAGAACTCAGAACTTAGAACTCAGAACTTGAAGCTTACGACCGGTCCGCAATCATCAAGTTCTGAGTTCCAGTTCTAAGTTCTAAGTTCTGAGTTCTAAGTTTTTCACAGATGCATCGTCAGCGGTTGTTCCAACGCCTCGGCGACGAACCGGAGGAACCGCGCGGCGTCGGCGCCGTCGATGACGCGGTGATCGTAGGACAACGACAGCGGCAGCATCTCGCGGGGCACGAACTGGTTTCCCTTCCAGAGCGGCTGCGTGGCCGTACGTGAGAGACCGAGAATCGCGACCTCGGGCTGATTGATGATCGGCGTGAACGACGTCCCGCCGATCCCGCCGAGATTCGTCACCGAGAAGACGCTGCCGGCCATCTCGTCCAGCGTCAGCTTCCGATCGCGCGCCTTCTGCGACACGGCCGCCAGCTCGACGGCGATCTCGGTGATCGTCTTGCGATCCACGTCGCGGATCACCGGCACGAGCAGGCCGTTCGGGGTGTCGACCGCGACGCCGATGTGCAGGTACTTCTTATAGACAATCGCGTCGTTCGCCATGTCGACCGACGCCGCAAACTGCGGATACTTCGCGATGGCGCCCGCCAGGATCTTGATCACGATCGCCGTCACGGTCAGCTTGCCGCCGGCCTTCTCCACGCGCGGGCCGTACGTTTTCCGGAACTCCTCGAGGCCCGTGACGTCGGCCTGATCGTTTTGCGTGACGTGCGGTGCCTGCCAGGCCACGCTGACGTGCTCCGCAGTCTTGCGGCGGATGTTCGACATCGGCTTCACGTCGACGTCGCCCCACTTGGAGAAATCCGGGAGCGACGTGGCCCGGAGGGCTGCGCCACCTGACGGGCTGGCGAGCGACGACTTCACGAACTGCTTCACGTCTTCCTGACCGATGCGTCCGCCGGGACCGGTACCCGCGATGTCCGCGATGTTGACGCCCAGCTCACGCGCGTACCGCCGGACGGACGGCGCTGCCGCAATCGCGGCGCCGGCTTCCGTCGAGCGCGCCGCCACCGCCGGCGAGGCGCCAGGGCTCTCGCGAACGGACGCCGGTTCACTGCGACCAGGCGCGGGCGCATGACGGGCGGCGGCGATGTCGACCACCGACGCAGGCTTCGAAGCCGGCGCGGGAGGCCGCACTTCCGGCGCCGGCTGGGTTCGACCGGGCATCGGTCCGTCCTCGGCTCGTCGCTGCCTCGCTGCCGGTTCGGCCTCTGTCGGCGGTTCGGGCGCGGAATCTTCCGTTCGGGTCTCCGCTCGCGGGGCTGGCGCATCAGCGGACGAGGCGGCCGGCTCCTGCGGCGCTCCCGACTTCGCCGCGGCGCCATCGAACACGAGCACCACCTGGCCGACGGTGACCTTGTCGCCCGGCTTCACGCGGACTTCTGACACCGTACCGCCGACGCTCGTCGGCACTTCGATCGTCGCCTTGTCGGTCTCGAGCTCGAGCACCGCCTGATCGGCCTTGACGACATCACCCGGTGCGACGAGCACGCGGATCACATCGCCCTTCTCGACGTTCTCGCCTAATTCAGGGAGCGTGAATTCGACTGACATGTGTCCTCTCGTTGAAACAAGCCTGAAAGCCTGAAAGCCCGAAAGCCTGAAAGGCTCTCAAGCTTTCCGGCTGGCCTTACGCATTCGCCGGATTGACCTTCTCGGGATCGATTTCCAGATCCTTGAACGCCTGCCGGACGACCTCCGCGCTCGTCTTTCCTTCACGGAAGAGGGTCGCGAGCGTCGCCGCCGTGACGTACCGCGCGTCAACCTCGAAGAAGTTCCGCAGCGCGGCGCGGTCCTCGCTCCGGCCAAACCCGTCCGTGCCAAGCGTGACCATCGGTTTGCCGATCCACCGCGCGAGCATGTCCGGCTCGCTCTTGAGGTAATCGGACGCGGCGACGACGACGCCCGGGGCCGACCCCAGGCATTCGGTCACGTACGGCACGCGCGGCCGTTCGGTCGGATGGAGCAGGTTCCAGCGCTCCGCCCGATGCGCGTCGCGGTACAGCTCGTTGTAGCTCGTCGCGCTCCACACGTCGGCGGCCACGCCGTACTTGGCGAGGACCGTCTGTGCCTTGACGACCTCGTTCAGAATCGCGCCGCTGCCCAGGAGCTGCGCCCGCGCGCCATGCACGTCCGACGGCGCCGGCTTGAATTTGTACAGCCCTTTGATGATGCCGTCGCGGGCGTTGTCAGGCATCGCCGGCATCTCGTACTGCTCGTTCATCACGGTGATGTAGTAGAACGTCTGCTCGTTCTCGCCGTACATCCGCCGAATGCCGTCTTCGATGATCACCGCCAGCTCGTACGCGTACGCGGGGTCGTAGGCGCGGCAGGTCGGCACCGTCAGCGCGAGCACGTGACTGTTGCCGTCCTGATGCTGCAGCCCCTCGCCGGCCAGGGTCGTGCGTCCGGAGGTTCCACCGAGCAGGAAGCCGCGCGTGCGCGCGTCGGCGGCCGCCCAGATGAAGTCGCCCACACGCTGGAACCCGAACATCGAGTAGAAGATGAAGAACGGGATCGTGTTCACGCCGTACGTCGAGTACGCAGTCCCGGAGGCAATGAACGATGAAATCGATCCGGCTTCGGTAATCCCCTCTTCCAGGATCTGTCCGTCCTTCGCTTCCTTGTAGTACAGCAGCGTCGCCATATCGACCGGCTCGTACACCTGGCCGATGCTCGAGTAGATGCCGACTCCACGGAACAACGACTCCATGCCGAAGGTGCGCGCTTCGTCCGGGACGATCGGTACGATCAGCTTGCCGATCTCCGGATTGCGGAGCAGCTTCGCCAGCATCTTGACGAAGACCATCGTCGTCGATGCTTTGCGGTTCTCGGTGCCGTTGTGGAACTCCCCGAAGACGTCGGCAAGCTCGACCTTGAGCGGCGGCGCGCTTACCACGCGCCGAGGCACGAACCCGCCAAGCGTGGTTCGCCGTTCCCGCAAGTACTTCGTCTCCGTACTGCTCTCGTCCGGACGATAGAAGGGCGCGTCCGCGATTCGATCGTCGGGAATCGGCACCCCGAAGCGATCGCGGAACATCCGCAGGTCCTCCTCGTTCATCTTCTTCTGCTGATGCGTGATGTTCTTGCCCTCGCCGGCCTCGCCGAGACCGTAGCCCTTGATGGTGCGCGCGAGGATGACGGTCGGTCCGCCGCGATGCGCAACGGCGGCGCGGTACGCGTTGTACACCTTGAGCGGATCGTGTCCGCCGACGCGCAGCTGCTTGAGCTGGTCGTCCGAGAGATGACGCACCAGCTCGAGGAGCCGCGGATCGACGCCCCAGAAATGCTTGCGCAGATACGCGCCATCCTCGACGGCGTAGCGCTGGTATTCGCCATCGACGACTTCACCCATCCGCTTCACGAGCACGCCGTCGGTGTCGCGGGCCAGCAGATCGTCCCAGTCGGATCCCCACAACACTTTGATGACGTTCCAGCCAGCTCCGCGGAAGTTCGCTTCGAGCTCCTGGATGATCTGGCCGTTGCCGCGGACCGGACCATCGAGCCGCTGCAGGTTGCAGTTGATGACGAAAATCAGGTTGTCGAGCTTCTCGCGCGCCGCGAGCGAGATCGATCCAAGCGCTTCCGGCTCATCGGTCTCACCGTCGCCGATGAAGGCCCAGACCTTCTGGTCGGAGGCCGGAACCAGCCCGCGATTCGTGAGGTATCGCGCGTAGCGTGCCTGATAGATGGCCATGAGCGGCCCGAGGCCCATCGACACGGTCGGAAATTCCCAGTAGTCGGGCATGAGCCACGGATGTGGATAAGACGAGAGCCCGCCGCCCGACCGCAGCTCATGACGGAAGTTCCGCAGCTGCTCTTCAGAGATCCGGCCTTCGAGAAATCCGCGCGCGTAGATGCCAGGAGACGCGTGGCCCTGGAAATAAATAATGTCGGCGTCGCCCCCCGAGTCCTTGCCTCGGAAGAAGTGATTGAACGCCACCTCGTAGAGCGTGGCGGACGACGCATAGGTCGAGATGTGTCCGCCGATGCCGTCCGACTCACGATTGGCGCGGACGACCATCGCCAATGCGTTCCAGCGGACCAGACTCTTGATGCGCCGCTCGATGTCGCGATCCCCCGGATACGGGACCTGCTCGTGCGGCGAAATGGTGTTGATGTACGGGGTGGTCGCCTCGTATGGGAGGCGCAGACCCGACAGCCGCGCGCGGCTGCGTAGCGCTTGAAGCAGACGAATGGCCCGCGCCTTGTCGCCCTGACGAACGATGTAGTCGAGCGACTCCAGCCACTCGCGGGTTTCGACGGCCTCGAGCGCGGCCGCGTCTGCGGGGGCGATGTTCTTCATGACATGAGTCCTTTGAGGTCGATGATCCAATCTATTTTAGAACTCTTGACGGCTGCCGACATCCCATGAGGCAAATCCGTGCAGAATAGGGCACATGCAGGAATGTACACCCCGACACGCGCCGATTCGCGAGTGTGTTGCGTTTGTCATACTGATTGCGATGGCGGCATGCAGTCCACCACCTTCGTCGGTATCCGCAGGCGCGGCGCCGGTGACCACGACTCAGCTCGATCCGAAGATCGCGCGGTTCGCGCCGGTCGATCTCGCGCCGCCGGTGACGCAGCTGCCGCCGAACGAAGCCGCCGCGCTCGCGAAACTGATCCAGGCGGCGAGCGTGATAGACGGGCTCTTTCTCGAACAGGTCTGGGCCGGCAATCCGAGCACGCTCGTCCAGCTGGCCGCCGACCGCACGCCGGAAGGCCAGGCCGAGCTCCACTACTTCCTGCTCAATAAGGGACCGTGGTCGCGCATCGACCACAACGAGCCGTTCCTGCGAGCGACGACGCCAGCCAAACTTCCGCAGGCGAACTTCTACCCGGCGGATGCCACGCGCGACGAGATCGACAAGTGGACGGCGACGCTGAAGGGCGACGCGCACGACGCCGCAGTGGGATTCTTCACGGTCATCCGCCGCGGCGCCAATCGTCAGCTCATGGCAGTACCGTACTCCGTCGAGTACCAGAACGCGCTGCAGACGGCCGCGGGATATCTGCGCGAGGCTGCCAAGCTCACGACGCAGCCGTCGCTCAAGAAGTTTCTGGAGCTGCGGGCAGACGCGTTTCTCTCGAATGACTACTACGCGAGCGACATGGCCTGGATGGAGCTCGACGCCTCAATCGAGCCGACGGTCGGCCCGTACGAGACCTACGAAGACGAATGGTTCGGCTACAAAGCCGCCTTCGAAGCGTTCATCACGCTTCGCGACGACGCCGAGACGAAGAAACTGATGGTCTTCGGCGCCGAGCTGCAGGGACTCGAGAACGCGCTGCCGATCGATCCCAAGTATCGCAGTCCGAAGCTGGGCGCACTCGCCCCGATCCGCGTGGTCAACAGCGTGTTCAGCGCCGGCGACGGCAATCGCGGGGTCCAGACCGCCGCGTTCAACCTGCCGAACGACGACCGGGTGATCAAGGAAAAGGGATCGAAGCGGGTGATGCTCAAAAACGTCCAGGAAGCGAAGTTCGCGAAGGTGCTGCAGCCCATCGCGGCCGTCGCTCTGGCACCGGCCGACCGATCGAAGATCTCGTTTGACGCCTTCTTCACGCACATCCTGATGCACGAGCTGATGCACGGGCTGGGACCGCATCAGGTGCAGCCCGGCGCCATGGCCGTGCGGCTGGCGCTCAAAGACACGTACTCGGCGCTCGAGGAAGCCAAAGCCGACATCTCAGGTCTCTGGGCGCTCCAACAGCTCGCCGACAAAGGGGTCGTCTCGGCCGAGATCGCGCGGACGATGTACACGACGTTTCTCGCGTCGACCTTCAGATCGATCCGCTTCGGGATCACCGAGGCCCACGGCAAGGGCATCGCGCTACAGCTGAACTACCTCCTCGACCGCGGCGCCTTCGTCGTCAACCAGGACGGGACGTTTTCAGTGGTCGACGGGAAAATCCGCGACGGCGTCGCCGGGCTGACGCATGACCTGATGACGATCCAGGCCGAAGGCAACTACGCGGGGGCGCAGGATCTCTTGAAGAGGATGGTCGCCGTCCGGCCGGAAGTGCAGAAGGTGCTCGACAAGCTCAAAGGTGTGCCGGTGGACATCGAGCCGAATTTCGTGACGGCGCGATCGCTGGCGAAGAAATGAGGCTCGAAGGCGCGGAGCAAGAGCTTGATTCCCTTTCCTCGCTTCCGAGCCGCAAACTCCGAGCCTCCGCGCCTCCGAGGCTCCCCGCCTATTTCTTGATCTTCGCCCCCGTCAGCTGCGCGATCGCCGAGAGCGTCGCCTGCCCCGCATTCAGTCCGAGCTTGAAATCCTTGTCGGAGAACGTCTTGAACAGATCGGTCGGCTGATGCCAGTGCGGGTTCCAGCCGGCGCCGGTGTTCATCCCGCGCTCGTTTTCACGCAGGCTGATCGCTGCGACGATGTCCTGGAAGGGCCCCGAGTCGGTGTTCGTCATGTGCGGGCCGAGCATGCCGGGGTAATCCGTCGTGTACTTGTCGGCAGCCAGCTTCACGGCGAGCGCGAGCTTCATGGACGCGTCGGCCATCTTCGAGTTGCTCTGCCACTCGATGTTGAAGTCCGCTTCGGAGCGCTGCTCCGGACTCAGCGTCCCGTCGGCGCGCGGCATCCCGTGATCGAACATCATCATGTCGTGCTGGATCATGCCGAGCCACTTCGGCTCGGGATACCGGCCGGAACCCGGCGGATCTTCCCTCCCCTGCAACGACTCGCGCTGCGTGACGTACGCGCGCGCGCCGCGGAGGCCGCCTTCCTCGCCGTTCCAGAGCGCGAACCGGATGGTGCGATCCGTCACCACGTCCGGTGCGCTGAACACCCGCGCGAGCTCCATCACGAGCGCCGTGCCCGACCCGTCGTCATTCGCGGCTTCGCCCCAGCCGATGCCGTCCATGTGCGCGCCGATGATGTACATCTCGTTCGGATTCGTCGCGCCGACCTTCGTGCAGAACACGAATGGAATTGGCCCGGGGATCACTGGACCCGCATTGAGGGCACGCAGCTTTTCGTCGGGCTGCGCTTCCGCATTGTTGTTGACGCCCGTTCGTCCGCGATTGCCGTAGAGCGTCGATCCGCCTGAGCTGTTGCGCACCGGCTGAGCCAACGGCCCGAGCGTCTGACCGCGTCCGCCGCCACCACCACCGCCGCCTGCTCGTTGGCCTTGCGCCCCGGCCTGGCCTTGCGCCGCGCCCGCTTGCCCCGCTTGCGCTGCGCCCGCTTGCTGGCCGGCGCCTCGCTGACCAGTCTGCGCGCCGGCGGCACCGGCTCCTCCGCCCGCCGCACCAGCTGCTCCGCCCGCCGCACCGGCTGCTCCGCCACCGCCACCGCCGCCACGCGGCTGGACTTCGTACGTCAGGCGTCCCGTCGGACAGCCGAAGCTCTTGAGCTGCGCTTCGATCCAGTCGACCGCGTCGCGATTGCGCTGTGTCCCTTCACGGCGATCGCCGAACTGCGTCAGTCCCTTCAGCGTCCCTTTGAATTTTTCGAGCTCCAGCCGGCCGACGAGCGTCCGAATGTCATCCGGCGGCTGCTCCTGGGCGGCGCCCGCCTGCGCCTGACCCGTCGCCGGCGCCGTCGTCTGCCCGCCTTGCGCGATGAGCCTGACGGCGAAAATCGTGACGGCACACACAGCGGCCCCAATCCACTTCACTCGCATGACTTGCCTCCCGGTGGGGGGAGTTTACAGCAAGTGAAAAGCCAAAAGTCACGAGGCCAAAGGCAGAAACACTGCCGTTGTTCGTCGCTGGACACTCATCGGAAGTATCCGCGGGCTACGCGCGAAGGCGCTTTCCTTCGAACTTGATGATCTGTTTGGCGAGGTCGGGCCGGTCGCTGATGATTCCGTTCGCGCCCCAGTCGATCAGCCGGCGCATGTCGTCGGGATCGTCGACGACCCACTCCTGGACCGGCAGATTGATTCGCCCGGCGGTCTCGATGAACGCTCGCCTGAAGCGGCGCCGTCCGCGGAAGCGATACGGCACCTGAAAGAGCCAGTACTCCGGGTCTTTCGGCGACAGCCTGAAGTAGGAGCGATGCAGCGCGGATCGGGCTTCCTGCTTGGACGCGCTCGTCACGGCGTTGCGATTCACGCGCCGGACCCGCTCCAGCACCGCCTGCGAGAATCCGCCGACGATCACGCGGTCGATCGCCTGCGCGTCGCCGATGACCCCGAGGACCGTGTCGGCCGTCTCCGGTTGATTCCCCTTGATCTCCACGATGATGGGGATCGTGCGAATGCGATCCAACAGCTCGGCCAGTCTGGGCACGCCGAATCCACGGCCGCGGAACGGATATCCGTCCGCGCTCTCGAACCGGAACCCGGCATCGACCCGCGCCAGCTCGCTGGCTGACATGGCGGACACGGGACCAGTCGCATCCGTCGTGCGGTCGAGCGTGGGATCGTGGATCACGACCACTTCGCCGTCGCGCGAGAGGTGGACGTCGCACTCGATCGCATCGGCGCCGAGCGCGACGGCGTGATCGAACGCCGCAAAGGTATTTTCCGGACGAATCTTCGATCCCCCTCGATGGGCGATCGCGCTGACTTCGTCCAGTGACAGCAGCCGACTCAACATAGAAACTGAAATCTGGAATCTGGAAACTGCAATCTGACTGAAATCGGGGAATCTGTAAACGCTCACTCCGGGGACTGATCCCAACCCGGAGCGATTCCCCGATTCCAGATTCCCCGTCAGATTGCAGATTACAGATTCCAGATTGAAGATTAGTATGGGTTCTATGGCACTTCCGACTTCTCTCGGCGCCCTTCGCGCGTCGATCGCCGCGGGCCGCACGCCGCATCGACCGGTGAAGGATGAGCTGCGTCAGAATCTCATCGCGCGGCTCCGCTCGGGAC
>Ga0114129_10000185_pt1 | contig 69732 bp, 64 predicted proteins | sample RhiMetdeltSRZDD1_FD_80071 | JGI IMG/M metagenome (GOLD analysis project Ga0114129, IMG submission 80071) | Populus rhizosphere microbial communities from Tennessee, USA - Rhizosphere MetaG P. deltoides SRZDD1 (version 2) (version 2) | ecosystem: Host-associated > Plants > Roots > Rhizosphere >...
ATTGCAGCACTTCATCGTGATGAAGCGTATGTGGCGTAGCAACGTATACTGCATGTATATTGCTTTGCTGCAAAAAGGCATCGAGCTTATCGAAATATTGCGGCGCCTTTTTTTCTTCGGCAAATGCCTTTGCTTTATTAAATGTATGACCTAAAACAGATTGAATAATTTGTCCTTTATTCTCTGTTAGCTCTAAATCATCGGCAAATTCCGTGGCTATTTGTCCCGGGCCGATAATGCCCCATTTAAATTCGTTCATACATTGTTTTAATGCATTAATTCAACATATATGCCACCTACGGGGCAAGTTCAAATATCAATGCCTGGTAAGGCAACAGGGTTAAATCATTGGCCTGGTGATTGAATTGCAGGGAGGTTTCATTGTTTATTAGTGGCGTTTCTTTTACCATCAAAGGATCAGGTATATGCCAGGTAACCGGTTCTTTCGAAAAATTTAAAATAATAAGCATGCCCTGTTTACCGAGTGTGCGCGTATATGCATATACCTGTTGGTGGTCGTCGTCATACAACGTGTAATGTCCGTAAATAAGTACCAGTTCGCTTTGTCGAAGGCCGGTCAGTTTTCTGAAATAATTCAATACCGAATTTTCATCTGCTTCCTGTGCTTCCTGGTTTACAAATACATGATCTTCGTTAATGGTTATCCATGGCTTTCCTGTGGTGAATCCTGCATTGGGCGTTGCATTCCATTGAAAAGGCGTTCGGCTGTTATCGCGGGCCGTTAATTTCATATCCTGCAAAAACCGTTTGGGGCTTGATTTCTTATTCTTAATATAATTATACATGGCGATGGTTTCAACATCGCGGTAATCTTCTATTTTATCGAATCTGATATTGCGCATGCCGAGTTCATCGCCATTATAAAAAATGGGTGTTGCGCGCATGGTTAGCAAAAAAGTGATCAGCATTTTGGCAGATACCGATCTGAACTCAGGATTGTCGTTTCCCCAACGGGTAAGCATTCGTGGCTGATCGTGATTGCCGAGATAAAGGGTGCCCCAGCCTTCGCGTTCAAAAACATGGTCCCATTCCGTGTAAACGCGTTTAAAATCGGTGAGTTTATAGCCATCGGGGTTCGGACTTTTAAAACCTTTACTGGCCCGATCAATACCCATTCCTTCAAAGTGATACATCATGTGCAGTTCCTTACGATCGGCATGCACAAATAACAGAGCTTCGTTTTTTTGAATACCGGGAATTTCGGCAATGGTCACCACATCGTAATGATTAAACGTTTCGCGATGCATTTCTTTCAGGTACTCATGCAGGTGCGGTCCACGCGCATAAAAATACGACCAGTCGCCGCGGTATTTTTCTTTCAGATCTTTTTTGTTCACCACCGGATAGCTATGATCTTTCGAGATGTATGAAATGGCATCGAGCCGAAAACCATCTACGCCTTTATCGAACCAGAAATGCATCATTTTATAGATCTCTTTCCGTACCGCTTCGCATTCCCAGTTCAGATCGGGTTGTTTTTTTGAGAAGATATGCAGGTAAAAGGAATCAGTTGTTTCATCGTAGGTCCAACCACTGCCATGCGGATCGAAAAAGCTGAACCGAGGCGGCGGATTGCCTTTTTCGGCCGGCCACCAGTGATAATAATCGCGAAAAGGATTATCGCGCGATTTACGGGCTTCAACAAACCACGGATGTTCATCACTGGTATGGTTCACCACAAGGTCCATGATAAGGCGAATACCGCAATCGTGCAAGCCTTTCAGCAGGGCATCGAAATCATCCATGGTGCCAAACTCCTTCATAATGTTGTAATAATCGCTGATGTCGTAGCCATTATCATCGTTGGGAGAAGCATATATGGGGTTTAACCAAATGGCGCCAATGCCCAGGCTTTTTAAATAATCCAGCTTCGACAAAATGCCTTTTAAATCGCCTACACCATCACCATCACTGTCTTTAAAACTTCGCGGATAAAGCTGGTAAACGATTATTTCTTTCCACCATTCCCTGTTTACTATTTCCGGTAAATCCTGTTGCGTTGCGGTATTATTCGGCATCATCATCTTCTTCTATATAAATGCTTTCAGTGGGTTCCTGTTCATCTTCTTCCCATTCGTCGTCATCTTCTTCAAATTCATCGCCTTCATCATTTTCATCTCCCCAAACCTCTTCGGTATATTCTTCATCACCTTCTTCCTGCGATTCCTTTTCCTTTTCGCCGGGCGATGGCTTAGGCTGGCGTGGTCCCGCATAGGTTATATTCTGCGAATACCAGTTTAGTTCTTCTTTCATAAAAAAAATTTTTATTGTAAAATCAGGTGCCTGGTTCAATCAAAAGAAATTCTATAAATGCTGTGCCGGAAAAACCAGCGTCGAATCACTCAAAACAATATAATTTGTCAATAAATCACCTCAGTTTAAACAACTTACTTCCGGGGAAAAGCTTCTACAGCAATTCAATGCATGTACTGAAATAAAAAACCCCGGTTTTACCCGGGGTTGTGATATTTTTTTCCCGATACTGATCGTAAACAGGATCGTTTAATTCTTCTGACAAATTAAACTACCTGAGGGAAAAAATTATCGACTACTGAATAAACTAAAAATCCTGTGCCATGCGGCTTTTTCTTTAGCTACCCTGTGAAAGTAAAGTGGCGGGCCCTCCGGAAACCGGCCCTGTAGAAATATTTCATCAATAAAAATTGCTATTGGTAAAATTAGTTCTGATTCAGTGTATTAGCGTGGCACGGGTTTTTGGGATTATAATCGAAACATCACTGCTACAAGCGCCTTTAAATCAAATGAACAAATGATTTTTTCAAGCTAAAATGATACGATCGTGGAAATTGAAAACTTTATATTGAAGAAGAACGGCGGTTTTCCCAACAATGCCCTATTGCCGGTACTGTTGTATAAAAATGTGCTGCAGGTGCCCGATGAAAAAGGCGGGAAATTTGTTCAGAAAGTATTTGAGCAAAACAACTGGGGTAATACATGGACCGACGGCATTTATTCGTACCACCATTATCACAGCATAACACACGAAGCCCTTGGCATTATCAGCGGGCATTGTAATGTAATGCTCGGTGGTGAAAACGGACGGATAGTTAAAGTTACAAAGGGTGATGTGCTGATATTACCCGCAGGTGTAACACATAAAAATGTAGGCGCCTCAGAAGACTTTTGTTGTGCAGGGGGCTACCCGGGAGGAGCAGATTACGACATTAATTATGGAACACCCGATGAACATCCGCATGTAGATGAAAACATAAAACAGGTCCCCCTACCCGATACAGATCCTGTATTTGGCAAAGAGGGTATATTATTTGAATACTGGTTACGTGAAACGGCAAACGTAAAACGTGAAATGTAAACGTGATTTATTCACCTAAAAACCCACGGCAATGGAAACAAAACCTACGGAAATGACAACGTCAACAGCTGTTCTTGAAAAGCTCAGGCAACATCATGAGGATAATGAATTTATGATTACGAAAGATGGCTTTACAACGAAAGGTAAAAACTATAAGCCCGAAGATCTGACTATTATTAAAACCTATCGTTTTGAAGGCGCATCAGATCCCGGCGATTCATCAATTATATACCTTATACAGGCCAATGACGGCACTATAGGATATACCATGGACGCCTATGGCGCCTATAGTACACACGACGAGGTCAATTACGACGATCTTATTAAAAAGCTCCCGGTTCAGGAACGCGAAGAACAGGAGATCTTTCATTAACCCCCATCCCCTAAAGGGGTGTTCTAAAGGGGTGACTTGTTTAACTATATTTTTAACTAAAAACGCAGGTTATGGAAGAATTGCAAACAAAAACGATGCAAGTATCGGTAAGCGGTAAAACCATGACTTGCCAGATCATGGAAAAAGATTACGGCGACCTGATTGTATTTGATGTGTTTAGCGATGGCAATTATTTGTTTACCCTTACACAACAGGGCGATGTATTGTTTAATGAAGGTGATATGACACAACAAAAAACAATTATGGATCCCCGGCAGCTGAATGAATTAATAGATATGATTAAAGAAAAGATCGACACAGATCAGGATTAATCAACCTTCATATATGCTTTATAAACATTATCCAAAATTCCTGATGCTGTTATTTGGCCTGCTTGCCACATTTAATACCCAGGCACAGGTAGAATATCCATACCCTGTTCAAAAATTCAGCATTACGCTGGAGAATAAACCGGTACAGATCGCCTACATGGACGTTAAACCCGATTCGCCCTGGCATAAGACTGTTATACTATTGCACGGCAAAAATTTCAACGGCTATTACTGGAAAGATGTAATGGCTTTTTTGGTTAAAGCAGGCTACCGGGTAATTGTACCCGATCAACCCGGCTGGGGACGGTCAGATAAAACCGATTTACATTACAGCTTTCATTTACTGTCGTACGTCATGAACCGGCTGCTCGATTCGCTGCAGGTTCAAAAAGTGTATGTAGTAGGGCATTCGATGGGCGGTATGCTGGCAGCCCGCTTTGCCATGCTGTATCCCGGCAAAGTAGAAAGATTGATACTGGAAGACCCTATCGGACTGGAAGATTATAGAAAATTTGTGCCATATCAAACAACGGAGCAACAATTCGAAAAAGAAAAATCAGCCACCTACGAATCGTACAAAAAATATCAGCAAACGTATTACCCGCAATGGAAGCCTGAATATGAACAGTATGTACAGGCACAGGCCGATGCATTAAAAAGCACAGAGTTTACCCGCATTGCCTGGATCAATGCAGTAACCTGGCAAATGATTTATGAACAACCGGTTTGTTATGAATGGGACCGCATTACGGCGCCTACCCTTTTGATGATCGGTACCGAAGACCGCACCGTGGTGGGGAAAGCCCTGCTGAGCGACGACGATAAAAATAAATACGGACAATACCCCGCCCTGGCTAAAAAAACAAAAGAACAAATTCCCAATGCCCTGCTGGTTGAATTACCCGGCATCGGCCATATACCGCATATCCAGGACCTGCAACAGTTTCAGCAGATTCTGCTTACCTTCATGAAGTAAGTAGTGAGTGTTCAGTTGTGAGTAGGTTCCTGCGGTTTGGAATTTGTTTAGTGAAATAAACTTTCTTCGGTTGTTGCACCGGAGGGAGTACTCACTACTGACTACTCACTACTGCCTTTCATCTGGCATAACTTTTTTGCATACTGCTATATGAGTCTTGCCACCTATAAAAAGAAACGGTCGTTTAAAAAAACGCCTGAACCGGAAGGTAAAAAAAAGGCTTCCGAAGGACCCCTTCATTTTGTTGTACAGAAACACGATGCCACGCGCCTGCATTACGATTTTCGCCTCGAAATGGATGGCGTACTAAAATCATGGGCCGTTCCCAAAGGCCCCTCCATGAACCCCGAAGACAAGCGACTTGCCATGATGGTCGAAGACCATCCTTACGAGTACAAAGACTTTGAAGGCATTATACCTCCCGGCAACTATGGCGCCGGAACGGTTATTGTTTGGGACGAAGGCACCTATGAAGCTATGGACTGGGAAGAAAAAGGGAAAAAATACACCAAAGATTTAGGAAGTCAGTTAAAAAACGGATCGCTGAAGATCACCCTGCACGGCAAAAAATTAAAAGGCTCCTTCGCCCTTGTACACACGAAAGGCCGCGAAGACAATGCCTGGCTGCTGATCAAGAAGAACGACAAATACGCCACTACCGCCGATATCACCAAAAAAAATAAATCAGTTGTATCGGGCATGAAGCTCGAACAGGTTGCCAAAGAAAGCACCAACGAATGGATCAGCAACAAAAAAAGCAGTACAGGAAAAAAACCAGCTAAAAAAGCCGCAGCCAAAAAAACTTCGTCCAAATCATCATCCGCACAAAAGAAACCTGTTAAAAAAAAAGTCCCAGCCGAAATAGAAAGCCTTATAAAAAAAGGCAACCGCAGCGCGATGCCCGCTGATATTATTCCCATGTTGTCGACGCTTACCTCAGCGCCATTCGATGATAAAGACTGGCTGTTTGAAATAAAATGGGATGGCTACCGGGCGCACGCCTATGTTGAAGAAAGCGATGTAAAAATTATGTCGAGAAAAAACCTTTCTTTCAACAGTAAGTTTGCCCCTGTGGCAGAGGCGTTGGGCACTTTACAGTTAAACGCCCTGCTCGATGGCGAAATCGTTGCACTTAACAAAGAAGGCAAAGGCGATTTTCAATTGCTGCAGCAATGGCAAAAAACAGGGCAAGGAGAGCTGGTATATTATGTATTTGATATTTTATGGATCGATGGGTATAATGTAATGAACCTGCCGCTTCATGAGCGCAAGGAAATATTGAAGCACCTATTGCCCGAACACGATATGATCCGGTTCAGCGATCATGTATCAGCCAACGGCCATCATTTTTTTGAAGCAGCTTCGAAGCAGGGACTCGAAGGCATCATGGCAAAAAATGTCGACAGCGCTTATACGCCTGCGGTACGCACCCGTCAATGGCTAAAGATCAAAGTAAACCAACGGCAGGAAGTAGTGATTGCCGGGTTTACCGCTACCCGCGGCAGCCGCACGCATTTCGGAGCCCTTGTATTGGGCGTTTATGAAAACAATGAACTGAAATATGTAGGGCACACCGGCTCGGGCTTTACCGAAAAATCACTGGCCGCTATATATAAAAAGCTGAAGCCCCTCACTACAAAAAAATCACCTTTTGCCACTAAACCCAAAACCAACATGCCTGTTACCTGGGTAAAACCGGTGCTGGTTTGCGAGGTAAAGTTTTCTGAATGGACGAAAGATAATATTCTGCGGCAACCCATTTTTATGGGACTGCGTGAAGACAAAGAGGCGAAGGACGTTTATCGCGAAAAAGCCATTCATGCCGATCCCGATGTCATTGAAAAAGAAAAGCCATCTGTAAAAAAACAAACATCCGCTACAACAATGCAAACAAAAACCGCCAAAAAGAAATCTGCTGCAAAAGCAAAGGCGCCCGCAGCCAAAGCTTCGAAGGCACAAGCCTCAAAGCAATCGTTTTTAGATGATACGGCCAAAGAACAGGTAGTGATCATTAACAAAAAAGAACTCACTTTTACCAACCTCGATAAAATTTACTGGCCCGATGAAAAGATAACGAAGCGGGATATGCTGAATTATTACTACCAGATTTCCCCGTACATTATGCCATATATGAAAGACCGGCCGCAATCGATGAACCGCTTTCCGGATGGGATAAAAAAGCCGGGCTTCTATCAGAAAGATGTAACCGGTAAAGTGGCCGACTGGATCAAAAGGCATGATTATGAAACCGAAGGTCAACAGAAACAATACCTGGTATGCACCGACGAAGCTACCCTGATGTACATGGCCAACCTCGGTTGTATTGAAATGAACCCCTGGCACAGCACCATACAAAAACCCGATAACCCCACCTGGTGTGTGATTGATCTTGACCCCGGCAAAATAAGTTTCGATAAAGTTATTGAAGCGGCACTCGTAGTAAAACAACTGGCCGATGAGCTGGAGATAGAGACATATTGTAAAACATCCGGTTCAACCGGTTTGCATATTTATATTCCGTTGAACGCCGCCTACGATTACGACCAGTCGAAACAGCTGGCCGAATTAATGGTAACATTTGTTCACCAGGAAATTCCGTCGTTTACGAGTCTTGAACGCAGTCCGGCTAAAAGAAAAAATAAAATATACCTCGATTATTTGCAGAACCGGTCTATTCAAACCATAGCGGCGCCTTATTCGCTACGTCCCAAACCCGGCGCCACTGCATCGGCCCCGCTGCATTGGGATGAAGTAAAGAAAGGATTACAGATAGCGGATTTCACCATAAAAAATATGTACGACCGTGCCAAAGACGTGGGCGATATTTTCAAACCGGTGCTTGGTAAAGGCATTAATTTGAAAAAGGTGCTGAAGGCTCTTAACTCGACTTCTTAATCTTCTGTGGCATTTTTTGCGGATGGTTCAAAATACCTTTCACAATGCTGTGCGAGTTTTGCAATCCGCGTAACTGGTTCTCAAGTATGTTTTGCAAATCGCCCGCAGGCAGCTGCTCAATGGCCTTTTGATAAATGATCTGAATGGCCTCTTCGCCCTGCTCACTGCTTGTAAGCATATCGTAAATATTGGGTCCCGAGAAAGACACACCCATATCTTTCCACTGATTGTACAAGTCACCAAAAGTGAGTTGTGGCAATGGCTTTTTGGCATTCGTATTATTGTTACGCACAGGCATTTGCTCCATATACTGACGCAATGCAAAATTGTTTTGCCGGCTTTGATTGGCCAGCAATGCAAAAGATCCCCGCAATTCAAGGTTGAATATGAAATTCAGAAAGGAAGCATCTTCATAAGCCTTAGCCCGTTCGCGGTTAATCGTTGCCAGGTCATTTAAAATTTCTGCTATTTGTTGGTATTCCACAAGCGTGAAGTTTAGTTTTGTACATAAAAAAATCATTCCCTATAATGCAACAGACGTTGAATAGTTCACCGGCTGGCGAGTATGGTACACCGTTTAGTAAATCATTAACAAGCAACGCTAGTAAAAATACGGTCAACAACGATAGTTGCCTATCCCTTGAATGAGTAGTATATTGGTCAGGCCCTTACGAAGCGGCTTTACGCCCACCTTTTTTCTCCAGGCTCGCTTTCAGTTGTTCCATAAGGTCTTTTGAGCGCGAATGCACCACGCGCATTGAAGGAGCAGGTATCTTTTTGCCTTTTGCCTTGTTTTTGATCAGCTTTAACAGTTCGGTTGAATAAGTATCTTTATATTCTTTAATATCAAATTTACCGGTTAACTGGCTGATCAGCGCAATAGCCATCTTTAATTCCTGCGGATTACTTTTTGAAGTTTTTACATCCAGTTCCGATGTATCGCGTATTTCTTCGGCAAAACGGATCTTATTTAATACAATAATATCTTCATACGGCTTTATCAATCCTAAACTTTCTTTATTACGCAATACGTAGGTGCCTAACCCCACTTTACCGGTTTCTTCGAGCGCCTCACGCAACAGATTATACGCTTTTACGCCGCTCTTGTCAGGCGCCAGGTAATACGGACTTTCGTAATGAATGGTATCTATTTCTTTTTCATCAACAAATTCATTGATCGTAATGATCTTATTTTTTTCGGGCCGTACTTTTTGAAAATCTTCATCTGTTAATACCACATAATGACCATCTATATTGTACCCACGAACGATGTTTTCCCAGGGCACCTGTTTTCCTGTTTTTTCATTTACACGATGAAAGCGAATTCTTTCATGGTCCTTTTTATCAAGCATGTCAAGATCCAGCTCACTGGCTTGTGTGGCGCTGTAAAGTTTTACGGGAATGTTTACCAACCCAAAACCGATGGCCCCTGTCCAAATAGCTCGCATAATAGTATTTTTAAAAATGCTGAAACTTTTATGCCAGTTGAAGGTAACAAAAACAAGCAGGTTTTTGATGCAATTCGGCTGAGTAGTTTAAATCCTGTCTATTCAATACTTCTAAGGCCATTTTTCCCGGTAAAACGCTGCAAAATGGGCATTTTTTTACACAGAATGATTTATATAAAATTGTAATAATCTGGAAAATGATATAAATAAGAAATTGCTATACTGGCCGGATGATTGTAAAACTACGAGTTGTAAAATAACGTGATGGATTATGAGATACCTAAGCCTGGCAGCAGATTACGATGGCACCCTTGCAACACATGGAAAAGTTGATCAATGTGTTATTGAGGCATTGTATCGTTTGAAAGCATCGCAACGAAAATTGATTCTGGTAACCGGCCGCATACTGGATGAACTGAAAGCCGTTTTTCCCGAACACACCCTGTTCGACCACATTGTTGCCGAAAACGGGGCGCTGCTGTACAACCCGGCCACCAAAGAAGAAAGAACACTGGGCGAAGTGCCCCCACCCTCGTTTGTTTCAGCATTGCGCCGCCGCCAGGTGCAGCCGCTATCGGTAGGAAAAGTAATTGTTGCCACCTGGGAACCTCATCACACAACAGTTTTGGAAACCATCAAAAATTCGGGGCTCGAGTAACAGGTGATCTTTAACAAAGGCGCTGTAATGATTTTACCGGCCGGCATTAATAAAGCCCGCGGACTTGCAGAAACCCTGAAAGAACTGAATATATCCCTGCACAATGTAGTAGCCGTTGGCGATGCCGAAAATGATGGCGCAATGCTGCAGGCCGCCGAATGCGCCGTAGCCGTAGCCAACGCTTTGCCGGCAGTGCAACAAATGGCCGACTGGGTAACCAGCCATCATCACGGTAAAGGTGTTATTCAACTCATCAGCCGCTTGCTCGAAAACGACTTGTCGGAGCTTGACGGTATTTTAACGAGGCACTTTCTTCCCCTCGGCCAGCGAAACGAAGGCGATTGCTTTTCCATTAGTCCGTATGGCCCCGGTGTTTTACTGGCCGGCACCACCCAAAGCGGCAAAACCACTATGACCACTTTTGTGCTGGAAAAACTCCTTGAAAAAAATTACCAGTTTTGTTTGATCGATCCCGAAGGCGATTATGTTGACCTGCCTTCGGTTATAAAAATCGGCGACAATATTCATCAACCGGTGCTCGAAGAAGTGGTGGCGTTACTGCAAAACCCGGCGCAAAGCATCGTAGTTTGTATACTGGCCATTCCGCTCGATGACAGGCCGAACTTTTTTAACAGCCTGGTGAGTGCTTTATCGCACATGCGCAAGGAAGTGGGCCATCCGCACTGGATTGTTGCCGACGAAGCACATCACATGCTGCCTGCAGAGGCCGCCCCCTCATTTTATGATCTGCCCAAAGATTTTAAAAACTTTTTGTTTATAACCACTTCGCCCGAAATGATGAATGAAACCATTCTCAACAAAACCAACCTGCTTATTACAATGGGTGATGATGCCGCGAAAGCTATACATGAGTTCAGCAGGTTGCGCACCCTTCCGCTGCCCGGTAATGCGGTTACTCCGCTCAACAAAGGCCAGGCATGGATATGGGAGGCCGAACCCGGCAACAAGCCCCTGATGATCAAAACCGGTATGCCCGCTCATATATTACAACGGCATAAGAAAAAATATGCAACCGGCGATATGGATTACAACAGCTTTTATTTCAGGGGGCCTGAATGCAAACTGAATTTAAAAGCCTATAACCTGATGGTATTTACCCAAATAGCACAAGGCTTAGATGCCGAAACCTGGCTATTTCATTTGAAAAGGAACGATTATAGTAACTGGTTACGACATTCGGTACACGATGAGGAACTGGCCGATTTGGTGCAGGCCATTGAAAATAAAGACCTGGCATTATCGCGCAAAGCTATTGTTGATTTGATTTTGGAAAGATATACGGTGTAAGGCACAAGGCTCACGATTCTTCATACATAAACAGCATATACAGCGGCACATCGAGGCCTTTGGCAAGCTGGTGCATGGTTAGCATGGTGGCATTGGTTTCGCCACGCTCAATTTTGCCGATATCACTGTGATCGATAGAGTGGCAATTAGCGGCCAGATCGCGCAGGCTTAAGCCCTTGCCCAATCTAATTTTTTTTAAAGTATCGCCTATTTTCTTTAATAACTCCTTGTCTTCCCCTTTAACCATTATACGGAATTAAAAAACGGGGTAATATCACCGAAAATCATCTAATTATCGTGGGCTAATAGTCCCACATTACACTTTTTCCTTATCTTTATATTTTATAGTATAATCAATACTATTTTCTTTTTAATACACACTCAGCAATGCTATAGAATGTCTTAAATCATTTTTTATGGCTTTGCTTTCATCCTCGTTTATCGAAACTGGTAATTTTCAATTGAGCGAAGGATGATAAGTGACAGCTCACGTCTTTTGGCGTGAGCTCACTTATCTGCGCTCAAGGGTATGCCAGTACCTGATAACCAGATTATGTGAGTCTCACGCCAGAATTTTTTCTGGGCTGTTCGCTTTTGTCGGATAATCCTTAGCGTAACCGCTATGGGATTATCTACAGAGGATTTCATTTTTATTGAACTGCCCCAACCACGGTGCAATCTGAGGTCCTGTTCAGACGAATAAACCTTTTGTATGCACATATCAAAATCCGGCAAAGGCGTGAGCCAATGGCATGTGGATGAATCCGTCGCCTTTGCAACTACCTTTAACCAATTTTATAGTTCGCTGGTGTTTTTTGCGCGTAAACTGATCCGTGATGAATTCGCGGCCGAAGATATCGTAACGGAGATATTTCTCAAATACTGGAAGAAGCAAAAGCACTTCAATTCGCTGCCTGCAGTGAAATCGTATTTGTATATCAGTACCCGCAACGCCTGCCTGAATCATTTACACCACCGGCGATTCGAGGCTGCCACAAAAGCCAACCTGCTTGTATTATCTGATGATTTCGACGACGACCATGTATTGAACCAGATCACCCGCACCGAAGTGCTGCGCCAGGTATACTCCATTGTTGAATCGTTACCGGTGGAATGCCGTAAAATTGTGTTGATGAGCTTTATCGGCGGCATGAGCAACCAGCAAATTGCCCGCCGCTTGCATATTTCGGTTCACACCGTAAAAAACCAAAAGTTCAGGGGTATTCGGCTAATGCGCACCAGGGCGCAAAAGTGTTATTAATCAATTTTATCACATGACAAAATCTAACAAAAATAAAACACCACACAAGGTCAAAAAATTAAGTAACTTTAAGCTATATTTTCTGGCATTCCAGCTAATAATTTTAGTAATTTGCGATATAAGACTTTACCTCTATGAGCAGTAATTGCAAAAATAAGGTCTTCACAAGGGATCAGATTAACAAAATAGGTAATACAATAATCTATTTATCTGAAAAAATTCCTGATTTGAATAAAACTAAAATTTTGAAGTTATTATTCCTTTTAGAAGAAGCCAGCATTAAAAAATATGGCCATCCATTTTTTGCAATAGATTTTCAACTTTGGAAACATGGTCCTGTCGCTAAAGACATATTTATTGATTTGTCAGATGAAAATCCAATTTTGTTAAATGACTTCATTGAAAGAGATCCTCGAAATCTTTCAAATTTTAAACCCAAAAAAGAATTTTGTGATGACGAGTTTAGTGAAAATGATTTAGCATTGATGAATATTGTTACAAATTTTGCCTATAATAAAAGCGCCTCATATTTAGTTACACACACTCATGGTATTAATTCACTTTGGAGAAAATCTGCCATTCAATATGGTATTCTTGAACTCCTTGAAAAAGAATTAATAAATAGTACAGAACTGGAAATAGATTTCAGATTGCTTTTTGATAGCCCAACAATTCCATCCTGGCTAAAAGAGCGATATGAAGAATCTAAAGAAAACATGGAATTTATAAAGCATTTAAAACGATAGGGTGTTTCGTCCTGGTCAAATAATCTATTTCTACGACTTCTATTTCAAAAATGGCAATAAATCAAAGCCAAAGTATTTTATTGTTTTAGCAAATTTCCAAAATACAACAATAATAGCATCGTTACCAACCCGCACAAATTCCGTCCCGGCTTTTGTCAATCAACCTCATGGTTGTATTGATATCGAAGAACGGTGTTATAATTGTTATGTTTTTGAAAAAGATCGTGTAATTGGTCAAAACGGCTTTTCCTTTTATATGCAAACCTTCATTTACGGAGATGAGGTTGAAGATTATGATATGGAAATAATGGAAGACATTTATAAAATTGAAGGAATTGATTATGAAATTTTAGATGTCCTGAAAAATGAAGAGTACACAGCAATAATTCTGTGTTTGTTGAATAGTAAGAGTGTAAAAAGTAAAATAAAAAAATACTTAAGGAATATTAAGTAATGACATAACATCATCCCAAATTCTTAACCCCGATTTCTCCTGCCCCGAACCTCAATGCCGGTTAGCTAAAAACCGTTGAGCAAAAGTTCACTTGTGAATAGAAAGTTGAAAAATTTAAATTTCATCAATCAAATAATCCCGGGTGTTTTGCCGAAAACACGTAAATCACTGATTTTCAATAAACAACTTTGAATATTTTATAAATTCCGGCCGCCGGGGCGGGCAAATACGGCGGGTGTCATTATTTATCCTAATTTTGGTATGTACGGTAATCGAACGAACAAACTTTACTTACACATCCCATTATACTACACTACCCGCCCATTAAATTCAGTAGAACGATAACGTACACTACCCGTTTTATTCTGTTTGCTGCCTGTTGATTCTTCTTTTTTGAAACTTAAAAAAAGGTGGAGGATATTAGTATGTATTCGTATGCATTATTAGAGCCCGGCTGTTATTATCTGATACAGGAAAAAGAAGACGAACCTGTAACACTAATTAAGATAACGGTGGAAACAGATCAGTGCCTGTATATCACACAGTATGAAGATATGCCGGTACTACTTTGGAAAAAGAAAGCTGATCCGATTTTCGACATTCTGGAACTGCTGAGCGATGAAAAAGTTAAAGAATGGGAAGCAGTTTACAACGACAACCAGGATGCTTATTACGAAGAGGAGGATGATGAGTAATTTGAAAATTTGAAAATGAGCAAATTTGAAAATGAAAAGAACCTGATTGAGCAACAGGTTCAGGCGCTGAATTGAACCTGCGTATTGTATTGTCAAGGACTGAAAAAGGGCAAAAAAGATTTCTAATTTCTTTTTTGCCCTTTTTTGTCTACATCCATCATGATCATATTTTCCTGATAGGTTTCATTTTCACATTTTCAAATTATCACATTTTCTCATTTGTTTTTTGGCTTTACGCTCTTAGCTTTTTTCGTTAAGTTTGCTTTAGCGGTTACCGCATCATGAATGGGGATTCATTGCCGGTAACCTGCCAATGAGGGCCTGATATCATCAATACTTTTTTTACTACGCTATCAGGTAAAATCATTACTGTTTTAAATATTGGAAGCTTTAACAATTGCCATACAAATAAAATGGTTGAATTTACGTTGTAAATTACGTGTGATATGAGTCAAGCCCAGGATAAATATAGCCACACCCGTAAAGTGCTGCTGGTTTTAATAAGTATACTGGCAGTAATTCCATTAGCGCCCCTGATCAACCGCTATATTCCGCCATTGGTTATCGGTAGCTGGAATCTTGACCTTACTTTTTCTATTCTGCTGGCCGCCACCCTTACTTTTCTTACGTTACGCCTGTTTCGCTTTTTACTGCTTCCGGCAGTAGGGTTACTGGTGCTGGTACTGATTTATAACCAGCTTACCAACGGATATGGCTTTGGCAATATGATCAGGGATTACAAAACCATGGTGCAGAACAACTGGGGCCGTAAAGAGCAAAAGGAAATTGACCTGGTGCTGCGCCCTACGTTTTTTGACGGTCCGCTTACCAAAACCGTAAAAACATTGCAATCGCGGGTGGTCGCCAACGATTCGCTGGTGCGCAATTATTCGGTTCAGCATTCACTGGATTATTTCGACGAATATTATCCCAAATATGGCTCGCAGGTGCGGTTGTTGTCGTTGTTCAAACACCTCAACAGCCATTTTAAATATGTTTCCGATTCAGAAAGAGACGAATACTTCGCCACCGCCCACGAAACCATTCTGAACGGAATGGGAGGCGATTGCGACGATCATACCATATTGATGGTGTCGTGCATGAAAGCGATCGGCGCCCATTGCCGCATGATTTTAACCGATGGCCACCTGTATCCCGAACTATTGTGCGGCGACGAAAAACAGTTTGAAATGATGCAGCAGGCGGTTATTCATTTGTTTGGTAACGAGGCCATCGACAACATGTATTACCACGAACAAAACGGCCAATACTGGATCAATCTCGATTATACCGCCCGCTATCCCGGCGGCCCTTACGTAAGCGAAACAGCTTATGCGATCATTAATTTGTAACCTATTCTTCCCACAACACAAAATCAGGCACATTTTTACTATAAGTATTTTCAGGCACATTGGCAGGCCGGGCCGGAGCATTGAGGCCTTTGGTTAAAAATCCGCATATGGCAACGGTAAGCGCCACGAGCGATGATAAATAATACACCAGGAAATTATCGGTGGTAGAAGAAGCGCCTGGAAGAAAATAATCGAAGATATAAATAACGATATAAGTTCCGTATTCGAACAGCAGTGCAGCATAAATCAACAACAAAGCACGTTCCTGCCGCGTATGCTTTATTTTCTGCAGCTTCAATATAATTTCGCCGATAATAATACTCAGCACAATTATTAACTCGCCCCCCAGTATAAACTTCAGCGAATCATATTCAAATCCACGGATAATGCAGTTTACCAAACCGGTTGCTATTAAAACAGGAACAGTCAGCCGCGTAATTTTTCTTACTGCGGGCGAACCCGTGGAGAAATAAATTATGGTAAGAATGAAGGGTACATCTAACAGATTATATAAAACGGTGAACATTTCATTAGCGCCTTTTGAGAGGGGAAAAAATTCAACCACATTTATAACTGCGCTAACCAGCCAAAACGAGGCAAATAACCGGAAGGGCTTCTGTGACCAAAGCTTCTTACCAATTACGATAAGCATAGGCACAAAGTATAAACTCACAGCCACAAGAGATACGATCTGGTATATTAAGCTTTTCACTTTCTGGTTCTATATATTACGCTCTAAAATCGCTAAAAAACGCTTAAATATTGCATCCTGCGTTTAATTCAGTAATTGTACTTTTTCGATGACTTGCATAAAATACGATGCTGAATTAAAATCTACACAATCGTTTGCATAACGAGGTTTCATACCACTCATTTAAGTAGAACATATTGCGCTTGTTTTCGATTTAGCAATAATCGTTTAAACTACGTAGTTATATCAGTAGTAAATAACCGATTTATGAAGCGGCCGTTTCGCGGGGCAGTGAGGGCATTTATCAATTAACAGGTAACGGCACGTAGTTTATACTACATTTTGAACCCTGAAAAGCAATTATGGTTTAAACATTAGTTGGCTATGAAACGACCATCTCAATTAATTGGTGCAACACTGAACCGCACATATTAGTAAAACTACTATACCACAAACTGGTTATTTACCTGTCACATATGTTATTTCAACCATATGCAACGTAATAACTGAAGGCATTAAAACGAGCATATTTGCTCTATGAAATTTAATTGTTAACATATATTTTTGATTTACTGATTCAAACAAGTAAATAGTAGTAAGTTTTATAAGAGGTTTCAAAATCCAATGTCCGGTTCCAGTTCCAATATCATGTGAAAGATCAGCCCTTGGTACAAATGACCAAAGAACTTTATCCGGTAATTCAAAGTTTCATATTTATGTAGATCGTATCCTGGAAAACCAGAACACAAAATCCAAATCCGAATTAAGAACTAAGAACCGAATCCAATTAAATCCGTGAAGAACCCAGTCGATATCCTGAAAACCCGCAGCCAAAACGTGTTTCACCTCTGAACGAAATCCGATACCATTGAAAACATTACGCATTTGGTAGGTCGACTGAAATAATTTAAAAGCCTCCCGACTTGTCGGGGGGCTTTTTACTTTTTAAAGGGGTGAGTTTTCCGCCAGTTGGCGGAGAGGCTCACCTTTGCTTTTAAGGGTACGACAACTAAATCCATCAAGGTATTGGGTGGGTTTTCCATAAATTTGATCCCATGAAACATTGCAGTCGTTCCCGATTACTGACCCTGCTGGCCGCTACCTTGCTCTGCTGCCAGGCATTTAGTCAAAACACCCGGCTTTCACCCGGCGAATTTGCAAAGGCCATTGACAGTAAAAATATCCAGTTGCTCGACGTACGCACGGCCGGTGAATATAAAGCAGGCCATATACCCCATTCGCTTCAGGCCAACTGGAACAATCAACAGGAATTTACAAACCGCGCTCAGCATCTTGATAAAACAAAGCCATTGTATGTGTATTGCGGCACCGGGGTTCGCAGTAAAGCGGCGGCCGAATGGCTTCGCAATAATGGCTATACCAGCGTATATGAGCTTACAGGCGGTTTTATTAAATGGAAAGCCGATGACAAACCCGTAGAAGGCATGCCGGCTGTAAAATCCATGACTACACAGGAATTCACCACTGCAGTATCCGGTACAGGTATTACCCTGATAGATGTTGGCGCCAACTGGTGCCCACCCTGCCGTAAAATGGAACCGGTATTAACTCAGCTGCAGCAGGAGCTTTCGGGTAAATTCACCCTGCTGAAAGTCGACGCCGGCATAGATACCGAAGTGGTTAAACAGGTACAGGCAACCGAATTTCCTACCTTCATCCTGTATAAAAGCGGCAAGGAGGTTTGGAGAAAGCAGGGAATTGTGGAACCTGACGAACTGAAGCGGGAGATCAATAAGCAATAAAAGGCAATAGGCAAAGGGCAGTAGGCAGTAGCTAAATAATGATATCATTTTTTGCTTTGAAAGAATGTGTGGTATTTTGCAACTGAATGCTCTTTTTCTCATTTTTCTCTTTTAAGCCCGTAGCTGCAACTGCATTCGGCGAAGCGCGAAGCGCGAGCTACGCAGCAGGAACTAAAAATGAAATCTTAAACCAAAACAATGCTCCTTCGTTACTCTTTTCTTTTATCACTTATCTTATTTTCCTTTTTTTGTTCGGCACAGGTAATTGAAACGCTTACAAGCGGCACAGAGGTTTCAATACGCGGCTTAAGCGCGGTAAATGATGAAGTGGTTTGGGTAAGCGGTTCTAATGGCAAAGTTGGCCGGTCGATTAATGGCGGTAAAACCTGGCAATGGATCACCGTAAAAGGGTTCGAAAAGTCCGATTTCAGGGATATAGAGGCCTTTAACGCCCAAACGGCCATTATCATGGCCATTTCTGAACCTGCTTATATACTAAAAACCACCGATGGCGGCGCCAGCTGGAAAACAGTATTTACCGATTCAACCAAAGGAATGTTCCTCGATGCCATGGATTTTTTTGATAACAAGCACGGCGTGGTGGTAGGCGACCCTATCGACTCAAAATTCTTTATTGCCAAAACCACCAACGGCGGAAACACCTGGCGCAAAACACCCGCCGTAATGCGTTCTAAATCGGCCACAGGCGAAGCCTGTTTTGCGAGCAGCGGCACCAACATTCATTATTTCAGAAATAAAGACTTTTTGTTTGTAAGCGGCGGCTTGCAAAGCCGGCTGCATGACGATGCCGGCGGACGCCCCGTTCCGATCATTCAGGGAAAAGAAAGCACCGGCGCCAATTCTATCGCGGTATTGCACAACACAACCCGCGTGAGTAATGATTTTATTATAACAGGGGGCGATTTCACCAACGATAAAGATACCACCCTCAATTGTGTGCTTACGCACGATGGCGGCCACACCTGGATTCACCCCACCACCCCGCCCCATGGCTACCGCAGCTGCGTGATTTATTTAAGCAATAAAAAGCTGTTGAGTTGCGGCACCTCAGGCGTTGATGTTTCATCCGACGGCGGCATGATCTGGAAACCTGTAACCACCGAAGGATACCATGTATGCCAGAAGGCGAAAAATGGCAAAGCGGTTTTTCTTGCGGGAAGTAAGGGTAAAATTTCGAAGCTGATCTGGTAGCTACTTCTTAAACATAAAGTATACAGCTCCCAGCAGCAATGCAAAGCTTACGAGGTAGCGCCAGTGAAAAGGTTCGTGCAGATAAAACATAGCAAATACGGTAAATACCACGAGGGTAATTACTTCCTGCGTCATTTTTAACTGAAAGCCGTTAAACCCGTTGGTGAATCCCCAACGATTGGCCGGTACCATTAAGCAATATTCAAAAAAGGCAATTCCCCAGCTAATCAGCACTGCTTTCCATAAAGACATTCCCTGTTGTTTTAAATGTCCGTACCAGGCGATGGTCATAAATACATTTGAGCACAGCAGTAAAAGAATTGTTCGCATTCACTAAAATTAAAAACGTGTTTGAATTAATTACCGGTTCGCGGGTTGCATGGCAACTGGTAACAGGCAACCGGTAACAGATAGAAACCTGTAAACGTGATGAAGATAATTTATCCCAACTGACAAAAATCGTGTATTTTGAATTAAATTATCGGCATATGATCTCAAGTAAAATTGAAGCCGCTTTAAACCGTCAGATCGACCTGGAAGGATATTCTTCGATGTATTATCTGGCCATGGGTTCATGGTGCGAAGTAAAAGGATACAATGGCGTGGCGCAGTTTCTTTTCCATCATTCAGATGAAGAAAGAATGCACATGCTGAAGTTGTTTCATTACATTAACGATCGCGGAGGGCATGCTATTGTTCCGGCATTTGCGGGACCTCAGAAAGATTTTAAAAGCATCAGGGAAATATTCGAAATTGTGCATTCGCATGAAGTAAAGGTTTCGAACGAAATCAATGCGCTGGTTGAATTATGTATTCAGGAAAAAGACTATACTACGCATAACTTTTTACAGTGGTATGTAACCGAACAAATTGAGGAAGAAAGCCTGGCGCGCCAGATAATCGATAAACTAAACCTGATCGGTGAAGACAAAGGCGGTATGTACCTATTCGACAGGGACCTGGCCACTATGACGGGACAGGGAGAAAAGAAAGGAAGGCACTAATTAGTTAATTTGATAATTTGCTAATTCGATAATTAAAAAGGAAGTTTATATATTGGAAAAGCCCCGGCAGATAAGCGCCCGGGGCTTTTTCAATTGCAAACCATTCTTAGTTAGCATGAACAGATCCGGCAGAATGGCATCTACAGCAAATTGACTTCATGGCTATGGAGAGTTGCTGTATGTGCCGCGAAATTAGAACTCGTTTATAAAAGTTGCTAAAACAATTGATATTCGTGCCATTTTCGGCAATAAGCGTGCAGTTTTGGGGGATAAGTGTGCGTTGGGGTTAGCAGTGGCATTTGTTGCCAGTTGAATAAATGATACAGCGTAACAACATTGACTTTTGGGAGTCTTTATTCTAAGGGATTTTTATCAGGCGCCTGCCTTGTATCATTTTTTTTGATAAAATAAAAAAGTCTCCCGATGCATCGGGAGACTAAATATTATTATTAAACAGTTATTCGACTTCGCTCAGGATCGTTTAATTCAACCCTCTGAAATCCACGGGCACCAGTTTACTAACGCCGGGCTCCTGCATGGTAACGCCGTAAATTACGTCTACAGCGCTCATGGTTTGTTTGTTGTGCGTTACAATGATGAACTGGCTCTCCTGGCTGAACTTGCGGATCATTTGCGTGAACTTGCCTACGTTGGCATCGTCGAGCGGCGCATCAACCTCATCGAGGATACAGAATGGCGCCGGTTTAATTAAATAGATCGCAAACAACAGGGCCGTTGCCGTTAATGTTTTTTCACCACCGCTTAACTGCGTGATCGACGACGGACGCTTGCCCTTTGGCTTAGCAACAATGTCGATGCTGGTTTCGGCCAGATTCTCGGGATTTTCGAGGATCATATCGGCTGAGTCATCTTCAGTGAACAAGGCCTTGAACACCTTCTGGAAGTTCTCGCGCACTTTGTTGAACGTATCGAGGAACTGCTGGTTGGCAGTTGCTTCAACTTCCTGAATGGTTTGTAACAGGCTGTCTTTGGCCGATACAAGGTCGTTCTTTTGTTCAAGAATAAACTCGTACCGTTTTTTCATTTCCTGAAACGCTTCAATAGCCGTGGGGTTCACCTCGCCCAGGTTTTCGAGCCGCTTTTTCATGCGGTCGCTTTTCTCCTGCAGCTCTTCAACAGGCACTTCGCCTGTACGCGGCTGATCGATAATATCATCGAGATTAATCTTAAACTCAACGCTTAAGCGCTCTTTCATACCGGCCAGTTGCAGCTTCAGTTCGTTCAGCTTGTCTTTGATCTCTGCCAGCAAATGTTCGGTATGCTCTCTTTCTTTTGTTTTATGACGCAGCTCGCTTTCTTTTTCCTGCAGCGCATTGCGCAGGTTATAATATGCCTGGTCGGCTTCGTTCAGCGTTTTCTCCTCTTCTTCTTTGCGGCGCATCATATCAAGCAATCCATTCTCGGCTGTTGTGAGTTGATCGGCGCTTTCGGTAATATTTTCCAGCGTTTGTTTTAACTGCGATGCATTGGCTTCGATCTGGTTGCGCAGGTCGGTAAGCTGTTTGCTCTTGAATTGCAGTTCCTGGGTAAGCGAGTTGATCTTACTGGTTTGACGCGTAAGCTGAAGGTTATATTCATTGAATACTGCCTGTGCGTTGTTGTACCGGCTTTCGGCGTCTTTATACTCGTCTTCAACGCTTTTCAATTGCTCGCGCAGCGCATTTAACTGGTTCACCAATTCGTTCCATTGCTCACGGGTGCCGGCGATAGATGAAGATGTTTGCTCGAGGTTCATTTGCAGTTCTTCGAGCCTGTTTTGCGACGAGCTTTGCATACCATGCAGGTTTTCCATTTTATTTTCCAATGAAAATACCTGGTTGGTGAGCGTGTTGATATCTTCCTGGGCCTGTTTAATGGCGGTTTCTTTCAGTTGCTCGTTATAGCCGATTACTTCGTTGTGTTTTTCCTGAATGGAATTTTTTAATCCGTGTACCACTTCTTCAAGCGCAATGATCTCTTCGTGCAGCTTTTCGAGGTTCTTGGCACGACCGATCTTTTTACCTTCAAACAAACCAACGCTGCCGCCGGTTAATGAATATTTTCCTTTTACATATTTACCTGTTTTCTCCAGCACTACCGATCCATTGGAGCTGATCAGCGCATCTTCACTTTCAGCGATAAACACATTACCAAGTAAATATTCGGCCAGCTGGCGGAATTGGGCATCTACCTCAATTACATCCATAGCCGCAATGGTACCTGACGGTGCATGGCTTTTTGCTTCGGCTGCGCCGAATGCACCTTCGTTCAGTTTATCGAGTAAAAAGAAATTGGCTTTACCTTTTTTATTTTGATCGAGCAGATGCACTGCCTGTAAACCTTCCTGCAGGTTGTTCACCACATAATAGTTCAGGTAAGGCTCCAGCACATTTTCAACAGCTGCGCGAAAATCCTGTTTCACATAAATAATGTCAGAAAGGATGGGCGCTGTATGGTTCCAGTTTGGATTCTTATGCAGGAACTTCACACTTTCGGGATAGCCTTCCATGGAGTCGATAAGGCTTTTCAGCAGATCGTGCTCGTTCTTTTTGGCATCGAGCTTACGACTTTCTTCGGCTAACTTCTGGCGTAACACTTCGAGTTCGCCCTGAGCCTGTAATATCTGTTCCTTGGTTCTTTCGTGTTGTTCCTGTAAGTTGCGCAGGTCTCTTTGGCGTTTTTCCAGTTCCTGCTCTTTCACCATCCGATCTTCTTCCAGCTGTTTTAACTGACTGTAGCGCGCTTCGCGTTCTTCCTCGATCTGGTAAATGGTTTTTTGCACGTTCTGGATCGACGTATCGGCCACTGCTACTTTTTTCTCGGCGTCGAACTGGCTGCGTTGTAAACTGAGGTTTTCGGCACGCAGGCTATCAACATGCACGCGTTTTTCATCAAACAAAGCGCGGCTGCTTTCAACAGCATCTTTATTGTCTTCGACCTGTTGTTCCAGTCCTTCGAGCTTTGACTGCTCCTCACCTACCTGAATACGGGTAAACTCAATGCTTTCTTCGAGCCCCTTCAGCTGGCCTTCGCTTTTATTTAAAAATTCCTGTAAACTGTTTTCGCGTTCCTTTAAAAAGTTCAGGCGTTGCGAAGCAAGGTTCTTTTCATTTTCCTTTGTTCGCAGTGTTTGCAGCAGGTCGTTAAATTCGTGCTGCATACTTTGCAGGGCGCGTTCCTTTTCAATAAAGCCCACTTTCTCCTGCTCAATCACCGCTTCTTCGTTGGCAATTTCGGCATCGAGCCTGATCTTTTTATCGGTTTCAACTTCTGATTGCGTATTGAGGTCGCGATACGTAAGGTTAAAGCCTTCGAGGGCTGCTTTGGCCAGCTCGATGCTCAGTTCGCGGTACTCCTTCTTTATTTCGTAATATTTTTCAGCTTTTTTCGCCTGGTTTTCGAGGGCTTTCAACTGGTTGTTGATCTCGAACAGCAGGTCTTCGATACGCGCCAGGTCCTGTTCGGTAGCATCCAGTTTTGATTTTGCCTCTTTTTTGCGGGTTTTGTATATGGTAATACCATCGGCCTGCTCCAACATGCGACGGCGGCTGTTCTCTTTATCTTTAATGATCTCGTCGACCATGCCCAGTTCAATGATGGCATAGCTGTCGGTACTCACCCCGGTATCCATGAACAGGTTCTGGATATCTCTCAAACGGCACTGCACATCGTTAAGCCGGTATTCACTTTCCCCGCTTTTGTAGAATTTGCGGGTAACCGTAATGGTGCTGAACTCGGTAGGTAAAAGATTGCGTGTATTCTCGAAAGTGAGACTCACCTCGGCAAGTCCGCTGGCAGAACGGGTTTTTGACCCGTTAAACACAAGACTTTCGAGATTTTCACTACGAAGATGGCTGATCTTTTGCTCCCCGATTACCCACCTGATGCTGTCGATAATATTGCTTTTACCACAGCCGTTGGGTCCGATAACACCGGTAATGCCCTCATCGAAGTGGAGTACGGTTTTGTCGGCGAAACTCTTGAAACCTTTGATTTCTAAGCTTTTTAAGCGCACTTGTTGGATTTATTTTAGGAAACGACAAAAATAAGAATACCAGTCCAAATTAGTGCCGGATAGAGTAATACAGATTAAAAGTTGTACACTTTTGGGGAAAATTTACCGAAGTGTTTACTAATGAGGCGGGTTTGCAGAATGCCGGTTACCAATTGCCGGGCACCGGGTACCCCGAAACCGGCAAACCGGGAACAGTTGCGGCTGCAGGTCCGGGGAACCGGGAATCGGAAGCAGAGTCCTGGAGGGTCTTCACACTTTCTACTTTACACCTTACATTTTATACATTGTATTTCCGTAACTTCCCTGTAAACAACGCCATATGATTGAATTGTTGCGAACAACCAGTTCGCATCCTGATTTTCATAGCCTGATTTCGCAGCTTGATAAGGAATTATGGGACCGGTACCCTGTTCTGCAGGCCGAATACGCCCCACATAATAAAATTGAAAATAATTCCACTGTGATCATTGCCTATAATAAAAACAAAAAACACCCTGTAGGTTGTGGGTGTTTTAAGGCACTTGATGCAACAACTGTAGAAATAAAAAGAATGTTTGTGGAGCCAACGCACCGGGAACAAGGAATTGCCATCGCCATTTTGGGCGAGCTCGAAGAATGGGCGCTTGAATTATCGTTTACCCGCGCCGTGCTCGAAACGGGCACCAATCAGCCCGAAGCTATTCACCTGTATAAAAAGATGGGATATAAGCTCATTGAAAATTATGGCCCTTATATTGGTATGGATACCAGTATTTGCATGGCAAAAGAATTAGATAAAAATATCGAATAATAAATGTAGAATGATGAATGTAGAAGTGAATACAGAAATTCGATATTTTTAATTTTACTAATCAAAAATTCCATTTTAACTATGATTACCCGAAACTGGACAGGCGTTGTAAAGCATGATCGTGTTCATGACTACATCGCTCATCTGCAAAACGACACCTTTAAAAAATTATCTTCCATTAAAGGGTTTATTAATGCGAGTATCCTGCAAAGGGAGGTAACAGATGGTGTTGAATTTTTAGTAATTACCGAATGGGAAAATATGGAAGCCATTCAGGAGTTTGCCGGGGTGAATGCCGATATAGCGGTAGTGCCGCAGATTGCCCAGGAAATGATGGTGCGGTACGATCCGGTAGTAAGGCATTATAAAGAAACGTTTACATTGGTTCCGGCTGAATAAGGCGCCAGGCAGTAGCTCTGGTTTAAACTCGCCGATTAATGCTGACTTGCCGAAAGTGCAGGTTGAGCCAACTGCAAATTGAAAAAGTTCAGCGATTTAACAGTCTGCAATACAACCCGGGCGGGTATTTTATGGTCTGAACATCAGGCGGCAGATATGGCCGTTTTTTTGAATACCAATTTTACTAAAATGCCCTATAGCTTTACAAATCAGTTTATAATGAAAAGATCCGCCCCCCTGTATATTTCCTTATTGCTGGTTTTTATAACCTGCGGAGGATTTGCTGCGCATGCTCAGAAGGTCGACAGCCTGTTTTTCAATTTATATACCGATAGCCTTAAAAAGGGTGTTTATAACTACATTAATGTGGATGGAAAATTGTCGGATGGCCGGTGGCTTCCTTTAACAACCAAAGAGGTGAGTTTCACCGCTTCGGGCGGCCGGTTTGATGGAAATTGCCTGGTGATCGACACGGGTTTTAAAGCCGAAATGATAACCGTAAAAGCAGTGCTGAAAAATAACCCTGCTGTATGGAAGGAAACTACGATCTATATTAAAAAGGTGGAAGTAGTGGAAAGATTGAGAACGGTTGATGAGATCCTTAATTCGCCGGGATCGAAACGAAGCAGGAGAAGAGGCTGAGGCAACGAGGCAACAAAATACAAGGTACAAGGCTCAAGGTACAAGGTTCAAGGCACAAGGTTAATACTGCAGGTTGCAGGTATCAAGTTTCAGGGCGAAAAATATAAGACTCAGTTAGTAAAATAAAAAAGGCACAAGGTTCGAATGTGAAGCCTTGTGCCTTTGTATTTTTCTTGTGCCTTGTTTCGTGCCTTTTAAACTTTTGCTAATTCAGCGCGCATTTTCTTTGCGTCTTCGAGGAACTTGGCCAGTCCGAGGTCAGTTAACGGATGCTTTAACAGGCCCAGAATGGATTCCAGCGGCGAAGTAACTACATCGGCTCCTGCTTCGGCACATTTTACAATATGCAAAGCACTGCGAATAGATGCCGCCAATATTTCTGTTTTATATCCCTGCATGGTGTAAATCTGAGCTATTTGTGCAATTAATTCAACACCATCCCAGCTGCTGTCGTCGATACGGCCGATAAAGGGCGATACGTAATTGGCGCCTGCTTTGGCGGCCAGAATAGCCTGACCGGCAGAAAACACCAATGTGCAGTTTGTTTTTATACCGTTGTCAGAAAACCATTTTAATGCTTTCACACCGTCTTTGATCATCGGCACTTTTACAACAATATTGGGGTGTATAGCGGCCAGTTTTTTTCCTTCTTCAATAATTTCATCCAGCGTGGTCGACAAAACCTCTGCACTTACATCACCATCAACCAGTTCGCAAATAGTAAGATAATGCTGCATAACAGCATCTTCTCCCTTAATGCCTTCTTTGGCCATCAGAGAGGGATTGGTGGTAACACCATCTAGAATTCCTAAGTCGTGAGCTTCTTTAATTTGGGCAAGATTCGCTGTATCAATAAAAAACTTCATGATTATTTTAAATTTATGATTGCAAATGCAAATTTACAAACTTCCAGCTATATTGAGGCTAACCTGAAGTAATTGATGATAGGCAGTACTTAATCTAAGGTCTTTGCGTGTAGTTTTTGTTGCCCTAAGGATCACAAAATAAAAAAGAAAAAAAGGCAGGCGATTTACATCGCACCGCTCAACCACCTACCCTTGCTGCCTTCCGGCCCTGGGGGGGTTCAGCAGGAGCTGGTCGTGCAAGACCTGCCGGTGCAAATGTAGGAAAATCTAATTAATATCGAATATTGAACCGAAGAATTTTTAATAACGAAGTAAGATTCAGTGATTTCTGTATTTACTTCAAAGTTCAACATTCGAAATTCGATATTGGATACCGGGACTATTGTCCGATCCCTTTTCGTCCGCTGAGTGAATTTACATGGGTAACGCCAACGAGCTCATCGGCGCGGCCGGCTAATGCGCGGTAATAAACAAGTATCATATAATCATTTTCGGTATCCCAGTAATCGCCTTCGGTGAATTCGTAGGTGGCTTTTCGCTTTTGATCGTTTTGATCGATGGTAACGTAATTATAATTGTAATAGCCCTGCTTTAAAAACATCGTTTTTTCGTAGGCGCGCGTATCATTATTGAAAACCATTTTAGCTGAATCGGTGATATTATAATTATTAAGCGCGCCTATCAGGAACAGGTCTTTATTGGCAAAGGGCACATTATCGGGAGGTATATACATAAAATGCACGGTAGCGTAATCGGTTTGCCAAAAGGGATTGATGCTTTCGGTAGTTTCAATGGTATACACGCCATTGATATCGCGATAATACACAAAGCGCTGGTTGGCCCTTTCGATATCGGGCTTTACAAAAATTTCGGTTGAGCGTGTGTTGTAATTGGCCTTTGCCACGCGGTCGCTCTGCAAACGAAAGCTACGCAGGTCGAGCCAGCGCCATTCTTTACCACCGGGCATTACAATTTCATTTTCGGTATTGAAGTCAAGCTTTTTGCCTGAGAAAAAAGTTGGCCGCACGTTCACCAGCGCATTGTCCCACCGGTTATTTTGTAATATCACCACTTTTATTTGCTGCAGGTAATTCATCACCTGCAATTTTTCGCTCAACGTAACCTGAAAAGGTATTTTCTGCCAGGTGCGAAATATCTCGCCGTTAAATGGTTGTTGTATCTGTGCAGTGATGCCTGCCTGGTTATCGAGCACCAGCATACGTTTGGTAAAAAGAAGTTTTGAGGTATCGCCATTCAGGTACACCTTCAGTATATAATTTCCCGACCGCGAGGGGGCGCAGTTATTATCGGGTACAACGGCTGAATAATGCGTATACCGGGTAAACGCTATTGACGAAATGCGATAGGTATTGATGCGTTGCTGCGTAAATCCTTTTACGTAATCAAAAGTGCTCAGTATGGCCGGCGTCCAGTCGGCATTGCACAACTGGTATGTATAGTAGATACTTTTAACATTGCCATCGAGGTCGTCGAAATGCAGTTCCAGCTTATCGGAACCATTCAGGCTTAGCACGGGGTATGCGAGCTGATTGCCCGATGGGTACAACTGAACTGTTCTGATGGAGGGAGCATAAATAGCATCTGTCATCTGGGCAAACGCATTAACAGAAAACAACAGGCCGGTTATAAATACTACAAAAATATTTTTCATGTTGAGCATTTCGTTGTGAAGAACCCGAATAAAAGTACCAAGTAAAGCACCAAAAAACAAATATCTATAACCCCAACATGCTATTTGGTATTTTTATAATGGAACCTGTTTTTTGTTATTTGAGATTTAATTAGTGTTATTTTTGATGAACTAAAAATCATGCCGGTTGAATATTGCCGCTTTTATAGCCCGTCGTATTGCATTTAACCACCAGAAGTCATTTTCCCGATTTGTTATCCGTTTATCTATAGCGGCTACCATTATCAGCGTTACGGTAATGATACTCACCTTAACATTTGCAAGCGGATTTCAAAAAACCATCAGTCATAAGGTTTTCAGCTTCTGGGGGCATATACGCATTCAAAGCTATTATTCGGCCCGCGTAGCCATTGCCGAAGAAACGCCTATTCACCGCAACGATTCGGTAACCGGTCTGAAACAAATTAACCCGGCCATTAAAACGGTACAGGCATTTGCTACCAAAAACGCCATTCTAAAAACAGCCGAATCGATCGAAGGCATTTTATTTAAAGGGGTAGAAAAAGACTACGACTTTAATAACCTGCAGCAATTTATGGTAGAAGGCCGCTGGGTATCTTTTACCGACAGCGGTTATAGCAACGAAATAAACCTGTCGGCCTATACAGCGGGTTTGTTAAAACTGAAAGTGAACGACCAGGTGCTGATCTATTTTATACAGCCCGGCGCCCCTCCCCGCCCCCGCAAGCTTAAGGTAGCGGGTATTTATAAAACCGGTATCGAAGATTATGATAAACTGATCGCTATTGGCGACCTGAAACTGATTCAACGCTTAAACGACTGGAATGCCGACCAGATTGGCGGATATGAAATATTTCTGCACGATTTTAACCGCATGCATGAAGTAAGCGAGGAGATAGTGCCCGAAATACCCGTAGGGTTGCAAAGCAATACCATTAAAGATATTTACCCCAGTATATTCGACTGGCTGGCGCTGCAAAACAAAACTATTTTTATTGTGCTGGCCATTATGATCGGCATTGCTATTTTAAATTTAATTACCTGTTTGCTGATACTGGTGCTTGAACGCACCCGAATGATCGGCGTATTGAAAGCGCTGGGCGCCCGCAATTATACCGTGCGTGGTGTATTCCTGTACCATGGGGCCGTTATCACCTTTGTTGGATTATTTTTTGGAAATGTAGTTGCCCTGCTGATCGCTTATCTGCAACAAAGGTTTGGATTTATTCGTTTGCCCGAAGACGCCTATTATATTTCAAAGGCGGCTGTTGACATTGTATGGTGGCAGATCCTGGCCGTTAATATCGGCACCTTTGCCGTATGTTTTCTGGTGCTGTTAATTCCTACGATTATCGTAAAAAGAGTACAGCCGATAAAAGCGATACAGTTTAGGTAGCCACCGCTTCTTCTCCATACATCTGATCCTTAAATTTCAGCGACGGCGATGTCAGCAATTCCCCTAATCCCAATTGAGCCCATTTTTCATCAACGGAAGCAATGGTTTCGTCGTCGGCCACAATGATGTTTGGCCAGTCGCGCTGAAAATCGTCGAGGGCTTTGGTTTTAATGGTACCGTCGAAGCCCATGCAGGCCCAGGTTTTACCGGGTATCTGTTTTGAGGATTGTTGTACTAAAATAGCATCCCTGCGCGGATCGAGGTTATTGCAAAAGCGCCACAGGGCAACCGGCAGGTCGTTCGCATTGACGGTATGTTCAACATATAATACCATTTTAATACCTTCTATAATACCGGTAGCGCATAGCTGCTGATGCAGTTCGCGAATATGTGCCTTGCGGTTCTTTTCAACCGAAATAATTAAACAGGGAATATGAATGGCGGGCAATGCATCGTTCACCACTTTAATTTCAGGGAACTGTTGCATCAGCCTGTTCTTATCGAACTGCGTGCTCAATACTTCAAACTCAAAACCGGTGTCGGTTTCTTCGTCGAATTTTTTTGTTCCGTCGATACACATTTTACCGCCAAAACCCAGTTTGCTGCAACTGTGATCGAGCACATCCATAGGCCCCTGCGACAAATAAATATCCGTAGCCGGATTTAAATTGGCGAATACATATTCAGCCAGTTTTTGATAATCCTGAATTTTTACGCCTTCATCGGCCAGCACCAATATCTTGTTAAACATCATTTGACCGGCGCCCCACATAGCATTCATCACCTTTTGGCCCTGCCCTGCATATTCTTTTTTGATCTTTGTGATAACGAGGTTGTGAAAAACGCCTTCTACCGGCATATCCATATCAATAATTTCGGGCACCATGGTCATTTTAATAGGCGCCAGAAAAATACGTTCTGTGGCCTTGCCCAGCCAGGCATCTTCCTGCGGCGGAATACCCACAATGGTAGCAGGATACACTGCATTCTTTTTATGGGTAATGGCTGTAATATGAAAACGTGGGTACCAGTCGGGCAAAGAATAATAACCGGTATGATCGCCAAACGGACCTTCCCATATCAGTTCGTCGCCAGGATCAACATAGCCTTCAATCACAAAATCGGCATCGGCAGGTACTTCTATTTCGGGTTGTGTAATACATTTTACCAGCTCTACTTTTTTCTTACGTAAAAAACCCGCGAGCATGTATTCGTCTACATTTTCGGGTAAGGGAGCAGTAGCTGAATAAGCATAAACAGGATCGCCCCCCAGCGCCACGGCCACCGGCATTCGTTTGCCGAGTTTTTTGTATTCGTTAAAATGTTTGGCGCTTACTTTATGTTTATGCCAGTGCATTCCGGTAAGGGTAGGTTCAAATACCTGCATGCGGTACATGCCTACATTGCGTGTGTGCGTATTGGGATCTTTGGTATGAATTATAGGCAAAGTAACAAAGGGGCCACCATCTTTAGGCCAGCAGGTGATCACAGGCAGTTTGCCAATATCGGGCTGAGCCATGATCACTTCCTGGCAGGCGCCTTTGCCGCTTTTTACTTTTGGCATCCAGGATGCAAACTGACCCAGTTTTGGTAATATTTTTAATTTATCGATGATATTTTCCCTGGGCGAAGCCAGCAACTGAAATAATTTTTCAATTTCTTTGGCCACATCATCTAAATGCTGCACGCCCAGCGCCAGGCACATGCGGCGTTCGCTGCCATAAGCGTTCATTAATACGGGAAAATCGTAGCCGGTATTTTCAAACAACAGCGCTTTGCCGCCGCCCGGTGTTTTACTGATGCGATCGGTAATTTCTGCGATCTCTAATTTGGGATTAACATAGGTTTTTATACGAACCAGTTCACCTTCCTGTTCTAAAGTATCTATAAAATGTTGCTGATTTCTGTATGCCATGGTGCAAATGTAAGCAGTTAAAGGTCAAAAGGCAATGGGCACCAGGCAGTCAATGTCGTTTAGTTAAAATCTTTCTCACCACATAGACTCATAGAAAACATAGGCTTCACATAGGAATTTCTATGTGGTTTTCTATGTGCCCTTTGTGCCTATGTGGTGCAAATAACTGTGATTGGCTTAACTAAACGCCATTGAACAGGCAATTGGCAATCCGCTTTCGCTAAAGCCTCAGCTGGCCAATCTGGCCGCTGGCGTATTTATTGTATCAACAATTATTCAGGGCCATAAAAATAACTGGCTTCAGCCATTCCGCGCCATGTGGGAAACAAGGTTCACCCAGTTGGATACACTATTAAAAAACATTAAAAACAAAAAATCATGATTGCGACAAAAGAAACCATCTTCACAAAAGATGCTTCGAACAAAAAGATAACGGTAGTCAGAGAATTTGATGCTCCGCTGGAAAAAGTTTGGAAAGCCTGGACAGACAGCAAACTATTAGAGCAGTGGTGGGCGCCGAAGCCCTGGAAAGCCGTTAGCATATCGATGGACTTTCGCAATGGCGGCTCCTGGCTTTACTATATGGAAGGGCCCGATGGCTCACGCCATTATAGCCGGTCAGATTTTAAAAACATTGTGCCTAATAAATCATTCACTGCTGACGATGCTTTCACCGACGAGCAGGGAAAGGTTACAACCGACCTGCCGGGCATGACCTGGAAGAATGAATTCAGCAAATCGGACAATGGAGCAAAAGTAACAATTGAAATTACCTTTGCCTCAGAAGCCGATCTGGAAAAGATCATTGAAATGGGCTTTAAGGAAGGTTTTGCTGCTGCACATAGAAATCTTGATGAGTTGCTTGCCAGCCAATAGCAGTATACGTTAAAGGTATAAAATCGAAAGTCCGGAAGAAACAGATGTTGCTAACTGTTGCTTCCGGACTTTTTAATTATAATAATTCTTAAATCAAAAAAAAATTTGATGTTACGTATATTGTTTGGGTTAAGGTGCCTGGTAACAGATGACTATCTGGAATATCATTTCACTACTCCCCACTCACCAAAAAAGTGCATTCAAGATAAGAAATTGTGCAAACACGATAAATGAGACGAATTAACTTGCACCCAGTTATAACGACAATCTGCCTTCGCTAATTAGTGGCCTGGCAGCATCCCCTCAATATTCTATTTTCAACATAACCGGGGAACAGCTTATCACCTGTTCCCGGCTTAAAAACCGTTGTTTATTTATGAAAAATGCTACCTTATCCGGCAGCGCAATGAAAAGAAATGGTTTTATGAATTTTGTTGTTGCGAAAAGAACTACAATTGTAGAAGTGATTTCGGCTCTGTTTATATTGTTGTTTGTGTATACGGCAATTAATAAATTTCTTGTTCTTGAAGATTTAAAATATGTATTAAAAGAGTTTCCCTTTATTGGCAGTTTTCCGCAAGTTATAGCCTGGGGGCTACCTATCAGTGAATCAATTATTGCCTTGCTATTATTTATACCCCGCACTAAGTTATCAGGCCTTTATGGTTCACTGGCGATGATGACAGCATTAACCTTTTATCTTGGTTATATGCTTGTATTTACCCCTAAATTACCATGTACCTGTGGCGGCATGCTACAGACATTAAGTTGGCCGCAGCATTTGATATTCAATATATTTTGTGTTTTCCTGGCCATTGTTGCCATTTGGTTATATAAAAAGCAACAGGTTACAAGAGAAATTACAGAAACCCCTCCCGTCATATTTACATAATTAAGATTCACTGTTTTTTACTGAAAATTCGTAAAAAATTTTACTTGTTGGTTCCAACACTACAACTAGAGTTGCGCAGCTCAGGTTGTAAGCGGAAACCACCTCCGCTATGGTGGTAAATCAGGGAAAGCCGAAAACCTGTTTAAGAGAGTAGGCAATCATTAAACTTAAAAATCTCATTTTATGAAAAAGTATTTATTAGGCGTATCCGCCATTGCTTTGGCAGTTGGGTTCAGTGCTTTCACCGTTAAAAAAGATGTTACACTTTATCGGTACAATGGTTTGCAGTCAGAAAATGAAAGAAAAATTGCAACAAATTATACAAAAATGTCTTCTGACATATTTTGCCTTGGTTCTGGCAATGAGTGCGCCGTTTTGATGTCATTTGACAATGGAGATCATCCTGATTTTACAAACGTTACCTTCCAACCTGGTACTGGATTTCCTCAAAGTGGAGGTGCACTTTTATTTAATTTAAAAAAGAACTAATAATAGCCTCGAGTGTTAAAATTTCAATATTGCACCAACTTTCGGGTTGGTGCAATTCTTTTCAGGTCCTATAAAAACAATCATCCTGTGTTCGCAACGTTCTATACATCGCCATAAATTAAAAAAGGCCGCCCCTTTTTGAGACGGCCCCTTTTTATCATTTAGTTCGTAAGTCGTATGTTGTAAATTCTACAACACATTAGGACATTTCAATTGATTTCTTCCACCACGAGTACCACGGCCCAATGAACTGCCGCCGTTGCCGCCGATACCAATGTATAAAGTAAAGCCGGTGAAATAATACCAGTCTTTATATTTAGGTCCGCCGCGAACAGAACCATCGGCGGGATAAGCAGGATTTCCGTTTTTAGCTTCATCGCCGCGATATGCCATTTCAACCGCTTTTAACCCACGTTCCTGCGCCAGCGTAAACTGATCAACATAGGTGGTGCTAAGATCATCGAGATGATCGGTAAATGTTTTACGTAAGCTTACTTCATAAGCAAGCACGGTATTGGGAGTAATGCGGAATTTAACACCAACACCAACTGGTATGGCTACCTGTGTAAGCTTGTATGGTTTGCGACCGGGATATTGCGGTAACCCCTGCCCTTCGGTGCTTAGCGGCTTCAGGTATATTTTGTTGCCAATTGAATCGTATGCATAAGGATTGAAATGAAATACAGTTACACCGCCGTAAATAAACGGCGATATTTTCTTCTCTTCCATATTCAGTACTGTATATTCAAGCAACAGACTACCTTCTGTAATTTTTGAAATAAAGCTGAGGTTACGTGCCTGAAACAGCGGATCAGGGTTCTTTTTATCATCTGCTTCAATAGTTCCACGGTTCAAAGCCAAACGAACGCCAATGTTGGGCGTAATATCATACTTTAAACCTGCGCCGAAAGCAAAATTGGATTGTTGTAATGTAAACTGATGCGCCTGCAGATCGCCTGAATAATTGGAAAGTCCACCAAAAAGGGTGACGTGTAAACGCTGTTGGGATACGGCTACCAGCGGACATAGAATACTCAAAAGCAAAAGTTTTCGCATGCCTGTTTTTTTTAATGTAAAAATTTTAAGGGAGTTTTCAGGGGATAACGGACAGCATGTCAATCGTAGCAAAGAGTAGATACGGTGATTAAGATCAGGGGGTTGGTACGCAAGATTCGAGCCAAAAACGTGGTGTGAATGGTGATTCGTGAATGGTCAATGGTGAATCCGCCAACGCTGAAGCTTCGGCGCACAAAGCCGGCAAACGGCAATATGCGCAGTTTCCTGGCAAACCATCAATAAGTTAACATATCAACATGTCGACATATTAACCTGCCAACCTTATAAACTTTTTAACAAATTACTTTATCAACCTGGTAAGCTGTTACATTCTGACCTCAGACTTCAGACTTCTGACTTCCTTACTCAAAACAAAGCGTACCAAAAAACTGGCGGAGGTGAAAATTGGGTTGCGGCCACTGAATATCTGACCAGGAAACAAAATGAGGTTCGGGCAATTCATCGCCGCATTTATAAAAATTGGCAACACAGCTTTTTCCTTTTAGCGACCGGATGCTGTGATAATAAAAAGCAGATAACGGAATAAGCAGGGTTAACTGCCATCCGATGGTTTCGTTGTTATGGTCATTGGTGAGCTCTGACTTGTACCTGATTTGCCGGGTAATATGCTCGGGCAACGTTTTACGTGCCATCTTATTTTCACCAAAGCCCGATAAATGGGTGCCGATACAGTTGAATTCAAAATTATAATAGGCAGGCTCATCATCGAACCCAATAAAAAATTCTACACAGCTGTCTTTATATACAGGTGAGTTAAGGGTGTAGTTAACAGCCCTGATCGCTTTTTCTTTTACAAAATATTTTATAAAAACAGCATCATGTCCGTGGGCAATGGCGAACCGCACATCGGGACGATACGGGTAATCTGCCCAGGGAGCATACAACAGTTTTTGAATGGGAACCTTATCGAGCACAGCAGCAATTTCGTGCATTCCGGAATATTGATCTACGCTGCTCAAAAAGGGAACTGTAAGAGAATTCATACAATAAAACCGCTTCAATTTTGTATTAAACGAAGCCGAAAAATTAAACCATACTAATGATTTGGAGAATTTAAATTGCGCAATCGGTTGTTTGGAAGATGGCGGGAATTTGCGAGCCTGCGAGCAAATCTTATATCTTTTTAAACACCACAATCCCATTATGCCCCCCAAAACCAAACGTATTACTCATTGCCACCTGTACATTTTTTTCAACCGCATTTTTTAAAACAAGGCGAACACCTGCCGGTAATTGCGGATCGGGCTGTTGGGTGTTGATGGTTGGAGGTATAACGCCTTCGGTTATGCTTAATACGCATGCAATGGCTTCAATAGCGCCTGCTGCGCCCAGCAAATGTCCGGTCATTGATTTGGTAGCGCTTATTTGAAATGATTGCAGATCGTTGCCAAACAGTTTGATGATGGCAGCCATTTCACTTAAATCGCCGACTGGTGTAGATGTAGCATGCACATTCACGTAATCAACATCGCTGGTATTTAATGCGGCATCTTTCAGCGCCAGCCGCATGGCATGAAGAGCACCGAGGCCTTCGGGATGGGTAGCTGTCATATGCCAGGCATCGGCTGTCATAGCCGCGCCGGCTACTTCGGCATAAATACGGGCGCCGCGTTTGCGGGCATGTTCATAATCTTCCAGCACCAGGGCACCTGCCCCCTCGCCCATTACAAATCCATCGCGACTTACATCGAACGGACGTGACGCAGTTGCAGGATCATCATTTCGTACCGACATCGCTTTCATGGCGCAAAAGCCTCCTACCGATGCCTCGGTTATGGGGGCTTCGGAACCACCGGTGATCATTACTTTCGCTTTACCCAGTCTTATATAATTAAGCGCATCCATAATGGCTGTGTTGGATGTTGCACAGGCCGATACCGTTGTATAATTTATGCCCATTAAACGGTATTTAATAGATATCATGCCCGAGGCCATGTTCACAATAAGTTTTGGTACAAAATAAGGATTGAACCGCGGATTGCGATCGCCCTGTATATACTCAGCCACCTGCTCTTCGAAAGTTTGCATACCACCCTGCCCCGAGCCCCATATAACACCTGTATCGAAAGGATCCATGGTCGAAAAATCAATTCCTGCATCTTTAATGGCCTGATCGGCCGCCACCAGTGCATATTGGGTGAACAGATCGGTTTTGCGGATTTCGTTTTTGTCGAGCAAACCGGCCGCATTAAAATCTTTCAGCTCGCAGGCAAATTTTGTTCTGAAACGGCCTGCATTGAAACGGGTAATAGGCGCCGCGCCGCTCACGCCTGTAAATAAACCTTTTTTAAACGATTCAACATCATTGCCAATAGGCGTTAAGGCGCCCATGCCGGTTATAACTACTCTGTTCATATAGTATAAATTCACAACTTGCAAAATACAAGCACTTGCAAATATACAGCAAACTACTTTATATTTGCAAGTGGTTATAAAATGGTGAATGGGCAATGGTGAATAGTGAATTAATACCGATAAATATAACGGCCCACACCGGTGGAACACCGGCCTATTCTAACTTCATACAATAAATTTTAAACCTATTGCAATGCGCTCAGATTGCCCCCTGAATTTTGGTATTGAGATCTTCGGCGATAAGTGGACACTGCTTATCATCCGCGACCTTATGTTCTTTGGCAAACGGTATTACAACGAATTTTTACATTCTGCCGAAGGCATAGCCACCAATGTTCTGGCCGACAGGCTATTGATGCTGGAAAAAGAAAAATTAATAAAGAAGGATAAAGACAGCGCGCACAAACAAAAGATCGTTTATAGTCTTACCGAAAAAGGCATCGACCTGTTGCCGGTGATCCTTTGCATTGGGCTGTGGTCAGATAAATATGCTTCGATAAAACTAAACCCCAACAGAGATGTGATCATCGGCGATGCAAAAAAGAATTTACGCCAGGGCATTGAAAAGATGCGGAAAAAATTGATAGCGGAGCATTTGAAGTCGTGAATGGTCAATAACGAATTGGAGTCTCCTATTCACCATTGACCATTCACCATTCACGCTTAATATTTCGCCGGCTTGCCCGCCTCGGGAATCGCTTTCTGAATAAATTCACGCAGGTGTTGGTTGGCAGTGGCCAGGTCTTCTTTACGCAGGTACATCATATGTCCGCTGCGGTAGCCCTCCCACGATAAACGGCCTTTCAATTTGCCGCCTGCATCCAGTTGCCACATACTGTATTTGGCATTAAAATACTGGCAGGCGCCATCATAATAACCCGATTGCACCAGTACATGCAGATACGGATTTTGCGCCATCGCCTGCCGCAAATTTTCACCCGTATTATCATTCGAACGGTCCCAGGGATACACGGGGCCAAACATATTGTATTTAAGATCGGTTTTATACTTCAGCTCATCGCGCAGGTATATATTCATGGCCGGGGTAAACGCATGCAGCCATGAAGTTAATTCGGCATTGTAATCGGGTGTTTGCCCTGCATCTTTGCGATCGATGCCGAGGTAACGGCTATCTAAACGGCCAACGGTATAACCTTTATCACGCAATAATTCTTTCCAGAAAGCCTGCGGCGTTATATCGAGATTGTTCTGTAAAATAAACTGCGGTGATACACCGGCATAACGGGCAATTTTATCGGCGGTGGCTTTTCTGTCGGCCTCGCTTAAATTACCACCTTTTGCCAATGCAGGTATCAGTTCGTTAACAGAAAAATTTTCCACTTCGGTTAATACAGCGCCGAGATCTTTGCTTTGCAAATCGGCCGGTAATTTTTTATGATACCAGGCGGTGGCGGCATAATAAGGTAAGTTAAGCGCCCCATCTACCGGTCCGCTGCGATCAATTCCCAGATCGGTGGGTGAAACGAGTATCACGCCATTGAGGTACATCCACTGACTATTTTGTAATTCAAGCGCCAGGCCCGATACACGGGTAGTGCCATAACTTTCGCCGATCAAAAATTTAGGCGATGCCCAGCGTTTATAACGGCTTACAAAAGTGCTGATCCATCCGGCGAGGTATTTGATATCGGCATTAACGCCAAAGAAAGTTGAGGTTGGAATTTCTTTATCGGCCATTCGCGAAAAACCGGTGTTTACCGGGTCAACATAAACAATATCTGCCACATCGAGTATTGAATGGGAATTATCTCTTAATCCGTATGGTTGTATGGGATATCCTTCATCATCTATTTGCAAAATTCTCGGTCCTGTATAACCGATCTCCATCCAAACCGAGGAAGTACCGGGCCCGCCGTTGAACGAAATTACCAGCGGCCGTGTTGAGCGGTCTTTTACATCGGTTCTTTCGTAGTAGGTGTAAAAAACGCCGGCCAGCGGTTTGCCGTTTTCGTCCCAAACCGGTATCGAGCCGGCAATGGCATTATAGGGAACGCGCTGTCCTTTTATGGTAATGGTATTGGATGTGGTAACAGCCGAATCGAGCGCCAGGCGTACAAGGTTACCCGTTGGGGCCGGTTTCGCGACTGCGGGTGGCGCCGGTTCCGCTTCTGTTTTTTTCTGTGCCTGAGCAGCCAGCATCATGCAGGATAAGGGAACACCGATCAGTAGTTTTTTATTCATAATTTGTTGGTTGAGCAGTTGGGCAAGATATTATTTTTTTGGGGATAGATGCCACCGATTACCAACGTATTTCCGCCTTCGGCAGAAAAAGGAAGGTTTGTGGCATCCAACCTATTTAATTATTACATTTGAGCCTGTAAACCGGTATACCACATGCAAATACAAACCGTTGCTGAAATGACTGCCGCCGGCACTTCGCCCGAAATTTTATTTTGGGTAGGATGTTCGGGCAGCTTCGATCAGCGGGCGCAAAAAATTACGAAAGCTTTTGCCACTATTCTCCACAAAGTAGGGATCAATTTTGCCATTCTGGGAAAAGAAGAACTATGCACCGGCGATCCTGCCCGCAGGGCCGGTAATGAATTTATGTTCCAGATGATGGCTTATCAGAATATTCAAACACTGAATAATTACGGTATTAAAAAAATCGTTACCGCCTGTCCGCATTGCTTCAATATTTTAAAGAACGAATATGCCGAACTGGGGGGTAATTACGAGGTAATACATCATACCACATTTTTACAGCAGCTGATCAATGAAGGAAAGATCAGGTTAAAAGAAGGCGGCTCGTTTAAAGGGCAGCGCATTACCTACCACGACAGCTGTTACCTTGGCCGCGCCAATGGCATTTATGAAGCGCCGCGTAAAGTGCTCGAAGCGCTGGATGCCGAACTGGTTGAAATGAAACGTTGCGGCAGCAAGGGATTGTGCTGCGGCGCCGGCGGTGCGCAAATGTTTAAAGAAGAAGAAAAAGGCACCCTTCGCATAAACCACGAACGCATTCAGGAAGCACTTGATACCGATGCGCGTATTGTGGCAGCAGCCTGTCCGTTTTGCAATACCATGCTTACCGATGGCGTAAAGGCCGAAGAAAAAGAAGACAATGTAAAAGTGCTGGATGTGGCAGAACTGGTGGCGGCGAGTATGGAATAAAGTAATAAGTACTAAGTTATTAGTATTAAGTAACCATAAGTAACAGGTTGCTGATTTTCAGCGCATTCATGATCTCAGCATTACTTAAAACTTAGAACTTATAACTTAGAACTCAGACACATTACAATAATCCATAATTCAGTGCGTTTTGAGCACATCCCGTATATTTGACATATATTTAAGTTGCAACAACTAACCAGGAAAAAGGCGATTATTTAATTGGGAAAAATGCTGTTAATAAATGCAGAACTTATTAACAGCGCCCGGCATTTATTTTTATTAAACAACCAAATTACAATTGAACAACCCAATTGTAATCCTTTTAAGCAGGTTAAGGAAACCCTGATCGTCCCGTTATGAAAAATTGGAAAAGCCTTTTCGTAAAGGAAACCGAATCCGAAACTGAGAAAAAAGATAAAAAAGAAACTACAGAATCTTTTTCATTTCCCGCAAGCGATGCCCATGCCACTGTAATAAGTTCAGGTACCGCTCCACAGCCGTCTATTGACCCCGTAGTAAAAGAAGTGCTCGACGTTTATGAATCGGGTCTCGACTCCATTAACATGCCCGGCTACGATTTCTACGAATTTTACAAAGCCATCAGCAGCATCGGCACTGTAAACGAACACACTTACACATTGGCGTATCAAATGGCGAAGTCGCTCGACAAAACCATCACTCCTCAAAAGCTGATGACCGATGCAGAATTTTATATCAGCAAAATAAATGAGGTACATGGCCAGTATGTAAGCCAGGGACAGCAAAAGCTGAATACGCTTCAGGAAAAAAAGAATACCGATAAAGATAAACTGCAACGCGAAATAGATGCAGCGGCTGCGCGCATAACGCAGTTGCGTGCCGAATTGCAGCAGCTCGAAGCCGAAGTGAATCAAAAAAGAGGGGTGCTTGCCAAAACAGATGAAGGTTTTTATCCTCAGGAAAAAGCCGTTCGCGAAAAATTACAGGCCAACGACATGGCACGCAAAATAAGCATCGATAAGCTCAATACGATCAAAGAAGGAATACTGAAATACATTAAAGCCTAACCATTTTAAATTAATAAGAATGTCAACCGAATCAAGCAAGGTGCTTGAACTGCCTATACTCAAGCATTTCGAAAAAAGCCAGATCACATTCAATCCTAAAAACTGGCGCAAAGGTGAAAAAGGAATTGCGGCTGTAATAGCCCTGGTATTGCTCGGCACTATTGCATGGGGGTTATACCAATATATTCTGCCCATTGTATTTACCTGGGTAGGTCAGGTATTAGGCGCCATTGCGGCTGCCGTACTGGTGATCGCATTTTTCATCATGTTGCCGGTGATCATTAAAGCCCTGAAAAAAGTAGCAAGGGCCTTTCATAAGCTGCTGATCAAATACGATCCGTTTGGCGAACTGGAAGAGCAAAAAGAAAAGATGGTTCAAAACCGTTCACGGTTTAAAGAAGCCAAGGCAAAGATCAAGGCAATTAAATCGAATATGGAAAGCGAATCGATAAAGGCCGAAAAAGAAGCCAAGGAATACCAGGATAAAGTGCTGGTGTTGCAGTCGAAAGCCGAAACCACCAAAAGCAAAATGCAGGAAATTGAAGTTAGAATGGGCGAAGCGGCCAAAGATTCAGACGAGTATGTTGACCTGCAAACCAACATCATGAAAACGCTGAGCGAAGCGCAACGCGTTAGCCATATGCTGAACCAAAGCACCGGCCTGGTGCGCAAATACGGCAGCAGGGCGCATGTAATTGGCAAGTTAGACCGCAAGCTGAATATGGTAGACACGGCCATGGAAATAAAGATCGCCGATTTTGATGTGAGCATCGATATGCTGAAAAAAGAATTCGCCTTTGCACAGGCGGCCCGCGATGCTACCGAACAGGCAAAATCGGCCATGCTGTTTACCAAAGGATGGGAACTGGAATATGCGCTGGATGTAGTGACCAATACCATCGAAATGGACCTGGCCACCACCCGCGAAAACCTGCTCGACCTTGATTCACTCACCAGTCAGTATTCGATGGACAGCGATGAACTGTATTCGAAGCTCGATAAACTGGCCGATCAGATCAAAACAGATAACTATACTATTCCCGAATCGAAGAAATACAGCAACCCTAATTACAAAATGACACAGGAAGATAAGATCGAAAGCAAAGGCTTCGGGGATATTTTCAATTAATTCAACCAACATTTGTACATCTCATGAAATGGAGTAACCTCACCTTTTTTTCAAAGGCCCTGATCACAGTACTGGTAGCAGCCGCTATTGGCAGCGCTGTTTACTTTTTAAGTCCCGGTTTGCGTGTAGACGAATCGAAACAGCTCGACAAACTGGATGTAAGCGACAAAGATGTAAACAACGTAACCACATCGGCCGAATTGCCTTTGCCGCAGGCAGAAGCATCTTCAGAAGTAGCTTCCAAACCACTGATACGTATAGCCGGTTATGCATGGAACCCCCAGAGCGGCATCATTGTAGCCAATGGCGGTCCTAAAACCACCAAAGGCTCGCTGATGGAAAAAAATGGCGTTAATCTTGAACTGATACGCCAGGACTGGTTGTCGGAACTGCGTAACCAGCAAATGAAATTTATTGAAGAGTTCGACAAAGGAAATAACACGCCCAAAGAAGGCGTAGCCGCCATTATGATCATGGGTGATGGTGCTCCGTTTTATATCAGTTCGGCCCAGCAGGCATTGAATGATAAATACGGCGCAGGCAAATACCAGCTGCAGGTGATCGGGTCAATTGGTCTTAGTTATGGCGAAGACAAAGTGATAGGCCCCCCAAGCTGGAAAATGAACCCGCAGAGCATGAAAGGCGCTTTGATCTCAACCGTGATCGGCGATGGCGACTGGGTTGTAGGCGTGAACTATGCATTTGCCAATGGACTGAAAGTAAATCCCGATCCGGCCACGTATGATGCCGAAGCGGTGAACTTTTTACCGGCCGAAAACGATGATTACATTGAATCATCGAAAGCCCTTATCAAATCGCAAACACAAGGTTATACCGTTCCGCTGAAAGAAGTAAAGAACGGAAAACTCACAGGCAAAACCATTAATAAGAAAATTGATGGCTGCGCTACCTGGACGCCCGGCGACAAAATGATATTTGATGCGCTCGGTGGATTTACCGATGTGGTATCTACCAAAGAGTTCAATAACCAGATGGCGGTTGCGGTTATTGTTCTGAAGCAATGGGCCGAAACCAACAAAGACCTCGTAAGCAATATTTTTAAAGCCACCTTCCAGGCTACCAACCAGATGAAGCAATACGACACCTGGCGCAAAAAAGCGGGCGATGCAACAGCCGAAAACTTTAAACAGGAAAACGGACAGTACTGGTACGATATGTTTAAAGGACAGAAAGGCGAAAAGAACGGCATCTCGTATAACATGGGAGGTTCGCGCGTATTCAACCTGGCCGATTGTAATCAGTACTATGGCATAACCGACGGTACCAACCGCTATAAAGCCGTATACGACCAGGTTTCGCGTTACCTGAAAGAACTGAACCCCGGAGGTTTTAATCAGAATGTAAAGCGTATTGTTCCTTACGAAGAAGCAGTGAATACTTCGTTCCTGAAACTGGTTAAAGACATCGACGCCGGTACTACCTATACCACCGACTATTCGAAAAAAGCAACCAGTGTAATGGCATCCGGCGAATGGCGCATCAATTTTGATGTGGGCCGCGCTACAATACGCCCCGAGGCAAAAGATGTTCTTGACCAGATCTATAACCTGTTAATACAGGCCGAAGATTCGAAACTGGAACTGGTAGGTCATACCGATAATTCAGGCACACAGGAAAGTAACTATGCATTATCAACGGCCCGTGCCGAATCAGTGAAAAACTTTTTGATACAGAAAGGCATTCCTGCAACGCGTTTTCAGAAAACAGATGGAAAAGGTCAGGATGAGCCTGTTGCCGATAACAATACACCAGCCGGCAAAGCGCAAAACCGCCGGGTGGTGATTACCCTTCTTAAATAAACCTAATTGAGTGAAGGGTGAGTCATTTGCCAACCGGCAGAAGGCTCACCCTTCCTACTTATAAATCTTATGAATTTTAAAAACTGGTTCAGGCCATTTGAAACAATTGCCAAAACAGAGCGATACACCATATTCGCTGTTTGGATTGCTTTACTCATAGCTTATTGGGTTATTACAACTTCCGGCACCAAACATTTATTTCCCACGCCCGGCCAGGTATGGGACGGATTTCTTTCATTGTATAACGAAGGATTGGTAGTGCACATCGGCAGTTCTCTGGCGCTGTGCTTTCAGGCCACTGTTTTTTCGATACTTGTATCATTAATACTGGTATATAGCTCTCCCCTGCCCGTTTTACAACCCCTTGCCAACACCCTGAGCAAATTGCGGTACCTGCCGCTAACCGGCATCACCTTTTACTTAGCCATGCTGGTAAGCAATGCCCGCACCATGCAGATAAGCGTGCTGGTTATATTCATGAGTTTATACTTTATTACGTCGCTGCTGGCGGTGCTTAAAGATGTGCCGGCCGAAGAAATTGATCATGCCCGTTCGCTCAAATGCACCCGCTGGGAAGTGCTGTGGGAAGTGATCATAAAAGGACGGCTCGATTACGTGATCGATGTACTGCGCCAGAACCTGGCCATGACCTGGATGATGCTGGTTACCGTTGAATCGATACTGGTGGCAGCAGGCGGTTTGGGCGTGCTGATCAAGAACAGCGATAAATTCATGAACCATGGCCGCATTGTAGCGCTGCAGTTAGTGATTCTGCTGGTAGGGCTGCTGCTCGACTGGCTTTTGCGCGCAACCCGTAAATCATTATTCAAGTACTCAACCTTCTGATACATGGCAACTACAGCATTGGCATATGAGCAAAAAGGCATCATTCTGCATGTAGAGAACCTGAGCGTTTCCTATGGCGATAAAGCGATTATTCGCGATATAAATTTTAGTGAAAAAGATACCGTACGCCCCAACCGGCAACAGGGACAGATCATTGCATTTCTCGGCCGTTCGGGCCGCGGTAAATCGACCCTGTTCAGGGCGCTGACGGGTTTGGAAAAACCAGCCACCGGCCGCGTATTGATTCCCGATTTATCGAAAACCGTAACCAATGGCCAGCAACCGGCCAAACAGGTACAGGAAGGCGATGTGGGTTTTGTAAACCAGAAGTATACCCTGTTCAGACATAAAACCGTTTACAACACCTTGCTGTTTGCTTTACGCAAAACCACTTTATCGGCGCCCGAAAAGCATGAAAAGATCATGCAATACCTGAGCGATTGGGGCCTGGATGCCTGTAAAGACCAGTTCCCGAATTTTTTATCGGGCGGCCAGCGGCAACGCACGGCCATCCTGGAACAATTATTAAGCTCGGGCCATTATATGGTTTTGGACGAACCTTTTTCCGGCCTCGATATCGGCAACATCATGAATGTAAAGAAGTCGTTTCAGCTCATTAATGAAAGCCATGAACTGAATACGATCATCTTCAGCACCCACGATATTGAGCTGGCCGTAGAACTGGCCGATTCGATCTATATACTCGGTTACAAAGAAGAGAACGGGCAACTGGGCTCTGTTGGCACCATATTAAAACATTTCGACCTCAAACAAATGGGCCTTGCCTGGCAGGATTGTTTTACCGGGCAACACCTGGAATGTGTACAGATGATCAAGGATTTGATGTTGAAGTCGTAGAAATGTAATTCTGCAACCAGTGGTTGCAGAAATTTAATATTTTGATTTTCATCGCTTTGTAATTGTGCAACCAGTGGTTGCAAAATTACAATAACAGAAAAGCCCCCGATGCATCGGGGGCTTTTCTGCAAAAAACAAACATCAATATCTATTAAAAAACATTATAGCCTAAGCTCACGTAATACAAGCCGCCTACACTGGGATTACCAAAGGCGCTGGTATAATACTTATTCACCAAATTGGTGGCTCCGAGTTTAATGAGGCTTTTGATTTTTGGCAACCGGTAGCTAACCTGCGCATCCAGTGTTCCGAATGAATTAACTTCACCGGTACCGAATGTGCCTTCCCAATTCATCTTATCCTGCCAGCGATACAAAATATTAAAGCCCCAGTTAGAACCATTTACGCGCTCATTGCCAAACGTTATATTGAAACGTACTTTTGGCGTATTGAAAAAGGTAACCAACCCCGAATCAACATCACGTAATTGATCGCCCGAAACGTTAACACCCAACTCATACCCTTTTATGAAACGATAGTTGGCGCTGATGCCCCAGCCAATGGCTTTTACCGTATTTTCAGAATTGGATATGAACGAGTAATTGGTGGTAGTGAACGGACTGGCCAATTCGGTATAAGTTTTAGTCGGATCGGCGCTTACACCTCTGCCCACTGCTTTACGGCCCAGGAAATCCTTGTAAAGACTGTAATACGCATAACCGTCGATCAGCAGGTCTTTCGTAACCAGACCGCGATATCCTAATTCGAATGAATTGGCAGTCTCGGGTTTCAGGGTGCCGAAATCGGCCACTTTCAGTAAAGTGGGATTAGGTGTACCACTATTTACCGAATTACGATAGGCCACTATGCTTTCGGCAGTATAAGCAGGGCTTGTGCCGAATTTATAAAATGTATAAAAATCGGGCAATCCTCCAATGAGTATACTGGCCGGAGTTCTCAGGTTGATCCACTGGTCCTGCGTAGAAGGAAAGCGGTATGCCTGCTGGAACGAAAAGCGAATGTGGTTGTCTTTAGCCACTTTTAATAATGCGGTGGCGCGTGGCGTAAAGCGGCCATCGAAGTTTTCGTTTTTATCGTAGCGGCCTGAAACGGTTAACTTTAAACGATCGGCAACAACCCATTTCTGTAGTTGTAAATAACCGCCAAACTCATTAATGCCAATAGAGCCGGTAGTATCAGCGAAAATGGTACCATGAGAGTTCAACTGGTACCTTCTGAAGTTAGCACCTACCAGCACTTCGGCAAACTTCACATAGTCGGTGAGGTTATACTGCCCTTCAACATGGTACATATCGGTGGCATCTTCAAATTTGGCGCCACCATCTTTAATAGATTTATTGATAGCATCGTTAAAGGCATTATTAAATTCGGTAGTGCCCGGCATAAAACGCCCCTGGTCTGCAACACCCCGTGCCGCAGCATGCGCATTTGTACTTGAGTAAGCAGGCTGAAAGCCGCCGCCCGTTGCGGGCAGTATTCCTAATACAGCTGCTCCATAAGTACCTGCATATTGTTGAAACCAGTTTTGATCGCTTTTCCAGGCCCTGTTAATGGCTACAGCAGCCGTAGTAGCGGTATATGCATCGCCTGAATTTTCCTGTATGGTATAAGCCCTGAAGAACCAGTTTTTGGCTTTAAACTCCAGCTTATATTGGCCCATTTGCAGGTTCTTAATGCTATACCTGTCGGCGCCTGTATATACCGTTGTACCGGTGCCCCAGTATCCCTGTAAAGAAGCTTCAATATCATCGGTAATTTTATAATATAATCCGCCCGACACTTTTACATTGTAGGTATTATAATCTACCAGTGTATTTTCATTATACCCTGTACGGCTTACATTTTGCGCACCAAAAGTTGTTGCCCTGTATGGATTGTTGGCAACAGTACTGGTAGGGATCAGGAAAGGTAGCGCCTGGGCAAAAGTAGGGCTTACCCCTGCCCAATAAGCAGCAATTTGTTGAGGTGTTAACCCACCTGCAATCTGAGCATCCAGTCCGGCCAAAGCAGGGGCTGTACCCGGACTTGCCGCAACGGTTGCCCTTACCGCCTGTGCAAAGGCATTCATGCTGGCGCTGGCCTCATCGCCAAATACATTCACGCCATCATAATTGGGATCAGAAGTTCTGTCGCCGCCTTTTAAAGAGCTGAATACATTTTCACGTTGCAGATTGCGGTAATCAGCGGCCTGCCAGTCATCTGCTTTAACGTATTGCCCCGACAATTTAAATGCAAAGCGTTCGCCGATCTTTTTGGCATAACGCAAACTCACATCATAATAAGGTGTGGCATTGTCTTTATTGGGATCATTAAAATGCATGTATCCCATTTTTGCCTGTGCGCTTAATCCCTGGTATTTAAAAGGGCTTTTGCTGGTCATAAGTAATGTACCATTCATACCACCCGAACCATACAACGCAGAAGATGCGCCTTGTAACAATTCAACATTGTCAACATCCAGTTCAGTCATGCCAACGATATTTCCCACCGAAAAATTCAACCCCGGCGCCTGGTTATCCATACCATCAACCAGCTGGTTGAAGCGCAGGTTACCGCTGCCGTTAAAACCACGGGTGCTAATGGTTTTGAAAGTTAAACTCGAAGTGGTAAGGTCAACCCCTTTCAGATTGGCCACCTGATCGTAATAATTAGGCGCCGCCGCAGCGCGGATAGCCCCTACATTCATCCGTTCAATAGAAACCGGCGATTCCAGTATCTTTTCCGGAACACGGCTGGCCGAAATCACCACTTCGGTGCCGAGGCTTGAAGCCGGTACAAAATCGATTTGTAACGACTGGCCCGAACTGTTTACGGCAACTTCCTGTGTTGTAAATCCGATAGACGTGAAAACAAGTGTGAAGGGAAGCGGGTGCGAAGTTGTTAATTTAAAATTCCCTTTTTCATCTGTAAACGTTCCCGTACCCGTTCCTTTAATAGTAATAGACACAGAGGGTACAGTTTCCTTGGAAACACTACTTCGAATTGTACCCGAAACAGTGGTTTGAGAGCTGGCAGCAATAGTTAGTAACATTAAAAAGGATAAAGCTGCCAAGCAACGAGAGCATCTACTCATAGCATGGAGTTTTTATGGTTATTGAGCAAAATACGACTTGTAATTTTGAACAGAAAATTTTATTTAATCACATCTTATTGATTTTGTTGATATTTCGGGAATTCTTTTTTTTCTTAATTTTTCGCAGCTCCGGTAACTTCGGCCCATGAAATCCTTTCAATTTCCACAGCAAACGAAGTTCTATAAAGGCAAGGTACGTGATGTGTACACCATTGCCGACCAATGGCTGGTAATGGTGGCCAGTAACCGCATTTCAGCCTTCGATGTAATACTTCCCCGGCCTATCCCTTATAAAGGACAAGTATTAAACCAGATTGCTGCTTATATGCTGAACGCCACAAGCGACATTTGCGCCAATTGGTTAACCGGGGTCCCGGCGCCCAACGTATCGATCGGGAAAAAATGTGTACCGTTTAAAATTGAAATGGTTGTACGCGGCAATTTAACGGGGCATGCCTGGCGTACTTACGCCGGCGGTAAACGCGAATTATGCGGCGTGCCCTTACCCGAAGGTATGAAAGAAAACGATTTCTTTCCCACTCCCATCATAACGCCCAGCACCAAGGCAGAGGAAGGTCATGACGAAGATATTTCAAAAGAAGCTATTATTGCTTCGGGCCTGGCAACGGAAAGCGATTGGGCTATACTGGCAGCCTATGCGCTGAAATTGTTTGCCCGGGGAAAAGAAATTGCCGCTAAACAGGGATTGATATTAGTAGATACCAAATATGAGTTTGGAAAGATCGGCGACGAAATTTACCTCATGGATGAAATTCATACCCCCGATTCGAGCCGTTATTTTTATGCCGATGGGTTTGAAGAAAGGCAAAAAACCGGCGAACGTCAGAAACAGCTGAGCAAGGAATTTGTGCGCGAATGGCTTATTGCCAACAATTTTATGGGTAAAGAGGGGCAAACCGTTCCCGAAATGAGCGATGAATGGGTAAATACCATTTCGCAACGATATATTGAATTATACGAAAAAGTGATCGGCGAAAAATTTCAGCCACAGGAGCTGAGTGATGACAAAACGTATGAACTTATTGTGGCGGCGCTGGGGAAACTGAAGTAAGCCCGAAGTCGGAGGTCGGAGGTCGGAAGTCAGAAGAACCTCAGAATTCTGAATTTCCGACTCCTGCTATCAGACACCTGACTTCAGACCGCAGACAAATTACAGATCAATGATAGACCAGGAGTTTTGTGACTTTCTTGAGTACAGGATTTCAGATGCCTTTGTCAACACTTCGGATGACCGGCTAAAAGGTTTCTGGTGCGATGGTGTATTATTACCTGACGCTGAAATTGATTATTCGCCCAAAACAGTAAATGACAAAAGAAAAATTATTCTAACTGCCTACACCGGAAAAACAGGACAGGAGATATATGAATTAACAATGCATTTCGGAAGTAAATCCTTAAGCAGGTATACAAGAGGTCTGGATATTTTAGAATGCATTCCCTCCGCTGAAACAGATGACTGGATTAAGGTTGACCCTGTGCTTCGCAAGATGAGCATTCAATTGTATTAGGTTCTTCAGGCCTGCCCCTCAAAATGCACTGCGGAACCTTCAAAGTTCCGCAGTGCATTTTCAATTTTCTTACTTCCTACTTCTTACTTCAAACCACTTCCGCCTTATACCCCGCCCTTTCAACAGCCTCTTTGATCTGCTGTTCATTGGCATTTTCAGTTGAAACGGTTAATATTTTATCGGCCGTTTGCAAATTCACTTCCCAGTTATGTTCACCGGCTACCTCGTTTAATGCAGGCGTTACACCGGCTATACATCCTGAACATTTAATGTTTGTTTTGAATTGTACTGTTTCCATAGTATCCTGTTTTATTTTCTATGGTAAAGTTACATGCACTCAGGTGCGTTGCTGTTATACAATTACGGATGCCTTTTATATAATTATACCCTAACCAATTTCAACCGTTACTTCATTGTTTACCGGATAACTTTGACATAAAAGAATGAGCCGGTTATCGACATCGGTTTCTTGTAATGAATAATTATTTACCATGGTTACCTCTCCTTCAAGCAGCTTTGCCACACACCTGCCACAGGTTCCGCTCTTACAGGAATAAGGCAATGGTATTCTGTCTGCCAGCGCAGCTTCCAAAATCGACTGACCGGGCTTTACTTCAAGCAGGTTAGTTTGTTCATAATAATGTAATAATACTTCCTGCTCTGTGCCGGGTAATACTACTTCGTTCGACTGCTCTTTAACAGAAAACCATTCCATAAAAATGTTATCCGCAGTTATTTGCATTGAAGTCAGCAGCTCCCGGTACATGTTCATCAATTCCAAAGGGCCGCATATGAAATATTGCACAGCCGATGCCGGGTCCGGAACGTATCGTTTGATCAGACTCCAGGCACTTAATCTGTTTATCCTGCCTTTAATGAATGAATCTGACAATGGATCTCCTGCCGGTGCAGGTTGAGAAACTGCATATACAACATTAAACCTGTTTTTATACTGCAGTTGCCACGCTTCTATCACAGATCTGAATATGATATCTTCCGTTGTGCGAACCGAATAAATTAATGTAACCATCGTATCGGGCGATCGCTCCATAACAGAACGTGCTATAGAAAACAAGGGTGTTATTCCACTGCCCCCTGCGAGCAATACAATATGCCTGCATTGATACGTAGTTGCTAAAGGAACAAATGAGCCGTGCGGCCCATCTGTTTTCCACTCCATTATATGCTGTGCATTATCTAAAATGTAATTGCTCATGCGGCCGCCGCTTACCCGTTTTACGGTAATGGCGGGATATGCATCCGCAGGCAATGATGACAATGAGTAAGAACGGGTTACTGTTTCTCCGTTCACCGGCAAACTTACATTTACAAATTGCCCTGGTTCATAGTCAAATGGCTGATCTGTATCAAATAAAATCGTCACCGTATCGCTGGTTTCCCCAATCACCTGGCGGGTTCGCCATATATAGCTGTTTTTTCTGGTATTCATTTTATAGGGTTCTGATTACGCCCGCTGTTTATTTCGAGCTGTAATAATACACTTAAGATGATGACATTGTTACAACTTTGCCAACTTTACCCTTAAACTATTGCTCACCACCGAAACCGAACTCAAAGCCATAGCCGCACCTGCGATCATAGGATCTAACAAAAAGCCGTTTATGGGGTATAAAACACCTGCCGCAATGGGTATACCAATAACATTATAAATAAAGGCCCAGAAAAGGTTTTGACGAACGGCCCTTACTGTTTTCTGCGAAAGCTTTAATGCTTTTGGTATGCTGTTAAGATCAGAAGTGATAAGCGTCATTTTAGCCACATCCATGGCAATATCCGATCCTTTGCCCATGGCAATGCTTACATCGGCCTGGGCAAGCGCCTGTGAATCGTTGATGCCATCCCCAACCATCGCAACCACTTTACCGGCCTGTTGTAATTCTTTAGCAAAAGCAGCTTTGTACGATGGCATTACTTCGGCCTTAAAGTTTTTGATACCCACTTTTCGCGCTACAGCGGCAGCGGTATGTTTATTGTCGCCCGTAAGCATGTACACCTCAATTCCATTACGTTGCAGGGTTTCAATGGCTGTACGCGAGGTTTCTTTTATTTTATCGGCAATGGCAATAATGGCCAGTACGCTGTTGCCTGCAGCAAACCAGATCACCGTTTTTGCATCTTCCTGCAGCAACGATGCTTTTGCGGCTAATTGTTCATCGATGTTGATGTTGTTTTCATCTATTAAGGTTTTATTACCTGCCCAAAAAAGTCGGCCTTTGAATATTCCCTTCACGCCTTTACCGGTAATGCTTTCAAATGATTGCAGGCTCAGTTTTTCGGCATCCCTGTTCAGGTGGTTCACTATCGCTGCCGCCAGCGGATGTTCTGATTGCTGTTCGAGCGCATATAAAACCGATTGCAGCAAGGGTTGTTCCTCTTCTTTTACATTCCATACCAAATCCGTTACAACCGGTTTGCCTTCTGTTATGGTGCCTGTTTTATCTAATATGATGGCATTCACCTTATGGGCCAGTTCAAGACTTTCTGCATCTTTTATAAGAATATTATTTTCTGCACCCTTTCCTACTCCTACCATAATAGCTGTTGGCGTAGCCAGCCCCAGCGCACACGGACAGGCTATTACCAGCACCGTAACCGATGTAAGCAGGGCGTGGGTAAACGCATTATCAGCCCCTGAAACCATCCACGCGATAAAAGTTAACAAGGCAATGCCTATTACTACCGGAACAAAAATGCCGGCAATTTTATCAACCAGTTTTTGCACGGGCGCTTTACTGCCCTGCGCCTCCTGCACCATTTTAATGATCTGCGCCAGCAATGTATCGGCGCCCACTTTATCGGCCCAGAAATGAAAACTTCCTTTTTGGTTAATAGTGCCTGCAAAAACAAGCTCGCCGTTTTTCTTTAAAACAGGCACCGGTTCACCGGTGATCATGCTTTCATCAACATATGATTCGCCATATACTACCGTGCCATCAACCGGTATTTTTTCGCCGGGCTTGACAAGCAGCACATCTTTTGCTTTTACGGCGGCAATGGCGATTTCGCGTGTACTGCCGTTTTCATCAACCAGCCAAACAGTTTTGGGTTGCAGGCCCATCAGCTTTTTAATGGCCGATGAAGTATTTGATTTTGCTTTTTCCTCGAGCAACTTCCCAAGCGATATAAATGCAATTACCACAGCGGCCGCTTCGAAATACACATGGGCGTGCAGGCCACGCTGGTGCCAGAATTCGGGGTAAATGGTGTTAAATGCACTAAACAGCCAGGCAATACCGGTGCTTAATGCCACCAGGGTATCCATATTGGCTTTTTTATGTTTTGCCTGCTTAAGGGCATTTACAAAAAAATGACGGCCAAAATAAAATACTACCGGTGTTGCCAGTGCCATCATAACGTAATTGGCATAGGGCATATTCATAAAAAACATTCCTATGATAACAATGGGAAACGACAATAACGACGACCATATGGTTCTTTGTACCAGTTGGTGATAATGCTTTTGCCGGGCGGCTTCTTTTATTGCTTCCTGATTATCTTTACTAATAACCAGATCGTAACCAATGGAACGAATGGTGCTTTGTAACTCTTGAGGCGTAACCAGGGTTTGATCATACTCGGCCCAGGCGGTTTGACTGGCAAAGTTTACACCTGCATTGCTAACGCCCGGCACCGATCGAAGCATCGATTCAACGCTTACCGCACAGACGGCACAGGTCATTTCCAATACCGGAAACGTTTCCTTTATACTATTTGATTTATTTTTCTTCTGTGTAACAGTTTTCGGTTGTTCAATAGTAGCGGATAACATAGTAAAAGATTTTACACAAATTTCAGCCGTAATGGCCGCCGCACTGTTACACTATTCGGGGTTAATTGTATATAATTCAGGAAGCAGGTATTGAGATGACCTGTAAGGTGCGCATCTGAGATAATAAATGGCAAGTTTAGCGCAATCTGACAGGTCTTTTTTTTCCTTATCTTCCCTTTATGAAAAAGATATGGTATAAAATTTTATTGCTTGTATTTCCCGCTATGAGCTATGCGCAAACAGAATATTATTTGCTGATAGGCACCTATACAAAAGGTAAAAGCGAAGGTATTTATGTATATAAAATGAATACCAAAACAGGTGAGGTAAGTAGTGTAAGCAAGGTCACTGCTTCGAATCCTTCGTACCTCGAGGTTTCGCCCGATGAAAAATTTGTGTACGCTGTATATGAAAATGCTGAAGATAAAGGCAGTGTGGCGGCTTTTTCATTCAATAAAAGCAACGGCGCCCTGCAATACATCGATAAACAAAGCAGCGGAGGCGATCACCCCTGTTACATAGCCGTTAACAAAACCGGCAAGTGGGTAGCAGCGGCCAATTACTCGGGGGGTAGTTTTTCTACATTGCCCGTAATGGCCAATGGCACGTTAGGCGTTCCCAATACCATACAGCATACCGGCAGCAGTGTAAATAAAGAGCGGCAGGATAAACCGCATGTGCATTCAACCGTGTTTTCGCCCGATGACAAATATATTTTTGTGTCCGATTTAGGTCTCGACAAAGTGATGATCTATTCATTTAATGCGGGGAGCGGAAAACCTGAACCGGCTCCAACGCCGTTTGCCGCTACGCCTCCCGGTACCGGGCCCCGTCATTTTACCTTTCATCCTAATGGCAAATTCGCTTATCTGATTGAAGAAATGGGCGCCGAAGTAGCTGCTTATAAATACAATGATGGAAAGCTGGCCCTTATACAACGGATTTCATCAGTACCGGCCGGTTTTACAGGTAAAAAGTGGGCAGCCGATATACATGTGTCGCCCGATGGTAAATTCCTTTATGCCTCTAACCGCACGCCATCGAATACCATTGCAATATTTAAGATCAATAATAAAAACGGAAAAGTTACACCGGTAGGTTTTGAATCAACCAAAGGCGATGTGCCACGTAATTTCTCCATCGATCCTTCGGGCAATTTTTTACTGGTTGCCAACCAGGAAACCGACAATGTGGTGATCTTCAAACGCGATAAAAAAACAGGTTTATTGACCGATACGGGCAAGCAGATACAAGTAGGTAACCCGGTGTGTTTGAAGTGGATTGCTGTGAAATGAAGTCGGACGTCAGAATTTTCCCTCATTCAACTTCGGCCTCAAACGCGAACGTGATTTATTAAAAATATTTCTGCCTTTATCGATGCCTTTGCGAAGCTCTTTTCTTCTTTCATCGGGTAAATGAATGGTATCCTGGCATTCTTTGCTGCAGCAACCATCGTATTGTTGCCGGCAGTTTTCGCATTGTATGAATAACAGGTGACAGCCATCATTGGCGCAGTTAACATGCGTATCGGCCGCATGACCGCACTGATGGCATTTGGCAATAATATCAGGTGTGATGCGCTCCCCCAGCCTGTTGTCGAACACAAAATTTTTACCAATGAATTTGCTATCCAGTTCTTTATCTTTTATCTGCTGCGCATAGTTAATGATGCCGCCTTCGAGGTGAAACACATTTTGAAACCCGTGATGCAGCATATAGGCGCTGGCTTTTTCACAACGGATACCACCTGTGCAATACATGATAATATTCTTGTCTTTTTGATCTTTCAGCATATCAACCGCCATCGGCAACTGGTCTCTGAAAGTATCGCTGGGCACTTCAATGGCTTTTTCAAAATGCCCTACTTCGTACTCGTAATGATTGCGCATGTCGACCACTATTGTTTCGGGGTCTTTCATCAGCACATTCATTTGTTCGGCATTTACGTATTTGCCCTTTTGGTCCATATTAAAAGAAGGGTCGGTAATGCCATCGGCCACTATTTTTTCGCGCACTTTTATCTTCAGCACCCAAAACGATTTGCCGTCATCATCTACTGCAATGTTCAGCCGCAGGCCGTTGAGCGGTTCAATGGAATACAGGTAATTTCTGAACGCCTCTACATGGCTTTGCGGCACGCTGATCTGGGCATTAATACCTTCATGGGCCACGTAAATGCGGCCAAATACTTTTAATACCTCTAAATTTTTGTACAGCTCGTTGCGGAATTGCTCAGGATCGGCAATGGGGAAATACTGGTAAAACGAAATGGTGGTACGCGGTTCGGTTTCCTGGTACAAACGTTCTTTCAACTCCTTCTGGGAGACGCGGTTATGTAAAATCGCCATATGATAATTTTTGCGACTGCTTGCAGGGCAGTCAAAAATTTTAAACGGGGCAAAGATAGCAAACACCAGGCAAAGGGCAATGGGCAGTTAAAGAAGAAGTGAGTGGTGAGTGGTGAATGGTGAGTGGTGAATAGTGAGCAGCGAAAACTAACAAGTAGTGCATCTGCCAGCGGAGATGCACTACTTGTTACAGTACTTATTTCAGTCCTTTTTCTTTCTTGATTATTCCTATCACTTTTTTCATTGTCATTCCAATAAACGACGAATGCCAGCCACTGTCGGGGCCTTCTTTCTTTGCTGTGCGGTCGTAAAAAGCAAAGTCAATACTTGTTACATTTGCCGAAGGAGAAACCGAATGACTGCCTCCTGAGCTTGTAATGGTAGTAGTGGTTGTACGTTGATAACTGCTCAAATTGTTTATTAAAGCATATCTGTAAACAGACGTATCTGCATATTTTGTAGAATCTTCATAAATAGCTTTCAGCGAAACGATTTCATATTTGTACGGATAATTTTTCTTCAGCGCATTGTCGAGCGATTTGGTGGCCGATTCATTCCTTTCATCAGTTTTTTTTAAGCGGGGCATTTCTGCAACAAGCAAAATATGTTTTTGAGGATCGAAGCCTTCTGGTGTAAACACCACACCCGATCTGTTTTGCGCAGCCGATTCAGTGATACCGGCCAACAATAAGGTAGCGCATAAAACTGTAAGTTGTAGAAGGTTACGCATAAGGAAAATATTTAGATAAATATACTTCCAAATATTGAATAATGAATATCGGATGTTAAACGCTGAAGTTGCTTTCACTTCGAAATTCGACGTTCGATATTCATTATTCGATATTTATAACTTTCCAAACCCTCTGATGCCCAGCCGCACACCCGTTAAACCACGGTGCCCCTTGTCGAAGCCCCACACCCAGTCGATACGGGCGATTTTTAGCAGGTTTTCGAGACCGGCGAACACTTCTACATACTGGCGGTCTTTATCGGCATAAAAAGCATTGGAGCCCATTACAAGATAGCAGTTAAGATTGCGGATCAATGGAATTTTGTTGGTAAGTAACCCGTTGAAATGATGTTCTATGTGCCCTTCGAGATACCGGCGTTTTTTGTTGCTGTACCGGTAGTATGGTAATAACTGAAAACCGTTGAGATATTCAACCGAAGCGAGGATCTGGTTGCCGTTAAAATGCGTATAGTCTATCACTTCAACACTGTCGCGTTTTAAAAAACCGCCTATCGCCAACCGGTACCTGAAATTACCTCCCAGTTTTAAATTCAGGTTATCGTTCACGTCAACACGCCATTTTGAATAATTGATATCGCTTCCCAGCACATTATGAAAACCCTGCCACCAGGTGAAGGTAAATGTAGGATAGCGTGAGCCGGTGTTAACGATTTTATCGGGATACTCGATATACTTTGTGCCGGGCCGCCAGCTGAAACCTATACTGCCGATAAAGGCCTGGTGCCGGTGAAAATTTTCCGCCATCAGTTCAATCGGATAGTTGGGTGTGAACTCAACATCCTTTCTGTCGCCGATCGAATACATGGTAGTATTTTCAAGGGGTATGCGATCTTCATATTTCAATCCGCCAAAAAAACGCAGACCAGAGCCAACTTCTTTCGAAAAGTTCATAGCCGCAAACCAGGCCTCATAAAATTTGGCATAGTTGCGTTCGAACAACCAGCTGCGAATGGTATTACTGAGCTGGCCAATGGGATTGGCATTATTGATCTGGTAAACCCATTTACCGCCCGCTATGGAAAAAGAAGAAAAGTATTTATGACCATGGGTGTAGGTAAGCATGGCCGCCGAATTAAAATGATGATTGCTGAGCCCGTACCGCGCCATGGGTTCAATGATAATAGCACGTCTTGAGGTAGCTATGGTATCGAGTCGCTTTACAAAGCGAACGCCAAAACTACCCAGCCATCCTTCTACGGTATTATAGGCGATGGTTTGAATAAGCGGATTGATGTAAAACGTTTCCCGTTTTTTTTCGCGGTAGAAGTTTTGTCCCATTACAGCTATTCCCCACAAGGTGGGTTTATTGCGGCGCCGGTCGAGCGAATCGAGATAATGCGGGTCTCTGCGTACTTTTTCCAGACTGTCTTTTTTTCGATAATCTGTTATTTCTTCGGCCTGCAACGGAACCGGGCGAATCGAATCCCAATAGTCGGCCGGCTTTTTATTAGAGCCCTGGTATACCTTCAACCAGGTGTTGTTAAAAAACTTTTTACCAAACTGAGGGTTTGCATTGAACTGTGAATACACGTTTACAAAACTTCCGTATGCATCAAAGCCCAGTAATTTAACAGCAGGATATAATACCTGTGTTTTTATAACCCATACATCATTGTTGTATGGCACATATAATTGTTCAATGGTCAGCGAGTCGATCAGCTCCATTTGCGAGGTTTTGGTCAGCTGCAACTGCAAACTGTGTATGCGCCAGTCGCCTTCGGTAATGTTTATATAACCGCTGAATAAGGGCTCGTATTTCCGTTTGGGAGTAACTTTTATACGATTGATCTCGCGTCCGTCCTCGGTAAAACTGCCTTCGTAATGATACCGGTAAAAATTCAAGGCATTATGGGCAATGGGTGATATAAACCCGCGGGGGTTCAGGTTACGGCCGATCTGAATATTGTTTTCGTAAAACGAAACGATATTGGGAGTGCTTAATCCAAAACCATCGCTGTTACCGCTGACTTTGGTTGAAAGCACTTCTATCTTGTTTTTATTGGGAATTTCAACGGAGTAGCGGGCAATGGTTTCCGACAAAAAAAGCATTTTCTTTTTGCTGGTGTCGCCATCTTCAAAATCTACCTTTTCGCCCATGAACTTTTTGGGATAGTCGCGCAGCTGAAACTGGCCTTTGATATATACTTCGCACTGAAATTTTTCGGGCTTGTTCTGGTAATAAGGTCTTTTTTTAATGGCATTGCGAATGATGTCATAGGCAGGGTCTTCCCCACCCGGTCGCACCACCACTTCCTTTAAGCTTAGTTGTTGTAACGAAAGCTGAAAGTCGATGGTAGCATCCGAATTATCAATGGTAATGGTTTTTTCCTGGCGGTTGTACCCTACAAACTGAGCAACAATGGTATAGGTGCCGGCGCTCACTTCTAAAAAATAATTGCCTTCTTTATTGGCCGTGGTGCCCCGGGTAGTGCCTTTTATGAGAATGGATGCATATGCCAGTATTTGTCCTTTTTCGTCGGTTATTTTTCCGCTGATACGTGCAGCAAATGCTGTTGAGCAGTTTAAGGTACAAAGAGTAATAAAGGTCAAAATTCTCATACGCGGCATCAGGCGAAAATAAGGCCAAATGTCGGGTTGCAGTAATTAAAATAGTTAAAAAAGTTCAGTGAACCGAACGAAAATATAAGTGAATGACACGCAAAGGCAATTGACAAAGCTGAGATCTGATAACCGTTGCATATCTCCAATCGACTATCTGAATGAATAAATCGATTGAATATTATTTTACCTCTACAACAATAGTTTTGGCAACCAAATCGCCTACACGCTGTTTGTTTTTAGTGTTCGAAGCAACCACAATACCGGTTACTCCTAAAAAAGGCAGGTAATCTATTAAATCGAACAGATGTCGTACCACAGCTTTACCAAGGGTCAACGAAGAGCCATCTTCATCAACAGTTCTGAGTCGAAAAATGGCTTTGCCAATGGTTTGTCCTTTATTGTAAAATTCAATACCCGGAAACAATAAAAACCAGGGTAATACTACCGCCAAAAATCCAGCCACTCCGGTCAGTTGGTGAAGGCGGTCGTGATCTTCATCTATCACAACATCACCAAAAGAGTAAGTAATGATTGTAAACAATACAAAATAAATGATGTAGTCGATAATACACGCTACCCAGCGTTTGGTTTTGGAGGCAGGCACTGGTTTTGCCAGCAGGTCGGTCAGTAAATCTTCCATAAGGTTTAAGAATAAAGGCACAAGATACAAATACAAGGCACAGGTGCAAGGCACTACGGTGGACAATCCTTCGACCCGCCAGTAGTCGGGCAGGCTTCGCTCAGGATCTTATGGCTTAGCCTTATAAAGTTGGTAATATTTTCGAAGGTAACTTCCGGTCAGGGCGGCAAGGCCGCCAATGATGCCGGCCACCAGTCCTGTAACAAGAATTAACAGCAATGAAGAACCGCCCAGCGGGAACAGCGTGGCCATACGGGCCGATAAAATGTGGTCGTTCTGGGCATCTATCCACCAGGCCAGTAAGGTCCACAAAAGAAACATGCTTACAAAGCCGGTTAAGTAAGCCATGCCGGGTTTTTGATGCATAAATACGGCCATCAAAAACGAAACAAGCGCCATGCTTTGCCAGGGTAAATACAATCCTGCCGCAAAGCTTAATATGATGGTTAAAAGTATGGTTACTGCGATCTTCATAATTTGCTAATTTGATAATGTGATAATATGCTAATGAAAATACAATCATCTGCCTTCATTAGCACATTAGCTAATTGGCTAATTAGCTAATTAAACGTCATTTTGAATTTGATCCGTTTGTCGTTTTTGTCGGCTTCGGTCATTACCCATAACCGGTTGTATTCGCCACCTGCCCACTGGTTAATAAAACTATCGTAATACTTACTACCCGGGTTGCCGCTTTGTCCGCCGGGATACACGCCCCAGGCTTCGGTTTTATCTTTTAATTCAACGATCATGCGCCAGCTGGGCCCATGAAATTGTTTGGTGGCGTTAATGATATTGGCGCCGCCTCCTATGCTTAGGTGCAATCGGCTCAAAGGCCCCAGCCGCAGCAAATGGCGTATGCCGGTATCTTTGTACTTGCCCCACTCCAGCGTTCCTTCCCCATCGACCAATGCCATCTGGGGCACAGCTTTTTTAAAGGAAGCCGTTACCACATCCTGTACGCTTTCAACCTGTGTGGTAGTGATGTTATCGGCAAATTTAAAGTTGGGGTTTCTCAGGCATTTTACCAGTGTGGCTTCTTCGGGAATAGCCACCGGTTTATGCGCCACATCAAAATCATCGTTCCATACTTCGTTTTGAAGCATATCGAACCATATCTGAAAAATGGCCGGTCCTTTTTCTGTGGGGTCGCTGTTGAACTTCCAGCTTCGTAATAGGTCTAAATATTTTTTCTCGTCGGTGCTTAAAGTGCTTACGTCAATATTCTGCAGCAATACCGGCAATGCCGTTTCGGCAAATACATTGTAGTTGTCGGTTTGCATTTTTTTCATGTCGTCGATGGTGACATTATTCATCTGCCGCAGGTACCGGTTGATGATAATGCCCCGGTACAACGGATAACTGCCGCCCAGGTACCAGGGATAGGTGGTATCGGCGGGCATCTGGTTGGCGCTGCTTACAAATCCACGGTCGGGTTTAACCGAATCAACATGCGGATTGTTTTCGGGCGTTATGGAGCCCTGCCACAAATAGGCGGTATCGGTACCGGGCATAATGAAATCGCCCTGGCGCCTCCACTTTGCGGGAAACTTTCCCTGTTGCCAGATGGCTATATCGCCTTTTTTAGAGGCAAATACAAAGTTCTGTCCGGGACAACTAAAATTCCTGATGGCCTGCCTGTAATCGCTGTAATTGGTCATGCGGTTCAGCAGGTAAAATGTTTTTAATTCATTCGATGGGTCGTGTGCTTTCCATCGAACGGCAAAATTTCCGTATTCGGTACGGTTATTACCTGTAAAGGAGCCATCGTATTGAACCGGGCCAAAAATGGTATAGGCTATCGTATCATAAAAAGGATGCTTTCCTTTTATTTTAAAAGTATCGATACGCAAATCGCTTTTTTTCCATTCGCCGTTGAACCGGTATTGTTGTTTGCTATCGTCGCGGAACTGGATGTTAAAATAATCTTTCACATCGCGGCCTGCATTGGTAACGCCCCAGGCGCAGCTGTCGGTAAACCCAATGACCACTGCCGGTGAGCCGGGAAAAGTAACGCCATACACATTGTATTGCGGCGTGTGCAATTGCATTTCGAACCAAAGCGATGGCAGGTTCAACCCCAGGTGCGGATCGTTACACAAAATGGGCCGGCCGCTTTTTGTTTTTGAACTGTCAACCGCCCAGTTATTGCTGCCATTGTCTTTATCGGGTTTATTTATGGGGTATATATTGGCAAAGGTGTTCCATAAAAAATAAAGGGAGTCGGAGTTCACCGGCATCTTTGGGCGTACAGCCGGTTGTTTATAAAAAGCGACGCCTTTGGGTACAATAGGATCGAGTGAATCCTGCATTATGGGATACAGCTCTTCAAAATCCTGCTTACTTAACACATTGCGCACATTGGTGTATTCGATATCATTTTCGGCCCCGGTTAAATCGTAGCTCATGTATTTCAGGAACAGCGCGGTTTTAAGGTGGTTCCAGTGTTCGGGCACATAGTTCAGCAGGCGGTATTCGAGCGGCAGCTCATTGGCGGGCAAATGATCGATATAAGCGTTTACGCCTGCTGTATAGGCATTGAGCATGTTGTGTGTAATTGGATCTCTTTCCATGGAATCGAGGGTACGGCGGGCGCCATACACCATGCCTACGCGGCGCATATTACGATCGTAATTCAGATACGCCCCGTTTGGCCCGGCGCCCAGTATTTCTGATAACCGGCCTGCTGCGGCATAGGTTTGAAACTCCATTTGCCACAGGCGGAACTTAGCATGTAAATATCCCTGAACGAAATACAGGTCGTCGTCGTTTTGCGCAAATACATGCGGCACCATTCTGTCATCAAAATATACCTGTACTTTATCTTTTAACTGCGGAAAGTTCAGATCAAGATCGGTATGGCCATCAACCGGTTCAGCATTTTGCCAGAAACCGTGCTGCGGGCTGAGAAAGCGCCCCAATGGCGGCAAACTCCCTAAAGGAATGCTTAATACAAAGATCAGTGTTAAAGTAACAACGGCGGTTACGATTAATGGGATAATGCGCATATGGCTATGTTCACATCGGGGGTTAGAGTATTTTTAAAAGTAGGACATTTTTTTGAAACCATTCCCCTATCCTCAAGGAGAGGGGTTAGGGGTGAGGTAATAATTACCACAAAGTTGTATTGCCCCGTATACAACTAATGCTGAATTTTGTACTGCAATACAAACAATAAATGTTTGAAAACAAAATGAAATGGAAGCCCGGATTTATCAGCGACAAAAAAGGATACTGGCCTTGTTATTTGCCGGGTTGTTATTAATAGCACTATTTGTATAAAAATCATACATAATCTCGTTCACAGTTCAGTAGTCATCAGCAATCGTTTAGTTCAACAACCTTAGAGGTTACAGTCCGTGGTACCGAATCCCGCCTTTGGCGGGATTTTTTTTGTTTGTGCGGCACTGATTAAAATTTAGTAACTTACTCATCAGTTCTTTTCTTTATTCGTCACCTAAATATTGTTTGCTATGAAAAAGACAGCCCGATATGCCATGGCGATGCTACTGGTTCCATGGCTGTCCTGCACCAATCAACCGGTACAGAAGGTTGCTAATGAGCCTCCAATGGTGGCCGGCGAAAAAGCCGATATGATACTCCCGCCCGCAAAAGACACCACATTACCCAGTGGCCGACGAAACATTTACCTGGTTGGGTTTCGCAATCAACCCGGGTATTTTATAGAACGAGCCGTTTTTCCCGCCGGATATAAAGGATTGCCACACGTTCACAACGGCGACATATATGTTACCGTAATCAGCGGTACAGCACATATCGGACTTGATAAAACTTTTGATATAACTACTTCAAAATCCTACGGACCCGGAAGCTTTATAGTTATCAAAGCCGACCAGCCGCATTACGAATATTTTACCGAAGAATGTGCCCTGCAGGTAGAAGGCACCGGACCTAATGAAACTTATTATTTGTCGGAAGATCAGGCTAAGAAGAAAAGTTAAGCATTCACCCTTTTTAACACCTGTACAACCCGCTGCAGTTCATCCATGTTATTGAACGCATGCAGCACAATCCGCAACCGCTCCTTTCCCGCCGGAACCGTAGGATATAAAATAGCACGCACATCGAGGCCGCCGGCCTGTAGTGTACCGGCTACCTGTTTAACCTGGTCGTTACCGGGAATGATCACTATTTGTATGGGCGTAACCGAAGGCAACTTTTCATAAGCGCTATCGGCTTGTTGAAAATTACTGATCAGTTGCTGCAAATGGCTGCGTTCGCTATGCATTGCGGGAAACAATTCATAGGCACAACGCATGGCCGCAACACTGTCTTCGGGCAATGCCGTGCTGTAAATAAAAGAACGCGAAAAATTAATGAGGTAATCTCTTAATAAGGCGCTGCCCAGCACTATGGCGCCATGGCAGCCTACGCCTTTTCCGAATGTATGAATGCGGGCAAAACATTTTGTTTGCAACTGTAAATGCTGCGCCAGTCCCTGCCCCTGCTCTCCCACCACACCGGTTGCATGCGCTTCGTCGACGATCAGTTGCGCCCCATACTGTTCGCACAAAGCGCTGATGGCCTGTAACGGCGCCATATCGCCATCCATCGAAAAAACCGATTCGGTTACAACGAATATTGTACCCGTTGCCGCCTGCAATCTTTTTTCGAGGTCGGTAAGATCATTATGTTTAAATGAAAACGACTGTGCAAAGCTTAACCGGATGCCATCGCGCAGCGAAGCATGACTGAGATAATCGTAAATAATAGTATCGCCACGCTGCGGTACACAACTTAATAAACCCAGATTGGCATCGTATCCCGAATTGTATATCAAACCGGCTTCGGCTTCATGAAAAGCGGCCATCATTTTTTCGGTTGCTTCTATCAGCGGATAATTCCCTGCCAGCAAACGCGATCCCGTAGCACCATGTGCATACGGTTCATGCGGCTGCGATGCCAGTTTTTTTTCGATCAGCCGGTTGTGTACAATGCCCAGGTAATCGTTGGAGCAAAAATCTGTTTTGCCTTCGGGCAGCCTCAACTGGCGAAACGCATTTTGCTGCTTTCGTTCGTTCAGTTTCTTTGATAAAAAATCGTCATTCATAAATTAGTCCGGAAGTCGGAAAGACCGGAAGTCCGAAAGATAGTTACTTTAGGTGTATTTTCTTCCGGACTTTCCGACCCGCCGGCAGGCGGGCAGGCTTTCCGGACTTTCGGACTTATAATTATCTTTGTGCCTCTTTATGAGCACAGCAAACGACACCAAAAATATATTAGGATTGCACCTGCCCACCGATCCGCGTTGGGTGAACCTGGCCGAAATGTCGCTGGAACATATTCTCACCGATCATGCGTATTGCGAGCAGAAAGCAGCCACCAGCTGCATTTCACTGATACAGCGTTACAGCGACAAAGAAAAACTGGTGAATGAGCTGTCGCCCATTGTAACTGAAGAATGGGGGCATTTTCGCCTGGTGCTGGCCGAGTTACAAAAGCGAAACCTGAAACTGGGAAAGCAACGCAAAGATGAATATGTGAACCAGTTGCTTCAATTCGAAACCAAAGGGGGCAGCGAAGATCAACGATTGCTTGATAAATTACTGATTTGCGCCCTTATTGAAGCCCGCAGCTGCGAACGCTTTAAACGCCTGAGCGAAGGACTGGATGATGAATACCTGCGTAATTTTTACCGCCGTTTTATGGAAAGCGAAGCCGGTCATTACCACCTGTTTATTGAACTGGCCGAAACCTATATCAACAAACCCACTGTACGCAAACGCTGGCAGGAATGGCTAACGCATGAAGCGGAGATTATGAAGAAGCTGGAAGTAAGGGGAGATAGAATGCATTAAAAAGGCTGAATGTCGAACGCTGAACGCCCAACGCCGAATGCAAAAAGCAAAACACATAACTCTAAACACCTGAATGAACCTGGGTTCAGCGTTGGACGTTAAGCATTAAGCTTTTCAACATACAACTTCACATACTCGTCCAGTTTCTTCCTCCGATACTGCATCACCCACCTCGGATGCGGCAAGGGAATGATCTTTTTAAAGAACTGATGTTTTTCATTCAACCGCTGAAATATTTTGTAGTTGGTTCCTTCGCCCAAACAATAACAAACATCGGTGGTGGTAGCGATCGTTTTAATTTGTTGTTTAATGCAATCAATGATAAACGGCTCGCTGTTTTTCAGCAGTTCTTTATCATCATAATAGTTCAGGTTGATGCCGTTTTTTGTAAATCCCAAAGGCGATAAGGCGGTGATGAAAAAGTTGTGGTAAAATGCTTTGGCCCCACCGTACGCTTCAATAACGGCATAAACAAACAACGACGACAACTCGGCTTTCTTTGGCAGATCGCTATCAATACCACATACTTCCTTTAAACGAACAGGGTCAGTAAACGGAATACCGGTTATACCTCCGCCAAAACGGCCGGGGTTGATACCGAATATAAATACACGCGGGTGTCGGTCGTTGTAAAATTTATTATAGAAAGTTTCGGTCAATTGCCACGAACCCGCATCGGTAAAAGGGTTCATGATGCCTACATCTTTTGGCAATTTTATATCAGGCGAAAGACTTTTATAAAATTTTAGTATCGCATACGATTGCGTAAGATTTTGCATAGCGGTTTTCATTACATCAAATTTGGTACTTTGGTCATACAAAACTAAGGCTATGAACCGAAGAACATTTGTCAAAAATACCGGGCTGGTAACAGCCGGTTATGCTATTTTACCTGGCGCCCGGCTATACGCAGCTGCCGACCCAGTTGTTAAACTGGGTTTTATAGGCGTGGGATTACGCGGGCAGAATCACCTCGACAATGCGCTTCGGCGTAAAGATGTAAATGTAATGGCCATTTGCGATATTGATGACCGTATGCTTGATATGGCCGGCAACCTTTTTAAAAAAGCCGGCAAACCAATGCCCAAAGTATTTAAAGGCGATCCTAATGCCTGGAAAAAAATGCTCGAACTAAAAGAGCTGGATGCCGTGATCATTGCTACTCCCTGGGAATGGCATGCACCCATGATCATTGGTTGTGTTGAAGCCGGAATAAAATACGTAGGCACCGAAGTGATGCTGGGCATTACCCTGCAGGACCATTGGGATGTGGTAAAAGCAGCAGAACATAATAATGCCCATGTAATGATGCTCGAAAATGTGTGCTACCGCCGCGATGTAATGGCTGTACTTAATATGGTACGGCAGGGTTTATTCGGCGAACTGATACATCTGCAGGGCGGTTACCAGCACGATCTGCGACCTGTAAAATTCAATAACGGACAAGCAGCCTATGGCGGCGGCGTTGAGTTTGGCGAAAAAGCATTTTCAGAGGCTCGCTGGCGAACCGAACATTCCGTTCACCGTAACGGCGACCTGTACCCCACCCACGGCATTGGCCCCGTAGCTGAAATGATCAACATTAATCGTGGTAACCGTTTTGTATCGCTTTCATCCTTTGCCACCAAATCGCGCGGCCTGCATGAGTATATTGTGAAGAACGGCGGCGAACAACATCCCAATGCAAAAGTAAACTTCAAATTAGGTGATGTGGTTACCACCATGATCCGTTGCGCCAATGGCGAAACCATATTATTACAACACGATACCAATTTACCCCGCCCCTATTCGCTGGGCTTCAGGGTGCAGGGCACCAAAGGTATTTGGATGGATGTAAATCATTCCCTGTATATCGAAGGCGTAAGCGCCACCAACGATGCCTGGGAAGATGCCAAAGCATACCTCGATAAATACGACCACCCGCTATGGAAACGCTGGGGCGCCGGCACCGAAGGCGCCGGTCATGGCGGTATGGATTTTTTTGTATTGCATGCCTTTATTGAATCGGTAAAACGCAAAACCGCCACACCCATGGATGTTTATGATGCAGCCGCCTGGAGCGCCATTACGCCCCTGAGCGAACAAAGTATTGAACTGGGTAACGAAACAGTGGATTTTCCCGATTTTACCAGCGGGCAGTGGATGTATAGGAAGAATACGTTTGCCCAAACAGATGAATATTGAAGAAATATCGAATGTCGAATAATGAATGTAGAATTATGAAGTGAATACAACTTCTACATTGGACATTCATTATTCGATATTTTTTATTGAAGAAAATACCGAATATCATCATCGAGGTTCAAAAAAGGGTACTTGCGTTGCAACTCGCGGGCCTTTTCGAGGTGCGACTGTAAAAACTTTTTATGCGCTTCGGTAGATGGCTGAAAAGGTTTGTGCTTGCGGGCGATAACGATCTTTTTAATTTCCTCGGCCAGTTGCTGCGCTTTTTCATCAA
>Ga0114129_10000186_pt1 | contig 69381 bp, 57 predicted proteins | sample RhiMetdeltSRZDD1_FD_80071 | JGI IMG/M metagenome (GOLD analysis project Ga0114129, IMG submission 80071) | Populus rhizosphere microbial communities from Tennessee, USA - Rhizosphere MetaG P. deltoides SRZDD1 (version 2) (version 2) | ecosystem: Host-associated > Plants > Roots > Rhizosphere >...
AGACCCACGTGCAGTTGTAAATGAGAACCGTCGGCCGGATCGGGTGGAGCTTCGCGCTGACGAACGTGTTGACGAGGTCGCGGGGGACCCCGGCGGCCGCCTTGGCAAGGTAGTGCAGTCGGAAGGTGTTGGTGGCCATCTCGGATCGCGTTCACCAGTGTAACTCGCGGTACGCGGCGAAGGCAAAACGTAAGCGGCGGAGAGAAAAGGGGTTGCGGGCGTCCAAGTGATTGAACGCCCGCACGGTTGAGTGATGTCGTCCGACTCGCCGGACCCTACTCGCCCGGGAACGCGGGCCGCGCATTCGGCGAAGCCCAGACGTTCTTGATGATGATGCCCGGCTGCGTGGCGTCGAGGATGCTGGCGCGCCCCTTCGGCGCACCGAGGTGAATGAAGTGCGGGTTGGGCCGATACTCGTGCGACCAGCAGCAGGCACCCGAGTTGTAAATCGTCCGACCGCTCGGCCCGTCTTCCTTGACTTCGAGGCGCGCGGATCCGGTCGTCCAGGTGAAGCGCCAGAAATACCAACGGCTCCTGTCGAAGTTCAGCTGAGAGCGCGAACCATCGCGGGATTCTCCGTCGCCGTTGATGATCCGGAACGTCACCGAGCCGGGGGCACCGTAGTCGCGCCCGCGCAGCTCCGCGGTCATTCGGTAATCGTCGTCGGTAATGTCGAAGAGATCCGGGCCCTCCTGCATGCTGAACACCTTGCTCTTGTCCCCGGGATTGCCGTCGTCGGCGTTGAGAATCATCATCGAGAGCTCACCGCCACGCAACGTCTCAGGAAGCCGATAGGTGACGAAGCTCGAGAAATCGAGTAGTTGGAGTCCCTGACCTGGAAGGAACTGCGTCGGTCCGGAGATCTCGCCGACCGTCCGGCCGTTCGTCAGCGGGTCGCGAATCTCATTGCCTCTCATGTAGGCGCCTTCCGCCGCGCGGAACGTGGCGTTTGATGACCACGGCCCTCGAGCGTTGCCCATCGCCGCGCGGACTCTCCATGTGTAGGCCTGGTTGGGCTCGAGACTGCAGGTTGGCGTGTAGGACACGGTCGAATCGCTGCCACCGCCAACCACGGTCGCGGGGCAGACGGCGCTCGTGGCCCCCGCGTTCCTGACTTCGAACTCGTAGGAGAACGGCGTGTTCGGGTTGCCGTACGTCGCGGTCGACTTTCCCGAGACGAGCACGAGTTCATCCGGCTGCTGGTTGTTGACTGGTGATTGGGGCGTCGGCGCGGAAGCTTTCAGCGTGGAACCGTCGGGCGCCGCCGCGCTGGATCCCTGCTCGGCGCTGCTCGGCGATGCAGGGCTTTCTGGATTCTTCGAACACGCAAGTCCGACCGCCAACAGTGCGATCGCCGAGCAAACCACAAGCGTCCTGTGTTCCATCGAACAAACCTCGTTGAACTGGATTGGTGCCCGCTGGGAGAGGCGGTTTTGAGCGCTCCATAGTACTACGTAAGGGCGAAATGTGTCATCCGAAAATCAGTCCGCCGAGCTCCGGTCGCCGCCACACATGACTTTCTGCGCGGAAGGTCGTGTTACCATGGGCGGATTTCCGGCGGCGGCCTCTCGCACTCTACCCCAGGGCGCACAGCACGCGCTGGGGACCCCGTCCCGGCTCTCAACACCGCAAGGAGACAGATGAACAGAACGTTGACCGTTGCCGCTCTCAGTGTGGCTCTGTGTGCGGCGCTGGCCCCGCAGGCCCACGCGCAGATGCTGACATGGACCGACAAGGCCTCCGCCAGCATAAACTTTGGGGGTCAGGCGCCCTCGCATACGTTATCGGCCGAGAGCACCCCGGACATTTACGGTGAGCCCGCGAGCATCAGATCGTCCAGTGACGTTGGGGGAGGCTTTTTCTTCGACATCGCGGGCGGCTACAAGGTCTGGCGCAATCTCGTCGTCGGCATCGGGTACTCGAGGGTCGCGAGCACCGACGACCTGTCAATCAATGCCGACATCCCCGATCCGCTCGTAACCGATAGCCCGCGGGCAGTCAGCACCACAATCCAAAACGCCCAGCACAGTCAGAACGCGCTTTATTTCACCGGCACGTGGATGATGCCGGTCACTGATAAGGTCGATGTCGGTTTTCAGTTCGGTCCAACCATTTTTTTCGTCAGTCAGGACCTGCCGGTGAATCTCCAGAATTCCATCCAGGAGCCGGGACCCACGTTTTCCAACCCGACACTCGATAACCAGAGCAAGACGACGGTCGGGATCCATTTCGGCGTCGACGGGACATATCTCCTGACACCGCGGTACGGCGTCGGTGTGCTCATGCGGTACACCTGGGGGTCAGCGGACTTCGAAGGAGACTCGGTGACGCTCGGCGGATTTCAGATTGGCGCCGGGCTGCGCGTTCGGTTTTAGCGAGACATTTTCTGATGCAGCGCGGTCTTTCTGTGGGGCGCGGTCTTTAGACCGCGCTCGCGCGGCGCGGTCTGAAGACCCCCCGCCCTACTGGGTGAGGTCAAACACGACCGAGTTCGGCGGCGCGCCGCTCAGCGGAATCTGCGGGTGCGTCTGCAGATACTCGGCGACGTCCGGTCGCGCCGCTGCCAGACGTTTCCAGATTGTCGTTGCGAAGTAGCGCGCGCCGAACTGTTTCCTCAATAGCTCTATCACCTGCGGCGAGATGGAGGTTACGTCGAAGCTCCAGCCGCGCCGGTGCGCCCAATACAACAGGATCGGCGAGTTGTTCCCGAACTGCTCGTACTCAACGGTAACGATCAGCGCCGAAGGCCCGACCGCGTGTCGAATCGCGCTTCCCGCCTCGATTGGACCCATGTCGAGCGCCTCAGGCCGGAAGAAGTTCTGAACCACTCCGCTGTACCGGAACGACAGCAACGCGACGAGCACGAGCGCGAAGGCGCTCCCGATTCTGCCGACGACGGGGCCTCCGTTCGCGCTGAGCCACGCCCCGTCGAATGCGGGTGCAGCGGCAAGGCCGAAGAGCAGCGCCGCCGGCGGCAGCATCGGCAGCTGGTGGAACTCGTGATGGCGATGGCCCTCGGCCGCGACCAGAATGAACAGCAGCACTGTTCCGAGCCAGACGTCAATGATGCGGCGTCGCGGTCGCCGCCAGGTGGACAACAGGGCAAACAACGCCAGGATGAAACCCCCTGGCGTCAGGTGCAACGCCCACGTTCGTGTGAGCATTTCCTCGTAGAAGTCGGGATCGCGGAGCTGCGCGAGATTTGACCAGTGATAAATGCCAACGAACTTTCCCGAGGCGGCCGCGATCTCCGGACCGTACTGGCCCGAGGGGTGCCAGATTGCCTGCCCGAGACCCGTGCGGTGGAACAGCACGTCAGCATGCCAGTACCACAGCGCCGTGGCCGCGAACGCTCCGATGATGCCGAGCATCAGCCGACGGTCTTTCAGCGCCGACCATCCTGCGGCTTCCCATGTGGCCCACGCTATCGGCGCGAGGATCAGCACGGCCGGAACCTTCACGAGAAACGCCAGCGCCGCGCTGACGGCCCCGACGATCGCCGCCGCGGTCGTTCGCGTTTCCAAGTACGTGATCCAGCCAAGAATGGCAACCACCGAGAAGAAGACCATCGGTGTATCGGATATCAAGAATTGGCCGAAGAACACCGCGCTCGGCGAGATCGCCATCAGAAATGCCGCAGCGCGTCCTGCCGGCAGGCCGAAGAGCCGCGATCCGAGCGCGAAGACGGCCCAGATCGTGCCGACCGAAAACGCCATGCTGACGAGGCGGCCGATGATCGCGTGCTCTCCGAAGAGCAGATAGAAGAGCGCAACGATCCAGTGCATGAGCGGGAATTCCATTCCGACGTACGAATCCGACGGCCCACCCCAGTTCACCTGCGGATAGAAGATGTTCATCGAGCGTTCCGCGAAGTTGCGCGCGATGTCGGCGTTGGTGATCTCGCGCCAGCGATGCGCTTCCGCCATCGGCAACTCGATGTACTGGAGTCGCAGGAATACCCCCAGGATCAGGATCAGAACGAGGGCGATATCCGGAAAATGCTTCGCGCGGGAGATCAGACCGGATGCGGATGACGGCTCCGCAGTCGGAGGGGACATTCGGGCGAGTATACCGTCAGGAGTCGCTGGCTTCCGTTCGCTGCTCAGCGCAGACGGCGTTCACGCCGACCCAATCGATGGACGGGGTTTAGCAGGATGCTGAAAACGTATCCCGAATTGAAATGGAAGATGGGAAATGGGCAAATCCTATGAATTTTGCCATCTCCCATTGTCTAGATTAAACGCCCCCGCAGGATACGTTGCCGTAAGGCGCGTAGGACGCCTGCAGGTCTATCTCGCTCCACATGAGCTGTATCGCGTTGCCCAGATTGTCGTAGTCGAATGCGATGTCGACGCCCATGTTGCCATCCGGGCGCTTCCACGCGATCACGTCGATGCTGTACTCCGGCCCGCCGCGTTTCAGGTTGTACCCGTAGTCGAGGCCGCTGCACTTGCCCGCTTCGATGATGCGGTCGCGCAGGAAAATCATGTTCGCCTGACGCTCGCCCAGCGACCCGACTGGCGCGCGTTTGCCAGCGTACTTCGCGGAAATGCAGGAGATGATCGCGGGTCCGTTGCCAAGCGCGCAGCTGCCGCCACCGCCGGGGCTCGGGGTGGGCCCGGGGGTCGGTGCTCCAACATTCGGCGTACGGAAGACCTGTACGGGACCCCACTCGCTCGCCGTTTCGGCGTCGAACGCGCGGGCACGCCAGTACTGGGTCGCACCGTTCGGAAGATCTGCACCCGGTGTCGCGGACGTCTCGCCGGCGCCTTCGTAGGTTTGGACAGTGCCCGTGATTTGTGTGAACGCCTGGTTGCTCGACACCTGGAACTCGTACACCAGCCCGCCGACGGCGGCGTTCTTGTCCACGTTGTGCGCGCGCAACGTCGGCCGGCGCGACGACGTCTGCTCGTTGTTCGCAGGAGAGATTGGTACCGGCGCCGAAATGAATGGCCTCGGCAGGATATCGAACCGCGCGGTCATGAACGGGCCGGTGTTCGCACCGTCCTCGGCACGGGCCCGCCAGTAATACGTGCGACCCAGTTCGAGCTTGTCGAGCTGCACGCTCGTCCGGCCACCCCCGCCGGGCGGCACCGACGCGCGTGCGAAAACCTTTGTCGTGTACCCGGCATCGGTCGCGACCTCGAACGCGTAGGAAAGCGGGCGGACGCCGGTGCTGCTCGAGTTTCCGATCGTGAGACGAATCGGCTGCTGCGCGTCCTTGAACTTGTTTCCTTGCGTCGGTTCGACCAGCCCGGGCGCGCTGATTTCCACGCCAGGAATCGGCCCGGCCACCGAGGGGCTCAAAGGCGTCTCGCTCTTTTTTGCTTCGCAGCCGACGAGCAGCAGCAGAGCCGATACGGCAAGCGCAGTCGCTGGGGAAAGCGTCGTCCGTTTCATGGCCGATTACCCGTTCTTGGTCCGCTGTCGCGGAAGATGCCGAGTTCCGAGCAGACAGGGCCGCGCGTGCTGGTACGCAGACACGCTATCGGCGTGACTTCGAAATTTCTGTAGGGAGGGACTGCTGGCAAGTCCAGGAAACCATTCAGAATAGGCGGAACAACTTTTTCCGGTCAAGAAAAACATGGATTCCTGCGCCCGAAGTGCGGCACACACCACCCGAACGACGCGACTAAAGGCGTTCGGCAGACGCGTGACGGTCAATCGTGTTGTTTACGGCTGCGCGGGTCAGGCAAGCTCATCCCGCGAACGGGTCGAATATCGGACGAAATCAGCGTATCGTCAAGCTGAGCAGAATCGTATTCAATCGGCAGTCGCGACCGTGAGTGAGCGTCGTTGTCGGCTCGCGTATGCGACGCCGCCCGACAGCGAGAAAATCATGATCAGGGCCGCACCGACGAACGAAACCACTAACGCTGATTCCAGCGGCAACCCAAGCCGGGTGAAGTAGAAGCCGAACGTCGCCTCCCTCACGCCGAACCCGTTCATCGACACGGGCAGCATCTGGACGATGAACGAAATCGGCACGATTACGGCGAGTTGTCCAAAGGTGACCGGGATGTGCATGCTGTGCGAGACCGCGAGATAGAAGGCCACGAGGACGGCCTGGACGACGATCGCGCCCGCGAAGCACCCGGCCAGGGACTGCGGCGTTTCACGAAATCGGGTGAGCGCCGCTGTCAAACGGTCGAGGCGTTCTCCCACCCACTGCGGGTGGAGCAGCCGCAGCGGGTGTAGAAGCCGCGTAAAGGTGTCAGGGACCAGGAGCGCCGGAGCCGCAACAATTGTCGCCACTGCGAACCCGGTCCATAGTATGCCCGGGCCAATCGGCCCGACGCCTCTCGCACCGAATCCAATCGACGCGCCGAGAGCAGCGAGCAGGACCAGACCGAGCAGGCCCAGACCGCGATCGATGAGCACCACTGTGGTCGCGAGCGTCTTCGATCCGGCAGCGGGCGCCGTATCGGCAATGCGAATCACGTCGCCGCCGATGTTGCTCGGCAGGAAGTTGTTGAAGAACGTTGCGACGAGAAAGGACCCCGTCAGTGCCTGAAACGGAAAACGAACCCCTTGCGCGTGCAGCAGCAGGCCCCAGCGCCACGCGCTGACCAGAATCATCACCAGATACAGCAGCAGCGCGCCTGCGAGCCACGCAACGGAGGCCGTCCGCGCGACGTTCCACAATCGCACGACGTCCACGCGGGACAGCAGCACCGCAAGAAGCGCGATGCTGAAAAGAGCTTTGAGGATGGGAATGGCGATGGCGCGCGCTCGCGACGCCTGCTCCGATGGAGGGACTGAAGGGACCGTTTGTTGCACTGGTCTTACAGAATAACCCAACAGACGTGCGAACCAGGTCTGCCGCGAGCCGCACGCTTGCAGCCGACTGGTAACCTCTGGAAACGGCGACAGTTACGTTGACGTTTGGGGTCGGGTTCCCTACAATTTCTGGATCACATCGTGAAAATCCTCATGATTGCTCCCGAGCCGTTCTTCGAGCCTCGGGGGACGCCGTTCAGCGAGTATCACCGAATACGCGCGCTGCTCGAGCTCGGTCATACGGTCGATCTGGTGACCTACCCCTTTGGCCGCGACGTGCCGCTCACCGGGCTGCGACTGTTCCGCTGTCTGCGACCACCGTTCGTGCGCGACGTCAAGATCGGTCCGTCGCTGGCGAAGATCTCGCTCGACGTCGCCCTGATGGTCACGAGCATCAGACGAGCGCTCAGCGAGCGGTACGACGCGGTGCATTCGCACGAGGAGGGCAGCTTTATCGGCGTCCCCCTGGCGGCGTTCCTGGGGGTACCGCACCTGTACGACATGCACTCGAGCCTGCCACAGCAGCTTCGGAACTTCGCGTTCACGCGGTCGCGCCTTCTCCTCCGCGCGTTCACATGGATGGAACGCTTCGTCATCCATCGTTCTCGTGTCGTGATCGTCATCTGTCCGCAGCTCGCCGAGACCGTGAAGCAGATTGATTCGGCAGTGCCGACGATCCTCATCGAGAACGCGCCCGGTTCGGGTGACGCACCCGTCGATGGCACCGGTGCGGCGGTTCGTACCTCGCTCGGCCTCCTACCCGAAACGCCGATGGTCTTGTACACGGGAACGTTCGAGGCCTATCAGGGGCTCGATTTGCTGTTCGCCGCCGCAACTCACGTCAGACTTCGTTGTCCCGACGTGCGCTTCGTACTCGCAGGCGGTCGCTCGGAACAGATTGACGCTGCGCGCGGGCAAGCGCGCGATGCTGGCGCCGGCGACGTCGTGATTTTTGCGGGGCAGCGGCCGGCCGAGGAAATCCCCGCGCTCCTCGATGCCGCCGACGTGCTCGTTTCTCCGCGACGCACGGGCACGAACACGCCGCTCAAAATCTATCAATACATTCGCGCCGGGCGACCGATCGTGGCGACGCGTCTGCTGACGCACACACAGGTTTTGAACGACGAAGTCGCGCTTCTGACGTCGGCGACGCCTGAAGCGTTCGCGACCGGTGTGCTCGATGCGATCTCGAATCCCGTCCGTGCGCGGGAGCTTGGCCGCCGTGCCAGAGAGCTGGCTGACACGAAGTACAGCTACGAGTCGTACCTGGCGCGCACGCGACAGGCGTGCGCGCATCTGACGGGTGAGGCCACGCCGGAAGTGGTCGGAGGGGCGGCATGAGGATCGAAGTGGGGTCAGACCGAGGTCAGACTGGGGTCAGACCTGGGTCAAACAGGGGTCAAACCAGGGTCAGAACTGAGTCTGACCCTGGTTTGACCCCAGTCAATCACTACAGCTACGCCCTCTATGCCGATCGGGCGATGGCGGAGTCGTTCGACGAGCTCCGGTTCGGCGGCCCGATCGGCCGCTTGATCGCCGAGTCGCAGGAACGGGTGATCGCGTCCTTCCTCACGCCTGTGAAAGGCCGCAGCATTCTCGATGTCGGGACCGGCACCGGCCGAGCGGCCATCGCTCTGGCGCGTCGTGGCGCCGCCGTCACCGGCGTCGACGCGTCGAACGAGATGCTCCTGGTTGCGCGCCGGCGTGCCGAAGAGGCGGGCGTCGATATCACGTTCGCTCATGCCGACGTGCACCAACTTCCCTATGCGGAGCGATCGTTTGACGCTCTCGTGTGCCTGCGTGTGCTGATGCACACGCCGGATTGGCGTGGGTCGCTTGCCGAGTTGTGTCGCGTCTCACGCGATCGAGTGGTCTTCGATTACCCCGCCCTCGTGAGCGCCGCTGCGCTTCAGGCGGGCGCACGACGGGCGGCTCAGACGATGGGGGTGAGCGTGGAGGCGTATCGAGTCCTCAGCGACCGCGCCGTCCGGTCAACTCTCATAGCGAACGGCTTCCGCATCGTCGATTGTCATCGACAATTCGTGCTGCCTATCGCCCTTCACAAGCGAATCGGATCCGCGCCGCTGACGACCAGAATCGAGGGTGCTCTCGCGCGGATCGGGCTGTGTCGGCTCCTGGGTTCGCCGGTTACCGTCGTGGCGGAGCGTTGCGCGTCCTAGTCACCGGCGCCACCGGTTTCACCGGCGGCCAACTTGCGAGAGGGCTTGCATCGCGCGGTTACACGGTTCGCGCGTTCGTCCGCGACGTTTCGTCGGCGGCCGAGCTCCGACGTGCAGGCATCGAGTTGAGCCAGGGCGATCTCAAGGACGCCACTTCGATTGCCAGAGCGGTCGAGGGGATCGATGTCATCTATCACGTCGCGGCGATCTATCGTCAGGCGGGATTGCCGGAGGACGAGTATCGCGCCGTCAACGCCACCGCCGTCCGCACCCTCATCCACGCTGCCGCCGCAGCCGGCGTTCGACGGATCGTCCATTGCAGCACCGTTGGCGTTCACGGGGATGTGGACCATCCGCCCGCCAATGAAGACGCGCCGCTTCGACCAGGTGACGTGTATCAGCGTAGCAAGGTCGAGGGTGAAGCCGCCGCGCGGCAGGGGGCCACCGACACCGGCATGGACGTGGTGATCGTCCGACCCACGGGCATCTACGGTCCAGGCGATCGACGCCTGCTGAAGCTCTTTCGCGGCGTGGCGCGCCGCAGGTTCGTCATTCTCGGGAGCGGCCGGATTTACTATCACCTGACGTTCATTGACGATCTCGTCGAGGGATTCCGTTTAAGTGGAGAGGTCCCGCTCGCGCGCGGCCGGACGTACATCCTCGGCGGCGGCGAAGTGCCCACGCTGAACGAGCTCGTCGATCTGATCGCGCAGGAAGCGAAGGTCAAGCCGCCGCGGCTGCACCTGCCCGCGTGGCCGGTGTGGACGGCGGGTGCGCTGTGCGAGCTCTTGTGCGCGCCGTTTGCGATGGAGCCTCCGCTGTATCGACGGCGTGTCGATTTCTTCACCAAGAGTCGCGCGTTCGACATCAGCCGCGCGCGGGAGGAGCTGGGATACGCGCCGAAAATCGGGCTGCGCGAAGGGATTTCGCGCACGCTCGCATGGTACAAAAGTGCTGGGTGGCTCGGATGACCCAGATTCCTCGGGCACAGGATCAACTCTTCGATCGGTCGCGGTCGGCACGCCAGAAGTACGCGGACCTCGTGATCGGACGCTCGGGATGGGGTGCGCTGATCTGGCACGAGCTCGTCGTGCTCTGCTCGCAACACATCCCCGGCGCCCTCGGCTTCGCGCTCCGAAAGGCACTCTATCCATCGCTCCTCGGGGCGTGCGGCCGCAACGTGATTTTCGGTCAAAACGTCGTGCTGCGGCACCCTCACAAGATCCGCGTCGGCGACGACGTGGTCATCGATGACAACTGCCTGCTCGACGCGAAGGGCGAGACGAACCGCGGGATCACCATCGGCTCCGGTGTCTTCATCGGGAGAAACACAATCCTGTCCTGCAAGAACGGCGACATCGATATCGAGAGTGGAACGAACATCGGCTTCAACTGCGAGCTCTTTTCGGCAAGCCACGTACGCGTCGGACGCGATACGCTGCTGGCCGCGTACTGCTACCTGATTGGCGGAGACCACGATTTCGCGGACCCGAATCGACCCGTGCTGGCGCAAGTGCGAACATCCTCTGGCGTGCGCGTTGGCGCGGGAGCCTGGCTCGGTGCGGGCGCGAAGATCCTGGACGGCGCCAACGTGGGCGATGGGGCGATTGTCGGCGCAGCGGCGGTTGTCCGCGACGACGTTCCCGCAGGCGCGATTGCCGTTGGAGTTCCAGCGAAAGTGGTGGGGCAGCGGAACCGGGTGATGACGTCATGACGCGCAAACTGAACGTCCTCCAGGTTTGCGATCACCTCGGCTGGGAAGGATCGCGGATGCACGGTGTCAAGCGTCTGTTCGCCTGGATGATTCCGCGGTTCGATCCCGAGCGCTATCAGGTGTCGCTCGTCAGCCTGCGGAAGAAGGATCTGTCCGAAGAAACACTCGAATCGATCGGGATCGACATCACCTACCTGCACAAGTCGAAATTCGATCCTGCGACGCTGCCTGCGCTGCTGAAGGTGATCGATCGCAAGCAGATCGACATCCTGCACCTTCACGGCTACGGCGCGACGACGTTCGGGCGGCTCGCGGGAGGAATGCGCCGGCTGCCGACGATTCTCCATGAACACGCGAACCTGACAACGACGCCCTGGTTCCAGAACGCGGCTGACGTACTGCTGGAGCCGTTGACCGATATCGCAATCGCCGTATCGCGCAGTACCGCCGAGTTCGTCATCAACGCACGAAAGGTTCCGGCGGACAAGGTCAAAGTGGTCTATCTCGGTGTTCCGCTCGAAGAGTTCAGCCACGTGCGTTCAGAGGAAGAGATTCGTGCGGCGCGCGCAGCGCTCGGTTTGACTGCCGACGAATTCGCGATCGGCTCGGTGACGCGTCTGCACGACTCGAAAGGGAACTCGTACCTCCTCGACGCGGCACGCCTCGTCTTGAACCAGCGTCCGCATGCGAAGTTCTTCCTGTTCGGCGAAGGTCCGCTGTTGCCCGAGCTCAAGGCGCAGGCGCGTGCGCTCGGCCTCGGCGAGCGATTCGTGTTCGCAGGCTTCGCGCGCGATGTGGCGGGCGTGCTCGCAGCGTTCCACCTGAGTGTGTTTCCGTCGCTCTGGGAAGGTACGCCGCTGACGGTGTTCGAAGCGCTCGCGATGGGCAAGCCGATCGTGGCGACGGATGCGGATGGTCTGCTCGACGTCCTCACACAGGGGCACGACGCGGTCATTGTTCCCAGACGCGATGCGTCGTCGCTGGCGACGGCGATGGTGCGGCTGATGGACGAACCGGCCACGCGGGCGCGACTGAGCGGCAACGCGCGCGAGACCGGACGACGGTACGACATTGCCGTGTTTGTCGCCAAGATGGAGCGGCTGTACGAGCTGCTGCACCGCGTGTCGCGAGCGACGCGTCGGAAAGGCGTGCTCGAGGCGGATCTGTCGTTCCTGACCGGTGGGGCTGCTGCGTGACCGTTCCCAACAGAGCCGGACTGCCGCCCCTCGATTCGGCGCACGACGAGTCGCTCGACATTCCTCGACGCGCGTCCGGCGACTCGGCTGGCGGCACATTCGCCGACCCGTCTGCTCCCCGCGTCTCTGTTTCACCTGGGTTGATTGCGGCAGCGATCGCCCTGTGCCTCTACGGCGGGCTTGCGCTGACGGTCGATTTCCCGCGCGCGGCAATCGGGATCCAGAGCGACGAGGCGACCTACTACATGATGGGCCACAGCCTCGCGTCGGACGGAGATCTGACGTACCGGCGCGAAGATCTGATACGTGTCTGGCGTGAGTTCTCCAGCGGACCGTCCGGCGTGTTTCTCAAGAGAGGACGTGACGTCAAAGGCTTCGTGCTCTCTGCGAAGCCGCCGTTCTTCCATATCCTCACCGACCCGGACCCTGATCCGAATCGGTGGTACTACGGGAAATCGTTCGCGTATCCGCTGGTCGCTGCGCCCTTCGTCCGGATTTTCGGCACCAATGGATTCCTCGTGCTGCACGCGCTCTTGTTGGCGGCGGATCTCTTCTGCGCGTACCTCTTCCTGCGCGCGCGCGCACCGTCGCCGTCATCACTGCTGCTCGCGGTCGGCTTCGTGATGGTCTCGGTCGTCCCGGTCTACGTCGTCTGGATTACGCCGGAGCTCTTCAACTTCTCGCTCGGGTTGCTTGCGTACTTCTGCTGGCTCTACAAAGAGGTTGCGTCGCCAGACCGCACGCCGCGTGGCCCTCGTTGGCTGTTCTGCGGACGAAGCGATCTGATCGCGTCTGCACTTCTCGGCCTTGGAACGTTCTCCAAGGTTTCGAATGCGTTGCTTTTCCTGCCGATCGTGATCTGGCAGGTGATCGGGCGCCGTTTTCGCGTCGCTGCCGCGAGCGCCGGCTTGTTTGGAATCATTGCGGTCGGCCTCTTCGCCAGCAACGTGGCGATTACGGGCGAGTGGAATTATCAGGGTGGGGACCGGAGCACGTACGTCCACGAGTATCCGCTCCAGAGCGTTGCGCCGCATGCGAATCTTGGCGTCGCGAAATCGCGCGAGGAGGCCCTCACCGGGATCATCTTCGACCGGCGCGTGTTCTGGACGAATCTGGCGCACAACCTCGGCTACTTCTTCGTCGGTCGCTACGCCGGGGTCGTCGCGTACTTCTTCCCGGCGGCCTTTGCGATAGCGGCTTTTCTGTCGGCCGCCAGGCGACGCCCCGTCTGGCAATGGCTCGTCCTCGCGTCAGGCGTTGCACAGATTCTGTTCTTCATCATCGTGACGCCCTACACGTGGAACGGCGGAGGCGGTTCCGTTGGGAATCGCTATTTCATGGGTGCCTACGGTGTGTTCCTGTTCCTGTTTCCAGCGATGACCCGCGTGTCCCTCGCTGCGATCCCCTGGGTGATCGGCTCGCTCTTCGTGTCTCCGCTCGTGCTCAATCCGTTCGTCTCGTCCTTTTATCCGGGCAACGCAGCCAAGAGCGGCCCGCTTCGATTGCTCCCGCCCGAGCTGACGCTCGTGTACGACTGGCCGATTAACACCGACCAGGGACGCGTTCGTCAGTGGTTCGGTGACAATCCCGATCAGAAGGATCCCGGATTCCAGATCTACTTCTTCGACGACAACGCATTCGGAAGGGAAGACGACAAGAGCTTCTGGGTGAAAGGCGAGTCCCGCGCCGAGTTTCTCGTCAAAACGGACCGCCCGATGAGGCGGCTGCTTATGACGCTGACCGCAGGTCCCGTTCCCACCGATGTCACAGCCACGGTTGCGGGACGGACTCAGCGCGTAGCGCTTCAACCAGGGAGATCGCAGCAGGTCTTCTTCACCCTCGATCGCGGATTCTTGTACCAAGGCCAATGGCCGGTGTGGACCGTCTCCGTCTCGAGCAGCCGGGGGTTCGTGCCGAGCCTGGTTGAAGAATCGACTGATTCGCGCTATCTGGGCGTTCGCGTGAAGCCGACGTTGGCGGAATAGAAATACTGCCGGTGCGACAGTGTCGACATGCGCATAGCCGTCGTGACATCGAGCCCGCCGATGACCGAAGGTGGTCACATGGTGATCGCGCGCGCGCTGACGCAGGCACTGCGCGACGCCGGTCATCAGGCCGAAACCGTGCTGACGCCACAGAACCGCTTCGGCAGGCAGGCATCGGCGTATCTCGCGACCTGGTTGACCGACCTCGGCATGAGCGATGGCCGACTCATCGATCACGTGATCAGCCTGCGATACCCGAGCTACGCCGTGCGGCATTCGAGGCACGTGTGCTGGCTGAATCACACGATGCGCGAGTACTACGATCTGTGGGATCGGTTCAGCAGCGCATTGAGTCAATCGGGACGCCTTAAGGAGCGGGTTCGCAAGCAGTTGATTCACCGCGTCGATCGCTACCTGCTGACCCGGAACGTGTCTCGTCTCTTCGTGCAGTCGCACACGATTCAGCAGAGGCTCGCGATGTGGCCGGAACTGAAGGCCGCGGTGCTGTATCCGCCACCACCGCAGCGCGAGTATCGCTGCGACGACTATGGCGATTACTTCTTCATGGTCTCGCGCCTCACGGCGCTCAAGCGCGTCGACCTGATCGTCCAGGCGTTCACCGCACCCGACCTGCGCGGCGCGCGGCTCGTCATCGGCGGTGACGGTGAGGAACGTGGCTCGCTGCAAGCGCTCATCGAGCGCGTTGGTCTCTCGGATCGTGTGACGCTCAGAGGCGCGCTCACGGAGTCGGAGCTGCTCGGTTACCTCGCACGATGCCGGGCCGTCTGCTTCGCGCCGATGGCGGAGGATTATGGGTTCGTCACCGTCGAGGCGTTCGCCTCGCGGAAGCCGGTGATCACGTGCCGCGACAGCGGCGGTCCGGCCGAGCTGGTCGCCGACGGGCGCTCGGGTTTCGTGTGCGATCCGTCGCCACAGTCGATCGCGGAGGCGGTGCGGCGCCTGGCCGACGATCGCTCGCTCGCCGAACGCATGGGCGCCGGCGCCCACGCATTCGTCAGTCGATTGACGTGGCCGGATACGGTCAGGCAGTTGACGGCGATATGATGAGAGACAGAGTCAGAAGCTTAGAAGTTAGAAGTTAGAGCGATCGTGACCTCGAATCACTCTCACCTCTAGTTTCTAGCTTCTGACACGATTCACCATGCCATATTCCTCCCCCCTCGAATCGCGTCTCGCAAAGAAGGTCACGAAAGCGATCGTCGACTATCAACTGATTGAAGACGGCGACCGTGTGATGGTCGGCCTTTCCGGTGGCAAGGACAGCTGGGCCCTCATGCAGATTCTCCACGTCCTCAGAGAGCGCGCGCCCATCGAATTCTCGCTCGTCGGCGTGACGGTCGATTCGGGCTACGAGGGGTATCGACACGATCTCATCTCGACGACCTGCGAGGGGCGAGGCTGGGACTGTCGGATCGTTCACACCGAGATCGGCGAGGTCATGGACGATCTGCTGGATGCGCAGGCGACGCCGTGTTCGCTCTGCGCGCGCTTGCGACGGGGCGTGCTGTACCGGCTCGCCGACGAAGTCGGCGCGACGAAGATCGCGCTCGGGCACCATCTCGACGATTTTATCGAGACGCTGCTCCTCAACCTGTTCTTCGCGGGCACGCTCAAGGCGATGCCCGCGCGGCTCGTCTCGGACAACGAGCAGCACATCGTCATTCGTCCTCTCGTCGGCGTGACCGAATCCGAAGCGCGCAACTACGCGAAGGAGCAGCAGCTCCCCATCATCAGCTGCTGCTGTCCGGCATGCGGCGATCTCGGCCTGCAACGACAGCGCGTGAAGCGGTTGATCGCCGAGCTCGAAGTCGAGCATCCCGAGATCAAGAGCTCGATGGTTCGCGCGCTGGCCAACGTCGCACCTCGCCATCTGCTGGATCGGCGACTGAATCCCTTGCCAGACTTGCGACAGAGCCTGATGACTGATGTCGGGACGCCGCTTCCGCTCGTGCGATGCAGCACTCGAACAAGTGCAGAGCCTTGACCGCACGCGGACCGGCTCGAGAGCCTGGAACCGCAAGAACAGGGACCGGAAACCGGGGCCCGGGAACCTGCACCCGGGAGCCGGCACCCGGCACCCCCTCTGATCGATGCGGGCCGTGGTTCAGCGTGTGAGTTGCGCCTCCGTCACCGTCGATGGACGCATCGTCGGGCGGATCGGATTGGGGCTGTTGGCGTTCGTGGGCGTGGCACACGATGATGGACCCGCTGACGTCCAATACATCGCGGCAAAGATTCGCGAGCTGCGAATCTTCCCTGACGAGCAGGGGCGGATGAACCGGTCGGTGGTCGAAGCGGGAGGCGCGGTCCTCGTGGTTGCGCAGTTCACTTTGCAGGCAGACTGTCGCAAAGGACGACGGCCATCGTTCGATCCGGCGGCGCCGCCGCCGCTCGCGCGAGCCCTTTACGAAGAGGTGATTCGTTCGTTGCGCGAAACAGGACTCACCGTCGAAGCCGGTGAGTTCCAGGCCCATATGAACGTTGAATTGGTCAATGACGGTCCCGTTACCCTGTTACTGGACAGTCGTCGCGAGTTCTGACGCCCGGACAGTAGTCGCTGCGCTGCCCGCCGCGGCAACTGACCGGGCCGTCGGCAGGTTCGAAGGCGTCGCGCGAAGGCGGGGTCCCCGGCGCGCGTTTTTCCGCGCGCTGGATGTTGGGGTCTGGTCCCGCGTCGCATCGAGAGAAGATGACAAAATCACTGATCGCAATTCTGATTCTGATAGCGACTGCATCGCCCGCCTTCACTCAGCAGCGCCCACTCGTCACAGAGGATCCCGAAACAATCGGGTCGGGGCTCGTCCTGATCGAAGGAGGGCTCGATTATCAACACGACATCTTTTATCCGGTGTCCGGACTCGAGGGCAATCTGCTCAGAATTCCGATCTTGGGCGTGAGTTTCGGCCTGAGCTCGATCGCCGAGCTTCAATTCGATGGCGGCTTGTACAACCATCTGAACGTCACATCGCGCCACGCGGCGCCGTTATCCAATCAACTCGACTTCACGGGAGATACGACGAGCGACGTCGAAGACCTCGTGGTCGGAACGAAAGTGCGGCTCGTGTCGGAAACGGCCGGGCGACCTGCGGTGGGCGTGCGATTCGCCACGAAACTGCCAAACGCGAGCAACGAAAGCGGCCTCGGTCTCGACACGACCGACTTCTTCGTGTCGGGTCTCCTCGGCAAGACGGTGCAGTCGATTCGCGTGGTCGGGAATATCGGCCTCGGCATCCTTTCGGATCCGACGCGCGGTGATCGTCAGAACGACGTGCTCACCTACGGTGTCTCGTTCGCGCGCGCGGTGTATGAAGGCGTCGAGATCGTCGGCGAGATCAACGGACGTGCCGATACCCGCGCCGGTGCGCCTCCCCCCGGCACCGAGAGCCGCGCTGCCATGCGCGTCGGCGGGCGCATCACGCGATCAACCGTGCGCCTCGACGCCGCTCTCATCGTCGGCATGACGTCGCCTGATCCCGATTACGGCTTTACTGTTGGCGCGACGTGGGTCTTTCGAGGGTTCAAAGTGCCGTGACGCGGACAGAAGCTAGAAGTCAGAGCGAATCGGGACAGAGCTCACTCTGACTTCTAGCTTCGAGCTTCTGACTTGACGGCGCTCGATCCAGCGCCGTCGATTCGATAGAACTCTTCTACCGCCACGATTTCGTCAGCGAGTCGCCCGTCGTCCCATTTCAGCTCCGCGGCCGCCAACCGGCCGGATTCGCGGATGGCCTCCTTTCCAGGGTGCTGCGCCGCGCCGAGGCCGGTGCGGCGCACGATGATGTCCGTCAGGCGGAGCGCCATCTCGTTGCGGACGGCGTAGACGACCTCTGCGCGCAGCGTCGGTTGTTCGCTGCTGACCGGCTGCCGCAAATCGTCCTGCACCATCAGCCGAACGATGTCAGCGGCGAATTCCGCGTAGCGGCCGATGAGGTGTCGAATGGTCGTGAGCGGCAGCTCGACGCCGACGTCGCGAGCAGTCTCGATGGCGAGCGCTTCATGGTCCGCAATCCCCGCTCCCGGGAGCGTGGCTTCGGCCGTCCTCGATGGTGCGATCCGCTTCCCGAGCTTCCTCGCGACCATTCGTGTCGTCCGTTCCGCCGTCGCCCTCGCGGTCGTGTACTTGGTCCCGATGATCGTGAACGCGCCATCGGCGCCCTCGCTCGAGTGATCGAGGATCTCGGGATCGGTTCGCAGATCGGGGCGTCCGTCGCGGTCTACCACCGCCGGAACATTGCCGCGATGAACGAGCGTAACCTCGTCGCGCGTCAGCTTGAGCGCCGGGAAGACGTGGTTCGCTGCGTTGATGAATGCGTCCACATCTCCGACGCTGACCGACACGTCGTTGGGTTGCACGAGTGACGTCGACTGGCTCGTCCCGACGAGCGCGCGTCCCTGCCAGGGGACGAGCGTCAGCATGCGTCCGCTCGACGTCGGCGCGGCAAGGGCGATGTCGCTCGCCTTCTTCGACGTGAGCAGGTTCATTGCGCGAATCAGGGGGAACGGCCGCGTCACGCCGAGCGCCTGCATGAAGGTGCCTGCGCGTGAGCCGGCCGCATTCACGACAATCTGAGCCTTGATGGTGAGCGGCTGGCGGGTCAGACGGTCTCGAGCGTTGACGCCGGCGATGCGGCTTCCCTCGCGAAGCGGCTCGAGGGCCTCGACGTGGTTCGCGAGATCCGCGCCCGCGCGATCCGCGGCGGCAGCAAACGCGAACGTCAGCCGCTCGCTCTGGACGATTTGATAGTCGTACCACTGCGCGCCGCCCGTGAGCTTCTCCTGGCGGATGCCGGGGAACAGTCGAAGTGTCGCGGCCTTCGACACCAGGCGTGGTTTCGGCAGGTGAAGCTCCGGCTCGACACCGTCGTTCCGGTGTCTGCTCAGCCACTCGTCCAGTTTGAACGCGGCGCGCAGGACGACCCTGCTGCGCAACATCGATCGATAGGTGCCGACGATGAAGGGGAGTGGCCGGAGGAGCCAGGGCGCGATCCGTGCGAGGGCGCGGCGCTCGCGGATTGATTGACGTGCGCGACCGATGCGGCCGGTCTGGAGCGACCGCAATCCCCCATGCGCCGTCTTCTGATGATTGAACGACGCGCCACTTCCGAAGTCGTCCGCCTCGATGAGGGCGGCCCGCAATCCGCGGCTGGCGGCTTCGTAGGCGACCGCGAGACCATGAATCCCCCCGCCAATCACGAGCACGTCGTAGGTCGTCGAAGTAAGACGATCGAGATCGCGTATGCGCATGCAAGCAAACAGGAAAGAGTAACCCCCGAGTCGCTTCGTGCTTCGACCTTTTACCGTATAGTACTCGCCCGTGTCATCTCCCACGACTTCGGATGTGCGCGAGTACTGGAACAAGCATATCCACGACCTCGATATCAGCACACACCAGCCTGGTTCGCGTGAATTCTTCGCTGACCTCGATCAATATCACTTCGAGAAGCTGCATCACCTCCTCGACCTGGTTCCGTTCGACAAATACCGTGGCAAGCGAGTGCTCGACGTTGGCTGCGGGGCGGGGACGGATCTTGCGCGGTTCGGGCGAGCCGGCGCGATCGGCACCGGCGTGGACATCTCTCCATCTGCGATCGAGCTTGCGCGGAAAAACGTGGCGCAGCAAGGACTCACTGCGGATCTGCGTGAAGCCGACGGCGAACATCTGCCCTTCGCGGACGGGACTTTCGATCTTGTCTTCGCGCACGGCGTCGTGCAGTACACGCCAGACAGTCAGAAGCTCGTGGACGAGTGCAGGCGCGTGCTGAAGCCAGGGGGCGAAGCCATCTTTCAGGTCTACAACCGGATCTCCTGGTTGAATGCGCTTTCGAAGCTGATGAAGGTGCCGCTCGAACATGACGACGCGCCGGTGCTGAAGAAGTACAGCGCCGCAGAATTCAGGATCCTGTTGAGAGCGTTCACGCACGTCACCATCATCGAAGAACGATTTCCCGTGAAGTCGCGCCTGCACGGCGGCTGGAAAGGCGCCCTCTTCAACTCGGTGTTCGTCGGCGCCTTCAATGCGCTTCCGCGGTACGCGGTGCGCCGTTTCGGCTGGCACCTGTTGGCGTTCTGCCGCAAATGAAGCTCGTCAAAGCGCAGGCGCTCGGGAACGACTTCCTGCTCCTCGATTCCCGCGACGTCCGGCGCGGCGTCGACGTGCCTCACCTGGCGCGCACCCTCTGCGAGCGTCACCGTGGTGTGGGTGCTGACGGGCTAATCATTTTCGAAACCGTCGCCGAGGCAACCTCGATGCAGCTGTTCAACGCCGACGGGAGTCCGTCGGAGATTTCCGGGAACGGCGTCCGCTGCCTGGCGGCGTGGGTCGCATTTCAAACCGGCGCGACGCAGCCGGCCTCCATACGCATCAGCACCGATGCAGGGACAAAGCGGCTCGATCTCCTCGATCGTGATGGCACTCGCTACACGTTTCGAGCCGCAATGGGTCCGCCGGAACGCATCGATCGCGTTGAGCTCGAGGTCAACGGACAGCTCGTCGAGGCAATCACGCTGGCCGTCGGGAATCCCCAGTGCGTCGTTCTGGGTGAAGCGACCGACGAACGCCTGCACACGATCGCAGCGCCGCTTGCCGTGCATCGCCATTTCCCCCGAGGCACCAACGTCGAACTGGCCACCGTCGAGGCTCCGAACCGTGTCCGGATTCTGATTTGGGAACGGGGTGTCGGCCCGACCGAGGCGTCCGGCACCGGCGCGTGCGCTGCGGCAGTCGCGGCGCACCGGTTCGGTGGCGCGTCGAACGAGGTGGAGGTCGTCTCTCCCGGTGGCACTCAGCGGGTCGAATGGCGCGAAGACAGTCTCTACCTGACCGGCTGGGCCGACCTCGTCGCAATCATTGAGACTGTTGGCCTGTTTTTTTGATCCGAACTCGACGTTTTATCGTCGAAGCAGAGGAGTTACTTCGCACGCGGCAGTTGCTGACGAGCTGCACGGCGGCACGCGAGCTGCAGTGCTGTGTACTGAAGGAGGCATTCCATGTTGCGCGCACTGTTGAGGCTGACGGTGCTCCTCGTAGTGTTGTTCGCGGCGGGCGCGCTCCTGCTCGGATGGTGGTCCGGTGGTGGCTGGCTGCAAGACACCATCGGCGGACGCCCCGTCGGCCCAACCGGAAGAATCGATACGGAAAAGGCGCGCGAGGCTGGCGCGCAGATCGGCGAGAAGGCAGCCACCGTGGCGGCTCACGCGGAATCAGCGCTCGAGGACGGCCGCCTCACAACGAAAATCAAAGCCAAGATGGCGCTCGATGACGCGGTTCACGCCGGCGCCATCAACGTCGATACGACGAATCGGGTCGTGACGTTGTCGGGCCGGGTTTCGTCGCAGGCGGAGCGTCAGCGGGCCGTGCAACTCGCGCGAGAGACGGCCGGCGTTACATCGGTCGTGGATCACCTACGGGTTGACGGCTCGAAGCACTGATCACTCTCTGCACTCCTGCGGCCGCGTCGATGACGACGACGCTGCAACACGGCAACGCGGTGATCAGCGTCGTTTCTTCGCGGTCCGCGCCTTGGCGTCCTGGTCCAGGGCGCGGATTTGGGCGGTAATCGCGTCAGCCCTTCCGTTGAGCGCGTTCCGCGCTTCGACGTAAGACCCGTCCTTCAACGCCGCGCGCGCTTTTTGCACCGCCCGCTCCGCATCAGCCAGTGTTTGTCTGGCCGGTTTCAACTCGGCCTCTGGAGTGCGGCCCGTGACAGCGACCTTCAATTTGGTCTGAAGCTGGAGGATGGCGGCGTCCAGCGTGTGGATCGCGCCTTCCGCTTCGCTGCGCGCGCGCGCCTTACCGTCAGCCGCCTGCTGGGCGGCGCTCTGCGCCCGCTCGCTCGCGTCGAGCGCGCGGGAAAGCGCCAGGCGGTAATCGCGCTGATCGACCGCTTCGTGTGCCTGCTGCAGTGCGCTGGTTGCCGCGACGAACTCGGCGTTCGCATACTGCTCGGCGCCCGCGGCGCGCGCCGCGTCGATCGCGCCCTGCGCGCGATCGATCTCCTTCTGTGGAGGCTCGGAACAGCCTGCGCAGAGGATGAGCGCGCAGACGAGCAGGGCGAGGCGGCACATCGGCGGGAAGTATAACAGGCCGCTAAATGCAATCGGCCTCACGGGACATGGCAAATGGGAAATGGCAAATGGGAAAAGGCAAATCGGAAAAGGCAAATGGGAAGTCGGAAATGGGAGACGGGACACCGAAAATGGCAAAGTGGCAACTCTCTTCCCATGCCCCATTCCCCATTGCCCATCTCCGATGGGCTCAGCAGGATGGTATACGATGAAGACGGTTGCACCACACGATCGGCCGCGCGAGAAGCTTCAGCGCCTCGGGGCCGGCGCGCTCGGCGACAACGAGCTCGTCGCGATCGTGCTGGGACACGGCCATTCGAATCTCAGCGCGCTCGATCTGGCGAACGCCGTGTTGTCGGGGCTCGGTGGAATCGAGGGATTGACGCGAGCACGCTACGATGATCTGCGGCGCGTCGCTGGTATCGGGGCCGCCCGGGCCGCGCAGATCGTCGCCGCCGTCGAACTGGGTCGCCGGACGCTGACGCGCGTTGGCCGGCAGCGTGTGCAGATCACGTCGCCGCGCATCGTCGCGGAGCTGCTGCTGCCATTGTACGGAAACCGATCGGTCGAGCAGTTCGGCGTCGTTCTGCTCGACACGAAGCACCGCGTGATGCGGACCACGATCGTGTCGGTCGGGACGCTCGACGCGAGCGTCGTGCATCCGCGAGAGGTGTTCCGCGAGGCCGCCAGCGCCGGCGCGGCCGCCATCGTGCTGTTCCACAATCATCCGTCGGGCGATCCGGACCCAAGTCCGGAAGACGTTGCGCTGACGCGACGATTGATCGCCGCGGGAATTCTGATGGGGATCGACGTGATCGATCACGTGATTCTCGCCGACGTCCGGTATTGCAGCCTGCGCGAGAAGGGGTGTCTCTGATTGGCAAGGACGGCCTATTTCGACTGCTTCTCGGGTGCCTCGGGCGACATGATTCTCGGCGCGCTGCTCGACGCAGGGTTGCCCGATCGCGCCCTTCGCGACGCGCTGGGCAGCCTCGCAATCGAGTACGGCGAGGTCAGTTCCGCACGTGTGCTTCGCTCTGGCATTTCGGCGACCAAGTTCAGCGTGGGTGCACCCGACCGTCAAGCTGTGGCACCTGCCGTCCACCCACACGCTCACGATCACCACAGCCACGAACACCACACGCACGCACACGTCCACGGCTCCGGGCCGTCGCCTGATCACGATCACCACAGCCTCACTGACATCGCGCGCTACATCGAGCGATCGGCCTTGTCGCGCGAGGGAAAGGATCGCGCAGTTCAACTGTTTCGCAGGCTGGCCGAGGCCGAGGCGGCAATACACGACATGCCCGTTGACAGCGTGCACCTGCACGAGGTCGGCGCGGTCGACTCCATCATCGACATCGTCGGTGCGGTGTACGGGATGGAATGGCTCGGCGTCGACGATGTGGTGGCGTCGCCGTTGAACGTCGGAAGCGGCACGGTGACATGCGCGCACGGGACGTTTCCGGTGCCGGCCCCGGCGACGGCGCTGTTGCTTCGGGGCGTGCCCGTGTACGCAGGGAGAGTGGCTGCGGAGCTCGTCACACCCACAGGCGCCCTTTTGATTACCGAGTACACCAAACGTTTCGGTCCGCTGCCGGAGATGCGGATCGACGTTGTTGCCTACGGCGCGGGCGATCGTGACTTTTCCGATCACCCGAACGTGCTGCGGCTGCTCGTCGGCGAGACGGCGTCCACTCCAGGCCTCGAGCGCATCGTCGTCCTCGAGTGCGAGATCGACGACATGAACCCGCAACTCTTTGGACCGCTGATGGACGCGCTGTATGCCGCGGGTGCGCTTGAGGTTTTCTACGCCGCAGTGCAGATGAAAAAGAATCGTCCGGGGACGCTGGTGACGGTCATTGCGCCGCCGGATCGTCGCGAAGCGCTGGCGGGAAAACTGTTCGCCGAGACGACGACCATCGGCGTACGGTATCAGGAGCTTCTGAGGGAGCGTCTCGAGCGCGAGATTCGAATCCTCGACACGCCTGTTGGTCCAATCAGGTTCAAGGTCGCGACGCGTGATGGACGTGTGCTCAATGTGGCGCCGGAGTTCGATGATTGCGCGAAGGCCGCGGCCGAACGCGGTATGTCGATTAAAGACGTCCACGCGATCGCGCAGAAGGCGTGGCTGGATGATTCCCGACAGAAATAGCCTAGACGCCGATGCCGCGTTTCTATCTCACGACTGCGATTGATTACGTCAATAGTCGTCCGCACCTCGGGACGGCGTACGAGAAGGTGTGTGCGGATGTCATCGCGCGCTACAAGCGACTCGCGGGATTCGACACACGGTTCCTGATGGGGAACGACGAGCATTCCCAGAACGTGTACAAACAGGCGCTCGAACAGGGACTCGATCCGCTCGCGTACTGCGACCAGATGGAGCAGGAGTTCCGGAAGGCCTGGAAAAGACTCGACGTTTCGTTCGACGACTTCATCCGCACCACGGAGCCGCGCCACAAAGCGGGCGTGAGGGAACTGGCGCAACGGATCTATGACCGGGGCGACATCTATGAAGGGGTGTACGAGGGCTGGTACTGCGTGAGCTGCGAAGAGTTCAAGCAGGAAAAGGACCTCGTCGACGGCAGGTGTCCGCTTCACCCGACACTCACGCCCGAGTGGATCCGGGAGAAGAATTACTTTTTCCGCCTGTCGACGTACCAAGGACCACTGCTCGAACACTTCGCCGCGCATCCGGAATTTCTCCAGCCGGAGGTGCGCCGCAACGAGATCCTCCGGTTGATCGAAGGCGGGCTGGTCGACGTTTCGGTCAGCCGCGCAGGGCAGTCATGGGGGATTCCACTGCCGTGGGATCCTTCGAGCGTCGTTTACGTCTGGTTCGACGCGCTCATCAACTACGCCTCCGCCGTCGGCCTGGGCGGCGACGCCGAGATGCTGGCGCGGTGGTGGCCTGCGGATCTGCACATCATCGGGAAAGACATCACGCGGTTTCACACGGTCATCTGGCCGGCGATGTTGATGGCCGCCGGCCTTCCGGTTCCTCGTCAGGTGTTCGGTCACGGTTTCTTGACGATGAACGGGCAGCGGATGAGCAAGTCGCTGGGCACGATTGTCGATCCGATCGTTGCGGCCGATCGACTGGGTGTGGACCCGTTGCGGCTGTATCTGATCAAAGAGGTTCCGTTTGGCGGCGACGGCGACTTCTCCTGGGAGCGATTCGACGAGCGTTACAACGTCGACCTGGCCAACAATCTGGGTAACCTCGTGAGCCGCGTGGCTGTGATGGCGGAACGGTACCGCAAGGGCGTAGTGCGTCCCACCGGAGCGGGCAACGATCAGCTGGCGCGCGTGGGGGATCAGGCGGCGACCGATTACCGGCACGCCATGGATCGCCTCGCGCTCCACGAAGGCGCGTTCGCGGCATACCGCCTGATTGATGCCACGAACGAGTTCATCGCCTCGACCGAGCCATGGTCGCTGGCGAAGAATCCCGCTTCCGCCGATCGCCTGACGCAGGTGTTGTTCGACGCCGCGGAGGCGATACGGCTTGCCGCCGTGCTGCTCGAGCCGATCATCCCGTCGTCGAGCCGCGAGATCCTGCGGCGCGTCGGCGTGTCCGCCGACGACCTGACTCTCGATCGCGACGGCCACTGGCGCACCGATGGTGAGCGCGTACTCAAGCAGGAGGGACCCCTGTGGCCGCGAAAGGAGCAAACGACTGTGAGCGACAACCAGACCTCGCCGAGCCCTGTGCAGCCCGCCACATCTGCGGCGGCTCCGGGTACACCGGCTGCAACGGCGACCACGGATTCGGGACGAATCACGCTCGATGATTTCATGAAGGTGGACCTGCGGGTCGCAAAGGTCCTTGCGGCTGAAAAGGTCCCGAACTCTCGCAAGCTCGTGAAGCTGAGCATCGATGTCGGCTCGGAACAACGCACGTTGGTCGCTGGGATCGCCGAGGCGTACGAGCCGGAAGCACTTGTTGGTCGCACGATCGTGATGGTCTTCAACCTGAAGCCCGCGAAGCTGATGGGGATCGAGTCGAACGGAATGGTGCTCGCGGCCAGCCCTGACGGGGGCAAGCCGACCCTCGTCGGGTTCGATCAGGAGGTCGCGCCGGGCACGAGGGTCAGGTAAAAGGCAGAAGTTCGAAGTAAGAAGTACGAAGTAAAAAGTACGAAGGGTCTTTGCTTCCTACTTCGAACTTCTGACTTCGTACTTTTATGATCGACAGTCACTGCCACCTTGCCGACTCTGCGTTCGCGTCGGATCTCGATGCCGTGATCGGACGGGCGCGGGAGGCGGGCGTCAGCTCGGCGCTCTGTATCCTAGCGGCCGGTGACGCGGCGGAATCGAGGGCCGCCCGGCGCGTTCGAGCGCTGTGGCCCGCGACGATGTTCGCGCTTGGCGTTCACCCGCACCACGCCGGCTATTTCTCCGGGCGAGCCGAGGAAGCCGCCGAGGCGGTGCGGCGCGGACTGACGCAGGAAGGCGCACGGGTGATTGGAGAAATCGGTCTCGATTATCACTACGATTTCTCTCTGCCCGACGCCCAGCAGTCCGTCTTCGCCGCTCAAGTCATGCTCGCGCGGAAGCTCGAAGTGCCGGTCGTGATACACACGCGCGAGGCGGATGCCGATACGCTGCGCATCCTGCGAATCGCCGGTCAGGGGCAGGTGCGCGGTGTCTTTCACTGCTTCACGGGGGACGCGGATCTGGCTCAGGCCGTGCTCGACCTCGGCTTCTTCATCTCGCTGTCCGGCATCGTGACGTTCCCGCGTGCGACCGAACTTCGAGATGTCGCGCGAATGGTTCCTGCAGATCGGATTCTGGTCGAGACCGATTCACCCTATCTTGCCCCGGTCCCACACCGCGGCAAGCGCAACGAGCCGGCGTACGTCGCTCAGGTCGTGGCGGAAGTCGCAAGCGCGCGCGGCGTATCGGTCGAAGAGATGGGCGCCCAGGTGACGCGGAATTTCACGGCGTTCCTTGGGCCAAATGTTTCGGTCCAAACGGCTTAGCGCGTTGACACTTCGCGCGCAAAACCAGTATTGTGGGCAAAACCCGATTCGACGGCACGCATTTGAGTGATACCGCACAGAAATCGCACCTCTCGGATGATTTTCACTTCGCTGCGCAACAGACGCGCGGCGTGGGTCCCGGTTTCCACACACCTGCACATGAAACACGTGCCGCGGGACCCGATCTTCACACCACCGCGCAACAAACACGCGACGGGGGCCCCGACCTTGCGCTGATTTTCGAGCCAATCCGCGAGGATCTCGAAGCGGTCGAGCGGGAGTTCATCGAGCACATCCAGTCGCGCGTGGCGCTGATTCCCGAGATGGGGCGCTACATTCAGAAGAGCGGCGGAAAGCGCGTGCGACCTGCTGTGCTGTTGATGGCGTCACGCCTGAGCGGCTATCGGGGCGATCGCGCCGTTCTCTACGCATCGGTCGTCGAGTTCATCCACACGGCCACGCTCGTTCACGACGACATCATCGACGGTGCCGACCTGCGACGCGGACGCCTAGCCGTCCACTCGCGCTGGGGCAACGACATCACTGTGCTCCTCGGCGACTATCTCTACATCAAGTCGATGGCCATGGCGCTCACTCAGGACTCGCTGGAGGTTATTCGGCTCTTGTGCGACGTGACGCTACGGATGATCGAAGGCGAGCTGTATCAGCTCACGAAGACCGGTGACGTGGACATCACCGAAGAGGAGCACTTCGAAATCATCCGGAGAAAGACGGCATTTCTCTTCGGCGGCTGCGCCCAGATTGGCGGAAAGCTGGGCGCCGTCACACGCGAGCACGAGGACGCGCTGCGCGAGTTCGGCTTCAACCTGGGGATTGCGTTCCAGATCGTGGATGATCTGCTCGACTACACCGCCGACGCGGTTGCGCTCGGCAAGCCGATTGGCGGGGATCTCCGCGAAGGCAAGGTGACCCTGCCGGTGATCTTCCTGCTGCGCCGAGGCGGAGACCAAGCGGATCGGCTGATTCGCGAGGTCGTACGGGATCGCGCCGTCACGGGCGAACAGTGGCGCGAAATCCTGCACCTGCTTCGCGAGCATCGATCGACGGAGCTCGCATACGCGCGCGCGCTCGAGTTCGCCAATCGGGCGAAGTCATGTCTTTCTGTATTCCCCGCCGGCCGCGAGCGTGACGCGCTGCTCGCGCTGACCGACTACGTCGTGTCGCGAGACCGATGAATTGTGAATGGTTGAATTGTGAATTGTGGTCAACGGGGTAGGTTCGATCCACGGGACGACTCCGGCAATCTGCCGTTCAAGTCGTCCGGGCGGTGAAGTCAGCCTGTTGCCCCTTAATTCACAATTCGCAATTCACAATTATTCATGCGCACGCTCTCCATTCCCCCGGTCACCGTCACCATCCTCGAGGGGGACATCACTGGCCGGCCGGTCGATGCGATCGTCAATGCAGCGAACAACGCGTTCTGGATGGGCGGCGGTGTTGCGGGTGCCATCAAGGCCAAAGGAGGAGCGCAGATCGAACGGGAGGCGATGGCGCAGGGACCCGTCGATCCTGGTGGTTCGGTCATCACGTCCGGGGGGCAGTTGCCGGCGCAGCATGTCATCCATGCTGCGGTGATGGGCCAGGACCTGCGAACGGATGCGCGATTGGTTCGTGCTGCGACCGCGTCGGCGCTGCAGCTCGCGAGTGACCATGGCATGACCTCGATCGCCTTTCCTGCGCTTGGCACAGGCGTCGGCGGTTTTCCGGTCGAGGAGTGCGCGCGCGTGATGCTCGGAGCGTTGAAAGATCACGTTGCCCACCGGTCGGACACGCCGCTGCGTCAGGTCGAATTTGTGCTGTTTGGTCAGAGGGCGTACGACGACTTCCGCCGCGGCGCGGAATCTGCGACACAGGATTGACTTGTCGGCCGTTGGATGATCCTGAATGAACTTAAAGATCCATCACCAACCCACAATCAGCGATCCTTCACTCCAGCGATGCGAACGAGCAGAGCGATGAGCCACGCGAGCGGAGCGGGAGATATTGGGGCCACGCGAGCGAGCGTGAAGCGGGGTCCCCGCCGCGCGGACTGTGCGCGGTGGGGTGCCAATGGGGGTTCGGGGGACGACGTCCCCCGGGGCACGGATGGACCCAATCGCGCGCATCGATGAGCTCCGTGACGCCATCCGTCACCACGAGGAGCGCTACTACGTCCACAACGATCCCGAGATCACAGACGACGTCTTCGATGCGCTCGTAAAGGAGCTCGAGGCGCTCGAGGCCGAGCATCCCGATCTGGTCACACCCGACTCCCCGACCCAGCGAGTTGCCGGCCGTCCGGTTGAAGGGTTCGAGACGTCACAGCATCTCGTGCCGATGCTGAGCCTCGACAACGCCTACAACGAAGAGGAGCTGCGGGAGTTCGATGAGCGGGTTCGGAAGGGCTCGGGTCCGGGGAACGCAACATCGATTGATTACGTTGCCGAGCTGAAGATCGACGGATTGAGCATCGCGCTGACCTACGAACACGGCGTCCTGACGCGCGGCGTGACGCGCGGCGACGGTGTTCGCGGCGAGGACGTCACCTCGAACGTGCGCGTCATTCGCGCCCTGCCGTTGCGCCTTCATGGCGGCCCCCTGAGTCGCATCGAGGTGCGTGGCGAGATCTATCTTCCGCGCCGCGAATTCGAGCGCGTGAATCGCGAGCGCGAAGATCAAGGTGAGCCGCCGTTCGCGAACGCGCGGAACTCCGCCGCCGGCACGATAAGGACCCTCGACCCGGCGCTGGTTTCCAGGCGCCGGCTGAGCGCCTACGTGTATGAGCTGGTGACGCCCGGGTTGCGGGAGCGACAGCGGCATTCAGAGACGCTCGAAGCCTTGAGGAGTTGGCGCCTGCCGGTAGAACCCAACTGGCATCGCTGTCGTGGCCTCGACGAGCTGCTCGCCTTCTGTCACGAGTGGCAAGACCGCCGCCAGTCGCTCGAGTTCGAAACCGATGGCGTCGTCATCAAAGTCGACGATCTTGGGTTGCGTCAACGGCTGGGGGCGACCGCGAAGTTCCCGCGTTGGGCGCTGGCGTTCAAGTTTCCCGCGCAGCAGGCGACGACGATCCTCCGGAAGATTGAAGTCAACGTCGGGCGGACCGGCGCCGTCACGCCTTACGCCGTCCTCGAGCCGGTGAAGCTTGCCGGATCGACGATCTCGATGGCGACGCTGCACAACGCCGAGGACATCGGGCGGAAGGATCTGCGTGAAGGCGATCGCGTGCTCATCGAAAAGGGCGGCGACGTCATCCCGAAGGTCGTCAAGGCGATGCTGCCGCATCCCGACGGCAGCGAGCCATGGCGCATGCCGACGACGTGTCCGGCGTGCGGGAGCGCGCTGCAGCGCGACGAAGAAGAAGTCGTGTGGCGATGTCCGAACTCATCGTGTCCTGTGCGAATACGCCGCGGTCTCGAACACTTCGCCTCGCGGTCGGCAATGAACATCGAGGGCCTCGGTGAGTCACTGATCGACCAGCTCATCGACCGTGGGCTCGTGCACGACTTCGCGGATTTATATCGACTCGACGCGGCGGCGCTGGAGGACCTCGTGGTCACGCCTCGCGATCCACGCTCCGAAAAGGCGCGGGCCCGCAAGCTCGGAAAGGTCGGCCGCAACGTCGTCGAGCAAATCGATCGCAGCCGAAAGAACGACCTGTCTCGGCTCCTCTATGGCCTGGGGATTCGTCACGTGGGGGAGAAGGCGGCGGCCACGCTGGCGCGGCACTTTCGCCACATCGACGCTCTGATGGAGACGTCCGTTGACGGGCTGCAGCAGGCGCCTGAAATTGGCCCGGTGGTCGCCGCGTCCGTCCACGCATTTGCCGCGGAGCCGCGTAACCGCGAGCTGATTCGCCGCCTGAAAGAGGCCGGGGTCAACGTGACGAGCCTCGTGGCGGAACGGGCCGAGGGAGAAGGTCCGCTGGCGGGGAAAACCTTCGTGCTGACCGGCACGCTCGCATCGATGACTCGCGACGAGGCGACGGCGGCAATCGAGCGCCTCGGCGGCAAAGTTGCGGGCTCGGTGAGCCGAAAAACCAGCTACCTGGTGGCTGGGGCGGATGCCGGCAGCAAACTCGACAAAGCCCGAAGCCTTGGCGTGCAGACGCTGACCGAAGAGGAATTCCGCGCGCTTATAATGAATTGACGTGTCGAAGCGTTTCACGGTCGTCACGGTGGCGCTCTGCACGAGCGTGGCGTTCCTGGTGGGCTTGATGCTCGCCGGTGAGGTCACGTCGGTGCCGTCGGTCTCGTCGGCCGGCAGACTGCCGCCGTCACCGGAAAAGGTCCGTCCGGCCACGCTCGCCGCACCGCCGACCATCGTCAACTTCGCCGATGTCGCCGAGCGCGTCAATGCGGCCGTCGTCAACATCGATTCCACGACCAAGGGCGCGGGGGCCGCCGATCGGCAGCGATTCTTCCGTCGCGGTCCTGACGATCCGCTGGACGGCCCCGGGTCGCGTGAGGCCGAGCCCCCGCGTCAGGGCTCGGGGAGCGGCTTCATCATCGACTCGGAAGGCTTCATCCTGACGAACAACCACGTCGTGGACGCCGCTGAGCGGATCACGGTAACGCTGGCGGATGGCCGAACATTCCGGGCCGAAGTCGTTGGTACCGATCCGGCGATCGACGTCGCGCTGGTGAAGATTTCCGGCGGCACAAACCTTCCCGAAGCGCCGCTCGGAGACTCCGACGAGCTGCGAGTCGGCGAGTGGGTGTGTGCCATCGGCAATCCGCTCGGGTACGTGCACTCGGTCACCGTGGGGGTGGTCAGCTTCATCGGCCGGAAGCTGTTCGATCCGAGTCTGGACGACTACATCCAGACCGACGCGGCCATCAACTTTGGGAACAGCGGAGGACCGCTCCTCAACACGCGCGGGCAGGTGATCGGGATCAACTCGGCGATCAGCTCACGCGCGAGCAGCATCGGGTTCGCGGTGCCGATTAACCAGGCGGTTGCGATCCTTTCGCAGCTGAAAACCCGCGGTCGGGTCTCACGAGGGTTCATGGGCGTGACGCTGACCGATGTCACCCCGGCCCTGCAGCGCGCGCTGAACCTGAGCGTCTCGCGCGGTGCCATGGTCCAGGACGTCAGTCCGCAATCGCCAGCCGAGCGCGCCGGTCTCCGACCCTATGACGTGATCCTCGAGGTCGAAGGCCGCCCCGTTTCGACGAACGAGGAATTGATCCGCGACATCTCGGCGCGGCAACCCGGCACGGTCGCGCGCCTGGACATTTTGCGCGACGGCCGGCGCCATACGATGCCCGTCAAGCTCGCCGAGCGGCCGCGTCGCGGCCGCGAGTTCGACGGCAACGCCGACATGCCTGGCGCCACCGGCACGGCGCCGCGACCCACGCGCACCGACGCGCAGGTCCCCCTGGGCGTTTCCGTCCGCGATCTGGAGCCCGGCCAAGTCGGACGCCTCGAGATCCCCGACTCCGTTCATGGCGTCGTAATAAAGAGCGTCGATCCGACGGGCGCAGCTTACCAGGTTCTGCGACGCGGTCTGATCATCATGGAGATCAACCGCCGCGCGACGCCAACGCTCGCCCAGTATCAGCACGTGGTGGCGTCCGCGAAGGCAGGCGACGTGCTCGCGATCTACTTCTACGATCCGACCCTCGGGCAGCGCTCGCTGGTGACCCTCACCGTCGAGTGAACAACAAATGAAATCACGCATTCTGGTTGTGGACGATGAGGCGGAGATCCGCCGCTCGGTGCGCATGATCCTCGAGTACGAGGGATACGACGTCATCGAGGCGGCCAGCGGTCCCGATGGCGTTGCGCTGGCCGAGCGCGAGTCGCCCGATCTCGTGTTCCTCGACGTCAAGATGCCCGGCATGGACGGTCTGGAGGCATTGCAGCGTATCAAAGCCGCGAATGAAGCAGTGCCCGTCGTCATCATCTCGGGTCATGGGACGGTGAGCACGGCCGTCGAGGCCACGAAGGCGGGGGCCTTCGACTTCATCGAGAAGCCGCTTCCGAGCGAGCGCATCCTCGTGACGATTCGCAACGCGCTCGATCGCACGCGTCTCGCCGACGAGAACCGCTCGCTGCGTCGCGCGGCGGAAGTGCGTCACCAGATGGTTGGCGAGAGCCCGGCCCTGCGACAGGTCTGGGACGCTATCAAGCGAGCGGCGCCCACCAACGCTACCGTGTTGCTTCTTGGAGAGAGCGGTGTCGGCAAGGAGCTCGTCGCTCGATCGATTCATCGGAACAGTCTGCGGAGCCGCGAGCGGTTCGTGCAGGTCAATTGCGCCGCGATTCCGGAGGAGCTGATCGAGTCGGAGCTCTTCGGTCACGAGAAGGGGTCGTTTACCGGCGCCACCGAAAAGCAGATTGGCAAATTCGAGCAGGCGGATCGCGGCACGATCTTCCTGGACGAAATCGCGGACATGAGCCCCAAGACGCAGGCCAAGGTCCTGCGCGTTCTCCAGGAAGGCGAGGTCGAGCGGCTCGGGTCGGCCCGGACGATCAAGGTGGACGTCCGCGTCATCGCCGCGACGAACAAGGATCTCGAGCAGGAAATCGAGAAGGGTACGTTCCGCGAGGATCTGTACTTCCGGCTGAGCGTCATCCCGATTCGCGTGCCGCCGCTGCGTGACCGGCGCGAGGACATCCCGATCCTCGTGAAGCATTTTGCGGATCTGTTCAGCCGCGAGAACAACCGCAGGCCGCCCGACTTCACGCGCGACGCGCTTCAGTATCTCCAGAAGGCGCGTTGGAAAGGCAACGTCCGGGAGCTGAAGAATACGGTCGAGCGCCTGATGATCATGGCGCCCGGGCCCAAGATTGACGAGGACGACCTGCGCGAAGTGGTCCGGCTTGAAACGAAGCCAGCTGGGCCGGATAATGAAAAGGAGCGTCCCGGTACGCTTCGCGAGTTCAAGGAATCGGCTGAGCGTGCCTTCCTCGTCGGAAAGCTCCGCGAGAACAACTGGAACATCTCGAAGACGGCCGAGGTGATCGGTACGCCGCGAAGCAACCTGTACAAGAAGCTCGAGCAGTACGGAATCAGTCAGGAGGTGGATGGTTAGGTCAAGGGAAAAGGGAAAAGGGAAAAGGGTAATTGAGAGAAGATAAGCAGAACGTCGGTGGCCCGAGCGTTTTTCCCTTTCCCTTCTCCCTTTTGCCTTTTCCCTTCCGGCGCGGAGCGCCGGCAGCCGGTTCCGGTGCAGCAGGCCAGACGATCGCTTTGTAGTGTCCGGCTCCAGCCGGACCTCAGAGAGGAAAGTCCGAACTCCGCAGGGTAGTGCGCCGGGTAACTCCCGGTCAGGGCAACCTGAAGGACAGTGGCACAGAAAACATACCGCTTTTGTAGTGTCCGGCTTCGGCCGGACCTCTGAAAGTAAGGGTGAAAAGGTGCGGTAAGAGCGCACCGCGCTCGTGGCAACACGGGTGGCAGGCAAAACCCCGCACGGAGCAAGGCCAAATAGGGAGGTGCTCGAGGACGACCCGTCCGAAGCCTCCGGGTAGGCCGCTTGAACCCGTCAGCGATGACGGGTCTAGAGGAATGATCGTCACCCTGCGCACAGCGTGGGGAACAGAATTCGGCTTACGGCCAGCTGCGGCGGAACCGGCTGCCGGCGCTTCCGCGCCGGGAGGGAAGCGCGAAAGGGAAAAGGGACAAGCGCGCCCCCTTCCTTTTCCCTTGTCCCTTGTCCCTTTATGTCTGACTATCTCGTGACAGGCGGCGCCGGGTTCATCGGATCCCATCTGACCGAAGAGCTCGTCCGCCGAGGCCATCGCGTCCGCGTGGCGGATTCGCTCATCACCGGCAAGCGATCGAATCTCTCGCACCTGCCGCAGGTCGAATTCCTCGAAGGGGACCTCGCCGATCTCCATTTCGCACGCCGCGCCGTCGGCGATATGGAGTTCGTACTGCATCAGGCAGCGATTCCGTCGGTGCCCCGGTCGGTGAAGGATCCGGTCGCGTCGCACCGCGCAAATGTCGACGCGACCTTGAACGTGCTGGTCGCCGCCCGGGACGCGGGCGTCCGGCGCCTTGTTTTCGCCGGTTCGTCGTCGGCGTATGGCGATACCCCCACGCTTCCGAAGCACGAGCGGATGAGGCCGAAGCCGCTTTCTCCCTACGCGCTCCAGAAGGTCATCGGCGAGCAGTACCTGCAGATGTTCACGACGCTCTACGGCCTCGAAACCGTGAGCATCCGGTATTTCAATGTCTTCGGCCCACGGCAGGATCCGTCGTCTCCCTATTCGGGAGTGATTTCGGTGTTCGCCAGCACGCTTCTCGATCGCCGCGCGCCGCCGATCTACGGTGACGGCGAACAGACGCGCGATTTCACCTACGTCGCCAACGTCGTCGACGGTGTGCTACTTGCCTGTGAAGCCCCGCGAGCGAGCGGCGAGATCATCAACGTCGCGACGGGGGGACGGATTTCTCTCAACGTGCTCTTCGAGACCATGCGGCGGATGATCGACGTCGGCGTGCAACCTCAATACGCAGCGGCGCGCGCGGGAGACGTCCGCGACTCGCAGGCGGACATCACCAAGGCCAGAGAGCTGCTCGGATACGAGCCTCGCGTGTCCTTCGAGGAGGGTTTGCAGCGCACGATCGACTGGTATCGCACGGCCGCCGCCACAGCCTGATCGGCTACGAGCCCCGTTCTGCGCGTCCACGCCGATTCCCACTGCCGAGGATTGACTCGGCGGAGGACATTTCTCGCGACAACGCTGGTTGCGATTGCGTGACCAGCGTCCAAGCACCCAAGGATCGAAACACCGAGCTCATGTCGCGCTTGCGGTGGTGACCGCGGTTGACATCTGAGCTCCCCGGTCACGCGTTTCGAATCACATCCGGCGCGCATCAAACCACAAGTCTGTGTCGTTCAGCAACTTCTGTCGACATCAGCCCGCCGGCGATATCAGGCAGCGGACTTGCCCTCACCGCGGATCGATCTCCGCCGCCGCCGTCATTTCACGGCGTGCCGACCTCTCGCGCCGCACAAGGCGGCGGAGATCGCTGACTCTCATCCGTTGACGGGTCCTGTTCGCCGGGCCGACGCGCGTCCGGCACGCCCGTCCGCACGTCAAAGGAGGACACATGCGTCGCATTTCGGTCGGACTCTGGATCCTTGTGCTTCTGCTCTCTGCATCGTCACCCGCTCACGCCGCGCAGGCGAAGGCGGCGAAATCGAAAACAGCCGCAACGATTTCGACCCCCGTGAACATCAACACAGCCACGGCCGCCCAGCTCGAAGCACTCCCTGGCGTCGGTGCGAAGACGGCCCGGCTGATTGTCGAGGAGCGCCAGAAGAATGGAGGCTTCAAGAAGATCGAGGAGCTGATGAACATCAAGGGTATCGGCGAAAAGAGCTTCCTCAAGTTGAAGCCGATGGTCACCGTCGGTGGCGAGAAGGCGGACAAACCGTAGGTGGTCGCGTCCGGCGGTCGCTATCGTGCGCACGCCGGGCGCGCGTCCGTTCAGGCGGTGGCGTCTGCGTCGTTTGTCTTACGCGCCATCTTGTGGCTTGACGCTCATCGAATTGCTGCTGGTGCTCGCGGTGATCGTGACGGTTGGCGGCCTCGCGATCCCGTTCATGCGAAACGCCCTGGACGACATCCGAACCGCAATGGCCGCGCGCTACGTGAGCGCTCGCGTGATGGGCGTGCGCATCGAAGCGGTCAAGCGGTCCATGTGCATCGGGCTTCGCTTCGAGCCAGCCGGAAGCGATTACCGCTACGCCTCCTTTGCCGACGGAAATGGCAACGGCGTGCGCTCGAGCGACATCAGCTCTGGCATCGATCCGCAACTCGGCGCGTTCGAGTCGCTACGCGACAGGGTTGGGGGAGTGCAATTCGGCCTGCTCGCGGGTGTGCCGGACGTCGACGGTAATGGAAACACGGGTTCCGATGGCGTGCGAATCGGAACGGCACGGATCCTTACCGTCAGTCCGAACGGGACAGCAACCGCGGGGACGCTGTACGTGCATGGCCGGCGCCGACAGTATGCCGTCAGGATCCTCGGTATCACGGGGAGGGTTCGCGTCTTGCAGTACCGGGAGGGCAGTCGCCAATGGGTCAGTCGCTGAACGAACGTCGACACGACGCGCGATTCGTCGCGCCAGTGATCGACGGGATCAACGTGACACTCCGACCCGGCAATCAGGTGGAGCTCGTCGATCTTTGTGCGCGTGGCGCGCGGATTCACTCGCGCCGGCCGATTCGTCCAGGTGCGCGGGTCCACCTGCAGCTCATGTCGAGCGCGCGCACCGTGCGGCTTGGCGCCTACGTGCTTCGTTGTACCGTCGCGCTGATCGAGTCGAACGGGGGCATCGTGTACTGCGGTGCACTGAAGTTCGATCATCGATGCGAGCTTCCGTGGGAAGACCGGACCCAGGGCGGGCATCAACTCCCCGCGAGATCGCCCACAAATCTGCACGATGAAGGGCATGCGCTACCCGCTTCGCCGGTCGTCACCGATCGCCATCGTCATCGGAGCTGAATTTGTCCAAGGTTCTTTGCGATCGACGGCTGGCATCCATCGTGGTAGCGCCCTCCGCACGAGTCGACGGAGGGGCCCACGTGGACACAGCGCAGACCACCGCCGGGCGGCCCCGCGCTCAGGGGCGTGGCGCGGACAAGCGACGAACCGCGTCGGAGTTGTTGGTGACGATGGCGCGCGGGTTGGCGTCGACGCGAGAGCCTCGCGGCCTGCGGGAGCGGTTCGAGGACGAGCTGCGCTCGATGGTGGGGGCGCGGTCCATTGCCGTGTGTGACGGCGCGCTATCGAGCCCGGCGCCGCCGAACGTCACATGCTTCGAGATTCCGACGGTCGCGTCGTCGCAGCGGGCGCGCATCGAGGTCGTCTTCGATCCGGGCCGGACGCTCGACGGCTGGACGTGTCAGGTGCTCGAAGGGGCGGCCCATCTCGCGGCGTTGTTGCTCGAGATCGAGCGTGCCCACGGACGACCGCCGCAGTTCGCGCGCGTGCGGGACGGCGCTGCGCCTCTGATTGGGTCCAGTCAGGCGATTCGGCTCGTCCGCTACCGGATCGAGCGCGTCGCGGCAACCGACTTCACCGTTCTCATCGAAGGCGAGTCTGGAACGGGCAAAGAGCTCGTCGCGCGCCAGATCCACGATCTCAGCAGACGACGAAAGGGGCCGTTCGTCGCGGTGAATTGTGCGGCGATTGTGGAGACGTTGCTTGAGGCGGAGCTGTTCGGGATCGAGGATCGCACAGCGACGGGGGTCCGGGGACGGCGCGGCAAGTTCGAGCATGCGCACGAGGGCACGCTGTTTCTCGATGAAGTCTCGGATCTGTCCTTGGCCGCGCAAGCGAAACTGCTGAGAGCCATTCAGGACCTCTCCGTGGAGCGCGTAGGCGGCTGCAGCCCGAAGCACATCGACACTCGCATCATCGTGGCAACCAACCGCTCGCTCTCCGAAATGGTCGAGCATCGTCGATTTCGACCGGATTTGTACTATCGATTGCATGGCGTCGATGTGCAGGTCCCGCCGCTGCGCGCACGGCGAGACGACGTGCCGGAGCTCGCGCGATACTTTCTGGATCGGCATCGGCTCGTGCGGCCCTTGCAGCTCTCGGCCGCGGCAACGGACGCGCTGCTGGCGTACGAGTGGCCCGGCAACGTCCGTGAGCTCGAGCGGGTGATCGAGCGAGCCGTCGCGTTGGCGGGATCAGATTTCCTGGAGCTCGACGATCTCCCGCCAGCGCTCCTGGGCGGATACTCCGACGTGCTGATGCCGTCGCTCAGAACAAACGAGACGATGCGCGCGTGGGGGAGCCGGTACGCGCGGCTGGTGCTCCAACGCTGTCGGAACAACAAGCGGCAGGCGTGCCGCGAGTTAGGAATCTCGTACCACACGTTGCAGGGATACCTGCGATATCGTCCGGAGCGAGGTGGGCATGCGCCCGAGTGAGTGATTGAACCGGCGAACACGGAATCGCACACATTTCGGAGGCCCGACCTGTTCGATGCGGCTTCGAGAGTGCATCAGTACGTCGGTCACGCCTCAAATGTGAGTGCCGGTCGCGTCGAGGTGCACTCCCTTTCGCGTGAGTCCGCATACCGCTGTCCGCAGGCTCATTTCTTGACCCGTCGCCGAGGCGCATAGTACCTTTCTTAGGTTGTCCTACACCGGTCTGCGCTCGACCGAGGGCAGCCACTTCCACTCGCGACTCATGCTGCTGCACAACCGGCCGGCCATCGGCGTGATGCCGCCGACCGGCTGATTGGTATTGATGCCCGAAACACCGTCTGGCACGCTGAAGAAGACGCCGCTCAATGCGCGGCACCGATCGCTTGGCGCGCGCATGGTTGAGTTTGGTGGCTGGGACATGCCCGTCGAGTACTCCGGCATCGTCGACGAGCACATGGCGGTGCGGACTCGGGGCGGTCTCTTCGACGTCAGCCACATGGGCCAGATCGAGGTTGCGGGGCGCGACGCGCTTGCTGCGATCCAGCACGTCACGTCGAACGATGCCTCACGACTGTCGAACGGCCAGGCGCAGTACTCGGCGCTCACGACCACGGAAGGCACGTTCGTGGATGACGTGCTGACATACCGTCTGTCGAACGAGCACTTCATGCTCGTGGTGAACGCGTCGAACATCATCAAGGACTTTCAGTGGATCACGAGCCGGATTGCGGAAATTGGCGACGCGGTTGCGGTGAACACGAGCTCCCGATACGCGTTGCTTGCTCTACAGGGACCGGCCGCGCGGGATGTTTTGCAACCACTCACGGGCGCAAATCTGTCCGAGATCAAGTACTACTGGTTCACGACCGGCGAGATTGCCGGCGTTCGCGGGACCATTTCGCGCACTGGGTACACGGGTGAGGACGGGTTCGAGGTCTTCGTGCCGCCCGCATCAGCCGAGCGCGTGTGGGATGCGATTCTGCTCGCCGGTCGGCCGGAGGGTGTAATCCCCGCCGGCCTGGGGGCGCGCGACACGCTTCGTCTCGAAGCGGCTATGCGTCTTTACGGCAACGACATCGATGAGACGAGCACCGTGCTCGAAGCGGACCTGGGCTGGATCGTCGGCTGGAACAAGCCGGATTTCATCGGAGCCGAGGCGCTCCGACGTCAGAAACAGGAAGGCATTCGGCGAAAACTGGTCGGGTTCGAGGTCCTGGACCGCGCGATAGCCCGACTCGGTCACGCCGTCTACGTTGGTGACGAAAGGGCGGGCGTCGTCACGAGCGGCACGCAAACGCCGTTCTTGAAGAAGTCGATTGGCATGGCCTATCTTCCGACGACGTACGCAGCACCAGCCACCGAGTTCGAGATCGATATTCGTGGCCGGCGCGCGCGAGCACGTGTCGTTCGGATGCCCTTTTACAAGCGCCCGCGAGCCGAGAGCTGAGAAGTTGGAGTCAATGACATGTATCCGCCTGACTTGAAGTACACGAGAGATCACGAGTGGGTGAAGATCACCGGCTCGGAGGCGCGTGTAGGGATTACCGATTACGCGCAGAAGCAGTTGGGCGACATCGTGTATCTCGAGCTGCCGGAGGTCGGCCGCACCTTCGAGAAGGGTGACGTGTTTGGAACGATCGAATCCGTGAAGGCCGTGTCCGAGCTGTATTGCCCGATCGGCGGCGAAGTTACTGACGTGAATTCTGCGCTCGTCCAGAAGCCGGAGGCGGTGAACAAGAGCCCGCACGAGTCCTGGATGATTGTCATGAAGATGAGCGACGGCGCCGCCGCGGATCTCCTCGATGCGGCGCAGTACAGCGACCTGACCAAATGAGCAGCCACCAGACCGCAGGCATCACACCTCTCGACGAATCCAAGGGTTCCGCGCAGTCACAAATGACCTCGGGCGCGCCTGGCTCGTTTCCGGAACGGCACATCGGACCCGACGCAGCGGATCGCGACGAGATGGTTCGATCAATAGGCGTTCGCTCGCTCGACGACCTCATCGATCAGACGGTTCCGCCCGACATCCGATCGACCGCACCACTCGAGTTGGCGCCGGCCGACAGCGAACACGAGTACCTTCGGCGTCTCCGCATCATTGCTTCCAGGAACATCGTCAATCGTTCGTACGTCGGGATGGGGTACTACGACTGCGTAACCCCGAGCGTCATCCTGCGGAACATGTTCGAGAATCCGGGCTGGTACACGCCTTACACGCCGTACCAGGCAGAAATCGCGCAAGGGCGGCTCGAGTCGCTGCTCAATTTCCAGACCGTCGTGAAAGATCTCACGGCAATGGACATCGCGACGGCATCGCTCCTCGACGAAGCCACGGCCGCTGCCGAGGCGATGACGATGTTTCACCGGTTGCAGGCGAAGAAGGCGCCAGCGGGGCAGGAGAGCCTGTTCCTCGTCTCGGATCGATGCTTTCCGCAGACGCTCGCCGTGCTCCGCGGCCGTGCAGAGCCGCTCCGGATCCGACTCGAGATTGCCGCGCCGTCGGATTTTACCGACGACGCGCTGTCCCAGGCGTTCGGGATGCTGCTGCAATATCCAGACGATCGCGGAGAAATCGCGGATCTCCGGCCGACGACCGAGCGCGCGCACCAGGCCGGCGTGCTCGTGGCGGTTGCGACCGATCTTCTCGCGCTCACGCTGATCACCCCGCCGGGTGAGATGGGGGCTGACGCGGTCGTCGGCAACTCACAGCGGTTCGGCGTTCCGCTTGGTTATGGTGGGCCCCACGCTGCGTTCTTTGCAACGCGCGACGCATTTGTCCGTCAGGCGCCGGGCCGGATCATCGGTGTGTCGATTGATGCGAAGGGCCGTCGAGCCTACCGGATGGCGCTGCAGACGCGCGAGCAGCATATTCGCCGAGAGAAAGCCACCTCGAATATCTGTACCGCACAGGCGTTGCTGGCCAACATCGCGGCCATGTACGCGGTCTATCATGGTCCGAAGGGCCTGCGTGCCATCGCGGAACGGGTCCACGGTCTGACCACCGAACTCGAGGAGGCACTCGGCGGCCTCGGGTATCGTCAGACGAATCAGGCGTACTTCGATACTCTCCGGGTCGAAGGGGCCGACGTTTCGCGAATTCGCCGGGCCGCCGAGGGCCGCGGCATCAACTTCCGGTACACGGGCGACGCGATTGGCATTTCGCTGGACGAGACCGTCACCGGCACCGACGTCCGCGGCATCGTCGCTGTGTTTGCCGACGAAGGTCAGACTCAGGACGTCCGGTTGCACACATCGCCGAAACGGGGTCAGACCCCTCACGTTGGGCTACCGGGTCAGACCGCTCAGGTTGGGCTACCCACATTGCACAAACTGCCACCAGCGCTGACCCGGACGAGCGTTTACCTCACGCATCCGGTGTTCAACACGCATCACTCCGAGACGCAGATGATGCGCTATATCCGCAGCCTCGAGCGGAAGGACGTCGGTCTGGACCGATCGATGATTCCACTCGGGTCCTGCACGATGAAGCTGAACGCGGCGTCGGAGATGATTCCGGTAAGCTGGCCCGAGTTCGCACGAGTCCATCCGTTTGCGCCGGTGGACCAGACCGGAGGCTACGCGCAGATCTTTCGCGAACTCGAGGATGCGCTCTGTCGGATCACGGGTTTCAGCGCCGTGTCGCTACAGCCGAATTCCGGCGCGCAGGGAGAATTCGCCGGACTGATGACGATTCGCGCTTACCTGCGCGACCACAGCCAGGCGCAACGCAATGTCGTGCTCATTCCGTCCTCGGCACACGGCACGAACCCGGCGAGCGCAACGATGGCCGGATTGAAGGTCGTTGTCGTCGCGTGCGACGCGAACGGTAACGTCGATCTCGGTGATTTGCGCGCGAGAGCCGAACAGTACCGCGATTCGCTCGCCGCGTTGATGGTGACCTATCCGTCAACCCATGGCGTGTTCGAGGAGGACATTCGTGACATCTGCGCCGTCGTGCACGAGCATGGCGGACAGGTCTACATGGACGGCGCGAATATGAACGCGCAGGTTGGCTTGACAACGCCCGCCGCCATTGGCGCGGACGTGTGTCACCTCAACCTGCACAAGACGTTCGCGATCCCTCATGGCGGGGGCGGACCCGGCATGGGACCAATCGCCGTCGCGAAACATCTCTCGCCGTATCTGCCGACGCACCCCGTGATCGCCGTCGGCGGATCGAAGGGAATTCCCGCGGTCTCGGCTGCGCCCTGGGGGAGCGCGAGCATCCTGCTGATCTCGTATGGCTACATCCGCATGCTCGGGGCCGCGGGCATGACGGACGCCACGAGGTACGCAATCCTGAATGCGAACTACGTCAAGGCGCGCCTGCAGGGTCACTATGATGTGCTCTACGCGAACCATAACGGCCGCGTCGCGCACGAGATGATCTTCGATCTCCGGCCGTTCAAACATGGTGCCGGTCCGTCGGTGGATGAACAGGACGTCGCGAAGCGGCTGATGGACTACGGCTTCCATGCGCCGACCGTCTCGTTTCCGGTTGCAGGGACGATGATGATCGAGCCCACGGAGAGCGAATCGAAGGACGAACTCGATCGATTCTGCGACGCGCTGATTGCCATTCGCGACGAGATTCAAGCGGTGGTGGACGGTCGCGCGGACGCTCGCGACAACGTGCTGAAGAACGCCCCGCATACGGCCGAGGAAGTCTCGGCCGACGCGTGGTCACATCCGTACTCGCGCGAGCAGGCAGCCTACCCGTTGCTGTTCGTGCGCTCGGAGAAGTTCTGGCCTTCGGTGGCGCGCATCGACAACCCCTACGGGGATCGCAATCTGATGTGCGCGTGCCCGCCGATTGAAAGCTACGCCCCGGACCAGATAAAGAGCTGACGTCAGCCGCGCGTGCCGGCCGCGGCGCGCGTCAGCTCCTGTGCGCGCCGGCGATAGCCGTCGAGAAGCGTCAACGTGATTGGGCCGGGGCGGCCGGTTGCGATCACACGCTCGTCGATCTGCACGACTGGACTGAGCTCTCGCGTCGTGCTCGTGATGAACGCTTCGTCCGCGGTCTCGAGATCTTTCGGGTAGAGGGTTTCGGCGCGCACCTCGATCCCCGCATCGCGCCCGACGTCGAACATGAACGCGCGTGTCACTCCCTCGAGCAGGCCCGCTTCCGACTTGGGCGTGAGCACGACGCCGCCTCGCACCATGAAGAAGTTCGACTGCGAGCATTCGGACAGCTCGCCGCGATAGTTGCGCATCAGGCCTTCTTCACCACCGCGGCGATGCGCTTCCTGCATCGCCAGCGCGTTGTTGAGCAGATTGTTCGACTTGATAATCGGGTTCACCGAGCCCGGGTGGTTGCGCAGGACCGAGACGAGTGAGATCCGAATACCCTGGTTCAACACCCGTGCCGGGACCTCGTCGATCGGTCTGACGATGATGACGACCGACGGGATTGGCGTGGCGGTGATGTCGTACGTCAGCTCGCCGACGCCGCGGGTCAGCAGCACACGAATGTACGCCTCGGGCAGCTCCCCTGCCGCTTCGACGGTCCTCTCGATGTCCCGATACAGCTGCTCATCGTCGAACGGCACGTCGAGGTGAAGGTGCTGCGCGGAGGCGCGCAGACGGCGCATGTGGCGCTCGTACAGAAACGGCACGCGATTGTACGTGCGGAGCGTCTCGTAGACTCCTTCGCCGTAGACAAAGCCGTGATCGTAGACGGGAATGACTGCCTTGTCGGCGGGAGTTATTGCGCCATTGACATACACGGCGCCGCGAATCGGCATGAAGCGGTGTCCTCTTTCTGTGCTGTTGCCGGTTTGACCGCAGTCTAGCACAAGCGATAGGCTCGACCTTCGATGCGCGTTTTGAACACACGCCAGATGCGCGAGGCGGATCGCCGCACGATCGACGAGATCGGCATCCCCTCGATCGTGCTGATGGAGAACGCCGGCCGGCAGACCGTGGCAGCGATGGAAGCGGCGTTTGACGACTTCGCGACGAGCCACGTCGGCGTGCTGTGCGGACGCGGGAACAACGGCGGCGACGGCTTCGTCGTCGCGCGGACGCTCGTGCAGCAGGGCGTCGACACCGCCGTGTTCTTGCTCGGCAGCGTCGCAGAAGTCAGTGGAGATGCGCGCATCAACCTCGAGGTGCTCGGACGGATCGGGCTCACGGTCGTCGAGATCACCGACGCGCAATCGTGGGAGCTCCACTTCAGCGAGATCTGTGAGTGCGATCTCGTCGTCGACGCGATTCTCGGTACGGGTTTCCACGGGCAGCTCACCGGGCTGCTCGAAACGGTCGTCGCTGACGTGAACGGTCTGGGCGTGCCGATCGTTTCGATCGATCTGCCGACCGGCGTCTCGGCCGACACGCACACGCTCGACGGCCCGGCGATCGAAGCGTCGATGACGGTAACGCTCGGCGCACCCAAGATTCCGCTCGTGCTGCCGCCGGCCGACTCGCACTGCGGCGATCTCGTGATTGCGGACATCGGTATTCCCCTTCCGGTTTTCGACGACCTGGAAGGCGAGTACCTCGAGCTGCTGACGCGCGAACGGATGCGCGAAATCGTGCCCTCGCGGGCTGCGGACTCGCACAAGGGAGACTTCGGTCGGGTGCTCGTGATAGCGGGGTCGCTCGGCCGCACCGGCGCCGCGCATCTCGCGGCCATCGGTGCGCTGCGATCCGGCGCCGGCCTGGTGACCGTCGCAACGCCACGATCGTGCCTTATCCCGATCGCGGGCATGGCACCCGAATACATGACGGAGCCGCTGGACGAGACCGCCTCCGGCACGGTCGATTTCAGCGCCGTGGATCGGGTGCTGGATCTGAAAGCAGATGTGATCGCGATCGGCCCGGGGCTGGGACAGGCGCCGAGCAGCGCGGCGTTCGTGCACGCGATCCTGGAGCGGGCCGGCGTGCCGCTCGTGCTCGATGCGGACGCGCTGAACGCGTTCAGTGGTGATCCGGATCGATTGATGGGACGCGATGGCGTGGACGTCATCATCACGCCACATCCGGGGGAGATGGCGCGGCTGCTTGGCGTGCCGATCGAAGCGGTGCAACAGGATCGCGTGGCGCAGGCACGTGACTTCGCATCGGCCCATCGCCTGCACGTCGTGCTGAAAGGACACCGCACGGTCATCGCGGGCCCGGATGGGCGCACGTTCGTCAACCTCACCGGCAACGCGGGCATGGCTACAGGCGGCACGGGAGACCTGCTGACGGGAATGATTGCGGCGTGGTTCGCGCAATTGCTCGATGCAGAGGCGGCGTGCAAACTGGCGGTGTATCTCCACGGGACCGCCGGCGATCTCGCGGAAGCCGACGAAGGGGAAGTCGCGCTCATTGCGACCGACATCGCGGCGCGGCTCGGCGACGCCGTGCTGGAGTTGACCGCACGCCGCCGTCGCCGGCCGTCTTCAGATGACTCATAGAAATCGCAATCCTGATGGTCAGGGTGTGACCCCACTGCCCGGAAACGAGCGCCGTGCACGCGAACAGGACCGTGGATTCAGTCATTCAATCGCAGAACGAATCAGATACCCTCGCGGCTGGACAGAACCTGGCCGAAGCGCTCTCACCTGGGGATGTCGTCCTGCTCTTTGGGGATCTCGGGGCAGGGAAGACCGCCTTCGTGCGCGGTCTCGCGCGCGGGTTGCGGGCCTCTCCAGACGACGTCTCCAGTCCGACGTTCACGCTGATTCAGGAGTACTCCGGCGGTCGGATCACGCTCCACCACGTGGACTTGTATCGAGTCGAGCCTCGTGAGGTTGACGATCTCGGCCTGGAGGAGCTCATCGAACAGGACGGGATCGTCGCGATCGAGTGGGCGGATCGTTGGCCGCGGCGACCGGCGAGCGCCGTCGAGGTGTCGATCGAAGATCACGGCGGCGACAGTCGGCGTATCACGATTCGCGGCGTGCGCGAACCGTGATCGCGCGACGAGCGTCGCTCGTTCCTCAATCAAAGCGCTGCTTCGGATCCAAACGGATCGCGAACTCGACGTGCTGGGCGCGATCCTGAGTGCGGACCGGCCGGACGTGGCCGAATTCACCGTTACGTCTCGATGCCGTGCGCTCGTCATTCTTGACGAGTGGATCGTCGTCGAACCGGAGCTCTCCGGCATGGTATCGCCCCTGCTGCCCGAATACCGTGAAGTGCACGTGCGCGGGAATGTTGCGCGATGGGTACGCGCCGGGTCGGATCGTGGCGAACTCGAAACGCCCCTCGGCATCCGTCTTCGTCCAGCCACGCAGTCGCCACGAGTGCGGAGGAGCGGCTACGCGGTCGTAAAGTCCGGCGGCATCGGTGTGATACGCGAAAACAACCGCGTTGCTGACCGGGGTGCGGCCGTCCTCCGCGAATAGGTGTCCATGGATGACGAGCGGCGTTCCTGGTTCATCGAGCGGCGCGATGCGAGCCGACGAGGTGAGCGTCGAGGGCCGATCCGTCTGCGATCGCTCGAGCGCGCGGATGTACTCGGTGTCTTGGGCGAACAGCGATGGGACGAACAGAGTGGCGAAGAGCAGCGTGCATGCGTGTCTCATGACACGTAAGACGACGATGTTGCGCGCGCTGTTAACTGTCTCGCGAGACGAATCGAAGCGCCCCCCCCGGTCCCCGGCGCCCGGTCCCTGGGACCCGGTCTCCGGAAGCCGGCTCCTACTCGACTCGATAATTCGGCGCTTCCTTCGTGATGATGACGTCGTGAACGTGCCCTTCGCGCTGACCCGCCGGGCTGACGCGGATCAGACGTGCTTCGCGCTGCAAGGCAGGAATATCGGAACAGCCACAGTAGCCCATGCCGGCGCGCAGGCCGCCGGTGAGCTGATGAATCATCGCGGCGACGCTTCCTTTGTGCGCGACACGCCCCTCGATGCCTTCCGGGACGAGCTTTTCGCCGGCGTCCGGATTCGCGTCGAGATCGAACTCATCCTGGAAGTAGCGGTCGCGGCTGCCGCGGCGCATGGCGCCCAGCGACCCCATGCCGCGATACTCCTTGAAGCTGCGACCCTGATACAGAATCAGCTCGCCCGGGCTCTCGTCCGTCCCTGCGAACAGGCTGCCGATCATCACCGAGCTCGCGCCGACGGCAATCGCCTTGGTGATGTCGCCCGAGTAGCGAATGCCGCCGTCCGCGATGATTGGCACGTTTCGCCGAGCGGCGGCACGCGCGCATTCCGCGATAGCCGTAACCATCGGCACGCCAATACCAGCCACGACGCGCGTCGTACAGATCGATCCTGCTCCAATCCCCACTTTGACGGCATCCACGCCGAGCTCCACGAGCGCTTCGGTCGCTTCGGCCGTCGCGACGTTGCCCGCGACGACGTCGACGTCGGTGAACTGTCGCCGGATCCGCTTGACCATGTCGAGCACGCCCTGCGCGTGGCCGTGCGCGGTATCGATGACGAGCACGTCCACGTGGGCCGCCACGAGCGCTTCAGCGCGCGCGATGGCGTCCCTTCCGACGCCGATTGCGGCTCCAACCCGAAGACGCCCGAGGCTGTCCTTGCAGGCGCTGGGATACTTGATGTTCTTCTGGATGTCCTTGACGGTGATGAGCCCCTTCAGCATGAACCGGTCATCGACGACCAGCAGCTTCTCGACCTTGTGCCGATGAAGGAACTCGCGCGCTTGCTCGAGCGTGGTGCCGACGGGAACCGTGAACAGCGGTTCGCGCGTCATGACGTCGCCAATCGGACGGTCGAGATTCGTTTCGAAGCGCAGATCTCGATTGGTCAGGATCCCGACGAGCCGCCCTTCCTTGCTGCCGTCCTCGGTAATCGGCACTCCCGAGATCCGGTACTTCCTCATCAGCTCCAGGGCCTCGAAGATGCGGTTCGAGGGAGAGAGCGTGATTGGATTGACGATCATCCCGCTCTCGGACCGTTTCACGCGATCGACTTCGGATGCCTGTTCCTCTACTGAAAGGTTCTTGTGGACGACGCCGATTCCACCCTGCTGCGCCATGGCAATCGCGAGCCGCGATTCGGTGACGGTATCCATTGCGGCGCTCAGGAGCGGTACGTTCACGCGGATGTTCTTGGTGACCCGCGACGTCACGTCCACCTGGCTCGGCAGTACGGTCGAATGTCGAGGCACCAGCAGCACGTCGTCGAACGTCAGCGCGGTCGTGAGGCCGACTGAGATCTGATCAGTGTTCAGAACATCCGTTCGCGTTTCCATTCAAACCTCAAAAGAAAAAGGGCAGCAAGCGGCTGCCCTCACCACTCCGATCGCCGGCCGCCAAGCCCTGGCCACTTGGCACCAGCCACTTGGCACCTCTTACGCGCCATGACACTTCTTGTACTTCTTCCCGCTGCCGCACGGGCACGGATCGTTGCGCCCGACCTTCGGCTCCTCGCGACGAATCTGCTTCACGACGTCGTCGCCGCCAGTGCGCGCGGGGCGCGGAGGCTCCGCTACGGCGCTGGCCGAACCACCGCCTCGAAATGCGCCGAACGGTGACGCGCTCGCGGCAGACGGCGCGTTCATGGTGAGCTGAGGCGGTCGGCGGGGTGAAGGCTGCCGAACGCCAATCGGCGCCCCTGCATCGGGTCCGCGACCTTCTTCGACCACAGGCGTCAGGCGCCACAGATACCGGACCATCTCTTCCTCGATCCGGTCCTTCATCGCCGAGAACAGCGTGAAGCTCTCTTTCTTGTACTCGACGAGCGGATCTCTCTGACCGTATCCACGGAGGCCGATGCCTTCCTTGAGATGATCGAGACTGTAGAGGTGATCCTTCCACTGGGCGTCAACGATCTGGAGCATGATGTCGCGCTCCACCCGCCGAAGGATCTCCGTCGGGATCAGCCCCTCTTTACGTTCGTACTTCTGCAGAATCGCGACCCACAGCGCGTCGGTCATCTCCTCGACCGAGAGACCCTCGAGTTCGATCGACTCGAGTGCGGCCGGTTCGATGCCGTAGATTTCGGTGACGGCATTCCTGAGCGCGTTGAAGTCTCGCTCTTCGATGTCGACTTCAGGGCCGGCATATCGCTCGACCGTCCCTTCGAGCAGCTCCTGCGCGAGCGTCATGAGGTACTCGCGCGTATCGACCTGTTCCTCTTCGGTCAGGTGAATCTGGCCTTCGAGCAGCTCGCGGCGCAGAGAGTAGACGCTCTCGCGCTGCTTGTTCATGACATCGTCGTACTCGAGGAGGTGCTTGCGGACGGAGAAGTTCTGCGCCTCGACCTGGCGCTGGGCGCGCTCGATTGCCTTGGTCACCATCCGGTGCTCGATCGGAACGCCCTCTTCCATCCCGAGGCGCTGCATCAGGCCCGAAATGCGATCGGACCCGAAGATGCGCATCAGGTCATCTTCGAGTGACAGATAGAAGCGCGACGAACCCGGGTCGCCCTGCCGTCCGGCGCGGCCACGCAACTGGTTGTCGATGCGACGCGCCTCGTGGCGTTCTGTGCCGATGATGTGCAGCCCTCCGAGCGCGACGACTTCGTCGTGCTCGGCGTCTGTCTGCTTCTTGAAGGCTTCGAACGTCCGGTGGTAGGCCTCGCGCGGCACGCGATAGAAGTTCTCGAGATGGTAGAAGTAGACGAACTCGTCGTCGTCGACGAACTTCTCCTGGCCCTTCGGCAGCCGTTCGGCGATCTCGTCAGCGAGCGTCTGCTGCCGCGCCATGAACTCGGGGTTGCCGCCGAGCAGGATGTCGGTTCCGCGGCCGGCCATGTTCGTCGCGATCGTCACCGTGGCTTTGCGCCCGGCCTGCGCGACGATTTCTGCTTCCTGGGCGTGGTACTTCGCGTTCAGCACGACGTGCTTGATGCCGCGGAGCTTCAGCAGCTTCGAGAGCCGCTCCGATTTCTCGATTGACACCGTGCCGACGAGCACGGGCCGTCCCTCGTGCTGCTTCTCGAGGATGTCGTTGACGATCGCTTCGTATTTTTCTTTCTCGGTGCGATAGACGGTATCCGGTTCCTCGACCCGGCGCAGATCGCGGTTGGTCGGGATAACCATCACATCGAGCTTGTAGATCTTCGCGAACTCCTCCGCTTCGGTGTCGGCCGTACCGGTCATGCCGGAGAGCTTGGCGTACTTCCGGAAGTAGTTCTGGAAGGTGACCGTTGCGAGCGTCTGGTTCTCGCGCTCGATCTTTACTTTCTCCTTGGCCTCGACTGCCTGGTGCAGCCCGTCGCTCCATCGCCGGCCCGGCATGAGACGGCCGGTGAACTCGTCGACGATCACGACCTGACCGTCCTTAATCATGTAGTCGACGTCGAGCCTAAACAGCGTGTGCGCGCGGAGCGCCTGGTTGATGTGGTGCAGCAGCGGCATGTTGACCGGGTCGTACAGGCCTCCCGGCTGCAGGCGATGGCCGAGCATCTTCTCGGCTTTTGCCATGCCGCTTTCAGTCAGCGTCACCGTCTTGTGCTTTTCGTCGACGATGTAGTCGCCCGTCTTCTCGAGCTCCTCGCGATCTTCCGCCTTCACGTCACCGCGGGTCACAGCGCCAGGGGTGAGCCTTGGAATTATCCGATCGACCTCGTAGTAGAGGTCCGTGGATTCTTCCGCGGGACCTGAGATGATGAGCGGCGTGCGCGCTTCATCGATGAGGATGCTGTCGACTTCGTCGACGATCGCGAAGTGATGGCCTCGCTGCACGTAATGCCCGAGGTCGAATTTCATGTTGTCGCGCAGGTAATCGAACCCGAATTCGTTGTTCGTGCCGTACGTGATGTCGCACGCGTAGGCGACCTGGCGCTCCTGATCATTGAGGTCGTGCTGAATGACGCCGACCGACATGCCGAGGAACCGGTAGACGCGCCCCATCCACTCGGAGTCGCGTCGCGCCAGATAGTCGTTGACCGTGACGACGTGGACGCCTTTGCCCTCGAGCGCGTTGAGATACGCGGGGAGCGTGGCGACGAGCGTCTTGCCTTCGCCCGTCTTCATCTCGGCGATTTTTCCGCGATGGAGCACGATACCGCCGATGAGCTGCACGTCGAAGTGCCGCATGTTCAGCGTGCGGCGTCCTGCTTCGCGCACGACGGCGAAGGCTTCGGGCAGAAGGTCCTCGAGCGTCGCACCCGCCGCCAGTCGCGACCGGAATTCAGCGGTCTTCGCCCGTAGCTGTTCGTCCGAGAGCCTCTGAACGTCCGGTTCTTTTGCGCTGATCTCGAGGACGAGCGGACGCATCCGCTTCAGCTCGCGCTCGTTCGCGGTGCCAATGACCTTCGCCAGGAGGGTGTCGACTATCATCAGGGAACGGAATCAGATCCTCGACGATTATAACAGGCTGCTGCGACGGAGAGGTTCCCCGAGGCCGATACAGCCACACTTCTTGCCACAAGAGAACCCAAGAAGCCGGAACCGAGAACGGAGAACCGAGAACCGTGAACTCGCGCGAGCAGCCGCCTCAGCGCCCTGCGAGCAGCCTGAGAGGATTGGTCAGCTTGCCGTTCATCCAGATCTCGTAGTGGAGATGCGGGCTCGTCGATCGGCCCGTCGAACCCACATAGCCGATCACATCGCCTCGATTGACCTGTTGACCGGCGACGACGGCAATGCGTGAGAGATGTCCGTATTTCGTGATGATGCCGAAGCCGTGATCGATGACGATCAGGTTCCCGTAATTGCCGCTCGCACCCGCGCTCGAGACGAAGCCGTCCGCGGGCGCCTTCACGGGTTCGCCGTACGTCGCGGAGATGTCAAGACCTGGATGGAAATCGCTGCCGCCGCCAAACGGGTCGCGCCGATTGCCGTAACCGGAGGACAGCCAGCCGGTCACCGGCCAGATTGACGGTGTAGCCGCCGCGAGCTCGCGTCGGCGCTCGACCCCGTGACGCACCAAGTCGAGGCGGCTCTCGATCGCGCCGAGAATATCGCGCAGTACACCAAACGCGCTGTCCGGCGAACCGAACGCACTACTCAAGACTGGCGCGAACGCGATAGCTGCGCTGCCGCCACCCATCGCGCGTGATTTCACACCAATCGGCAGCTTCTCCATCGCGCTGCCGGCTGCCGGATCCACGGCCGCACGGATGCCGATGTCGTCGACGGCCTGTTGCAGTATGGAAATCTGTGAAGCCAGCTGACCGGTCGCCTGGTGGTAGTTGTCGTTCTCCATCTGGAGTGCGATGTTCGAGCCGGTCAGCTCGCGAATTTCGGCTTGCGCGCTCCAGCGGGCGCCAAGACCGATCAGCATGGGGAAGGTGAGGAGAGAAACGATCACGGCCGCCGAGGGGAGGAGGGGAACTGTGAAGCGTCGTACGACGCCGCTCGTCCGGTCCGCAACGACAATCGTGTAGCGTCTCGAAAACAATGCCTCTGCACCCCTGGTTGCTTGGTTGACGATCGTGCACTGACGATCGTCGGGGAGCAATCGCTCGATCCCCGTATGCGCGGTTTCGCGAAACGTAGAACGCCGAACTGTACCATAAGACGTTGCGGGAGTGGAAGGCACAAAGCCCGATTTTGTTCACGGATGGGCTGCGGCGCCGCGCACTTTTGCGCATCATTCACCTCTGAACTGCAGGGCTTCGGCGACATGATCGGCAGCAATCATCTCCGCTGCATCGAGGTCTGCAATCGTTCGCGCAACCCGCAGAAAGCGATCGTAGGCGCGCGCGCTCAGCGACAATCGCGTCATCGCGCGCGTGACCAGCGCTCGCGCCCGGCCGTCGAGGCTCGCGCGATTGCGCAGACTTCGTCCTTGCAATCGTGCATTCAACAGTCCGTCGCGGGCGAGCTGCCTCTCGCGCGCGCTCACGACTCGCCCGCGAATTACCATCGACGACTCGCCGCCGACGTCGCTCTGGATCTCGTGCGCAGGCACCGAACCGACCGTCACCGTGAGATCGAGACGATCGCGCAGCGGTCCGGACAATCGTGACGAATACCGCACGATCTGAATAGGAGAACACCGACAACGCCGCACCGGGTCACCCAGGAAGCCGCACGGGCACGGGTTCATCGCGCCGATCAGCATGAATCGCGCCGGGAACACAGCTGTGCGCGCGGCGCGCGCGATTCTCACGCATCCTTCTTCGAGCGGTTGCCGCAAGACCTCGAGCACGTGGCGGCTGAACTCGGCCATCTCGTCGAGGAACAGCACGCCATGGTGCGCCAGGCTGATCTCGCCGGGCCGTGGAAGCTGACCGCCTCCAACCAGCGCGACATCGGAAATCGTGTGATGCGGCGCGCGAAAGGGTCGCGCCGTCAGCAATCGCGTTCCCGGCGGCAAGAGACCGGCAACCGAGTGAATCGACGTCGCCTCGAGCGCCTCGTCGAAGGTGAGCGGCGGCAGAATCCCCGCCACGCGCCGCGCCATCATCGTCTTGCCGGCGCCAGGCGGGCCGATCATGAGCGTGTTGTGGCCGCCCGCAGCGGCGATCTCCAGCGCGCGCCGGCCGAGCGCCTGCCCATGAACGTCTGCGAAATCACCATCTGATCGATCGAGAGACGGCGACGCTTCCAAGGGCTCGACGATGACGCGAAACGGCGAGGGATCGTTGAGCGCATTCACGGCTTCCGCAAGCGATCGAACCGCGTACAGCTCGAGGTCCTCAACGACCGACGCCTCACTCGCATTGGCCTTCGGCAGCAGCAGACCTTTGTAGCGTTCGCGGCGCGCGGCCGCCGCGACCGGGAGCACGCCGCGGGCCGGCTGAATTCTGCCGTCCAGCGAGAGCTCACCGAGCAGCAAGACGTCCGAGATGTCACGACGTTCGATCCGTCCCGTCGCTGCGAGTACACCAAGGGCGATTGGGAGATCGAATGATGCGCCAGCTTTCCGAATGTCCGCCGGTGCGAGGTTGACGGTCACTCGATGGGGCGGAAACTCGAACCCGGAATTCCTGATTGCGCTGCGTACGCGGTCACGGCTCTCGCGAACGCTCGCATCCGGCAGGCCCACCATCGTGAACGTCGGCAGCCCGAACGAAACGTCCACTTCGACCTGCACGGGGCAGGCTTCGATCCCGAACACCGCGGCGGTCCGCATGCACGCGAGCATTCGGTTCGCGAACGCAAGATTCGTGGCTCCACGGAAGCTCGCGAAAACTCTCGCAATTCACGGGGTCGGTTGCGGGATCTGCATGGTTGGAAGGACCGCGCGATCGCGGAATGTGCAACGTCCACATCAAAACGGAGGTCAGGAGTTCAGGAGAAACCGATTTATTCTCCTGAGCTCCTGACCTCCTGTGACGTGAACCTGCTGGTCTCGGTCAGTTCGCCGGTACCGGAATCTTCAACCTGACGCCGGCGGCGATGACGTTGCCGCGCAGCTTGTTCCAGCTCTTGATCTTTTCGACCGTCGTGTCGAAGAGCTGCGCGATCGACGAGAGCGTGTCTCCGCGCTTCACGCGATAGGTCACGCTGGCGTTGGTCTGCGACGCGGTGGGGGTGACGGAAGCCGCGCCGGCGAGCGAACGCGCGGCGACGGCTTCGGGCGCTGCACGACCGGTTGTGGATGCCGTCAGCGCCGTGGGAGCGCGTGGGATGACGAGCTGCTGGCCAGCGCGCACGGGCGACTTCAGTGACAGCCGATTCGCTTCCGCAAGATCCATCCTGCGCACGCCGAGCTTGCGCGCCACCGTCGAGAGCGACTCACCACGCCTGACGGTATACCACTTCAGCGAGACGAGATCCTCAGGCGGCGCGGCGGCCAGGCGTGCGCTGAAGTCCTCCGCGGTGCCGACCGGTACTTTGACCTCGTAGTTCGGCTGGGCGAGCGGAGTCGTCCATCGCCGCAGCTCCGGATTGAGCGCCTGGATGTCGTCGACCGACTGACCGGTCCACTCCGCGACCTTGCGAAGATCGATTGCCTGCGGCACGGCAACTTTCTCGTACGCCATTGGAGCTTCAGCGACCACCGAGAACCCATACTGCACAGGGTTCTTCGCGACGACGATCGCGGCCAGGATCAACGGTACGTATTCGCGCGTTTCTTTCGGCAAATACTTCGCCGATTCCGACAGCCGCCAGAAATCCTCGACGCCTGACCTGTTGATCGCGCGCTGTACGCGACCAAGGCCCCCGTTGTACGCCGCGAGCACGAGATGCCAGTCGCCGTCGAACATCCTGTGGAGTGTTTTGAGATACTTCGCCGCCGCGACCGTCGCTTTTTCAGGATCCGAGCGCTCGTCGACGTACCAGTCGTGCTTCAGGCCCTGTTCGACCGCGGTAGCCTTCATGAATTGCCACGGCCCCTTCGCGCTTGCCTTCGAGAGTGCGTTCGTCTTGAATCCGCTCTCGATGATCGGGATGTAGGCGAGATCGAGCGGGAGGCCTTCTGCGCGGAAGACGCCCTGAATCATCGGCAGGTATCTCGATCCGCGCCGCAGACTCTCTTCGATATAGTCACGCAGGCGACCCTGGAACAGCTCGATGTAGGAGAAGATCCGCGAATTCTGCGGGATCGGGACGTCATGCTCGGTTGTCGCCAGATCGGCCTTGACCGCGTCCGCCGTCCCGGCGGCGACCTCAGGCTTCGGGAACGTGGCAATCCTCAGGAGCTCGTCAATGGATGCCGGCTCGTCCCTCTTTTCGGCAAAGCCGTCTTCCTGCGCGAGTAACGTAGCTTCGTAGGCGTTGATGCGATCGACGAGATGATCGAGGTGAGCGCGAACACGGGCATCGGAGCGAGCACCGTCGGGTGCCTCGAGCACCATGTCGATCGCGCGGTCGAACTCCGCTCGCGCCCGCTCGAGGTGGCCGAGCTTCAGCTCGCGCTCGCCTTCGTCGAAGCGCTGCTGCGAAGCGTCGATGAGCGTCGAAATTGGATCAGCCGGAGGCGGCTCGATCTTCGGCGGTGGAGTCGACTGTGTCTGCGCGACCGGTGAGGGTTGCGGGGTCTGCGGCCGTGAATGGGATCCGCACGCGCTCAAAAGGGTCGCCAGGCCAATGATCGACGCAACCGGCAGCCATGCACGAATATTCATTGGGCGCTCCCGCGAGGAGGTCCAACTTGCGCCAAACCGGCACGCAAGCTGTGTACCCTGTTGAGGTCGCCCCCACGCCGCTTGCTTGTTGGATAGGATTCCGCCAAGCGCGAAGCGGCCTCGACTGAACGCGGGTGGCTGGTGCGTCCGGACGAGGTCAGGAGCTCCCGTTTTTCAGATCCCCCGCGAGACCGTGCCGCCTCGCGAAGTGCTACGACATCCGCCGACTGCGGAAGCCTTGAGTATGGCTGGGGCACACAGAATAGCATCCCAGCCGCTGAAGGTCAACCTTAAACCCAGACGCCTCAACAATAACGGGTTCGGGACTATTGTCGCCACCCGCTTTGGACGAAAAGCCGATGCTCCTCGCCCAAATCCCGGGCAGCGGGCGTCACAATCGTCCGCTCGCCAATCAGAATCCGGCGACCTTGCCGAATGGCCTGCCGCACATCGTCTTCGCACACGAAGTCGGATGGCTTTTCGACGTTCGCGGTCCCCGTTTCGGCCTTCGAGCCAGGTGCTGCTGCCCCACTGGGCGCAGCCGTCGGGTATGGACCCGTCGGAGCGTATCCACGCGAGGCGAGAAATTGGTCGATCCGACGCGTCAGGGAATCCGCGCTCAGCCCCGGTGACGCCGGCGCGGCCGCCAGCGCCTTCGGTAGGCCAGGCTGCCCCGCGACGCTCTCGACGCCCGTGGGAGATCGGAGGCTGTCGGCCGGCGCGACTTCGTACGCCAGACGCTTGATATTCAGCAGATGGACCGGAGAAATGTTATCCGAGGTGATGTTGCCGCCGTAGCCTCCGCATCCGAGCGTCATCGACGGATCCAATCCCGTCGTCAGACCAATCGACCCGTGTGTCGTGGGCGTGTTCACGACGATCCGATAGGCGGGCTTTTTCAGGCCGAACTGCAGAATCACATCGTCGTTCCGCGAGTGGATCGCCATCGTGTGTCCCATACCGCCGTAGCGCAGGATCTGCTTACATCGCTCGCAGCCCTCGCGCCAGTCACTGACGACGTAAAAGGACAGGACCGGGCAGAGCTTCTCGATTGAGAGCGGGAAGTCTCGTCCGACGCCCGCAAGCTCGGCAATCAGCACACGAGTATCCGCCGGGACCTGAAAGCCCGCCTGCTGCGCGATGTACGTCGCGGGCCGGCCAACGAGTGCCGGGTTCGGAAGTCGCTGGGGTGAAACGAGTACGCGAGCGAGCGCTTCCATCTCTGGCGGCGACATGAAGTGCGCGCCGTTTGCGACGAACTGCCGTTTCACCTCTTCGACGAGCGGCGCGTCGACGACAACCGAATTCTCGGACGAGCAGAGCAGTCCGTTGTCGAACGTCTTGCCCGTGACAATGTCCTTGACGGCCTTGGCGATGTCGGCGGTGCGCTCGATATACGCGGGTGCGTTGCCTGGGCCCACGCCGTACGCCGGCTTGCCTGCGCTGTACGCTGCTCGAACGAGGCCCATCCCACCGGTCGCGAGGATCACGGCGGTCTCTCGCGCCTTCATCAGCTCCTGAGTGCCTTCGAGCGTCACCGTGGCCATGCAGCCGATCGACCCGTCAGGTGCTCCCGCCCGACGTGCGCCTTCCGTCATCAGCTCCGCCACACGAGCGATGCAGCGAACGGCGGAGGGATGTGGGCTGATAACGATAGGGCACCGCGCCTTGATCGAAATCAGGATCTTGTAGATGGCTGTCGATGTTGGATTCGTGGAGGGAACGATCGCGGCGACGACGCCGAACGGCTCCGCAATCTCGATGACCTTCTTGTCCTCGAGCCGCCGGATGACGCCAACGGTCTTCATCGGCCGGATGAACTGGTACACCTTCTCCGAAGCGAACCGGTTTTTTTGAACCTTGTCCGCGACGACGCCGTACCCTGTTTCCTCTTGCGCCAAGCGGGCGAGCGCTTCGGCATGCGGCGTCACGGCTTGCGCCATCGCGTCGACGATGCGATCGATTTGGTCCTGAGAGAGCTCGCCGAGCGGAGCGGCAGCGCCTTTTGCCTTGCGTACGAGCGTGCGCGCTTCGTGGATTGACGTGAGATCGCGGTCGGTCTGGGCGGTCGCCTGCGCCATACGTGACCGATGAATCAGCTACTGAGCCTTGGTGTCCTTGACGCGGGGCAGAATCTTCTCGACTTCCGTGTGAGGCCGTGGGATGACGTGGACCGACACGAGTTCGCCTACGCGGCGCGCGGCAGCCGCTCCCGCGTCGGTCGCCGCCTTCACGGCGCCGACGTCGCCGCGCACGAGAACCGTGACGTAGCCTGCGCCGATGTACTCCTTGCCGACGAGGACCACGTTGGCGGCCTTGACCATCGCATCGGCCGCCTCGATGGATCCGATGAGGCCTTTCGTTTCGACCATCCCCAATGCTTCGAGCATTCGCGCCGAAGGCTAACATATTGCAGTTACTCGAACAACTGCGGTACGATCTCGTGTTCCTGCTGCTGATTTCTGCATGATGTCGAAACGAGCTGTCGTTCTTGCCTGCGCGCTCCTCCTGCTGATTCCGATCACGTCCTGCGGCCGCAAAGACACCAGCGAGCCGCCGGTTGCCACACCTTCGCTGACACTCAGCCGACAGCGTGTCGCAATCGGCAGCCCACTGAAGCTGACGTACAAGTTCGACGTCAGCAGCGGCGCGAGTTTCGATGGCGACTACTGGGTGTTCGTCCACGTGCTCGAACCGAATGGCGAGCGCCTCTGGGGCGAGGATCATCAGCCGTCGGTGCCGACATCCAAATGGAAGCCGGGAGAGAAGATTGAGTATTCGCGGACGATCTTCGTGCCGAACTACCCGTACATCGGGCCAGCGGTGATCCGGCTCGGGCTCTACAACATGAGCACGAACAGGCGGCTGCCGCTCAATGGCGAGGAGGCGTCGCGTCGCGAGTACGTGGTCTCGAAATTCGAGCTGCTACCGCAGTCGGAGAACATCTTCCTCATTTATAAGGAGGGGTGGCACCCGGCCGAGGTTTCGGCCGAGGACCCGAACAACGAGTGGCAATGGACGAAGAAAGCCGCGACGATCTCGTTCCGGAATCCGAAAAAAGATTCGACGTTCTACCTCGAATACGCCGCCCGGACCGACAAGTTCACGCCTCCTCAGCAGGTCACGCTGCGAATCGGTGACCAGACGATTGGAACGTTTGCAGCTGCTGCAAAGGATAAAACCCTGGTCACCTTTCCCATTTCGGTGGCGCAACTCGGATCGGAGGACGTCAGCGAGGTTGTTATCGAGGTGGATCGAACCTTCATTCCCGGCGGTAACGACAACCGTGAACTCGGCGTTCAGGTCTTCCACGCATTCGTCGAGCCACGGTGAAAGGCTGCGAGGTAAACGGACCAGCTTAGGTCTGACCTCGTCATCTGCCGATACACATTCGGGAGTGCGGGCGGCGTTCTACAGAGCTCTAGTGTATTGTTTCTGGACAGAAAGCCCGACCGTATGCTAGGATAGCAATTGCACGATGAGATTACGGCTGTGTTTGATCACCTCCGCGGCGACATTTGTCTTCTTCTTGAGCTCGGCTGGTCGGGCCGACGCTGAGATCGTCTATCTCTCATCGGGGCGCACTCTTTCCATCAAGTCCCACCGCGCGGATGGCGAAAACGTCGTGTTGACGCTTCGGACCGGCGGTGAGGTCACGTGCGACAAGTCGCTGATCGAGAAGATCGTGGACGACGAGGTGCCGCACCCCGAATCCGAGCCGGAGCCGATGAACCCCGCCGCCGAAGCGCTGGCGGAAGTCGGGAGCCTGGTCGAGAGCACCCCGTACGGGGAGCTGATCTCCTCGATGTCACAGGCGCATGGCGTCAATCCGCTGCTGGTTCGGGCGCTCATTCAGGTGGAGTCCAATTACCGCCCGCGGGCCCGCTCGCCGAAGGGGGCACTGGGGTTGATGCAGCTGATGCCGGCGACCGCAAAGGAATATCAGGTGAAGAACCCGTTCGATCCCCGGTCGAACATCGAGGCGGGCATTAAATACTTACGATCGCTCATCGACCGCTGGGGCGTGGAAATTGGCCTCGCCGCGTACAACGCGGGCGAGGGGGCAGTGCTCAAATTCAATGGCGTTCCTCCGTACAAGGAAACGCAGAACTACGTTTCGAAGATCCTGGGTCTCGCGGGTCTGCGATAACGAGTCATCTGCGACTGGTATTCCCCGAGGCCAGTCGCGTTCCGACCCAGCCATCCAGCCGGAATCACTGTCTAAGCAGAAAGGACCCAGCCTTGGCATGCAGGTTGGGTGGTATATAATCCGCGGGTCAATCGGCCGATAATGTCCACACAGACAAGAGCTTGCGCGATGCGCGCACGGGCAAGGGCCTAGGAGCATGGAATTTCGCTGCAGGCTCGGCACTCCAGGCGGCGAGGTTATCGAAGGCGTGTACGCGGCCGAGAGCGAAGCGCGCCTGCGACGCGAGTTCGAGGAGAAAGGGCTTTTCGTTCTCGGTCTCCAGCGCGCCGGCTGGATGGGCCTGCCGTCGTTTGCTCGTCCGCGTCGCGCCCGCATCTCGACACGCGAGTTCGTCGTGTTCAACCAGGAGCTCGCCACGCTGCTCAAGGCGGGCATGCCACTGGTTCAGTCGCTCGAAATCCTCCGTCGCCGAGTCAGCAACCCTCTGTTCAAGTCGGTGCTGGACGACGTGCACGAGCGCGTGCGAGCGGGGAGTTCGCTGTCGGAAGCGTTCGAGGCACACGGCGAGCTCTTTCCAGGGGTCTACACGGCTTCGCTCCTGGCAGGAGAGAAGAGCGGCAACCTCGAAGGCGTGATCCGCAGGTACGTCGCTTACGTCAAGGTCGTGTCGGGGGTCAAACGAAAGACGATTTCCGCGCTCGTGTATCCTTGCATCCTGCTGGTGCTGTCGCTCGTTGTCGTCGGCATCATCGTGTTGCGCGTCGTGCCGGAGTTCAGCGAGTTCTACGATCAGTTCGGCCGGGAGCTGCCGTTGTCCACGCGGATCATCGTCGCGGTATCGAAAGCGGCGACGTCCTACATCCTGTTCGTGCTCGCCGGCGCCGCCCTCGCGGGCGTACTTTTCTGGCAGTGGCTGAAGCGCCCGGCGCAACGCGAACGATTCGATCGGTGGGTGCTGCGCCTTCCCGCGCTCGGGCCCATCGCGGCAAAGTTCGCGACATCACAGGCGGCCCGCACGCTCGCGACGCTGCTCGGCGGGGGCATTCCTCTCGTCAACGCGATCGATGTCTCCGCGCGATCGATCCGCAATCAGTACGTGGCGCGCCAGCTCCACACCGCCGCACAACAGGTGCGAGAGGGACGCGCGCTCGCCGCGGCAATGAACGACAGCGGCGCGTTCCCGGACGTCGCGATCAAGATGGTGGAAGTGGGTGAGTCGACCGGCGCGCTGCAGGAGATGCTGAACAGCCTGGCGGACTTCTTCGACGAAGAGATCGAAACGAATCTCGGCCGGTTCGTGACGATCATCGAGCCGGCACTGCTGATCATCATGGGCATCGTGATTGCGGGGCTGCTCCTGTCGCTCTACATGCCGCTCTTCAACCTGTCGAATGCCTTGAGTTGAGGAACAGGGGTACACATGGACGGGAATCCTTCGACGGTCGTCAACGGCACGGACTCCGAGCTCTACGCGGGCGCCACGGAAACGACCGCCGCCGAGCGCGCTGCTGAGGCCGCGCACGCGCGTCGCCTGGCCGAACGATATCGGCTCGAGTACGTGGATCTGGCGACGCAGTTCAACATCGATCACGAATTGTTCCGGACGATTCCAGCGGATCTCATGCTGCGGTACAACTTCGTGCCGTACCGCCGCGAAGGCCGCTCGCTCGTCATCGTCGTCTCGGATCCCACGGATCTGCCGATGATCGACGAGCTGGCCCTGCACCTCAACTCACCGATCAAGGTGACGGTCGGGACGCCGACGGCGATCCAGGCGATCCTGAAGAAGAGCGAGAGCTCGCAGCGCGTGCTCGAGGAAGCGACCGAGAGCTTCAAGATTCAGCTGCTGCGCGAGGACGAGGCGGGCGAGGATCAGCTCACCGTCGACAAGCTGACGGCCGATTCGAGCCCGGTCATCCGGCTCGTCGACACGACGATCTTCACGGCGATTCAGCGCCGCGCGAGCGACATTCACATCGAGACGCAGGATGACTCGGTGCACGTGAAGTATCGAATCGACGGCGTGCTCCAGCCTGCGATGCCGCCAATCGACAAACGCCATCACAGCACGATCATCTCGCGCGTCAAGGTCATGGCGGAGCTCGACATCGCCGAGAAGCGCGTGCCGCAGGATGGCCGCTTCAAGCTGCGGCTTCCGGGCAAGACGATCGACTTCCGCGTATCGATCATGCCAAGCGTGCACGGCGAGGACGCGGTCATCCGAATCCTGGACAAGGAGTCGATCAGCGAGCAGTTCCGCGAGTTGCGCCTCGACATCCTCGGGTTTCCCGAAGACGAGCTGAGGCGCTTCCGCAAGTACATCGCAGAGCCGTACGGGATGGTGCTCGTGACCGGCCCGACCGGCAGCGGGAAGACGACGACGCTCTACGCGGCGCTGTCGGAAATCAAATCGATCGAAGACAAGATCATCACGATCGAGGATCCGGTCGAGTACCAGCTCCGCGGCATCACGCAAATTCCCATCAACGAAAAGAAAGGGCTCACGTTCGCGCGCGGGTTGCGATCGATCCTGCGCCACGACCCCGACAAGATCATGGTCGGCGAGATCCGCGACCCCGAAACCGCGCAGATTGCGATCCAGTCGGCGCTCACGGGCCACCTGGTGTTCACGACGGTCCACGCGAACAACGTGCTCGACGTGCTGGGCCGATTCCTGAACATGGGCGTCGAGCCATACCAGTTCGTCTCGGCGTTGAACTGCGTGCTCGCGCAGCGGCTCGTGCGCAACATCTGCCTGCACTGCAAGCGGCCGGCAACTATCACGCGCGCAATGCTCGAGGAGTCAGCCCTCGATCGAGGGCTGCTCCGCAGCGACAAGTTCCTCGAAGGCGCCGGGTGCATCGAGTGCGGCGGCACCGGATTCAAGGGGCGTACTGCCATCTGCGAACTGCTCGATCTCTCCGATAGCATCCGCGAGATGATTCTCGCGCGCCGGCCGACGTCAGAAATCAAGAAGGTGGCGCGCGAGGAGGGAATGCGGTTCCTGCGCGAGTCCGCCATCGACCGCGTCCTGGCGGGTATCACGACACTGCGCGAGATCAATAAGGTGACCTTCGTCGAATGAGCGTTCAGTCCGGGACATCGATACGCCGGCGGCGCAGGACGCTGTTCGGCAGCCCGCCGCCCTCCGCGGCGTTGGAGGTCACGCGCGGACACGTCACCGCGGTCGGAATTGCCGACGAGAGCGGTCAGCCGGTCGTAGCCGCGTACGGCGCGGAGACCCTTCCGGCCGGAGCCGTCGAGCCCGCGCTGAACGCCGTCAACGTGGTCGACCCTACGGCGCTCGCGACCGCCGCGAAGGCTGCCCTGGAAAAACTGTCGCTGCGGCCTAAACGCGTGGCGCTCGTGTTGCCCGATGTCGTCGCGAAGGTGTCGCTGCTTCGTTTTGAAAAAGTTCCTCCGCGGCTTCAGGACCTGGATCAATTGATTCGCTGGCAGATTCGCAAGACCGCGCCATTCCGAATCGAAGACGCGCAGGTCTCCTGGTTCCCCGGCGTGGCGCTGGCGGGAGGCGGGCGCGAGTACATCGTGACGATCGCGCGCCGCGACGTGATTGAGAGCTACGAACGCGCGTGCGACGCCGCGGGCGCGCACCCGGGCATCGTCGATCTCGCGAGCTTCAATCTGATCAACACAGGACTGGCTGTTGCGGGCTCGGACGCGCCGGGCGACTGGCTGCTGGTCCACTTGGCCAGTGATTACGCGACGCTGGCCGTCGTCCGCGGGCCCGATCTCGTGTTCTTCAGAAACCGGGGATCGTCGGGTCCCGCCGAGATTGCAGACCTCGTGCACCAGACGGCCATGTACCACGAGGATCGCCTCGGCGGCGGCAAGTTCACCCGGGTCGTCGTTGCCGGTGCGTCGATGCGCGGTCCGGAGCAGGCCGAATGGCTGCGGAAGAGCATCGAGGAACGCCTCGGCTCGCGAATTGAGACACTCGACTTCCGGACCGCGGCGCCAATCCGCGACCGCATTGGCGCGGGTCCGGAACTGCTCGACGTGCTCGCACCGCCCCTTGGCGCCCTGCTCAGAGAGCGAGTCGCCTGATGCTTCGAGCCAATCTCTCCACGCGTCCGTTCTACAACGAGCGTGGCGTGCACCTCGCGCTCGGCCTCGTTGCGCTCGTCGTGCTCGCGGTGACGGTTCTCAACGCGATCAAGGTCGTGGAGCTCTCGAAGCACAGCACGGAGCTCTCGACGCGAGTGGGTCGCGATCGCAGCGAAGCGGAGCGGCTGACACGAGAGGCCGCGCGAATCCGTCGCGGCATCAATCAGAAAGAGCTGGCCCTCATCGCCGCGGGCGCGCGGGAGGCAAACGCTCTCATCGATCAGCGGACGTTCTCGTGGACCGCGTTCTTCAATCAGATCGAATCCACGCTGCCCCCGGACGTGATGCTGTCGGCGGTGAGGCCGGTCATCGACGACAAGGGAACGCATATCGGGATGCAGGTACTCGCCAGGAATGTGGAAGACATCCACGAGTTCATGGAGAAGCTCGAAGCGACCGGAGCGTTCGACCACGTGCTCCAGCGCAGCGAAGACCAGACGCAGGAAGGGCTGAACCGGTTTCAGATCGAGGCGCTCTACGTTCCAGACCAGGAGGTGCCCGCTGGCAAAGCGGGTGAGGACGAAAGCGAAGCGGACAAGAAGAAGGAAGCGCGAGAAAAATCCAAGCCCGGCCCGGCTGCGAAGGGCACCGACGCGCAGGATCAAGGCGCCAGTGGACAGCCGAAGGAACTCAAAGGGGAAGCGCGATGACGCTCACCAGACGAGTCTTTGCTGAGAAGCGGCGCTACATCTATCCCTTGATCGTCGCAATCGTGGTCAACGTCGTCGCATTCGCGGCTGTCGTCTATCCGCTGTCGGTAAAGGCCGGCGCGGGCGAAGCAAGCGCGCGCGCCGCAGCGGCGCAGCTTGCGGCAGCGAGACGCGACTACGATGCGGCCAAGGCAACGGCGTCGGGAAAGATATCTGCGGATGCCGAGCTCGACAAGTTCTATCACGCGGTGCTGCCAACGGATTTGAGTGAAGCGCGCCGGATCACGTCGAAGGTCGACGAGTTGGCGAAGGCTGCACACGTCACCCGGAAGCGGAGCGGGCTCGATGAATCGGCGGAGCAGGACAGCACGCTGCGCAAGCTGTCGATGAACATCTCGCTGACAGGGCAGTACCGCGACATCAGGCGCTTCATCTACGATCTCGAAACAGCGCCCGAGTTCCTCATCCTCGAGAACGTCGTCGTCTCGCAGGCGCAAGAGAACGACTCGGGATTGAACGTCGAGGTCAAGGTTTCAACCTACTACCGGGCCGGAGGCGATGGACACTGACGTCCCGGTCGTGCGGAGCCGCCGCCCGCGCCTGCTGCTCGCGATTTTTGGCGTCGTCATCGTGGCTTTCGCGGCGAGCCGGATGTGGCCGACCGAGTCGGCCGCGCCGCCGCCGGTCACGTCTAATCAGGCCAGAAGCGGCACGCCGACCGAGCGGGCGCCGATCGAGCCGTCGGACCTCGACGTCCATCTCGAGGAGTTGGAAGCTGCGCGGCCGGGACCGAAGGATGCGGAGCGGAATCCGTTCCGCTTTCAGCCGAAGGCCGCGCCACCACCGTCGCTCGATGCATTGAAGACCAAGGAAGCGGCGGTGACGGCGCCTCCGGTGCCGACCGGTCCGCCACCGCCGCCGCCGATCACGCTCAAGTTCATCGGCACGGTCGAGAAGCAGGCGCTCAAGGTCGCCGCCTTCAGCGATTGCAAGGGTTACACGGACTACGCGAAAGAAGGAGATGTCGTCGACGGTCGGTATCGCCTCGTCAAGATTGGCGTCGAGTCGGTCGTCATGGAATATGTGAACGGGACGGGTCGGACGACGATCAGGCTCGAAGGATGCCCCGCGCGATAGGACGGATCATCAGCAACCAAAGGATCAGACCGATGAGCGCAAAAGAGGGCAGGCTGTGTTGAAGCACCGGGTTGTAACACTCGTACTTCTTGCCGGCCTGGCGTCGGGATGTGCGGCGGGGCGCGCCTATCGTCGCGGTCAGGAAGCCGCGCGCGCGGGCGACTGGGATACCGCTGTCACGCATTTCACCAAAGCCGTGCAGGAGGATCCCGAGAACGCGGGCTACAAGATCACGCTCGAGCGCGCGATGCAGAGCGCGGCGCGGGAGCACATCAGCCGCGCGCGCGACCTCGAGTCGAAGGACCAGCTCGATGCTGCGTTGCTCGAGTACAAGAAGGCCGTGGAGATGGACGCGACGAATCGCCTTGCCGCGTCCAAGGTCGCCGAGCTCGAACGCACGATTCGCGAGCGCATCGAGAAGTCACGGCCCAAGCCACCGATCCAGCAGCTCCGTGATCAGGCCCGCGCGCAGGCCACTCCGCTGTTGAACCCGGCCAACCGCGAGCCGATTCGGCTCGTCTTCAACAACTCGAGCCTGCGTGACGTGCTGTTGACGCTGGGTGAAGTAAGCGGCATCAACGTCCAATTTGACTCTCAGTTATTCCAGGACCGCGCGGTCAGCGTGAAGCTCGATGGCGTCACCCTCGAGCAGGCACTGCAGCAGGTGCTCTCGGCCAACGGCCACTTCTACAAGGTCCTGAACCCCACGACAATCATCGTCGCGCAGGACAACCCGCAGGCGCACACGAAATACGACGATCTCGTCGTCCGCGTGTTCTACCTGTCGCACTCGGACCCGCAGGAGATCTCGCAGATCATCAACACGGTAATGCGCATCCCGACCGCGGCGCAGCCGGCGCTCTACCCGAACAAGACCGCGAACACCATCACCGTGCGCGGCACGGCGGCGATGGTCGACGTCATCGAGCGCGTCATCCGCGCGAACGACAAGCCGCGTGCCGAAGTCGTCATCGATGTCCAGATCCTCGAGGTGAATCGGAATCGCACGAAGGAGTTCGGAATCAACTTGAGCAACTACGCGCTCGGGCTGACGTTCTCGCCCGAAGTTGCGCCTCCGAATACCGGGAACCCGCCGATTCCACCGAGTGCTCCGCCACCTTTCAACCTGAACACCATTACCCAGGGCATCAGCACGGCCGATTTCTACCTGACGGTACCGACGGCGGCCGTCCGGTTCCTCGAGACCGACACCCGCACCAAGCAGATCGCGAAACCGCAGCTGCGTGGTGCCGAGGGACAGGAATTAACGCTGAACCTCGGCGAAGAGATCCCGGTCGTGTCGACCGTGTTCGGTCAGGCGGCCGCCGGGGGCTTCGCCAGCATCCCGCAATCATCGTTTACATATCGGCCCGTTGGCGTCAACATCGCCATGACGCCACGCGTTACTTACGAAGGGGAGATCATTCTCGACCTCACGGTCGAGAGCAGCAACCTCGGCCCGTCGATCAGTGTCGCTGGTCAGGAGGTTCCGTCGTTCGGATCGCGCAAAGTCAAGACGAAGCTCCGATTGCGCGAAGGAGAATCGAATCTGCTCGCGGGTCTGCTCAGGGATGATCAGCGGAAAAGCCTGACAGGGTTCCCGGGTACGCTGCGTGTTCCGATCCTGCGGTCGCTTTTCGGATCGACGCAGGATACGATCAATCAGACGGATATTGTCATGCTCCTGACGCCGCACATCGTGCGTACTCACGAGCTGACAGCCGACGATTTGGTACCGATCTACATCGGCACCCAGCAGAACGTCGGGCTCACGGGACCGCCGCCGCTCATCGCGCCGCTTCCTGCCGAGGAGCCTGCCGCCGCGGCTCCGCCCGCGGCGGCACCGACCCCGGGCGCGGCTCCGCTCGGACCCGCGCGTCCGCCGGTCGGTGCGCAGCCCGGTGTTCCGCCCACGAATCCACCAGTCCCCCCGGGCATGTCGCCGAAACCGGGATTCCCGCCGCCGGCGACCACCACTCCGCCCACGACTCCCCCAGCCGGGACGACGCCGCCGGCCGGAACGACTCCGCCTGGAACGACGCCTCCGGTCACGACACCTCCAACGGAACCAGCGACGCCTCCGAGGGACGTCACGACACCGCCGCCCGCAGCACCACCGGGCGCGATCCAGCCGCCGGCTGCTACGCAGGTCATCGTGACTCCGCCGGGAGAATTCCGCGTGTCAGGCGGCCCATACGTGGTCCCGCTTTCCGTGAACAACGCGTCGCGGCTTTCGACGATGACGTTGACCGTGACGTTCAACCCGAACGTGCTTCGTGTGCGGAACGTGCAGGAGGGCACGTTCATGCGGCAGGGCTCGGTGACGGCGACGTTCACACCGCGAATCGACGCTGCGGCCGGTCGCGTGGACATCGCGATCACGCGCGGTGGCGATCAGACCGGCGCGTCCGGCGCCGGGTTGATTGCGGCGCTCCTGTTCGATGCGGTCGGCCAGGGCAGCTCGCAGATTCAGGTCAGCGGCGTGGCGAACAATCCTGAAGGAGGAGCTGTCGCGCTGCAATTCAGCCCTGTGACGGTGACGGTGCGATAAGAAGGTGCTGGAGGTGCTGCCGTGCTGAAGGTGCTGAGGGTGCTGTGCTGAAGG
>Ga0114129_10000187_pt1 | contig 69225 bp, 37 predicted proteins | sample RhiMetdeltSRZDD1_FD_80071 | JGI IMG/M metagenome (GOLD analysis project Ga0114129, IMG submission 80071) | Populus rhizosphere microbial communities from Tennessee, USA - Rhizosphere MetaG P. deltoides SRZDD1 (version 2) (version 2) | ecosystem: Host-associated > Plants > Roots > Rhizosphere >...
ACGGAGGCGGGCCGGGATCACGGAGGCGATAGGCTGTACGCCGTGACCCCCGCCGACCAGTTCTCCCGGGCTCGGTACGTGAGCCTGACCACGTTCCGCAAGGACGGTACGCCCGTCGCGACCCCGGTGTGGCTGGCGGTCGACGGCGGCGAGATGTTCATCGTGTCGGACGCCGACGCGTGGAAGGTCAAAAGGATCCGCCGCAACGGCCACGTCACCGTGACGGTGTGCGACATTCGCGGCCGGATGGCTCCGGACGCGGTCCCCGCCGAGGGAACCGCACGGGTCCTCGACGACGCGGGCACCCAGCGGGTCCGCAAGCTCATCGCCCGCAAGTACGCCACGTCGCGCATCGGCAACTGGCTGGCTCGCGTACTGCACCTGCCCAAGAAGCCGGTCGTCGGCATCGCCGTCAGACTGTCCTAAGAACTGTCCTCAGCAGACGGACGGAAGACGGTGAGCCGCTGAGTCGTCCGGGTCAGGGTGACGTAGAGGTCGCTAGAGCCCCGGGGTGATCCGGCCAGAATGCCGTCCGGGTCGACGACCACGACACCGTCGAACTCCAGACCCTTGGCCTGAACGACGCTGAGCAGCACAGCCCGCTCCGACAGATCGGGCGACGACGGATCGCGCGCAGTCCCGTCCGGCGATGTCGCAACCGCTGATCTCGAAAGGAAACGGGCCACATCGGGGACGCGAACCGCCGGAGCGATGACAGCCAGCCGCCCGTCACCCGCCCGCTCGATCTCTTCTGCCACCACGGAAGCGAGGAGGTCCCAGCCACCTGCGAGATCCCGGGGTTCGACGCCCGTACGCCGGACCGCGCGCGGCGGCTCGATCGCGGGATCGATGGTGGCCAGAACTTCGGCGGCGTACGAGCCCACTGTGGAGTCGCGCTGGGATCGCGCTTGCGGCGTACCGCCGGATTCGCGCAGCAGTTCGGACAGGTGCCGCTCGGCCCGATCACGCAGCGCGTCGAGGCGGGCGTACAGCAGCGTTACATGCCGCTGTTCCATTTCGATGTCCGCCACGGTGGCCTGCGACAGCCTGACCATCAACCCAGCCAATCGGCCAGGATCTCGGCCGTATGCTGGCCCGGCTCGGCGGGCGGGCGGCTCAGTTGCGGCACGGTCCGCGAAAACCGTGGCGCGGGCGCCGGCTGCACCACACCGTCGCGATCGACGTAAGTCAGCCGCGCCGCCAGCTGCGGGTCCGCGGGCGCCTCGGCCAGCGACCACACCGGCGCCACGCACCCGTCGCCGTCCGCGAAGATCGCCGTCCATTCATCACGCGTACGCCCAGCGAAGCGCTCGGCAACGGCAGCCCGCAACGACGGCCAAGCCGACGGGTCGTACTGAGCGCCGGCCTGCGCCCCAAGTCCGAGGCGGTCGGCGAATACCGCGAAGAACTGCGGTTCCAGCGGTCCGACCGCCATGTAGCCGCCGTCTGCGGTGGCGTACACGTCGTAGAAGGGCGCACCGGAGTCCAGCAGGTTCACGCCGCGCTCGTCGCGCCACAGCCCTCCGGCCAGCAGGCCCATGACGAGCGTGTTGAGGTGGGCGGCACCGTCCACAATGGCGGCATCGACGACCTGGCCCCGGCCGCTGCGGCGCGCCTCCCACAGGGCGGCGAGGATGCCGACCGCGAGGTAGAGCGCACCGCCGCCGAAGTCACCGAGCAGGTTCAACGGGATCTGCGGTGGCCCGCCGGCCCGGCCGATCGTGTGCAATACCCCCGATACGGCCAGGTACGTGATGTCGTGCCCGGCCGTCTGAGCCCGGGGGCCGTCCTGGCCCCAGCCGGTCATCCGCCCGTAAATCAGCTGTGGCCGGCGGCTCAGGCATTCGTCGGGCCCGATGCCGAGCCGCTCGGCCACGCCCGGCCGGAAGCCTTCGACGAGTACGTCGGCCCGCTCCACCAATCGCAGCGCGGTTTGTACGCCGGCCGCGTCCTTCAGATCCAGGGCGATGGACCGCTTGCCCCGGTTGAGCAGATCCAGTTTCGGCTCCACCGCACCGCTGCCACCGGGCCGGTCGACGCGGACGACGTCGGCGCCGAGATCGGCCAGCAGCATGGCGCAGAACGGCGCCGGCCCGAGCCCGGCCAGCTCCACGACCCGCAGTCCGTGTAGCGGTCCCGTCATCCGGCGGCTCCCGGGGCGTACAAGCGGTCGATGGTGTCGGCGTACTTGCGGGTGACGGCCGAGCGGCGCAGCTTGAGGGTGGGGGTCAGCTCGTCGCCGCCGGGCATCCACGGTCCGGCCAGGATCTCGAAGCGCTTGATCTGCTCGACCCGCGACAGCGTCCGGTTGGCGGCCTCGATGCCTTGCGCGACCACGGTCTGCGGATCCGTGTCCGGCTCGCGTTCCCGCAGCGCGGCCAGCGCGTCGGGGTCGAGGACGACCAGAGCGACGTTGTACGGGCGGCCGTCGCCGACCACGACGGCGGTGGCGACCAGCGGGCACGCGGACAGGATGGCGCCCTCGATGAGCGCCGGCGACATGTTCTTGCCCGCCGCATTGATGATCAGTTCCTTGGTACGCCCGACGATGCGCACGTAACCGTCGCCGTCGATGGTGGCGACATCCCCGGTACGCAGCCAGTCGCCGTCGAACGCCGCCGCGGTGCGCTCCGGGTCGCGGTGGTAGCCGCGGGTCACGATCGGGCCGCGGATCTGAAGTTCACCGTCGCCGGCCAGGCGCAACTCGACACCGTCCAGCGCCGTGCCGACGGTGCCGGGCCGGATGCCGCCGGGCCGGTTCATGGTGCCGACGCCGCAGGTCTCCGACATGCCCCACACGTCGCAGACCGGGATGCCCATGTTCAGAAAGTACTGCACGACGGCCGGGGACAACGGCGCCGCACCGGAAATGATCCAGCGGGCGCGATCCAGCCCGAGCTGGGTGCGTACCTTCGACAGAACGAGGCGATCGGCGACCCGGCGCGCCACGCCGTTGCGCGCCCCCGTCGCAGCCCGGTACGCCCACCGCCGGGGCGCGGGCGCCGCCGCGAGCGCGTCTTCGATCCGCGACCGCATCTTCTCCAGCACCCGGGGCACCGCCGCCCAGTAGGTCGGCCGGACCACGGGCAGCGCCTCGGCGAGCCGGGTCAGGTCGGGCAGGCACACCACCCGCACGCCGAAGAAGATCTGCACATAGTGGCTCGCCAGCCGGTCGGCGATGTGCGCGGACGGCAGGTAGGACAGCCCGACGTCGCCGGCGCTGAACGACAGCACCTTCGTCACCGCTTCCATCTCGGCGAGCAGGTTGGCGTGGGTCAGCTCGACGCCCTTGGGCGGTCCCGTCGTGCCCGAGGTGTAGATGATGGTCACGAGGTCGTCCGGGCCGACCGCCGTCCAGGCCGAGTCGAAGGCGAAGTCCGGGTCGCCCTGCCCTTCCAGCTCGGTCAGCGTGATCGCCCCCTCGGCGGTTCCGTCGACGCAGACGACCAGATCCAGCGGTACGCGGCAATCGAGTACGCGCGGAAGATGCTGGAGTTCGGTGATGACGACCCGGGCCGCGCTATCGGTCAGGATGTGCGCGATCTGCTCCGGCGAGGACGTGTTGTAGATAGAGATGGGTACGGCACCGAGGTGGATCGCCGCGGTGTCGGCCAGGTGGAACTCGGGGCGGTTGCTGAGCAACAACGCGACCGCGTCGCCGCGCTGCAATCCGTGTGCGGCCAATCCGGCGGCGATCTTGGTTACGCGGTGGGCGTACTCGGCCCAGGTGATCTCCAGGCCCGAGACGAAGTCGCGCAGTGCGACCGCGGTGGGCGTACGCGCGGCGGTCTGCTGGAACGCCGTGCACAATGTGGACGGATCAGACATGGCGCTCTCCTTGTTTGGCGGTCTGCTAGCGGCCGGCTTCCGCACGCGTTCGGTCAGCCGACGACCTCCTGATCGGCCGTCGCCACGGAGCCGGCCGGGCCGAAGCGATAATCCGACGGCTCGAAACGGCGGGTCCGGGCCCGGTATTCGGCGGCCATACCCGGCCAGTTCGTCACCACGCGGCCGGACTGGGTGCGATACCAGCTCGTGCACCCGGTCCACACGCTGCCGGCCAGGCGGGTCTGGATCTCGGCGTCGAACGCGGCGGCCACCTCGGGCCGCACCTCGATCGGGCCGGACTCGGCGATGGCACGGACCGCCTGAACGATGTAGCGGGCTTGGGCTTCGTGGAAATAGATCACCGACGTGTTGCCGGTGTTCGTGTTCGGCCCGTACATGAGGAACAGGTTGGGAAAGCCCGGAATCGCCAGGCCCAGGTGGGCGTACGCGCCGTCGCGCCACTCGTCGTTGAGCGTGCGGCCGTCGGTTCCCTGTACGCGCATCGGGGCGAGAAAGTCGGTCGCGGCGAAGCCGGTGCCGTAGATCAGCACATCGCACTCGTGCTCGACCCCGTCGCGCGTACGCACACCGGCCGCGGTGAGCCGTTCGATGCCGGCGGTGACCAGCTCCACGTCCGGCCGCCGCAGGGTGCGGTACCAGTCGCCGGTGAACAACACCCGCTTGCACCCCATCGCATAGTCCGGTCGCACCGCATCGCCCAGTCCCCGGCCGTGAATCCACCGGTGCGTACGCGAGACCGCCGTCATGACCGCGTGAGCGACCGGGCTGCCGGTGACCGCTTTGCCGGTGACGACGGTCAGCAGCCAGGTACCGGCTCGCGAGGCGCGCAGGACGGCGGGGAATCTTCGGTTGAGGTGGCGGCGGATCCGGCCGTAGCGGCGGTTCGGCTTGGGCAGCGTCCACGGTGGAGTGCGCTGGAAGACGGCGACGTGTCCGGCCGCCCCGGCGATCTCGGGCACGAGCTGGATCACGCTGGCGCCGGTGCCGATGACGCCGACTCGCTTGCCCTCGACGGACAGCGCCGGATCCCAGTGCGCGGTGTGCATCGACAGTCCCCGGTAGTCGCCGGCCCCGGCGATCTCCGGTACGACCGGACGCGATAGCTGCCCCATCGCCGCGATCAAGACGTCGAAGTGTTCTGGGCCGCCGGCGGTGTCGATGCGCCACTGCGATCCGGTCCACGTCGCCGCGGTGACCTCACAGCCCAGCTGCAGATGGGGTTGCAGCCCGAAGTCGCGTACGCACCGCCGCAGGTAGTCCAGGATCTCGGTACGCGGCGGGAACCGCTGCGTCCACTCGGGGTTGAGCGCGAACGAGTAGGAGTACAGCGGGGCCGGGATGTCGCATGCGCAGCCGGGATAGAGGTTGTCGCGCCACACGCCGCCGACGTCGCCGGCGCGTTCGAAGACGGTCAGATCGGTGAAGCCCGCTACGCGCAGCAGATGGGCCGCGGCGATGCCGCCGAACCCGGCTCCGATGATGGCCACACGCGTCACGGCCGGACGGTAACAACTTATTGACCGCCTGCCAATAGGTTCGCCGGATCACTGGGCTACGCCCACCCGATCACCGGGGCCACCCCCACACGGGCGACGACCATAAATTGTCATCAATGAACTTATAGATTATTCAACCTCCCGTCGCATATGCTGCCGCCGTCCAATCCGGACGAGGCGGGGAGGCTCTCATGACCGGGTCGGTGTCTTTGGCTATCCGTCGAGCGGCAGCGCCGGTAGCGCTCCTGCTGGTCGTGACCCTATCGCCCGTTCCACGGTTCACCGAAGCGGCCGCGTCGACCACCCGAGGATCGGTGGCGGCCGCGAAACCGGTGACGACGCTGCTGCGGACACCGGGCGCCCTGCCCGCCGCGCCCGCTCCGGGCGCGGGCGCGGCGCAGCCCGCATGCGCGCCCGCCAACCTGCCGCCCAGCAGTTCGGTCACGGTGCCGGCGACGAGCGAGACGAAGCTCAGCCACGACGAGGCCCAGGTGACGTTCAAGGCCGGCGCCGTCAAGTCGCCGCGCACAGTCGTCGCATCTTCGCTGTGCGGATCCGGCCTGGCGCCGATGGACCAGGCGATGACCAACGTGACCGACGGGCCCCGCCGGGGGTACCGCCTGCTGCCGCACCAGACGTTCATCGAGAGCGTCACGATCACGCTGCCCTATGACCCGGCCCTGATCCCGCTGGGCCTGACCGAACTCGACGTCTACACCTACTACTGGGACGAGGGGTCGGCCACGTGGCGGGCCCTGGAGCGGGTGTCGGTCGACGCCGAGGCGCACACGGTGACGAGCCTGTCCGATCACTTCACCGACTTCGTCAACGCGACGCTGACCGTGCCGGATCACCCGGAGACCCTGTCCTACGACCCGACCAGCATCAAGGACATCAAGGCCGCCGACCCCGGCTCGGGGATCGGGCTCGTCGCGCCGCCGCAGGGGAACAATACCGGTGCGGCCACGCTGGCGTACCCGATCGAGCTGCCGCCGGGCCGCCAAGGGCTGGCTCCGTCGCTCGGCCTGGCGTACAACTCGGGGGACGGCAACGGCTGGCTGGGCCTGGGCTGGAATCTGAGCGTGCCGTCGGTGACCATCGAGACGCGGTGGGGCGTTCCGCGGTACAGCGCGGCGCAGGAGACCGAGACGTACCAGCTCGGCCCGCAGCAGCTGACGCCCGTGGCCCACCGGGGAACCCTCCAGGCCCGCAGCGCGGAGAAGGTCTTCCACACGCGGCGGGAGTCCGATTTCGCGACCATCCGGCGCCACGGCGCCAGCCCGTCCGCGTACTGGTGGGAAGTCATCGAGAAGAACGGCAACCGCTGGTTCTACGGCGGTACGCCGGAAACCGGGCAGCTGTCCAACGCGGTGCTCGCCGACGGCTCCGGCAACGTGTTCCGGTGGGCGCTGCGCGAGGTCCGCGACCTCAACGGCAACGCGATGCGCTACTCCTACGACACCGTGTCGGACGTCGGTGTGGCGGGCGGTACCGTCGCCGGCCGCGAGCTGTACCTGCGCAGCATCAACTACACCGCGACCGCGGCGGCGCCCGGCCCCTACACCGTGACGTTCGTGCGCGACAGCGAACTGCCCGGCTACAGCCGCCGCCCGGACGTGCAGATCAGCGCACGCGGCGGGTTCAAGATGGTGACCGCCGAGCGCCTCGGCCGCATCGACGTCAGCTTCAACGGCGCCCTGGTACGCCGTTACGACCTCACGTACGCCGAGGGCGCGTTCCGCAAGACCCTGCTGCGGTCGGTGACCCAGCGCGGCGGTTCGGGAGCCGCGTTCCACACCCACGAGTTCGCCTACTACGACGACATCCGCGACGGTTCCGGCGCCTACCAAGGCTTCGCCGCACCCGCGAACTGGGGCACCGGCAGCGACGGCGTGAGCGCCGGGCTGCTCGGCCGCGGGCAGGCCAGCGCGCTGAGCGGCACGGAGGGTACGAGCGTCGGCGGCCACCTCTACGTCGGGTTCAACCCCCTCGCGCCGCGTAAGCAGGGCTCGGCCGGCGGCAAGGTCGGCTTCACCCGCAGCACTCACGACGGCGTGCTGGCCATGGTCGACCTCAACGGCGACGGGCTGCCCGACAAGGTGTTCAAGGACGGCAGCGGGATCCGGTTCCGGCTCAACACCTCCGGCCCCGACGGGTCGGCCGACTTCGCGGGCTCCGCCGCGTCCGTGCCGACCCTGCCGGACATCTCCGAGGAGTCCTCGGACACCGGCTCGTTCGGCGCCGAGGTGTACCTCGTGGCGAACGTGTTCGTGAACCAGGCGTTCACCTTCTCCGAGCACTCCACCTACTTCAGCGACGTCAACGGCGACGGCTTCATGGACCTGGTTGCCGACGGCCGCGTACTGTTCAACCACCTCAACGATGCCGGGGTTCCGACGTTCACCGAGAACAGCGCAGACACGCCGGTCCGCGTCGACTCCGGATCGGTCGACCCCGACGGCCTGATCGACGACTTCGAGGCGATCTACCAGCAGCGCGTGGACAACTACCCGCTGACGGACACGCTGCGCCGCTGGGTGGCCCCGTTCGACGGCCGCGTACGCGTACAGGGCAACGTGGCTCTGGTTCAGGACACCAGTCCGGAGCGGGCCGCGTACCGCACCGCTGACGGCGTACGCGTCACGGTGCAGCACAACGGCTCCGAGCTGTGGACCACGACCATCGAGGCGACCGACTTCACGCCCAAGACGCCCGGCGGCGTCGACTCCGTCGCGGTGTCGCGCGGCGATCGGCTGTACTTCCGCGTCCAGTCCATCGTGGACGGTGCGTTCGATCAGGTGTCCTGGGATCCGGAGATCACCTATCTCGACGTAACGCCGGTCGCCGACGTCAACAACCTCGGCGCCTACCGCTACCGGGCGTCCGAGGACTTCACCTTCGCCGGGCGTACCGGCATCGGCACGCGGATGCCGTTCGCCGGCACCGTGAAGCTCGGCGGAGACCTGCGCAAGCTCGGGCCGACCACCGACGACGTCACTGTCCTGGTCCTCAAGAACGGCACGACCGTCTACACCACGACCCTGGCCGCGACCGCCACGACCACCGTGACGGTCGATCCGGAGATCACGGTCGCCCGCGAGGACGACATCCAGCTGCGGATCAAGGTCGACTCCCCGATCGACGTCAGCCGGCTGGAGTGGACGCCGAGCCTGTTCTACCTCAACACGCCCGACGTGAGCCCGATCGTCGACCCGCTGGGCAACCCGATCATCCGGGTGCATCCACCGTACGATGTGGACACTTACCCGCTCGACGACCTGACCGCGCCGCAGCAGGCGTGGACGGCTCCGGCCACCGGCACCGTCACCGTCACACCGGACCTGCCGACCGTGACGCCCGCAACGACGACGACGGTGACGTTCACGGCCAAGCGCCGGGTCACCGGCGGCCCCGGCGTCCTGGTCGCCAAGCGCAGCATCGCGATCGTCGGTGGCGTCGTGCCCGATGCGTCGTTCCCGCTGAATGTGACCGCCGGGGATCAGATCTACTTCGACTTCTCCGTGCCCGATCCCGCGGTGACCCTGCCCGGCGCGACCGTACGCGTCGACGGCGACACTGTACCCAGCGCCGTACACCGCGCCGCGACGCAAGCCCTGCTGGCCCGCCCCTACCGAGGCTGGCAGTACGCGGGCTACAACGGCAACCGCGATCGCGCCCTCGCCCCCATCGTCGAGGCCGACCTTGAGCAGCCGTTCGACGAGGACTCCGGATTCGACCCGCGCACCGCGAAGGCGTACCCCTTCTTCCCGTTCCCGGAGCGGGGCTCCTGGCGCGGAACGGACGAGCTGACCTTCGTCACGGCCGCCACGATGAGCAGCTCCCGGCAGGGCCTGGACGACATCACCGTGCCGCGGCCGAGCGACTTCGCGGGCGGCCGGGCGGTGACCCGGGTGTCGCAGGCGTCGCAGACCGCCATCGGCGGCGGCGTGTCGTTCCTGTCCGGTTCGGTGTCGACCGGAAGCGCCACGTCCCAAGTGGACTTCCTCGACCTCAACGGCGACCGGTTCCCGGACGTCGTCAGCAGCGGCCAAGCCCAGTACTCCACGCCGACCGGCGGGCTGGAAGCCGGCAACCGCACGGTGCCGGGCCTCAGCTCGCCGCGCAGCTCGGACGCGACCGCGGTCAACGTCGGCGTCGGCGGCAGCCCGGCGGCGTTCTTCGCCAACGGGCGCAGCGATGTGGACACCAACGGCAAGGCTCCGCAGCAGAGCAACACCACCGGTACGCAGATGCAGCCGCTGGGCCTGGCCGGCACCCTCGGGCGTGGCGACTCGCGGCCCGATCACGACCTGCTCGACGTCAACGGCGACGGCCTGCCCGACCGGGTGATCAACGACGGCGGCCAGCTGCGCGTGGCGCTCAACCTCGGCTATGCCTTCGCACCGGCCGAGCCGTGGGGCGCCGCGACGGTCAACGACGGCGCCAGCGAGAACGGCTCCATCGGCGCCAGCCTCGGCTTCAACAGCGGCATCTACGAGTTCGGCGGCGGCGTCTCGCTCACCAAGAACAAGACGCAGACGAGCCAGACCCTGGTCGACATCAACGGCGACGGCCAGCTCGACCGCCTGCTGCCCAACGGCGACGCCCTGCGGGTGGGCTTCAACACCGGCAACGGTTTCGCCGCGCCGGTGACGTGGGCCGGCGCGCTCAACGGCCCGTGCCGCGACAGCACCAGCGTGGGGCTGGCCGGCATCGACTGGGACGAGGTCCGCATCTGCTCCGGTACCACCGGCCTGGGCGGCGGCGCCTACTTCACGTTCGGCATCCCGCTGTGCCTGGCCGCCTGCTACATCGTCATCAACCCGGGCGCGGACGGCAGCGAGTCCATGGCCCGCGACGAGGCGCAGCTGCGCGACATCGACGGCGACGGCTTCGCCGACCACCTCGCCAGCACCGACGACTCCAGCGTCCAGGTGGCCCGCAACCGCACCGGCCGCACCAACCTCCTCAAGACCGTCAGCCGGCCGCTCGGCGCGACGATCAGCCTGGAGTACGAGCGCAGCGGCAACACCACCGCCGATCCGCAGTCGCGGTGGGTGCTCTCGCGGACCTCGGTCGCCGACGGCCACCCCGGCGACGGCGTCGACACTCAGGTCACCGCATTCCGCTACGACAACGGCGTATTCGACCGCAACGAGCGGGAGTTCCGAGGCTACGGCACCGTGGTCGAGCAGACCCTCGACGGCACCGGCGCCGTCTACCGGACGAACACCCGTGACTTCCGCACCGACAGCTTCTACACCAAGGGCCTGATCAGCCGGGTGGTCACGGCCGACGGCGCGGGGCGGCGGTTCGTCGAGGCCGAGCAGACCTTCGTGCTGCGCGACGTCGACACCGGCGCCGAGCCGGCCGATCCGGCCAGCACGACCGCGACGGTCTTCCCGATGCTGGTCCGCACCGACAGCCGGTTCATCGAGGGCGGGCCGACCGCGGCCAAGAGCACCTTCACCACCCAGCACTTCGACGCCGTCGGCAACGTCGACCGCGCTACCGATGCGGGCGACGACGGCGCCGGAGACGACGTGCTGACCACGATCGCGTACTCCGCCTGCGTACGCGACAAACCCGTGTCGATGACGTCGGCCAACGGCGCCACGGTGATGCGGCGGCGCGAGGGCACGGTCGACTGCGTCTCCGGCAAGACCACCCAGATCCGCGAGTTCCCGGCCAGCGGCCCGCCCGCGGTCACCGACATGGAGTACAACTCCGACGGCAACCTGCGCCGGGTCACCTCGCCGGCGAACGCGACCGGGCAGCTCTACCAGCTGTCCTACGAGTACGATGCGGCCACGGCCACCCAGGTGGCCAGGGTCACCAACAGCTTCGGGCTCACCTCGACGTCCACGTACGATTCGCGGTTCGGCCGGGTTGCGTCCACTGTGGATGTCAACGGCAACCTGATCACCTACGTTTACGACGAGTTCGGGCGTACGGTCAGCGTCACCGGGCCGTATGACACTCCGGCCGCGCCGACCATCCGGTTCGAGTACCACCCCGAGGCGGCGATCCCGTGGGCGCTGACCCGGCACCGCGACTCGTTCCGCAGCGCCACCGACACGGTCGACACGGTCCAGTTCATCGACGGGCTCGGGCGGCCGTTGCAGACCAAGAAGGACTCCACCATCCACACGGGACCGTCCTCGGCCGCGCAGGACGTCATGTCGGTCACCGGGCGGATCGTGTTCGACCACATCGGCCGGACCATCGAGGCCCGCTACCCGACCACCGAGCCGCTGGGTACGCCCGGCGTGTTCCGGTCCGCGGCCGACAGCGTCGCACCGACGCGGACGGCGTACGACATCCTCGACCGGGTCACGAGCGTGACGCTGCCGGACACCACGACCACCACGACGACGTACGGGTTCGGGCCGGACCGCTCCGGCACCACCCAGCTGCTGATGACCGTCACCGACGCCAACGGCAACGTCAAGCGCACGTACACCAACACACGCGGGCTCACCACCAGCGTGCAGGAGCGGCACAACGGGCAGCCGATCTGGACGAGCTACGCCTACGACGCGCTCAACCAGATACTGACCATCAAGGACGACCACAACAACACCACGACGGCGGTCTACGACAACTTCGGCCGGCGTACGTCCACGCAGACGCCGGACAGCGGCCGCACGGATCTGATCTACGACCTGGCCGGCAACATCACCGCGAAGGTGACGGCCAACCTGCGCGCGGCCGGGCAGCAGATCAATTACCGCTACGACTTCGGCCGCCTGATCAACGTCACCTACCCGGGTTTCACCGGCAACAACATCACCTACACCTACGGCGCGGCCGGCGCCTCGGAGAACCGGGCCGGGCGCATCACCCGGGTCGTCGACGAGTCCGGTACGCAGGACCGCTTCTTCGGCAAGCTCGGCGAGACGGTACGCGAGATCCGGCTGGTGGCCACCGACACCGGCCCGGCCGAGACCTACACGACCCAGTACACCTACGACACGTTCGGCCGGATGCAGTCCATGGTGTACCCCGACGGCGAGGTGCTCACCTACTCCTACGATTCCGGCGGCATGATGCGTGCGGCCAGCGGGGTCAAGGAGGGGCGTACCTACGCCTACGTCAACCGGCTGGAGTACGACAAGTTCGGCGAGCGGGCGTTCATGGCCGCCGGCAACGGCACCCAGACCAGCTTCGCCTTCGACCCGCTCGACCGGCTGCTGACCCGGATCCAGGCCGGCAACGCCACCGGGCTGTTCCAGAACCTTCAGTACACCTACGACGACGTCGGCAACGTCCTGACCCTGGCCAACCAGGTGCCAGTGCCGCCGGCGTCCCAGGACGGCGGGCCGTTCACCCAGACCTACGAGTACGACGACCTGTACCGGCTCATCGGCGCGACCGGCAGCTACGAGTACGAGCCGGGCAAGCTCGACCGGTACACCTTCGCGCAGACCTACGACAGCATCCACAACGTCGTGTCCAAGCAGCAGCACCACGAGGTCGTCCAGCCGCCCGGCACGCCGATCGTCCAGCAGAAGACCACCTTCGACAGCGACTACCAGTACGCCGGCTCCGGCCCGCACGCGGCCAGCCACATCGGCGACCTCTCGTTCACCTACGACGCCAACGGCAACCAGACCGGCTGGACCGACGACACCAGCGGCCAGCGGCGCACGATCACGTGGGACGAGGAGAACCGGATCCAGAGCCTGTTCGACAACGGGCACGAGAAGGCGTACAAGTACAACGCCGACGGCGAACGCGTCATCAAGCGCGGGCCGCAGGGCGAGACGGCGTACGTCAACGCGTACTTCTCCGTCCGCAACCGCCAGATCGGCACCAAGCACATCTTCGCCGGCTCGACGCGCGTCGCGTCGAAGCTCATGAAGCGCAACGCGGAGGAGAAGGACCGGTACTTCTTCCACCCGGACCAGGTCGGCAGCAACAGCTTCATCACCGACTCCGACGGCAAGATCTACCGGCACACCGAGTTCTTCCCGTCCGGCGAGTCGTGGATCGACGAGGCGAGCAACAAGCAGCGCACGCCGTACCTATACGCCGGCAAGGAGTTCGACGAAGAGACCGGGCTGTACTACTACGGCGCCCGCTACTACGACCCGCGTACCAGCGCCTGGCAGTCGACGGATCCGGCGATCGGCGACTTCCTGCCCGACAGCGACTCACCCGGCCAGCAGCTGCCCGGCCGCGGCGGCTTCTACAACCCCCGAAACCTCAACCTTTACGGGTACGCCCATCAGAACCCGGTCGGCAGCGCCGACCCCGACGGCCAGCGCATGCCCGACGTGCGCCCATTCCCGCCGCCGCCGGAGGTCGCGCCGGCACCGAACCGGCCGCCGGCCCCCACGGTGCCCAGGACGGTTCCGACGCCGACGCCACCGGCCGAGCCGGTCCCATTCTGGCGGGCCCCGCTCACGTGGGTAGTCCTCATCCTCGCGATTCTGTCCATACCCGGCGATACCCGCCAGGACACCGAGGCCCGCGACGAGATGCCGGACGAGGATCCGATTCTCGCCGAGCCGGCGGCGGCCGCTCAGCCGGAGACGGCGAACCGGACGCGACGGCGCGAGCGCGACGAGCCGCCGACCTACGTCACCTATTACAAGATCAACGAAGCCACCCGGCAGGTCTACATCGGACGCAGCAGCGGCTGGGGCGATCCCCGGGCGATCGTCCGCGCCCGCGATCTAGGCCACAACATGCCCGGCTTCAGCGAGGCCGAGCTGGATGAGTTCGCACCGGGTACGCTGCCCTGGCGCGACCGCCACCGGGATCCGGCGTATCAGGCCATCCGCGGGCGCGAGCAGCAAGGCATGGACTACTTCGGCGGTCCACGCAGCTGGCGTGTCCCGACACAGGTAGCGGGGTGGTCCTCGTCCAACCTCATCCGAGGCTATGGTCGATTCAACCGCCAGCGCCATGAGTTCCATAATCAGTCCAATATCCGCTTCGGACCGCTCGCACCATATACGGGCGCGCCATAGCGGCGCCCCGGCACCACCCGAGGAGGGTCATGCCCCAACAGCAGGCGTTTGAGCCAGGTGCCCTCCTCCGGGTGGACCTGGACGAGCAGTGGCACAGCTACGCCCGGATGCTCGCCCGGCCGTCGATGATCGCGTTTTACGACGGCCGGGCCAGCACACCGGTGACGGACGCGGACGACATCGTGCGCCGCGAAGTGCTGTTCGTCCTGGACGTGCACGACACGGCGTACGAGTCGGGCCGGTGGCCGAAGGTCGGCCTGGTGCCGCTCGACGTGTCGCCGCTGCCGATCCCCGACCAGTACCTGCGCAGCCTCGGGTCGGACCAGTACCGGATCGTGGACGAGTTCTTCAACGTCCGGCCGGCCACCGCGAGCGAATGCGTCGGGCTGGAGCGGGTCGCGGCCTGGTCGGCCGAGCAGGCCGAGCAGCGCCTGCGCGATCACTTCGCGGGCCGGCCGAACGCCGACGCCGAGCGGATGAAGGTCCGCCCCGGCCCCCAATTCGGGTAGGACACCCGATGGGGACGTGGGACATCGGGCCGTTCGACAACGACGCCGCCGGCGATCTGCTCGTCCTGCTGGAAGAGGCCGATCCCGCCGAGCGTTCCGAGGTCATCCGGGAGGCGCTGGAAACCGCCGCCCGCGCCGGTGCGTACCTCGATTACGACGACGCGGCGGCCGCCGTCGCCGCAGCGGCCATCGTGGCCCGCGCCGGCGACGCCGAACCGCCGGTGGACGTGGCCGGGTGGCCAATCGAATTGCCCCCGGACCTCGTACCGCTGGGGCTGAACGCGCTGGAGCACGTCATCGGCGAGGACTCGGAGTGGCGGGCGCTGTGGGCCGAGAGCCCGGAGTACGACGCCGCGGTGGCCGAGCTGGACCGGATACGAACCGAGCTACGGCAGCGGTCCGCCTAGCGGCCGGTGACGGTCGGGAAAACCTGCTCCACCAACGTGATCAGGGTGGTGGCGAGCAGCCGGTGGACCTGCTCGCGGTCCAGTGCGCCCCGCTCCAGCCATTCCCGGGCGGTGGCCTTCGCCAGCCCGCAGTACGCCCGCACCATCGCGCGCAGCTCGTCGCGGTGGCTCGTGACCGTGTCCAGCCCGACGGCGACCAGGATGCTGTCGGCGGCGATCTCGTCGGCCTCGGCCAGAACGCGTTCGATCTGCGGATCGCGCCCGACCCCGCCGCCGTCCACCGCCGCCAGCCACGATCGGCTGTGGCGCGAGACGACGTCGAGGAACCAGGTGACGCTGGCATCCACCCGGGTCGCCAGGTCGCCCTGGGGCAGCTGCTCGACCGCGACCGCGGGAATGGTCACCAGCACCCGGACCGACTCGACGAACAGACCCTTCTTCGTACCGAAGTAGTGGTTGATCAAGCCCCGCGCCACGCCCGCGGCGTTGGCGATGTCGGTCGTGCTGACCTCGGCGTACGGGCGCTCGCCGAACAGCCGCACGGCACAGGACAGGATCTGTTCCCGCCGGGCGTCCGGCTCCAGCCGCCGCCCGCGGGGCAGCACGTCGACGGTCATGAGGGGCGCTCCGGCGGGCACATGCCAGCCACGGTGCCGCTTCGTTGGCCGCCTGTCAACAAGTACCGTGAGGCATGCTCTCCCCTCACCGGCTTTCGCATCATCGAGGCGGCACCGGCGATCTGATGGTGCTGGTGCACGGCATCGGCGCCACGTGGCAGCTGTGGCGGCCGATCCTGCCCGACCTGCAGCGGCGATTCGAGGTCCTCGCGGTCGACCTGCCCGGCTTCGGCGCCTCGGCCCCGGGCGAGCGCGCCGACGTGGCAGCGTACGCCGACGCCGTGGCCGCGCTGGCCGGGCGGCCGTTCCACGCCGTCGGCAGTTCACTGGGCGGCGGTGTGGCGCTGGAACTGGGCCGCCGCGGCATCGCCACCTCGGTGACGGCGTTCGCGCCGATCGGGTTCTGGGGTCCGCTGTCGCGCCGGTGGTGCCAGATGTCGGTGACGCTGGGCCGGTCTGCCGCCCGTACGCTGGGACCGGCGCTGCCGCGGCTGGCGTCCACTGCGGCCGGACGGACAGTCCTCTTCGGACTGTTCTACGGGCGGCCGAGCCAGGTCGATCCGGTCACCGGCGTCGCCGACGCGGCGGCACTGGCGAAGGCGCCGGGGTTCACCGCCGCCCGCCACGCGTTCGCGTCGCATCGATTCACCGATCCCGGTGCGCTGCAACGGATCCCTGTGACCGTCGTGTGGGGCGTACGCGACCTGATCCTGCCCGTACGCCAGGCGCGGGCCGCCGAGGCCGCACTGCCCCAGGCCCGGCACGTACGCCTGCCGCGCTGCGGCCACCTCCCCTTCGGCGACGATCCGGCGGCCTGCATCCGGCTCATCGAGCAGACAGCTATTGACAACCTGCCAACAAGCGGGTGAGCTAGGGTCTGACGTTGGGAGGTGCCATGCCCGCAGCCATTCCCGGGCTCGACGGTTACCGGTCGCGGTGGCGTACGCCCGACCACGATGCGCTGGCCGAGACGGTCGCCACGTTCTTCGAGCGCGAGGTGACACCGCGGGAACAGGAGTTCATCGAGCAGCGCAGCCCGGATCGGCAGCTGTACCGCCGGGCCGGCGGGCTCGGGCTGCTCGGCCTGTCGGTGCCCGAACAGTACGGTGGCGGTGGCGGCGACTTCAGCCACGAGGTGGTCCTGTTCGAGCAGCAGGCGTACGCCGGCGACGGCAGCCTCGGCATCGCGGTCCACAGCGGCATCGTCACCGGCTACCTCGTCGCGTACGGCACCGAGGAGCAGAAGGCCGCCTACCTCCCGGGCCTGTGCAGCGGCGACCTCGTCGGCGCCATCGCCATGACCGAGCCGTCCGGCGGCTCCGACCTGCAAGCGATGCGCGCCTGGGCCAAAGTGGACGGTGACGAGCTGGTTGTCAACGGAGCCAAGACGTTCATCAGCAACGGGCACCAGGCCGATCTGCTGCTGCTGGCCGTCAAGACCGACCGCGACCAGGGTGCGTCGGGCATCTCGCTGCTCGTCTGCGACCTGCGTGGCGAGCCGGCCGGGTTCCGCCGCGGCCGCAAGCTCGACAAGCTCGGCCTGCACGCCAACGACACCGCCGAGCTGTTCTTCGACGACCTGCGCGTACCGGCCACTGCGATCCTCGGCGGGCAGGCGGGACTCGGCTTCTTCCAGATGATGCAGCAGCTGCCGCAGGAACGGCTCGTCATCGCGGTCGGCGCGGTCGCGGCGATGGAACAGGCGCTGGCGCTGACCGTCGCGTACACCAAGGAGCGCACGGCCTTCGGCAAGACCCTGTACGCCCAGCAGAACACCCGGTTCACGCTGGCCGAGTGCGCGGCGCTGGTCCGGTCCGGGCGCGTCTTCCTCGACGACTGCATCCACCAGCACATCACCCGCGGCCTCGATGTGCCGACCGCGGCGATGGCCAAGTTCCACCTCACCGAGTCGCAGTGCACCGTCATCGACCGGTGCCTGCAACTGTTCGGCGGCTACGGCTACATGACCGAGTACCCGATCGCCCGCCTGTACGCCGACGCGCGGGCCCAGAAGATCTACGGCGGCACCAACGAGATCATGAAGGAGCTGCTGGCCCGTGCCTTATGAAACGCCGGCGCGCGAAGCGTTCATCTACGACGCCGTCCGGACGCCCCGCGGCCGCGGCCGCGCGTCCGGCTCGCTCTACGGCGTCAAGCCCATCTCCTTGGTGGTGGGTCTCATCGCCGCCCTCCGCGAGCGCAACCCCGGCCTCGATCCCGAGCGCATCGAAGACCTGCTGCTGGGCATCGTCACCCCGATCGGCGATCAGGGCGGCGATCTGGCCAAGTCGGCGGCGCTGCTGGCGGGGCTGCCCGAGCACGTGGGCGGCGTACAACTGAATCGGTTCTGCGCCTCGGGCCTGGAGGCGGTCAACGTCGCCGCGGCCAAGGTGCGCTCGGGCTGGGAGCACCTGATCCTGGCCGGCGGCGTGGAGTCGATGTCGCGGGTGCCGATGGGCTCCGACGGCGCGGCCTGGGCCATGGACCCGGAGACGGCGCTGGCTACTTCCTTCGTGCCGCAGGGGATCAGCGCCGACCTCATCGCCACTCTCGAAGGCTTCAGCCGCGAGGACGTCGACGGGTACGCCCTGCGTTCGCAGCAACGGGCCGCCGCCGCGCAGGAGAAGGGATTGTTCGACCGTTCCCTGATCCCGGTACGCGACCGCAACGGCATCACGCTGCTGGACCGCGATGAGCACGTACGCCCGCAGAGCACCCTCGACGGGCTGGGCGCGCTGCCGCCGTCGTTCGCGGCGATCGGCGACATCGGCGGGTTCGACGCGGTCGCCTTGCGCCAGTGCCACTGGATCGAGGCGATCGACCACGTCCACACCGCCGGCAACTCGTCCGGTATCGTCGACGGCGCCGCGCTCGTCCTCATCGGATCGGCGGAGGTGGGCCGCGATCTCGGCCTGACGCCGCGGGCCCGGATCGCATCGGTCGGCGTCAGCGGCGCCGATCCGACGCTCATGCTGACCGGCCCGGCTCCCGCCAGCCGCAAGGCGCTGGCGAACGCGGGGCTGGACGTCGCCGACATCGACCTGTTCGAGATGAACGAGGCGTTCGCCGCTGCCGTCCTGCGCTACCGCCAGGATCTCGACCTGGACCCGGAGACCTTGAACGTCAACGGCGGTGCGATCGCCCTGGGCCACCCGCTGGGCGCCACCGGAGCGATGCTCGTCGGCACCGTCCTGGACGAGCTGGAACGCCGCGGCGCCCAGCGCGGGCTGATCACCTTGTGCATCGGCGGCGGCATGGGCGTCGCCACCATCATCGAGCGCTGCTGAGCGCGACCGGGAACGCGGCTGAGGACGAAACGCATGATCTCTTACGACGTGGACGGCGACGGCGTCGTCACGCTCACCATGGACGATCCCGAGCAGGCGGCGAACACCATGAACGACCGGTATGTCGCCGCCATGACCGCGGCGCTCGACCGGCTCGAAGCCGACCGCGACCGGATCCGCGGCGTCATCGTCACCAGCGCTAAGACGACCTTCTTCGCCGGCGGCGACCTCGACCTCATGATCCAGGCCGGGCCGGCGGACGCACCGGCGCTGACCGGGACGGTCGACCGGATCAAGCGCGACCTGCGGCGCCTGGAGACCCTGGGCCGCCCGGTCGTGGCCGCCGTCAACGGCTCGGCCCTCGGCGGTGGCCTGGAGATCGCACTCGCGTGTCACCATCGCATCGTGCTCGACGCCGACGGCTGCCGGCTGGGCTTCCCCGAGGTGACGCTCGGGGTGCTGCCCGGCGCCGGCGGCGTGACCCGGACGGTACGCATGCTCGGCCTGGCGCCCGCACTGACGACGGTCCTGCTCACCGGCCGCCAGTTCCGCCCGGCCGATGCCGTCGAAGCGGGACTGGCCGACCTGGTGGTGTCCACATCGGACGAGATGATCGCGGCGGCCCGCGCGTGGATCGCCGCCCATCCGGGTGCCGCCCAGCCCTGGGACCGTCCCGGGTTCAAGCTCCCCGGCGGCAACCTCACCAACCCGGCCGTCGCCATGCAGCTGCCCGCGTACGCCGGAAACCTGCGTAAGCTGCTCAAGGGCGCGAGCCTGCCGGCGCCGGAGGCGATCCTGGCCGCGGCCGTCGAGGGCGCCGCGGTCGATCTGGAGACGGCGGCCCGCATCGAGACGCAGTACCTGGTCAGCCTGCTCACCGGCCAGATCGCGAAGAACATGATGGGGGCCCTGTTCTTCGACATGAAGACCGTCAACTCCGGCCGCAACCGCCCGGCCGGGCCGCCGGCCAAGACCCAGCGGGTGGCCGTCATCGGCGCGGGCATGATGGGCGCGGCCATCGCCTACGTGTGTACGCGAGCCGGGCTCGACGTCGTCCTCAAGGACGTGTCCGAGGAGGCGGCCGCCAAGGGCCGCGGCTACAGCGAGAAGCTCCTCACCGGATTGGTCCACAAGGGACGGATGTCGGCCGAGCAGGCCGCCGCGGCGCTGGAACGGATCACACCGGCGGCCGACGTCGCCGCGGTGGCGGGAAGCGATGTCGTCATCGAAGCCGTCTTCGAAGACCTGGACCTCAAACGCCGTGTGCTGGCCGAGATCTGCGCGGTCACCGGCGGCGACACGCTCATCGCGTCCAACACCTCCACGCTGCCCATCACCCAGATCGCCGAGCCGCTGCCCCGGCCGGACAACGTCATCGGGATGCACTTCTTCTCCCCCGTCGACAAGATGCCGCTGCTGGAGATCATCGTCGGGAAGCCGACCAGCGACACCGCCATCGCCCGCGCCTTCGACCTCGGCCGCCGCATCGGCAAGACCCCCATCGTGGTGAATGACAGCCGCGGGTTCTTCACCAGCCGGGTCATCGGCACCTTCATCGAGGAGGCCATCGCCATGGTCGCGGAGGGCGTACCGCCGGCCTCCGTGGAGCACGCGGCGCTGCAAGCCGGCTACCCGACCGGACCGCTGGCCCTGGCCGACGAGGTCACCCTCACCCTCATGCAGCACATCCGCCGCGCGGCCGGCTCGGCGATCCCGCCGACACCCGTGCATGCCCTCGTCGACTCGCTCGTCGACGACCACCACCGCCCCGGCCGGTCCGGCGGTGCGGGATTCTACGAGTACGCCTCCGACGGCCGCCGCTTGCGTTTGTGGTCCGGGCTTTCGGCGTACGCCACCGATGCCGGCCGAGCGATACCCATCGGCGATCTGAAGGACCGCATGCTGTTCATCGAGGCGATCGAGTCGCGGCGCTGCCTCGACGAAGGTGTACTGCGGTCGGCCGAGGACGGCAACATCGGCTCCATTCTCGGCATCGGATATCCGGCGTGGACGGGCGGCGTACTGCGGTTCATCACCCAGCACGCCGACTTCGACGGCCGGGCCGCCGAACTCGCCCACCGCTACGGCGACCGCTTCGCCTGCTGATTCCGCCTCGCCCGCTGCCACTGTCTCGCTGATCCCGCAGCTCGCAGGCGGTGCCCCCCACGAAGCGGCCGCGGCTGCTTGAATATGCGGCACCGCGGGTGATGGTCATGCCGCGGGTTCGGGATGCGGGGGTTCCGGTGGTGCGTACCTTGCTGGGTGGCGGCCTGGCTCTGACCTTGCTCCTCGGGTTGACGGCCGGCCTGCCCGATCCTTCCATTGCTGAAGCCGGATCGGTTCCGCCGGCGGCGGGCCAGCTCACGAGTGGTCAGGCGCTGACGGTGGCGCGGCGTACGGGTAAGCCGGTCGAGGTGGCCGGGGCGACGACCGAGACGGATACGCTGACCGCCAACCCGAACGGCACCTTCACGTTGCGCCGGGCGATGCGGCCGGTTCGCGCGTTCGACGGGTCGGCGTGGCGGGCTCTGGACGCCACGTTGAAGTTCAACGGGGACGGTACGGTGTCGCCCGCGGTGTCAGCCGGCCCGCTGGTGCTGTCCGGCGGCGGCCGCGGCCCCCTGGCCCGAATGGGCGAACGTGGCCGGTCGGCCGCGTTCTCGGTGCCGATGCCGCTGCCCAAACCGACCCTGGCTGGACGCACCGCCACCTACCCCGGTGTGCTGCCGGGCGTCGACTTGCAGGTGATCGCCGACGACCTGGGCGGCTTCTCCGAGGTGCTGGTGGTACGCGACGCGACCGCGGCGGCTCATCCGGCGCTGCGCTCGCTGACGCTGGCCGTCGCCGCCGACGGGATCACCGTGGCCGCCGACGAGCACGGCAACATCACCGGCAAGGACCGCCTCGGCCACGTGGCCTTCAACGCACCGGTGCCGCGGATGTGGGACTCGGCCGGCGCCGCCTCCACTGTGTACGGTCCCGGAGCGGCGGCACGGCGCTCGACGGTGGGCGTACGCGTTGCGGGCAACGGTGTCACGCTGGCGCCGGATCGGGCGATGCTGGGCGGGCCGGGCGTGACCTATCCCTTGTTCATCGACCCGGCGTTCGTGTGGACGCCGCACCCGGGCACGCGTACCGGCTGGGCGACCGTGTCCCGCGGGTACGCCGGCAACGACTACTCCAACAGCAACTACTGGAACAACACCCCCGACCCCGACAATCACCTGCAGGTCGGCAACTCCAACTGGACGGTCAACGGCATCTGGTCGCGGTCGCTGGTCAACTTCAAAATCGACACCGCGATGCTTACCGGGGCCACCATCTACTCGGCGACCATCGACACGACGCTGGTACGTTCGGCGAACTGCACCCCGCACTGGGTCGACCTGTACGCCCCGGCCGACACGCTGGCTCAACCCAACGCCACGTGGAACTGGTGGAACGGGCGCAGCTGGGGCGGCGTCATCGATCGCAAGAACGCCGCGGCCGGCTACACCGGCTGCACCAACGCGGCCCCGGTGGCCTTCGACGTCCGCAATACGGTGCTGGCCAACATCGCCGCGCACAAGGACGTGCAGACGTTCCTGTGGGTCGCGGAGAACGAAAGCGACATCTACGCGTACAAGGAGTTCTTGAACAATCCGACGCTGACCATCCTGTACAACCACGCGCCGAATCCGCCGGCGGGCCTGTCCACCAGCCCGGCCACCTCGTGCGCGGCCAGTCCGCCCTCGGTCGTCGGCGACAACTCGGTCACCCTCTACGCTCCGGTCTCCGACCCCGAAGGCAACCAGCTCGGCGTCAACTACCGGCTGTGGAAGACCGCCGACCCGGGCACTCTGCTGGTCGACACCGATGCGAACCTGCTCACCGCGGCGTCCGGGCAGACCGCCGCTTACATCGTGCCGCAGGCGACGCTGAGAACGGCCGCCGGATCGGCGGTTACGCAGTTCTCCTGGCGGGTGCAGACCACCGACGGCAACCTGTCCTCGCCGTGGTCGGCGACGTGTTCGTTCAGCTTCGACCCGACGCGCACCGGCGCACCGGGCGTACAAGCGCCGGCTGCGGCGGCCATCGGGCAGGCCAGCAGCGTGACGGTCACCGCACCGCCCACCGGCACCGTCCCGGCCGGCTACCTGTACCAGCTCAACGGAGCCGCCGCCGCGACCGTCGCGGCCACCGCCGGCAACGCCACCATCCCGGTGACACCGACCCGGTTCACCAACGTTCTGACGGTGACGAGCCTGAGTGCCGGTGGCAACATCGGCGACACCGCCACCGTCATCTTCAACGCCACACCGGCCGCCGTCGCCGCCTCCGACGACCTGACCGGGGACGGGGCGCCCGACCTGCTCGGCGTCGGCGGTGCCGGGGCCTTGCCGGCCGGGCTGTGGCTGGGTAAGGGTTCCGGCGGCGGCAGTGTGGACGTCGTGGCCACCAACATCGGTGTGTACGGCAACGGGGTCTACGGAACGAACAGCCCGGCCGACTTCACCGGCGCCACCGCCGTCTCCGGTCATTTCACCGGCTCGGGCCTGCAAGACCTGCTCGTGTACTACCCGAGCGGCACCAATGCCGGCGGCGGCATGATCCTCAATGGCAACGGCGACGGATCCCCGCTGCAAGCCCACATCTCCGGCAACGAACACACGCTCAGCGCCGGACTGTTCACCGACATGAACGGCCGGGATCCGCTCCGCATCGTCAACGCCGGCGACAGCTCCCACCTCGGGCTGGCGTACCCGGATCTGCTGGCGGTCAACGGCGACGCGACCGTCGGCTACTACCTGGCCTACTACCGCAACCTCAACGGGCTGGGCAACTATCCGATGGCGACCCACCTGCCCAACACCACACCCGACGGGGACATGGCCTGGAACGGCTGGACCATCGCCAGCACCCAGCTCGGCTCCGGCACGTCGCTGTACCTGTGGAAGCCGGCCACCGGCGCCCTGTACCTGTGGAAGGGCTTGTCGTTCGACGTCAACACCGACACCCTCACCTACACCCAGTACGCCATCCGCACCTCCGGCTGGAACACCAACGCGGCGATCGGGCTCCAGGCGTCCGACATCAACGCCGACGGCACGGCCGACCTGTGGACCACCACATCCGCCGGAGCCGTCACCGCCCACCTCGTCTCGGGACTGACCGGCACACCCACGATCACCGCTCAGGCCGCTCAGACGCTCATAACCGGCAATCACGCGTGGACGCTCAACGACGGGACGTCCGGTGCCGTCGGTGCCGGTTCGGCTCGTGACATCGTCGGCACCGCGCACCTCACCGGCACTGCCGGTGCGGCGTGGAACACCGGAGATCTCTTCAGCCCGGACGCGAGCCTCAACGGGACCACCGGCGCGCTCAGCGGACCCAAGGCGATCGACACGAACGCCGACTTCACGATCTCGGTCTGGGTCAAGCCCACCGCGGCCGGTGGTGCGGTCCTGAGCCAGGACGGCACCACCACGACCGCCTTCATCCTCTGGGCCAACCCGGCCGACAGGTCCTGGCAGTTCTCGATGTCCACTGCGGACAGTTCGAGCGCCGCATGGGATGTCGCGGCGGCCGCCCCCGGCAGCGTCCAGCTTGGCGTCTGGACCCGGCTCACGGCGACCTACAAGCAGGCGACCGGGGTCGTCACGCTCTACATCAACGGCGTACGCGCGGCCGGCGCGCTGCACTACACGACCTGGAACGCCGGCGGCCAATTCCAGATCGGCCGGTCGCGTTCGGGAGCCGGCCAGTACGGCTCGTACCTGGCTGGGCAGGTGGCCAACGTGCAGACCTGGAACGCCCAGCTCTACCCGGACGTCGCCACGCACATCGTCAACGCGAACAGCTCCTTGTGCCTGCTGGCTCGGGGCAGTACGTCGGCTCCCGCGGTCCAGTACTACTGCCTGAACTTCGCCGACCAGCTATGGAGCCTGGAGTACGCGGGCACCGACACCGCCGGTACGCCGTACTACCGCATCCGCAACGCCGCCAGCAGCCTGTGTCTTCTGGCGCGCGACACCGGTGTCGACGCCTACAAGGCGGTCTCCTACACCTGCCTGGCCTACGCCGACCAGCACTGGTACCAGGTCTCCGTGGGCAGCGGCCGGTTCCAGATAAAGAACCGCAACTCCGGACTGTGCCTGCTCATCCAGGGCGGTGCGGTCGAGACGCAAGGCGTCACGTGGGCCTGCCATCCGGAGTTCGCGGATCAGCTCTGGCACTCATAAAGCGGCTTCGCCGCTCAGGAACCTGAGCTGGCGCTGGAGGCCGCCTGGCGCTTTGCGCGTACGACCAATCGCAGCGCTTGCGCGAGGCAGATCGCCTCCAGCGCCGACATCACCGGCTGGAGCACCTCGAAGGCGTACGAGTCGGGGTGGAAGCTGAACGCACCGGTGGTCGGGTTGATCCGCCCGACCACACCGTGCGGCGTGAAGAACTCGAACCGGCGGTCCGACCACACGCTGGACTGGCGTACCGACAGTGACTGACCGGACGCGAGGGTGATCGTGGCCCCGTTGATCGGCCGCCAGCCGCCGGGCTGCACGTCGACGATCGTGCGGCCGTCGGGCGTACGCACGGTGAAGCGGCGCCGGAAGATCCCGGTCGGGCGGCACTCGGCGAGCAGCCCGCCACCGGAGTCCAGGATCTCGAACCGCTGCGTCCAGGTGTGCCATCCCACGCCGGCGACGGTCTGGCCGTCCGGGAGCATGACCGGCGAGTTCGGGTTGAGGAACTCCTTGTCCGGCATCAGAAGTACGCCGGTGAACGGGGCGCGTAGATCCATGGACGCGACGGTACGCCACGGTCGCAAGATACGAGGGATTGCTCCCCGGCCGGATGGATCGTAGCGTCAGTCGATGATGCATCCATCTCGATCAATAGAGAGGATCTTGATGCAAGAGAATCGGCAAACAAGATCGAGAAGAGTCCGGCTGATCGGCGCAATTGCGGCATTGGCCCTGGTGGTGACGCCGGTCGGATCGGCCCAGGCGGAGCCGGCGACGGCATCGTCCTTCGGGCTGAAGCCGACCTTCACCAATGCGGCCGCCTTCGACGTGTCGAAGGCGCTGCGCGATCTGCCCGCGAGCAGCCGCGTGGCGGGCAAGCCGGCGGGCGGGCTGGCCCGCGAGGATCGCGCCCATCCGGCCCAGTCGACGCTGGCGAACCGGCTGGCCACCGGGCATCAGGCGGATGCGGCGCTGCAGACACGTGCTGCGACCGACGCGGTGTCGCCGACGATCGCGAACTTCGAAGGGCTGAGCAACCAGAACAACTTCGACATCTTCGGCATCCGGGTCAACCCGCCCGACCCGATCGGCGACGTCGGCCCGAACCACTACGTCGAAATGGTCAACCTCACCTTCGGCGTCTTCTCCAAGACGGGTACGCCGCTGCTGGCCCCGGTCGACACCGGATCGCTGTGGGCGGACTTCCCGATCGACGAGTGCACCGAGCCGTCCGGCGACCCGGTCGTCGTCTACGACCAGATCGCGGACCGGTGGCTGCTGACCCAGTTCACCACCCGCGGCCTGAACTTCCCCGACGAGCCGCTGAACCTGTTCTACAACTGTGTGGCGATCTCCACGACGGGCGACCCGACCGGCACCTACTACCGGTACGCCTTCACCACCGGCTTCAACTTCCCCGACTACCCCAAGTACGGCGTCTGGCGCGACTCGTACCTGATCACCACTCGCGAGTTCGGCATCCAGGACGAGTCGATCTACGGCATCGGCGTCTACGGCCTGGAACGCAACAAGATGATCGAAGGCGATCCGGGCGCCCGCGCGGTCAGCTTCCTGCTGTCCGACGCCGTGGTCCCGCTGCCGCTGATCGGTGACGGGCTGCTGCCGCCGGACATCGACGGGCACACCAAACCCAAGAACGACGCACCGGCCCCGGTGGTCGGCAGCCAGGACGACAACTGGGTCTACGGTGCCACCTTCGACGCGCTCAACGTCTGGGAGTTCGACGTCAAGTGGCGCTCGACGCCGATCGCCTCCATCCGGCTCGCGACCCAGCTGCCGGTAGCGGCGTTCGACTCCGCATTCCCGTGCGCCGGCGCGCTCGGCTCGCGGGACTGCCTGCCCCAGCCGGGCATCACCAACCCGGCGCAGTTCCTGGACATCCTGTCCTACCGGCAGCGCCCGACGTGGCGGCTGGCGTACCGCAACTGGGGATCGCACGAGACGCTGATGACCAACCAATCGGTCGAGGCGCTACCGGGCATCGCCGGCGTGCGCTGGTACGAGATCCGCCGCACCGGCGGGGCGTACAGCCTCTTCCAGCAGGGCACGTACGCGCCCGGCGACGGCGTACACCGCTGGATGGGCAGCATCGCCCAGGACAAGTTCGGCAACGCCGCCGTCGGCTACAGCGTCGTCAACGCCACCGACGTCTTCCCCGGCATCCGCTACACCGGCCGCCTGGCCGGCGACCCGCCAGGCCAGATGACCCAGGGCGAAGGCACCGTCATCAACGGCACCGGCGTGCAGACCAGCACCAACTCCCGGTGGGGCGACTACACCTCACTGAACCTCGACCCGCTCGACGACTGCACCTTCTGGTACGTCAACGAGTACTACACCCTGGCCGGGCAGCAAACCGCCTCCAACGCCTGGCAGACCCGCATCGCCAGCTTCAAGCTCCCCGGCTGCTGACACCTCAGCTGCTGACATCAACGGCGGGCCGGTCGCACGACCGGCCCGCCCGGGACCGCGTCACGCCTTGAGGTCGGCGTGGATCCCGGCACCGCCGCTGGGGTCGGATCCGGCGATCGTCAGCACGTTGGGGATCACGACGGTCTCTGGTCCGGCCGGAACGAGGTCCGCTCGCGTTCGTCCGCCCGGCGGTGACCGAGCGCCGGCCTCCGGTTGCCCGGCGACGGATCCCGGTCGCCGAGCGAGGGCCTGCGGTCGCCGCGCGGACCCCGGCCGGCCGGAGACGGGCGCCGGCCTACGAGGAACAGGCGGCGCTGGGTCACCGGCGGGTGGGCCAACGCGAGCGAGAACAGGAACGCGACCGCGAAGGAGAACAGCGACGCCGACAGCCACGACGGCGGGGTGAATTGCAGGAAGTCGCGCACCGACAGCCAGACGGCGGCCCAGCCCGGGATCTGTCCAGGATGGACGATCTGGTAGACGGCGAAGCCGAGGATCCAGGGCACGAGCAGCGCCCAGCGGTCCGGGGCCCGGTTGGAGGTGTTCCAGTCGACCCAGCCGTGGTACACGAAGTACCGCACCACGAACACCGCGAACAGCGGGACGAACACCGAGCCGATCAGGTAAAGGAAGTCCTGATACGAGACGACGTCGACGATGAGCGCCAGTACGGTCGCGGCGGCGCCGACGCCGATCGCCAGAACTCGCCGGTCCGCTCGCGGTGCGAGATTCTGCGCGGAGATCGCGGTCGAGTAGACGTTCGCGAAGGACTCGTCGAGCTCCCGCACGATGAGGACGCCGAACGCCAGCCAGCCCAGCGGAACCGCGATGAAGGCGCCGAACATGCCGGTCTGCGACGGGTCGGCGGCGGCCACCGAGCTGAGGGCGAGCAGGCCCAGCCCGTAGCACAGGATCTGAGCCAGAGCGAAGCCCACGAACGATCCCGCGAACGCACCGGGCTCGCTGCGCGAGTGCCGCGAATAGTCGGCGGCCAGCGGAATCCACGACACCGACACGGCGATGACGAGATCGAACCCGGCCCAGTACCCCGACCATCCACCGTGGATGAACGACGGATGCGGCTGGCGCAGCAACTGCACGATCAGGTACGCCATCACGATGACGACCGCGATGAGGGCGTACCGGCGCAGGAGGCGGACCGAGCCGAGCGGGCGTACCGCCATGAGGGTGGTGAGGACGCCGGCGAGCACGATATAGGGCCAGGCGGCCTTCCACGGCAGCAGCTGCCGGGCCGCCGCCGCGATGACGTACAGCTCGAAGACGGCCCAGCCGAGCACCTGGACGATGTTGAGCACGGTCGGCAGGACGGACAGACGGATGCCGAACAGCCCTCGCAGCAGCACCATCGCCGGCTGCCCCGTACGCGCACCGGCCACATTGGCCACCGACAGACCGAGCGTACCGATGAGGCTACCGAGGACGACGGCGGCGAAGGCGGCCAGGATGGACATGCCCTCGCTCACCACGTAGACGGCGGTGACCGGCCCGAGCAGGCTGATGCCGAGGTTGCCCCACAGGGCGGTGTGGTCGAGGAACCGCAGCGTCCGTGGCTGGGGATCGCCCAGGCGGACACCGGGTTCGGTGGGTGCAACGAGAGTCACGGGGACCTCCGACGTCACAGAACCGGCATGCCGGTGAGGGGTGAGGATGCCACCGCATGGTGGCGCCGGGGTACGCGCCCGGCCCGGTACGCCAGCCGCCCGGCCGGCACCGCCGCCATCGCTTCCGCCATGAGCGCGGGCTGCTGCGCCCGGGTGACCGGCGAGGCCAGCAGAACGGCGTCGCAGCCCAGTTCCATGGCGAGGGCGGCGTCGGACGCGGTGCCGATGCCCGCGTCGAGCACGACCGGCACGGTCGCCTCGGCCGCGATCACCTCGATGTTGTGTGGATTGAGTATCCCTAGTCCGCTGCCGATCGGCGAGCCGCCGGTCCCTAGGATCAGCCGCGTGCCGAGTTTCTCCCCCGCGATCACGAACGCGTGCATCTCACCCTCCCTGCACGGCGGTGAGGATCTGCACCACCGCGCCGTCGTGCAGGACCACCTCGGTCCAGGTCAAGCGGGGCGCCACCGCGCCGTCCACCGCGGCCGCCGTACCCTTGGTTGTACGCCCACCGCCGCCGGCCAGATCGGCCAGCGTCAGCCGTCGGGGACTGTACGCCGCGACTGTGCCGCACGGCCGGTAGCCGACGTCCCCACCGGTCACCTCCTGGAGTTCGGCGGCGAACTCCGGGTAGCGGCGAGCCGGTGCCAGGTTGAGGACGAGCAGCTCACGGCCTTCCTCACGGCCTTCGTAGTGCAGTTGCGTGACGGGACCGAGCATGCCCGCGGCCGTAGCGGACGCGGCTTGACCCGGTGCCGGGTCCACAACGGTCACCCGCAGGCTCTGCTGGGCCCAGCGCCACGCCGTGGCCAGGCCGATCACGCCACCACCGACCACGATCCCATCGCCGGACGCCACCACACCTCCTCGTCGAGTACGACGGGAGCCGGCTGGGAGATCGTCGGCTGGCTTCCTGCGCCGGCATTACCCGGATCAGGTTCAACGGTCGGCGGCTCCAGCTGCCCTCTCAGCCCGGTCCACCGGGCTCCCGTGCGGGCGCAACCCTACTCCGGGCGGCACCCGCCGCAAAAGGGAGCACCGTGCCTCGTCGTGACAACCACCCGTTCGCTGCTGTCCAGCGCCGTCGCCGCCGTGCTCCGGTCCGGACGCGCGCGAACGGGCGTCGACTATGTCGTGGCCGGTCCAACCTGGACAACACCCACCAAGCCGGGCCGCCGGCGACCCGAATGTCACTGCTCGATCACGCTGCGTCCGCCCGTGCGCGGGGCCGGCCCGGGTTCGCCATCGGCGGCATCGAGAACCTCGACCGCCTCGACACCGTGATCGCGCACGGTGCTCGCCGGTCGTGGTCGTGCGGGCCGGCACGCTCGCCGCGGACCCCGGTGCGGCCGCTCGCCCCTTTGCGCAGCGCCTGGCGGCGTTACCGATCGGTAGCGCGTTCAGCCGGTAGAGCGAATCGCCCGATTCACCGGTTCGTGTGAATAACCGCAGCGCAACCACCATGATCAGTCGATTCATTTCCCTGCTTCCAATCATCTATTAGGTCGGGTAGCGTAGCCGTCTGGATGAGCGACCTCGGGGACACCGTCAACCAACCGCGACGGCGCGGCCCCCGTTTCCACCACACAGAGGAGACGGTCGACGCATGCTTCGCACCATGCTCAAATCGAAGATCCACCGGGCCACCGTCACCCGTGCTGACCTGCATTACGTCGGCTCCATCACGATCGACTCCGACCTGATCGAGGCGGCCGACCTGCTCCCCGGCGAGCTGGTGCACGTCGTGGACATCACCAACGGAGCCCGCCTGGAGACCTATGTGATCGAGGGTGCGGCCGGCAGCGGCGAGATCGGGATCAACGGCGCCGCGGCACGCCTGGTCCAGCCCGGTGACCTGGTCATCATCATCGGCTACGGCCTCGTGACCGGCGAGGAAGCGGCCGGGCTCAAGCCGCGGGTCGTCCACCTCGACGCCGCGAACCGGATCATGGACATCCACTCCGATCCCGCCGAATGACCGTGGCGCGAACCGATCTTCTGGTGCTGGGAAGCGGATCGCTGGCACGGGCGCTGTGTACGGGCATCGCCACGGTCGCCGACCAGGACACCACCGTCGCCGTCCTCGCTCGGAACGAGGGCGCCGCGGCGCAGGCGGCGTACCTGGCGTCGGTCCGGGCCGCGCAGACCGGCCGCCCGGCCCGCTTCACCGGCAGCGGCGGGGATCTCACCGACGCCGACCGACTGGGCGACGCCGTCGCGCAAGCGCGCGTAGTCGTGCAGTGCGCGTCATTGCATTCGCCCTGGAACGCTTCTCCCGCAAGGAAAGCGCTCGTCGCGTCGGCCGGATTCGGTGTCACGCTGCCGTTGCAGGCTCGCCTGGCCGTCCAGACCGCGACGGCGATCCAGCGCACCGGCTCGGCCGCGCTGATGGTCAACGCCTGCTATCCGGACGCCGTCAATCCGCTGCTGCACCGGCTCGGCCTGCCCGTGTTCTGCGGCCTGGGCAACGTCGCGACGCTCGCCGCCGGACTGCGTACGCAGCGGCCGGACGGGCACCTGGCGCTGCTGGCCCACCACGACCACCTGCACGCACCCGAGGACCCCGCCGACGAGGCGCTGGCGTGGCTGGACGGTGCCGCCGTCGCCGAAGTCGGCAAGTTGCTGGCCACGCACCGGCGTACCGACCGGCGGCTGCTGAACCAGGTGGCCGGATTCGCCGCCGCGGCGCTGCTGACGGCCGTCCTCGCCGGCCGTGAGACCGCCGCCAACCTGCCCGGTCCACTGGGACGGCCGGGTGGGTATCCGGTCCGGGTGACCGGATCGCACATCGCCCTCGATCTGCCACCGGGCTGGGACGAGCCCGCCGCGATCGCCTGGAACGAACGGGCCGCCGCCCGGGAAGGCATCGCGATCGGCGCGGACCGCGTCCGGTTCACCGGCTCCGCCGCGCCCGCCCTGGCCGCGTACGGACTGGGCGGCGGGTTCGCCGTCGAGGACGTGATCGCGGTCGCCGACCGCCTCACCGCCACGTGACCTGACATCCGACAGCAACGGAGGTGCGCCACCGATGTCGAGCCCGCCGATGCGCAACCTGATCCTGGACTACTACGACCGCCTGCCCGCCGTGATCGCCCGCTGTGTCGACGATCCGGCTCCGGTCAAGGATCCGGCCGCCTTCTCACCCGGCTTCCTTCTTCCCGAAGTGGACAGCGCCGTCCGCGAGTTCTTCGGCGCCGCTCAGGCCGCCTGGACGCCGCTGGCCGATCTGGACGGCGGGCGCCTGACGATGCTCGACCTGACCCGCAATCCCGGCACGCACACCACCAAGACCCTCGCCTCGCTGCTGATCGTGGCACGCGCGGTCGAGTACATCCGGCGTACCGGCGAGCCGATCGTCATCTTCTCGCCGACGTCGGCCAACAAGGGCACGGCCCTGCGCGATGCGGTCTTCCGCGCCTACGCCTGCGGTCTCGCGACACCTGACCAGCTGCGCATCGCCATCGTGGTCCCGGCCGGCTGCCGCGCCAAGCTTCGCGGCGGGTCGCCCACCGATCGCAACCCCGTTTTCGTGTACGCCGGTGAGCAGCCCGAGTACGTCAAGGCGCTGGGCCGCCAGTTCGCCGACGCGTACACCGGGAAGATGGCGGCGAACCTGTGGTTCTCGCTGGAACTGCGCAACTACCTGATCGCCGACGCCGCCCGCGCGTTCTTCGAGCACGACGCCGACCCGACGCCCGGCGCACCCCGGCGTACGCACGCTCATGCGGTGTCGAGCGCGTTCGGGCTGCTCGGCTACAACGTCGGCCGGGATCTGCTGGAGGAGTCGGGCGCGGCGCACGCCGACGACCGCCCCGGCTTCCTGCTCGTGCAGCACCTCGGTACGCCCGACATGGTGCTCAGCCTGCTGCACGGCGACTTCGACCGGTCCCGGATGCCGGCGTACCGGCGGGACGGATGGCTGTGGGCGCAAGACGCGGACCCCCACTTCCCGGCGGTGACGGCGGATCCGCAGGAGGTGCTGGATCCGACGTTCTACACCCACCGGCCGGCTACCTCGCCGGCGATGAACGAGCTGATCCGGCGCCACGGCGGCACCGGCATCGTGGTGTCGCTGCACGAATGCATCGAGCGGTACCCGCGCATCGCCGAGCTTATGTCCACAACGGACAGACCGCTCCCGGCCGACCTGAGGAACCTGCGGGAATGGTCGATCGTCATGGCGATGACCGGCGTGTTCAACGCGATGGACCGCGGGCTGATCGACCGCGCCGGTGACGTCGTCGTCCACGGCACCGGCCTGTACCACACCGCCGATTACCCACCGATCGAGGCCGCCGACATGATCGCGGTGCAGGCGCCCGACGACATCGCCCGGGTCCTGCTGGCTGACGCATGAGCACCATTGATCTCGGCGCGGGCCACGGCACGCGGCCGGGCTTCGTCCGGGCCGGCCGGTCGGGCAGTGTTCCGGCGCGCTTCGCCGAACAGGTCGCGCGGCACGGCGACCGGCTGGCCGTCATCGGACCGCAGACGTGGACCTACGCCGAACTGGCCGCGGCTGCGGGCGGCGTCGCCAAGACGGTGCCGGGCCGGGTCACCGCGCTCCTGCTGCCCCACGGGCCGCAGATGATGGCGGCCATCCTCGGCACGCTGGCGGCGGGGTCGGCGTACGTGCCGCTCGATCCGGCGTACCCGGGCGAGCGGCTGGCGTACATGGTGGACGACTGTGGTGCCGACGCCATCCTGGCCGGGCCGTCGACGCTGGCTCAGGCGCGGGAACTGGCCGGTGACCGTCCGGTCGTCGACACCGCCGCCCTCGCTCCGGCACCGCTGCCGGAGAAGCACATCGAGCCGGACGCCGTCGCCTACGTGCTCTACACCTCCGGCTCGACCGGGCGGCCCAAGGGCGTCGTGCAGAACCACCGCAACGTCGTGTTCGCCGCGACCAACCACATCAACAACTTCCGGCTCGCGCCCGGTGACCGGGTCGGCGTGTTCACGTCGTTCGGCTTCGACATGGCCGTCACCGACACCTTCTCGGCCCTGCTGTGCGGGGCCGCGGCGGTGCCGCTCGACGTACGCGCGCTGGGGCCGGCGTACCTGGCCGATGCGCTCGACGAGTACGGCGTCACGATCTACCACTCGACCCCGACCGTGTACCGGCAGCTTCTGGCGGCCCTGGGCGACCGCCGGCAGCCGAGCGTACGCGCCGCCGTCCTGGGCGGCGAGGACATCACGACGGCCGACGTCGCCGCGTTCTGGCGGCACTTCGCGCCCGACGGGGTGTTCGTCAACGGCTACGGCGCGACCGAGATCAGCTTCATCGCCCAGGATCACCTGGCGGCCGTGCCGGACGGCGTACGCGTGCCGATCGGCCGCCCGCTGGACGGCATCGAGGTGTTCCTCGACGGCGGCCCGGACGCCGGCACGGGTGAGATCGTGGTCCGCAGCCGCTATCTCGCCCTCGGCTACGTCGGGCGGCCGTTCCCGGAGCGGGCCGACGGCCGCCGGGAGTACCGGACCGGCGATCTGGCCCGGCGGCTACCCGACGGGCGCCTGCTGCACCTCGGCCGGGCCGACCGCCAGGTCAAGATCCACGGCAATCGCGTCGAGCCCGCCGAGATCGAAGCCGCCCTCCGGGAAATGTCCGGTGTGGACAGCGCAGCCGTGGTCGCCCGCGATGGCGAACTGCATGCCTACCTGGCCGGTACGCAGGTGCCCGCCGCGGCCGAGATCGCCCGGGCGCTGGGCGAGCGGCTGCCCGCTTTCATGGTCCCGCAGACGATCACCGTGCTGGCGGCGTTGCCGCTGACGCCGACCGGGAAGGTGGATCTGGCCGCCCTCCCGGCACCGGACAGGCCGCCGCGCGATGCCGTTTCCCGGCCGCGTACGCCGGCGGAGCAAGCGGTGTGCGCCGCCTGGGCCGTCGAACTCGGCCTGCCCGAGGTCGGACCGGACGAGAACGTGTTCGACCTCGGCGCCACCTCGGCCCGGCTGGCCTCGGTCCAGGTACGCCTGGAACGGGAGCTGGCGGTACGCCTGCCGCTGGCCCGGCTGATGGAGTTCCCCACACCGGCCGCGCTGAGCGAATATCTGGCGTCGGGTCCGGCCGGGCCGGATGCGTCGATCGCCGATCGCATGGCCCGCCGCCGGGCCGCCCGCCGGAGCGCGTCATGAGCGACGCCATCGCCATCGTGGGCCTCGGCGGGCGGTTCCCGGGATCCTCCGATGTGGACCGATTCTGGGCCGCGCTGCTCGACGAGGCGCACTGCGTACGCACCTTCAGCGAGGCGGAGCTGCTTGCGGCGGGCGTACCGGCGCCGATGCTGGCGGATCCCCGCTATGTACGGGCTCACGGCTGGCTCGACGGGCTGGCCGACTTCGACGCCGACGCGTTCGGCTACTCCGATGACGAGGCCGCCCTCATCGACCCGCAGCACCGGCTGTTCCTGGAGGCGGCCTGGCACGCTCTGCAGGACGCCGGGCACCAGCCGGGCGCGGTCGGCCTCACAACCGGGGTCTTCACCGGTGTTTCCGTCAACCGTTACTTCCTGCGCCACATCTACACCCCGGCTCCGGCCGGCGATCCCGATACCCTGGTGCCACCCGGCCACTCTCCGGACTACCTGGCGCTGCGGACGGCGTACAAGCTGGATCTGCGGGGGCCGAGTGTCGCGGTGCAGGCGGCCTGCGCGAGTTCCCTGGCCGCGGTCTGCCTGGCCGTCCAGAGCCTGCTGGACTACCGGTGTGACCTGGCCGTCGCGGGCGGCGCGTCGGTCGCGGCCACCGAGCCGTCGGGGTACCTGGCCCGCGACGGCGGCCTGCTCTCGCCGGACGGCGTGGTGCGAGCTTTCGACGCCCAATCGCGCGGGACGGTCTACGGCACCGGCGCGGGTGCGGTGGTTCTGAAACGCTGGGAGGACACCGCCCCCACCGATCCGGTGTACGCCGTGATCCGTGGCTGCGCGCTGGCCAACGACGGCGCCCGCCGTGCTGGATTCGCCGCACCCGGTACGGCCGGACTGGCGGCGGCGATGGCCGAAGCGCTCGCGGTCGCGGATGTAACGCCGCGCGACATCGGTTACATCGAAACGCACGGCAGCGGTACGCCCATCGGCGACGCCCTGGAAATCCAGGCCATGTCCTCCTTGTTCCGTGGTACCGCCGAGCGCTGCCTGCTCGGATCGGTGAAGACGAACATCGGCAACCTCGACGCCGCGGCCGGAATCGTGAGCCTCATCAAGGCGGCGCTGGCCGTACGCCACGGCGTGATCCCGGCGACGCTGCACCACACCGCCCCGCACCCCGACATCGATCTGTCCGGCGGCCCGTTCGAGATCGCCGTGAAGACCGGACCGTGGCCGCCCGACGCGCCGCCCTGCGCCGGTGTCACCTCGATCGGGCTCGGCGGACTGTCCGCACATGTACTGCTCGGCCCGCCGGACACTCCACCGCCGGCCGCAGCGACCTGGCACACCCTGCCCCTCACGCCGTTCAACCGACGGCGGCACTGGATCGAAGCGGGAGGACCGCGATGACGGACGCCTTCTCTATCGAGCCGATCGCCTTGATCGGCTTGGCTTGCCGGGTTCCGGGAGCGCGCGACGCCAACCAGTTCTGGTCCAACCTGGCCGCCGGTGTCGAGTCCTTGCGTACGTATACACGCGAGGAGCAGCTGAAGCTCGGCGTACCGGAGAAACAGGTCGATCACCCCGACTTCATCCCGGTCGCCTCGGTGCTCGACGACATCGAGTACTTCGACCCCGGTTTCTTCGGCATGACCGGCCGCGAGGCCGACGTCGCCGACCCGCAGCACCGGCTGTTCCTCGAACTCGCACAGTCCGCATTGGACGATTCCGGCTATGACACGACGCGTTACAAGGGCACGGTCGGCGTCTACACCGGCACCGGTGAGGACACGTACCTGTGGAACCACGTGTACCGCCACCCGAGGATCGTCGACAGCGTCGGGCGTACGTTCGTTTACAACGTCAACAGCCCCGATTACGTGGCCACGCTGGCGGCGTACAAGCTGAATCTGCGGGGGCCGAGCCTGACCCTGCACACCGCGTGCTCGACCTCGCTCGTGGCGATCCATCTGGCCGCCGAAGCGGTCCGCAACGGCGAATGCGACATGGCGCTGGCCGGCGGGGTCTGCATCGAACTGCCTCATGGCGCCGGTTACATCGCGTACGAGGGCGGCATCAGCTCGCAGGACGGGCACTGCCGGCCGTTCGACTCGCGGGCCTCGGGCACGGTCTGGGCCAGTGGTGGCGGCGTGGTCGTCCTCAAGCGGCTGTCGGACGCGCTCGCCGACGGCGACAACATCCGCTCCCTCATCCTTGGCAACGCCATCAACAACGACGGCGCCGTCAAGGTCGGCTTCACCGCACCGAGCGTCGAGGGGCAGACCGAGGTCATCTCGCAGGCGCTGGCCGTGGCCGGGATCGAGCCGCGCAGCGTCAGCTACGTGGAAGCCCACGGTACCGGCACGATCCTCGGCGACCCCATCGAGGTCACCGCGCTCACCCGGGCGTACGGGCACGGCCGCGACGAGACCGGCTGGTGCCGCCTCGGCTCGGTCAAGTCCAACTTCGGGCACCTGTCGCAGGCCGCCGGCGTCATCGGAGTCATCAAGACCGTGCTCGCCATGGAGCACGAGCTGATCCCGCCGAGCCTGCACTTCGAGCAGCCCAATCCCGGCATCGACTTCGACTCCAGCCCGTTCCGCGTCAACTCGGTGCTGTCGACGTGGAAACCTGAGGCCGGCCGACCGCGGCGGGCCGGGGTCAGCTCGTTCGGCATCGGCGGCACCAACGCGCACGTCATCCTCCAGGAACCCCCGCGCCCCGATCCCGGAACGACCGCCCACCATGATCCGGTTACTGCCGCCCACCATGATCCGGTTCAGATCAGGGATAATGCGCGGATCTTGGGCCAAGATCCGAGCATTATCCCTGATCTGAACCGGATCATGGGGCCGGTGGTGCTGCGGGTGTCGGCGCGCAGCGAGACCGCGGTAACGCTGTGCCTGCAACAGCTGTCCGCCCACCTGGCCGCGCACCCCGAACTGCGGCTCGCGGACGTCGCTCACACGCTGCGGGCCGGGCGTACCGAGCATGCGTTCCGGGCCGCTGTCGTCGCCGAAACCACCGCCGGTGCAGCCAAGGCCCTCGGTGATCGCAAGCGCGTCAGCCGGGGCGAGGTCGCCGATGGCCCGCCGCGTGTGGCGTTCCTCTTCTCCGGCCAGGGTTCGCAGTACGCCGGGATGGCGGCCCAGCTGTACGCGGCCGAACCGGCGTTCCGCGAAGCCGTCGACCGCTGCACCGAGATCCTGGGTCACGATCCGCTGGCCGGTGACGACCAGTGGCTCGGGCAGACCGAGCACACCCAGCCGGCCCTGTTCACCGTCGAGTACGCCCTCGCGCAGCTGTGGCAGTCATGGGGCGTACGCCCGGCGGCCATGCTCGGCCACTCGATCGGCGAGTACGTGGCGGCCACGCTGGCCGGAGTCTTCACGTTGCCGGACGCGCTGCGCCTGGTCGCCACCCGCGGCCGGCTCATGCAGTCGATGCCGCCGGGCGCCATGCTGGCGGTCCAGTCCGATGTGGACTCAGTCGCGGCCGACCTGCCCGAAGGGCTGTCGGTGTCGGTGGTCAACGGCCCCGGCACCTGTGTCGTCGGCGGCCCCGCCGGTCTGGTGACGGCGTACGCGGCCCGGTTGGAGGAGCAGGAGATCGGCAGCCGTATGTTGCGGACGTCGCACGCGTTCCACTCGCCGATGATGGAACCGATCCTGGCCGAGTTCACGGCCGCAATCGCTGCGGTGCCGCGCCAGGCGCCGTCGCAGCCGTTCCTATCCAACCGCACCGGCGGCTGGATCACGGCCGAAGACGCCACGGATCCGGCGTACTGGGCCGCTCACCTGCGGGAAACGGTCCGTTTCGGGGACTGCCTCGCGACGCTGCTCGCCGACGGGGACTGGCAGCTGATCGAGTGCGGCCCCGGCCAGCAGCTCGCCGGCCTCGCCCGGATGCAGGCACCGGCCCGGACGCCGCTGGCCAGCCTGCCTGGCCCCGGCAAGGGTCGCGATCTCGACGTCCTGTACGCCACCGCCGGAAAGCTGTGGACGGTGGGCGTACCCGTGGAACACGGCGAACCCGGGCGGCGGGTGGCGCTGCCGCCGTACCCGTTCGAGCGGGCGTACCACTGGATCGAGGCCGGGACCGAAGCACCGGCGGCCGAGCCCGCGCCCGCGGTCCTTGACATGGCGCAATGGTGCAGCGTGCCGGTGTGGCGGCAACTGCCGCCGGTGACGCCGGCACCGCCGGCCGGCTCGATCCTGGTGATCGGCTCCGGCGGGGCCGAGCTGGCCGAGCGCCTCGGCGCCGAGGTGACCGACCGGGGTTCGGACTACGCGACGGCGATCGCCGGGCGCGACCGGATCGTCTACCTCAGCGACGGGGACCTCTTCGACCTTCTCGCCCTCGGGCAGGCGCTGGCCGGTACCGGGCCGGTGCACCTCGACATCGTCACCGCCGGGGCGTGGGCGGTCGTCGGCGGCGACGCTACGCGGCCCGAACACGCCGTTGCGGCCGGTTTCGCCGCGGTACTGCCGCTGGAGTCGCCGCAGGTTTCGGTCCGCCACATCGACGCTCCTTCGGCCGGCGTGGCGTCGCTGGCGGCCGAAGTCCTCACACCTGCCGCCCATGCGACGGTCGCGCTGCGTTCGGGTCGGCGCTGGATTCCCGAGTACGCCGAGGTTGCGTTGCCGGCCGAGGATCCGGCGGCGATCCGCGACGGCGGCGTGTACCTCATCACGGGCGGGCTCGGCGGCATCGGCATCACCCTCGCCGAGGATCTCGGGATCCGCCGCCGGGCCAAGCTCGTTCTCGTCTCGCGCAGCGGCCTGACCGGGCACCGGGCCGGACGGGCGCGGGCGGCCGCCGCCCGGATCGAGGCGGCCGGCGGCGAGGTGCTGGTGCTCGCGGCCGACGTCACCGACGCCGAAGCGCTGCGGGGCGTACGCGCTGCGATCCTCGACCGCTTCGGCCGTCTCGACGGCATCGTCCACGCCGCCGGTACGCCCGGCGGCGGCCTGCTCGAAGTCAAGACGCGAGCAGCGGCAGAAGCCGTCCTGGCTCCGAAGATCGCCGGAACCCTGGCCCTGGCCGAAGCGTTCGGGGACCTCGAACTCGACTTCGCCGTCCTGTGCTCGTCGGTGACCGGTGTCGTCGGCGGTCTCGGGCAGGCCGACTATGCGGCCGCGAACGCGTTCCTCGACGCGTACGCCCACCGCGGCGAAGGTTTCCGCACACGGATTGTCAGCATCAACTGGGGCGGCTGGCTGGAGGTCGGCATGGCCGCCGAAGTCGCCCGGCCCGCAGTGTTGCAGCAATCCGCTTCGGGACCGTCGCAGCCCGTCGACCACCCGATCCTGACGGCGTACCACAGTGGACCCGATGGTGCACTCGGCTACGCCACCGGCACCGTGTCACCGGACACGCACTGGGTACTCGGCGACCACCATGTGGCCGGCGTACCCGTGATGCCGGGCACCGGACATCTGGAGACCGCTCGCGCAGCGATCGCCGCCGCGGTGGAAACGCCGGGGCCGGACGCCGTCGTCGAACTGCGGGACGTCTCGTTCCTGGCCCCGATGGCGGTGCCGCCCGGCACTTCCGTGGCGGTCCAGGTCGGCCTGGAACCCTCCGGCGATCCGCTCTTCGTGGACTTCGAGATCGCGACCGACGAGGCGGCCCACGTCCGCGGCACCGGCGGCTGGATTGCGACGCCTCCGCCCGCGGCCGACCTGGCCGCCATCCGGCAGCGGTGCGAGCCGCTCGCCGACATGGCGCAGGACGATCCGAACCGGCCCGGCCGGCTGGTCCAGTTCGGACCGCACTGGCAGCACAACCTCGCCGGCGTCCACGAGGGCGCCACCGAAGGGCTCGCCCGGCTGTCGCTGTCCACCGGCAACGCGAACGACCTCGACCGCTGGGTACTCCATCCGGCCCTGCTCGACATCGCCACGTCGTTCCTGACGCCCGGCGAGGAAGGCTCCTTCCTCCCGCTGGGCTATGGGCGGCTCACCGTGCACGGCCCGCTGCCCGCATCCTTCTGGGCGTACGCCCGGCGGCAGCCGAGCGGGGCCGGACTGAGCACTGTGGACCTTCAGCTCATCGACGATTCCGGCGCGGTCGTCGTCGACATCGCCGACTTCGTCATGCGGCAGGTCGACGCCGTCGCGCTCAGCGGGACGCTCGCCTCCCCGGAGTCGTCGGCCTCGTCGGCCTCATCGGCCTCATCGCCACCGGCGGGCCGGGCTGGTCGTCCCGCCGAGATCGGCATCCGGCCGGAACAGGGCGCCGAGGTGTTCCGCCGGCTGCTCAGCGCCGACCTCGGGCCGCAAATCATCGTCAACGTCCGGTCGGTCGCCGATGCGCTGGCGCGCGTACGCGCGGTCACCACCGGCACGGTGGCCGACGGCTCCGCCGAAGACCTGGCCGTCGGCGGTGCGGCCGTTCATCGCGATCGCGACTTCGAAGCACCGCGTACGGCCTTGGAGGCTCAGCTGGCAGCCATCTGGGCCGAGGTGCTCGGCGTCGCCGACGTCGCCCGCGACGACGACTTCTTCGAACTGGGCGGCAACTCGCTCGTGGCCGTACAGCTGGTCGCGCAGGTTCGCAAAGCGACCGGCGTACGCCTGCCGATGCGCAGCCTCTTCGAGGCCAAGACGGTCGCGGCGATGGCCGAGCAGATGGAGAAACTGTCGGCGGAGCCGGCGCCGGCCGCCACGACCATCCCCCGGTTGGCGAGGCCGCAGTGAGCGCCGCGATCCGCCTGTTCTGCATCCCGTACGCCGGCGCGGGTTCCAGCGTCTTCCACCTCTGGAAGGCGGCGTTCGCCCCCGATGTCGAGGTGCGGGCGCTGAGCCTGCCCGGTCGCGAGAGGCGGATGCGGGAAGAGCCCGTGGTCGATCCGGTCGAGATCGCCGACACGATCGCCGCGGCGGCTGATCGACCGTACGCGATCTACGGCCACTCGCTGGGTGCCCGGCTCGCCTTCGACGCCGTACGCATCCTGCGTGACATCGGCGCGCCGCTGCCGATCCGCCTGTACGCGGCCGCGGCCCGTCCGCCGGATGTGGTGGAGGACGGTCCGTTCGACAACATCTCCGGGCTGCCGGAGCCGGAGTTCCTGGATCGCCTGCGCGCCGGGGGCGGGCTGCCCGAGGAGATCCTCGCCGAGCGGGAGTTGCTCGATCTGGTCGTGCCGGCGATCCGGGTGGACCTGGCGTGGCTGGACGCGTACGAGTTCCGCGAGGCCGAGCCGCTGCCGGTGCCGGTCGTCACCTTTTCTGGTGCCGACGATCCGCTCGTTTCCGTGGAAACCATGCGGCGGTGGGCTCGGCACACCAGTGCCGGGTACCGGGCGCACGTCCTGCCCGGTGGGCACTTCTTCCTTCACGATCGGCTCGGCGATCTGGTTCAGCTCATTCAAACCGACCTCGCCACCGCGCGCGAACGCGGGACCGCGGCGGGGCGGGGTGCGGCTGCGCACCGGGTTCCGCTGGGCGACACCGGATGGGGTGTCTGGCGAGACGGCCTGCTGCGCAGCACCGGTTTCCCGGTCTCCGGGCTCGACTCGTTCGCCGCGCCGCAAGCCGCCGAGGCCGCGGACGCGTACTTGGCTGATCCGGTGCGGGAGACCGACTTCGATCGCGCTTTCACCGAGGCGGTGCGATCCGGTGCGCGTACTGTCCGGGAGCTGGCTCGCGATCCGCTGCTGCGGGAGGCGGTGACCTGGCAGAACACGAATGCGCTGTACGCCTTGGACCACCTGGCCGCCGCCGACCCCGACGAGCCCCGAAACGGCATGCGGCAGCAGCGTGAAACCGTGGTGCTCCGTTACTGGCAACGCTACTGCGGCAAGAACGACACCATCGGCTTCTTCGGGCCGGCGTGCTGGTTCACCATCGATCCCGAGGCGGCCGAACGGATCACCGTCAAACCCGGCGCCGGCCTGCTCCGCGACCGTCGAGTGTGGATAGAGGCGTGGGCGTACGCCGCCCTGGCCGACCACCTCGCCCAGGATCCGGGCGTACGCCAGTGGATGCCGGTGTTCCTGGCACCGCACATGGCATTGGAAGGTCGCCGTCTTCTCCGACCGGCTCTGCCGCCCAAGGAGCTGTCCGCCGCCGAGGCGGTCGCCATGGACTGCGCCGACGGTCGCCGGGCGGTCGACGTCGTGGCCGAACTGCGTACAACGACGGGAATAGCCCGGGACGAGGATGCGTACCTTCTTCTGCGCGGCCTGGCCAGCCAGGGCCTGGTGGTGTGGGGTGCCGATCTGCCCGAGAGCTTCGACGCCGAGCGGGTGTTCCGTGAGCGGCTTGCGGGCATCGGCGACGCCGAGACGCACGACCGCTGTCTCGCCGCCCTGGACCGGCTGACCGGCGCCCGTGACGCGGTCGGCGCGGCGGCCGGGGATCCGGACGCTCTCCGCGTAGCACTGTCTCGTTTGGACAGTGTGTTCACCGACCTGACCGGCTTGCCGCCGAGCCGCCGTCACGGCCAGATGTACGCCGGCCGCGCGGTCTGCTTCGAGGACACCTCCCGCGATCTGGATCTGGTCATCGGTCGGCCGCTGCTGGCGGAGCTGGCCCCGGCGCTGGGTGTTCTGCTGCAAGCGTCGCGGTGGCTGGCCGCAGCGATCGCCGACGCGTACGCCGGCCAGATCCGTGAACTCTACGAGGAGCTGGCCGCCGACGGCCCGGTACGCCTGGGCGACCTGTTCTTCCTCGCCCAGGGATCGCTGTGGGGCCGCGGCGAACGCCCGGTCGACGCGGTGTCGGCGGAGTTCGCGGCCCGCTGGGCGAAGCTGTTCGGCCTCGGCGACGGTGTCACCGGCCCGATTTCCGTGCGCTCGAAGGACTTGCACGAGCGGGCGATGGCGGCCTTCCCGGCCGATCGGCCCGGCTGGAGCGGCGGGCTCATCCACAGCCCCGACATCCAGCTGTGCGCACCGGATCCGGATGCCATCGCGCGCGGCGATTACCTGGCGGTCCTGGGCGAGATGCATACGGCTTGGGGAACCTTCGACTGTGCCGCGTTCACCCAGTGGCATCCGCAGGTGCAACGGCTCATCGACGGCATGGAACGCGACTGCGGCAGCCCCCGCGTGCGTACGCTCTACCCGCCGGACTGGCCGCGGCTGACCGGCCGGGTGACACACAGCCTCGATGCGCACGACGACATCGTGGTGGCGTACTCGCCCACGAACGGTCCGCCGCGCCATCGGCTGCTGTCGGCGATGGCCGCCCACGTCGTCGAGGAGGACGGCGATCTGGTCGTGCTCACGCCAGATGCCGACCGCTGGCCCATCGTGGAGGCGTTCGGGACGATGCTGGCCGTCCACGCGTCCGAAGGCTTCAAGCTCGTGGCCGCCCGCGATCACCTGCCCCGGATAACCGTGGACAACCTCGTGGTTCACCGCGAAACCTGGCGTACCACGGTCGGTGCCACCGGGCTGGCCGCGCCGAAGGGACAGCGCAACCGCTATCTGGCCGTACGCCGCTGGCGCCGGGCGCTGAACCTGCCCGAGCGCGTCTACTTGAAGATCGGCACCGAGGTCAAACCGTTCTACGTCGACCTGACCAGCCCGGCCCACGCCGTGTCGCTGTGCAACGCCATGCGGGGCGCGGCGGCCAGCCGGGGACCGGAGGTCGTCGTGATCATCACCGAAATGCTGCCGGACGTCGCCGACGCGTGGGTGCCCGACGGGGCGGGTAACCGCTACGCGAGCGAGCTTCGGCTGCACATCACGGACGCGGAGGCGGTCGATGGCTGAGTCCCTGACCATCACCGAGTGGGTTGTCGCGCAGGCCCGCCGGACCCCGGACGGGATCGCGCTGTGGCAATGGGAGCGGCGGATCACCTACGCCGAACTCCTGGACCGGGCGGCCGCGCTCGCGGCCCACCTCGACGCGGCCGACCCCGGCGATCTCGTCGGCGTCTGCACCGCACGGTCGCCGGAGCTGGTCGTCGCGCAGTTGGGCGTACTGCTGTCCGGGCGGGCGTACGTGCCGATGGATCCGGCGTCGCCACCGGCCCGGCTGCGGATGCTGGCCGAACAGGCGCACCTGACCGCGGTCGTCGCCGACGCCGACGGCCGGGCGGCACTGCCCGACCTGTCGCATGTGGACATCCCGACGGCCGCCGGCCGTGTCGGCTGGAAGCCGGGACCGGCGACGGCCGGCTCGGTGGCGTACGTGGCGTTCACGTCGGGTTCGACCGGTCGTCCCAAGGGTGTGGTGGTCAGCCACGCCAATGTCAGCGCGTTCATCGCCATGTGCAGCGATCTCGTCGGCGCTGGGCCGGGCGACCGCATGCTCGCCGTGATCTCGCCCAGCTTCGATGCGATCGTCATCGATACGTGGGTCGCGCTGTCCTGCGGCTCGACCATCACGATGGTGCCGCAGGAGGACCGGGCCGACCTCGCCCGCCTGCACCGCTTCGCCCAGGCTCACGGTGCGACGTGGACCTGTCTGACCCCGACGATGCTGCCGGTGGCCGATCCCGAGCAGATGCCGACGCTGCGGACCATCATCTGCGGCGGCGACGTCATGACCGCCGCGGCCGCCGCACGGTGGTCCGGCCGGCGGCTGATCAACGCGTACGGGCCGACGGAGACGACCGTCTTCGTCCTCCATGCCGATCTGTCCACTCTGGACTATGAAGGGGATCCGCCGCTGGGGCGGCCGTCGGGGCGGCATCGGGCGTACGTCGTCGACGACCGGCTGCGCGAGGTGCCCCCGGGCGAGCCCGGTGAGTTGCTGATCGGCGGGCCCGGCGTGGCCCTGGGCTACCTCGACCAGCCGGAGCTGACCGCCGAGCGGTTCGTGCCCGATCCGCACCGGCCGGGCGCCTTTCGCTACCGCACCGGCGACATCGTCCAGGTCGACCCGTCCGGTCAGCTGCGATTCATCGGCCGCCGCGACGGCCAGGTGAAGATCCGGGGCCAGCGGGTCGAACCCGGCGAGGTAGCCGCGGTCGTACGCGCCCATCCAGAAGTTCGCGACGTCGCCGTGGAGGCGATGCGCGGACCGGCCGGGGACGCTGAACTGGTCGCGTTCGTCGCGACCGACGCCGACGATGAAACACTCCGGCAGTACGCCCGCGAGCAGCTGCCGGCGGCCATGGTGCCACGGTTCGTACGCCTCACTGAGCTGCCGGTCGCCGTGACGGGCAAGGTCGACCGTGAAGCGCTGCGGTCGCTGGCCGCTCAGCGGACCGAACCGGTGCCGGAGGATCCGATCGCGGCGGCCTGGCAGCGCGCCCTCGGCGTCGTACCCGAGCCCGGCTCGGACTTCTTCGCCGACGGCGGCCACTCCGTCGCGGCCATGAAACTGGTCGCGGAACTGCGGGCCGAGCTGCGCCGGGACCTCGTCGTCGAGGACGTCTTCGCCGGGCGTACGTTCGATGCCTTCCGCAAGCGGGTCGAGCACGCGGCGGCGCTGGACGGTCCGGATGTCGTCGTCGGCAACCCGCCCACGCTCTCGCCGTCGCAGCGGCGGCTGTGGTTCCTCGACCAGCTCGCGCCCGACAGTTCGGCGTACAACGTCGTCTTTGCGGAGCGGTTGCGCGGGGCGCTGGACGTCGCGGCCTTGCGCCGGGCACTGCGGGAGGTGGCCGAGCGGCACGAGGTGTTGCGGTGGCGCATCCGCGACCACGGCGGCGTCCCGTACGCCGTCTGCGCTGAAACATCCGATGTGGAGCTACCGATCGTCACGCAAGACAAACTCGGCGCAGTAAGCTCGACGGTTCTCAACCTGAACCACGGGCCGGTGTGGCGGGCGGCCTTGGTCCGCGTCGATCCTCAGGAGCACATCCTGTGCGTCGTGATGCATCACGCCGTGGCCGACGGCTGGTCGCAGGCCCCGTTCTACGCCGACCTCGCGAAAGCCTATGCGGGGCAACGGCTGCCCCGCCCGGCCGCGTCCTTCTCCGACTACGCGGTCTGGCGGGCGGCGCGCGACCGCACCCGAGCGGAGGACGATCTGGCCTGGTGGCGCGAGCACCTCGCCAGCGCACCCACAGTTCTCGATCTACCACGCGACCAGCCCCGCCCGCCGGTGCAGACCTATACCGGCGCCGTCACCACGACGGCCTTCTCCGACCGGGCCGACACTTCGGTCCGGGAACTGGCCGCGCAGACCGGTGTCACACCGTCCATTGTGGTCCTGGCCGCCGTCGGCGAGGCCCTGCGGCGGCTGACCGGACGACTCGACAACGTCATCGGGGCGGTGCTGGCCGACCGGCGGCTCGCGGAGTTCCAGGACCTCATCGGGTTCTTCGTCGACATCGTGCCGCTGCGGCTGCGTACCGGCGGTGTGGATTTCGCCGCCGACGTGCGCGCCAGCCTCGACGAACTGCTTGCGGCACAAGCTCATCCTGGCGTACCGCTGGAGCGCATCGTCGACGGGCTCGGCCTGCACCGCGATCCCAGCCGAGCGCCGCTGGTCCAGGTCCTGTTCAACGTCTTCAACTTCACCCAGCCCACGCTGGAACTGCCCGGCCTGGCCGCCGAGCCGGTCACCGCGCCGCTGCCCGGCTCGCCGTTCGACCTCACCCTCTACCTCGTCGAGCGGCGCGGCCGGTTCGCCCTCGACGCCGTCTTCAATCCCGACTTGTACGCCCACCAGCGCATCACCCGGCTGCTATCCGACCTGGTAACACTGATCGATGCGCTGTGTGCCGACGCTTCGCGACCGGCTTCGCAGTCCGGGCCGCAGTTCGATGCCTCCACTGTGGACTCGGCTGCGGCGGCTCCCCCGCCGGCGATCCGCCCGGCGCCCGCACAAGCGGCGAACCCGACCGAGCGGTTGCTGGCCGAGGTGTGGTCGGCGGTACTCGGCCAGACAGTCGGGTCGGTCGGCGACAACTTCTTCGATCTCGGCGGCACCTCGATGGCGATGGCCGAAGTCCGGGCCCGGCTGAGTGCGCGTCTCGGCCGGAAGGTGGCGATGGTGGATCTGTTCCGCTACCCCAACATCCGCGCCCTCGCCACCTTCCTCGACGGCGCCGGCCGCACATCCGAGGATCCCGAACTGGTCCGGGCGGCGCAGCGGGCCGCACTGCGCCGCAGCCGCACCGGGCGGCGGCCCGCGAGGGAGGGAGACCGATGACCGAGCCGTGGCTGCTGCCGGCCTCGTACGCCCAAGAGCGGATCTGGTTCGCCAACCAGCTCGCCGGCGACGTTCCCGTTTACCGCGTCGCGAGCGGCGTACGCACCGGTTATCCGCTTCGGGACGAGCAGATCGTCGACGCGGTGCGGCAGGTGGTGCAGCGGCACGAGTCTCTGCGTACGAGCTTCCGCCTGGTCGACGGGGTTCTGATGCAAGCCGTCCACGCCGATCCGGCGCTGTCCATCGCCCACGCCGACCTCACCGGCACCCCGCCCGAACAGCTTGAGCAGCGCCACGCCGAGGTCCGGGTGCGGCAACTGGCTGAACCGCTGCCGCTGGACCGGCCGCCGCTGTGGCGCGTGATGCTCGTCAAATCGGGTCCGCACACCGATCGCGTCTTCTTCACGCTGCATCACGCAGTCTTCGACGGTGCGTCCGAAGTGAACCTGCGCGCCGAACTTGCGGAGCTGTTCGCCGCCGCGGCCCAAGGCCGCCCGGCACGGCTTCCCGACCTGCCGATCCAGTACGCCGACTACACGATGTGGCACCGCGACCGGCTGGCCGGTGGCCGGCTCGAAGAGCTGCTGGAATACTGGCGCAAGACGCTGGCCGGAGCGCCCGCAGTGCACCGCGTACCGATGGACCATCCGCGTCCCGCACAGCGGACGTTCCGGGGCGCCAGTGCCGACTTCCCGATCCCGTCCACTGTAGAGAACGACGTGGCAGCGCTGGCCCGCACCCGGGGCGCCACCGCGTTCATGGTTCTCGTCGCCGCGTACGCCGCCCTGCTGCACCGGCTGTCCGGTGAGAACGACATCGTGGTGGGCGTACCGGTGGCCGGGCGCGATGTGCCGGAATTGCAGCCGCTGATCGGGATGTTCGTCAACATGGTGCTGCTGCGGATCGACGTGTCCGGCGACCCCGGCTTCGACGAGTTGCTGACGCGCGTACGCGCAACCGCGCTGGCCGCCTGGGATCACCAGGACATGCCGTATCAGAAGCTCGTCGAGGCGCTCGCCACCCGCCGCGATCCCGGCGTACCGCCGCTGTATCAGCTGGGTTTCAACCACACACCGGGCGGCTTCGACAACGATGCCGGCGGCGCGGAGGACGATCTCATGCTGGAGATCACCGACGGGCTCGGGCGCTTGCAGTACAACACGGCGTTGTTCAAGGCAGAGAGGGCTCGGCGGATGGCCGGCGACTATCTGCGCCTGCTGACCGAGGCGGTGTATCACCCCACGACGCGCCTGTCCGACCTGCCTGTTACAACACCAGCGTTGCCGGGCTCCCCCTCTGGCGGTTCCTCGCCGGATGCATTCTCGGTGGGCGTCCCCTCAGGCGCCTCCTCGCCGGGATCCCTTTGGTCGGGCGCTCTGTCGCCGGGACAGGTTGGGAAAGCGTCCCCGCTCGGGGAGCTGGACAGCGGGAGGCCGGGCGGCGGCGGGCCGGGCGGCTACGTTGCGCCGCGGACGGATGCTGAGGAGCTGGTCGCGCAGGTGTGGCGCGAGATCCTCGGCGTCGAGCGGGTCGGCGTACACGACGACTTCTTCGACCTCGGCGGCCACTCGCTGCTGGCGTTGCGGGTCATCGCGCGGCTGTCGGCCGACACCGGGATCGATGTGCCGATCCAGGACTTCTTCACCGACACCACGCTGCAAGGCGTCGCGGCGTTGCTCGAACGGCTGCTGACCGAGGAGATCGCCGGACTGTCCGATGAGGAGGCCGCCGCTCAGCTAGCCGAGGGAGCCACCACATCGCAGCAGAGCGGCCGGCCGCGATGACCCTGTCACCGGCCAAGCAGGAGCTGTTGCGGCAACGGCTGTCGCGCGGGCGTACGCCTTCCGCCGCGATGGCGCGCCGTGAGCCGGGAACGGATCCACCGCTGTCGTACGCCCAGGAGCGGCTGTGGTTCATGGAGCAGTTCGCCCCTGGGACCTCGGCGTACGGCTCGCCGTTGCAGATGCGTTTCGGGCCGCGGTTCGACCCCGCCGACCTCGCCGCCGCGCTGACCGATCTGGTGGCCCGGCACGAGAGCCTGCGAATGCGGTTCCCGGCGACCGAGGACGGCCGACCGACCGTCGCCGTCGACCCACCGGCACCGGTGGAGCTGCCGGTCGTCGACGCCGACGATCCAGCCGCGCTGCTGATGAGTCTGGCCGCCCGCCCGTTCGACTTGGCGGCGGGACCGGTGCTGAGGCCGGCCGCCGTACGCCACACCGACGGCAGCGGCTATACCGTCCTGCTCGATCTGCACCACATCGCGACCGACGGCTGGTCCAACGAGCTGCTGCTGGCCGATCTGGGCACGCTGTACGCGGCCCGCCGCGACGGCCGGACCGTGGCGCTGCCCGAACTGCCGGTGGCGTACGGCGACTTCGCGGCCTGGCAACGGCAGTGGCTGTCCGGACCGGCGGCCGCCGGCCATGTGGCGTACTGGCTGGAGCAGCTGCGAGGGGTCGCGGCGCTGGAGGTGCCGACCGACGCACCGCGCCCGCCGAAACAGACGTTCGACGGCCGGTCCCATCACTTCGTCATCGACGCGCAGATGAGCGCGGCGCTGGCCGATCTCGGGCGTGCGCACGGCGCCACACTGTTCATGACGCTGCTGGCGGCCTGGCAGGCGCTGCTGTCGCGGTACAGCGGCCAGACCGACTTCGCGATCGGTTCCCCCGTCGCCGGGCGTTCGCGGCCCGAACTCGACGGCGTCGTCGGCATGTTCGTCAACATGCTGCCGCTGCGGGCGGACCTGTCCGGCGACCCGGCCGTCGCGGAGCTGCTCGGCCGGGCGCGGGCCACGGTGCTGGACGCGCTCGCCCACCAGGACGTCCCGTTCGAGAAGGTCATCAACGACCTCGGCGTGGTCCGTGACGTGAGCCGGCCGCCGCTGTTTCAGACCATGCTGGTGTTACAGAACTACGCGATGGAGTCCGGCACCGACGAGGTGCTGTCCTGGCGGCCCGTCGACCTGCCGTCGACCCGCTTCGATCTGGAGTGGCACGCGTACGCCGACCGCACCGGTGCGCTGAACTGCCGCCTGGTGTTCAATACCGCCCTGTTCACGGCGCCCACGATCGAGCGTATGGCCGCACATCTGCGTACGCTGCTGGCCGACATGGTCGCTCGGCCGAAGGCTCAGCTCAGCGACCTGGAACTGGCCGGAGCGGCCGAACGGGCCGAAATCGCACGCTGGAACGCCACCGCCGTCGAGTATCCCGACACCACGCTCACCGCTTTGCTGGCCGCGCAAGTCGCGCGTACGCCCACCGCGATAGCTGCCGTCGACGACGCGACCCGGCTCACGTACGCACAGCTCGACGCGGCCGCCAACCGGATCGCCGCCCGGCTGCTGAAACAGGGTGTTACCCGGGACGATGCCGTCGGCGTTCACGTCCAGCGTGGCGTACGCCTCATCGTGGCACTGCTCGGCGTGCTCAAGGCGGGTGCGGCGTACCTGCCGCTCGATCCGGACTACCCGGCCGATCGCATCGACTACACACTTCGGGATTCCGGAGCCGCTGCCGTTCTCCGCGACGCCGATCTCGCCGGCGTTGTGTCCATAGACGACATACCCGCAGTCGACATGCCCGCTGTCGAGCCCGCCGGCCGGCCGGAGGACGCGGCGTACATGATCTACACATCGGGATCGACCGGGTTGCCGAAGGGCGTCGTCAACGAGCATCGCGGCATTGTCAACCGGCTGCTGTGGATGCAGTCGGCGTACGCCCTCGGGCCGGACGACGTGGTGCTGCAGAAGACACCGGCCGGGTTCGACGTATCCGTGTGGGAGTTCTTCTGGCCGCTGATCACCGGGGCCCGGCTCGTCCTCGCCCGGCCCGGCGGGCACCGCGATCCGGCGTACCTGCGGGAGGTCATCGCCGAGCACGGAGTCACGACCGTCCACTTCGTACCATCGATGCTCGCCACGTTCCTCGGTGACGCCGATCCAGCCGAGATCGCCGCCGCGACCGCGAGCCTGCGCCGGATCGTGTGCAGCGGTGAGGAGCTGCCGATCGCGCTGGCCCGGCGCACGCTGGAGGTCATACCGCATGCCACTCTGAGCAATCTCTACGGCCCGACCGAGGCCGCCGTCGACGTCACCGCCTTCCGTTGTACGCGCGAAAGCCTGGCCGGGCGGTCGCGCGTACCCATCGGGGGTCCGATCGCCAACGTGACGATCCACATCCTGGACCGGCACGGCCGCCCTACACCGGTGGGGGCGCTCGGTGAGCTGCACATCGGCGGCGTACAAGTGGCTCGGGGTTATCACGACCGGCCGGAGCTGACCGCGCAACGGTTCCTGACCGGACCGGAGGGCGAGCCCCGGTACGCGACCGGCGATCTGGCGCGGTGGCGGCCGGACGGCGTCGTGGAGTTCCTCGGCCGCGCCGACGGCCAGATCAAACTGCGCGGTCTGCGGATCGAGCTGGGCGAGATCGAGGCGGCGCTGGCGGCGCAGCCTCGTGTCGAGGGCGCAGCGGCGGCCGTCAAAGAGTTCACGCCCGGCGACCGGCGCATCATCGGCTACCTCGTGCCGGAAAAAGGCCCCGACATCGATGCGGTACGCGCAGCGCTGGCGAAGGTGCTGCCGGACTATATGGTGCCGTCAGCGTTCGTGACGCTGGACGAGCTCCCGTTGTCGGCCAACGGAAAGCTGGACCGTGCCGCGCTGCCGATGCCGGAGCTGGGCCGATCCGATACGGAGCTGGTCGAGCCGCGCACCGAGACCGAGTACGCGATCGCGGCCATCTGGTGCGAGGTGCTGAGAATCCCGTCCGTCGGAGTCCACGACGACTTCTTCAAGCTCGGCGGGCACTCCCTGCTCGCCACTCAGGTCGTCGCCCGGATGCGGAAGATCACCGAGGGCACCGGCCACCGCATCGGCGTCATGGATCTGTTTCAGCACCCGACGATCGCGGGTTTGGCGGCGTTGGTGGAATCCCCCGACACCGCTCCGCGACGGCTGTTACACGAGCTGACCCAACCCCTCTCCGGTACGCCGATCCGCACGTATGTCTGCATTCCCTACGGCGGCGGATCGGCCGCGGTCTACCGGACCGTCGCGGAACTGCTCCCGGCCGGGCATCGATTGATGTCACTGGCGATCCCGGGCAACGACGTCGGCCTCGACGAGACGGCGGTGGATTTCGAGGAACTGGCGCAGCAGTGCGCCGCCGAGGTACTGGAGCGGACCGGCGGCCCATTGGTCCTCTATGGACACTGCGGCATCGGTGGTGCGATGGTCATCGCGCTCGCTTTGCAGCTGGAAGCGGCCGGCCGCACCATCGAAGCCGTGTACGCCGGTGGCGTCTTCCCGTCCGCCCGCCCGGCCGGCGTACTGGCGCGCCTGCACATGTTCTTCGAACGGATCGCCAGCGACCGCAACCACGGCAACTTCCTGAAGTCGCTCGGCGTGGACGTCGACGGGCTCGGCCCCGAGCAGGTCGATCGCGTCGTGGCCAACATGCGCCACGACAGCGATCAGGCCGAGGAGTACTTCACGGGCCTGCTCGCCGGTGGCCGGGCCCGGCTGCGCGCACCGATCATCGCTATCGCGGGCGAACGCGACCCGCTGACCGAGTATTACGCGGAGCGCTACCGCGAATGGCGGGCGTTCACGGCGACCGCCGCGCTCGTTGTCCTGCCCGAGGGCGGGCACTACTTCCTGCGTTATCGGGCGCGGGAGGTCGTCGAGATCCTGACGAGCGTCCACGACCATATCGCGTCGCCCTCACCTTCCGCACCACCGACACCGGAGTCGCCTTCGGCTTCCACGCCGCCTTCCATGGAGTCGCCTTCGGCGGCCCGATCAGGGGCGGAGTCGGCACCGGGGTCGAGGCGCGCACCGGGATCGGGGCCGGCACCGGGATCGGGGTCCGCGCCTGGCGTGCCCGCGTTGGGCGGGCGCGGATGGGAACTGGTCGGCGTGGCGCGCGAGGGCGACCGGTCCGACCCCGGCCGCCCCGCCGGAGCCAGCCTGCGGCGCTTCGCCGCCGTCGCGGCCGGCCAGCTCGTGTCGAGCACGGGCTCGGCGCTGACCGCCTTCGCCATCCCGATCTGGGTCTTGCAGCACACCGGATCGCTGCTGTTCTACGGCCTCATGGCGGCGCTGGCCTTCCTGCCGCTCGTCGTCGCGACCCCGATCGCGGGTGCGGTCGCCGACCGCTACGACCGGCGGAAGGTCATGATGGCGGCCTGCATCGCCGCGGTGAGCGCCGAGGCCGTGTTCGGCGTACTGCTGTGGACGCGGGGATCCGTTGCGCTCGGTGCCGTCTACACCTTCGTCTTCGCCATCTCGCTGGCCGGCGCATTCCAGCGCATTACATTTGTTACAGCCATCCCCCAGCTGGTGCCGAAGGCGTACCTCGGGCATGCCAACGGCATGGCGCAAATGGTGACCGGGGCCGCGATGATGTTCGCGCCGCTGCTCGGGGCGGGGCTCTACGCCGCCATCGGGCTCGGCGGCATCCTCGTCATCGACCTGGCCAGCTACCTGTTCGCCATCACCGTGCTGCTGGCGATCCGCTTCCCCGATCTGCTGGGCCGCCTCCGCCGCGAGACGTTCAGCGCACAGCTGCTGGGCGGCCTGCGGCTCACCTGGGCGGACCGGCACTTCCGGGCGATGCTCATCTTCTATGCCCTGCTGAATCTGGTGTTCGCGGTGCCCCTGCTGATGGTGACGCCGCTCGTACTCGCCTTCGGCACCATGGCCGACGTCGGCTGGGCGGCGTTCGCGGAGGCGGCCGGCAGTGTCGTGGGCGGTCTGCTCATGGTTCTGTGGGGCGGGCCACGACGCCGCATGATGATCGTCAACATTCTGGCCATCGTCGTCACTGGACTGTTCGTGGCCGCGGCGGGGCTACACGCGAGTCTCGCCGTGGTGGCGGGCGGCGTGTTCGGCTCCGCCGTCGCCCTCGGCATCGCCAATGCCATCTACTTCACCGTCATCCAGGTCAAGATTCCGCAGCGCTATCACGGCCGGGTGCTTGCCCTCAATCAGACCCTCGCGTGGTCGACCTTCCCGCTCGGCTTCGCGGTGCTGCCGCCGCTGATCGAGCGTTACCTGGAAGGTCCGATGGCGCGCGGCGGTGCACTGGCCGATGCTGTCGGCCCGCTGCTGGGCACGGGACCCGGCCGGGGCATCGGGCTGGCGTTCGTCATCGCCGGGTTGCTGATGGCCGGCGGGTCGCTGCTCGGGCTCATGGTACGCCGGTTGGCCCGCCTCGACTCCGACGTGCCCGACGCGCTCGCCGACGACCTGGTGGGCGTACGGGAACTGGCCGCACAGACCGGAGGATCGCGATGACCACCGTGCCCCGCTGGACCGCCGCTGCGACTCCCGGCCGCGCCCGGATCGGCCTGAACCTGCCGGAGGGTACGCCGAGCCCGGACGTCCTCGCCGCGTACCGGACAGTCGTCGGCTGGCTGGCCGCAGACGAGCCGGGCGACGATCCCGCCATCACGGTCGAGCCGGACGGAACACTGAGCTACGACACCTCATGCTTTGACGACTCCTTCGCTCGGCGCTTCGCGGGATACCTCGCCAATGCGGTTGCGGGCAGGGATCTGCTGCCACCCGACGAACGCGAACACCTCATCAACGGCCGGACCGGCCCCGCCCTCACGTTGCCGGGCAGGCGGTTCCATGAGCTGTTCGCCGAGCAGGCCGCGGCGGATCCCGACCGGATCGCGGCCACCTCCGACAGTGGACAGTGGACGTACGGAGATCTCGATCGGGCCGCCAACCGAGTAGCCAATGGTCTGCGCGCCCGCGGACTCGGCGCCGAGGAGGTCGTCGGGATCGGCATCGGGCGGACGCTGGAATGGCTCGCCGCCATCATCGGCGTGTTCAAGGCGGGTGGGGCGTACCTGCCCATCGAGACCGACTACCCGGCCGCCCGGGTCGCGACGCTCATGAAACAGAGCGACGCAAAGATCATGATCACATCAGCGGAGTACGCCGCGTTTCAAGCGTTTCCCGACACCGATCCCGGCGTGACCGTCGAGCCCGGACAGCTGGCGTACCTCTACTTCACGTCGGGTTCGACGGGGCTGCCCAAGGGTGCGATGTGCGAGCACGCCGGGATGATGAACCATGTGCTGGCCAAGATCGCCGACTTCGGGCTGGGGCCGGACAGCGTCGTCATCGAGAACGCCCAGGCATCGTTCGACATCTCGCTCTGGCAGCTGATCGCGCCGCTGCTCGTCGGTGGGCGTACGCACATCGTGGGGCCGCAGGACATCCTCGACGTCCGCCGCTTCCTCGACGCGATCGTGAAACACGACGCGACCGTGGTCCAGGTGGTGCCGTCCTATCTGGACATTCTGCTGCGCGAGACCGAACGCAACCCCCGCGACCTCGGCCGGCTGGCGTACGTCGGGGTGACCGGCGAGGCGATCAGCAAGCCGCTGGTGAACCGCTTCTTCGCCCAGCACCCGGGCCTGCGGATGGTCAACGGTTACGGTGCGACCGAGGCGTCCGACGACACCACCCACGAGGTGATGGCCGCCCCGCCGGCCGAGGAGCTGGTGCCGGTCGGCCGTCCGGTGAACAACGTGACCGTCTACATCCTCGGCCCCGGCGACGAACTGCGGCCGCTGGGCGGCGCCGGTGAGATCGCGTTCTCCGGTGTCTGCGTGGGACGCGGTTACGTCAACGATCCGCAGCGCACGGCTGAGGCGTTCGCCGCCGACCCCTTCCGTCCCGGCGAACGGATGTACCGCACCGGCGACTACGGCCGCTGGCTGCCCAGCGGGGCGCTGGAGTTCCACGGCCGCCGGGACGAGCAAGTGAAGATCAACGGAGTACGGATCGAGCTGGGCGAGGTCGAGGCGCGGCTGCTCGACCACCCCGATGTGCGTACGGCGTCAGTCATCGCCGTGCACCTTCCCGGCGCCGGTAAGAGCCTGGCCGGCTTCTACACCGGTACGCCCACCCCCGGCGGCGTAGCCGAGTACCTGCGGTCGGTGCTGCCGGCGCGGTCGGTGCCCGAGCGCCTGCACCGGCTGGAAGCGTTGCCGCTCAACGCCAACGGCAAGGTGGACAAGAAGGCGCTCGCCGTCATCGTGACCGCGGGCTTGGCCGAGGCAACGGATCGGGCGGCACCGTCGACCCCGACGGAACGCCGCATCGCCGAGGTTTGGGCGCTCGCATTGAACCGCCCAGTCGAGGAGATCGGCCGCGACGATCACTTCTTCGAGATCGGTGGTGGATCGCTCACCGCGTTGCGCGTCGTCGCGACGCTCGACGGGCTCATCGGACTGGCGGATCTGCTCGCGGAGCCCCAGTTGCGGCACCTGGCCGCCCGAGCCGACTCCGCCACCGCGCCCGGCACGAGCGAGCCGCCGCCTCACGATTCCACCGAGTCCGCGCCCCAAGATCCCGGCAGGATCAGGGGCGGCGGGGCGAACGCGATCATGGGCGGGGAGACCGGCAACGTGGACGGGATCGTGGACGGGGCGGCTGGGACTCGGGACAGCGGGCATCGGGCGGTCGCGGGGGAAGACGATGCTTAGCGGCCGTATCACCGCCGTACCGGGCGAGGTGTGGGACGAGGAGGTGCTCGCCCCGCAGTTCGCGTACGAGGTGGAGCACCTGCTGCCGTGGTACGTCGCGATCGAGAAGGTCTTGGTGCTGGAGTACGCCCGGCTGGGGCTGATCGACGAGGCCGGCGCCGCGGCGGTGGCCCGAAGGCTGCACGAGGTCACACCCGACCGGGTCCGCGCCGATCCGGCCGCCAACATGTCCGACATCGCCTTCGCGTTGGAACGCCACGTTACAGACGCGGTCGAGGTGCCGAACTGGCACGTCGACCGCAGCCGCAACGACATGCAGGCGGCCGCTCAGCTGCTCGCCGCGAGACAGTGGACGGTCGACGCCGCCGAGAACCTGCTGACGTTCGGTGCAGCCGTGGCCGATCTGGCCGGGCGTACGGCGGCGCTGCCGATGCCGGGCCAGACGCATTTTCAGGCCGCTCAGGTCGTGTCGCCCGGTTTCCACTTGTCCGCGCTCGGCGAGGAAACGCTGCGAACCCTGCGGCGCTTGCGATTCGGCTTCGCTGAACTCGACGCCTCGCCGCTCGGCAGCGGTGCGCTGGCCGGGCAGGAGCTGGCCTGGGATCGGGACCGGATGGCTCGGCTGCTCGGCTTCGGCCGGATCCAGCCCCATGCCCTGGTCGGCGTCGCCTCCCGCGGCTGGGCCCTGTCGGTCGCCGCTGACCTGGCTGCCTACGGCGTCGCGGCGGGCCGGTTCGCCACCGACCTGATGACGTGGGGCGGCAGCGGCCACGGTTTCATCGATCTGCCCGACCGCCTGGCCGGCATCTCGTCGGCGATGCCGCAGAAGAAGAACTTCCCGGTTCTGGAACGCATTCGCGGTCGGTGTGCGCATTTGACGGCATACCAGGTGGATATGGCGGTCGCGCAGCGGGCCACGCCGTACACGAACCTCGTCGAGGTGTCCAAGGAAGCCGGAGCGAATCTGCTGACGCTGTTCACCACGTTCCGATCGATGCTGCGGCTGTTCACCGCTGTCGTTACCAACCTCGAATTCCGGCCCGACCGGATGCGCGCCGCCTGCGAGAGCGAGTATCTGGGCGGTTTCACGCTGGCCAACTTGCTGACGCTGCGCTGCGGCGTACCGTGGCGGCGGGCTCAGGTCATCGCCGGGCGTTACATCACCGCCGCGCTCGAACGCGGGCTGTCTCCGTCCACACCGGACGGTCCGCTGCTGATGTCGGTCGCCGGAGACTACCCGCTGGACGATCCGCAGGCTCTGCTGGCCGAGGCGTTCGACGTCGACCGCGCACTGATCGCGAAGACTTCGGCCGGCAGCACCCACCCCAACGAGGTCCGGGGATTGGTCGCTCGGCAGATCGGCGAGTACGCCGACCACGCGGCCTTCTGGTCCCAGCGCCGAGCCGATGCGGCCGCCGCGCGTACCGCCGTGGACAAGGAACTGGGGTTGGCATGAGGCGGCTCGGTGTCGACATGGCGGCCGGGGCCGGCCGGGCCTTCGGCACGTTCGGCGAGCTGTTACAGGGCCGGCTGCCCGACGGCGCCGACTTCCTGGTGACGATGCCGATCGACCGGCAGGCCACGGCCTGGTTCCGGCTCGACCCGAACGGGCCGTTGCTGGTGTTCCCGTCCGACAAAAGCAAGTCGCTGGCGCTGGCCCGATCCATGCTGCGTGGCGCCGGCGGCACCCTCGTCGTCGACGGCGACCTGCCGGTCGGTAAGGGACTGGCCAGCTCGTCCGCTGACCTCGTCGCCACGGCTCGGGCGGTCGGCGGCGCCCTGGGACTGTCCACCGAACCGTCGGCCGTCGAGGACTGGCTGCGCCCGATCGAGCCGACCGACGGCGTCATGTACGCCGGTGTCGTGGCCTTCGAACACCGCCGGGTACGCCTGCGCCGGTTTCTCGGCGTACTGCCGCCGCTGACGGTCGTGGCCGTGGACGAGGGCGGCCAGTTCGACACCGTTACATTCAACATGTCGCCGAAGCCCTACACCGGCGCCGACCGCCGCGAGTACGCCCACCTGCTGGAAACGCTGTCGGCCGCGATCGCCGCCGGAGATCTCGACACGGTCGGCGCGATCGCGACCCGGAGTGCGATCCTGCATCAACGAGTCGTGCCCAAGCACAACCTCGACGCGATGATCCGCATTGCCGAGCAGTCGGGCGCGCTCGGCGTCGTCTGTGCGCACAGCGGCACCATGACCGGTGTCCTGCTCGCCGACGGCGTACCGGGGCACGAACGGCGGCTGGCCGGCGTACGCGCGGAGTGTGCCCGGCTCCGCGGCGCTGTTTCAGTCTTCCGATCCTTCGTGTTCCCGCCGAACGCCGTTCCTGAGAGGTCGTGAGCATGCCGTACACCGATCCGGTCGAAGCCATCGGCCACACGCCGTTGGTACGCCTGCGCATCGAGGGCACCGCGCCGGGTGTGCGGGCGTACGCCAAGCTGGAGATGCAGAACCTGTTCGCGATGAAGGATCGCGTGGCCCGGCAGGTGGTGCTGGACGCCAGGGAGCGCGGCGACCTCGCCGACGGTGCGCCCATTGTGGAGAGTTCCTCGGGAACGATGGCGCTCGGGCTGGCGCTGGTCGGCACCTACCTCGGCCACCCGGTACACATCGTCACCGACCCTCGCATTGACCCGATCACCCTGGCCAAACTCGACGCGCTCGGTTGCGAGGTCCATATGGTGGCGGCGATGACCAGCCAGGGCTGGCAGAGCGCTCGCCTGGAACGCTTGGCTGAACTGATCGCCGGATTGCCCGGGGCCTTCTGGCCCCGCCAATACAGCAATCCCGGCAATCCGCTGGCGTACCGGACCCTTGCGGCCGAGTTGCGGGCGGAACTGGACGGCATCGACATGCTCGTCGGGTCGGTCGGCAGCGGCGGTTCGCTGTGCGGCACCACCCGGGCGCTGCGGGCCAATCTGCCCGGGGTGTATTGCGTCGGCGTGGACAGCGTCGGCAGTCTCATCTTCGCGCAGCCGGATCGCCCGCAGCGCCGCCAGAGCGGACTCGGTAACAGCCTGCAACCGGAGAATGTGGACTACTCGGTCGTGGACGAGGTCCACTGGCTCTCCGACGACGAAGCGTACGCAGCCACCAAGGCGCTGGCTCGGGAACAGAAACTCTTCGCCGGCAACACCTCCGGGTCGGTCTACCGGGTCATCGGCCACCTCGCGCGCCACGCGCCACCGGGCACCTGCCTGGTCGGCATCTTCCCCGATCGCGGTGACCGTTACGTGGACACGGTATACGGTTCGCCGGGCGGCCCGATCCGCGCCGAACCCGTGGAAGTCCCTTACGGCACACCGGTCGAGGCGTGGTCCTTCGCCCGGCTCGGCCGTGCCCGCCGGCGGCTGGTCTTCGTCGAGTCCAACACCACGGGAACCGGCATGATGGCCCTGCGCACCGCGGCCCGCCTCGGCGTCGAGCCGGTCCTGCTCTCCAACAACCCGGCGCGGTACGCCCACCTCGCCGACACGGGTAGCCCCGTGGTTGAAACGGTTACCGCCGACGTCGAAGCGCTCCGGAAGGCCGTGTCCGACGCGGCCGGACCGGGCCTGGCCGGGATCACCACGACAAGCGAGTATTACCTCGTTTCCTGCGCTGAGCTGGCGGCCGAGTGGGGTCTCCCCGGCAACCCGGCCACGGCCGTGGCGGCGTGCCGCGACAAGGCCAAAACGCGGGTCGCGCTGACTGCGGCCGGGCTCGCCCAACCTCGTTTCACCGAGGTTTCCGCGGTCGAGGCGGTGGCTGCGGCCGTGGCGGCCGTCGGCCTGCCCTGCGTCGTCAAGCCGGTGGATGAGTCGGGCTCGGTGGGCGTACAACTATGTGAAACGCCCGAAAGCGTGGCGGAGCAGGCAGCGGCGATCCTGGCGGTGGCCACCAATGCCCGCGGCCTGGCCACCGCGGGCCGCGTGCTGATCGAGAGCGTGGCCGAGGGGCCGGAGCTGAGCGTCGAGATGTTCGGTGTGGACGGTGACCACCGGCTGATCGGCGTTACCCGCAAGCGATTGGGCGAGCAACCCGCCTTCGTGGAAACCGGCCACGTCTTCCCGGTCGAAGCCGACCCGGCGGTGGTCGAAACGGTACGCACAGCGCTCAAGGCGGTCGGGATGACCACCGGTGCGACCCATACGGAGGTACGGTCGACTATGGACGGACCGGTGGTGATCGAGATCAACGCTCGTCCGGCCGGCGGGATGATCCCCGAGCTTGTCCGCCTGGCGACCGGTATCGACCTGCTGGAACAGCAGTTACGAGCGGTCGCGGGACTGCCGCTGGCGCTGGAACCGGCCCGCAGCCGGGTGGCGGGCATCCGCTTCCTCCTGGCCCCGGCGGCGGGTGTGCTGGCCCGCGTGGCCGGGGTCGCCGAGGCGAGCCGGGTCCCGGGCGTGAACCGGGTGATCGTGACCGCGTCGCCGGGCGCCGCGGTCGAGCCCGCCCGGGATTTCCGTCATCGGCTCGGCTACGTCATCGCGGTCGGCGACGGCACCGCGGCGGTCGAATCTAGTTTGGACAGTGCGATGGACCTTCTCCGAATCGAGCTGACATGATCGAGCTTCGCAGCGACACCTTCACGCAGCCGACCCCGGCGATGCTCGCCGCCATGACGAGTGCGCCGCTGGGCGACGACGGCTACGGCGAGGATCCGACCGTGAATCGCTTGGAGGCGCTGGCGGCGCAGCGGCTCGGCAAGGAGGCGGCGTGCCTGATGCCCAGCGGCACCATGGCGAACCTCGCCTGCCTGCTCGCCCATGCGCCGCGGGGATCGAGCGCGGTCGTCGGCGCGGAGTCGGACATCTACTTGTACGAAGCGGCCGGGGCGTCGGTCTGCGGCGGCGTCGGCTACCAGCCGGTCGGCAACCGCCCCGACGGTACGCTCGACCTGGACGACCTCGCCGCCGCCTACCCCGATGAGCCCGCCGATCCGCAGTTCGCCGTCCCGGCCGTGGTGTGCCTGGAGAACACTCAGAACCGGTGCGGCGGCGTCCTCGTACCGCTGGCACATCACGCCGCCGTCGCGGCCTGGGCTCGCGAACGCGGTGTTTCCGTCCACCTCGACGGTGCTCGGATCTTCAACGCCGCCGTCGGGCTCGGTGTAACAGTTTCCGAGGTCGCCGCCGACGCCGATTCGGTGCAGTTCTGCCTTTCCAAGGGCTTGAGCGCCCCGATCGGCTCGATGGTGGCCGGCTCGGCCGGCGTCATCACACGCGTACGCCGCGTCCGTAAGATGCTCGGCGGAAACATGCGCCAGGCGGGTGTCATCGCCGCGGCCGGGATCGTAGCCCTGGACGAGATGGTGGACCGGCTCGCCGAGGACCATGCGAACGCCCGGCGGCTGGCCGACGGCATCGCCGCCGTGCCCGGCCTGGCCCTGGAAGCACCGCCGCAGACCAACATCGTCCTGTTCACCGTGACCGACCCGCGTTACACCTGGTCCACGCTGATCAGTGCCGCGCAGGCCCATGGCGTCGCCCTTTACCCCTTCGGCCACGGGCGCATCCGCGCGGCCACCCACAGCGGCGTCGGGCCGGCCGACATCGATCGGGCCTTGGAGATCCTGGCGAAGGTGATGGCATGACCGTTGTCGACAGCCCGGCGGCGCTGGCCCGCGTACGCGACGAGATGGGTCTGCTTGCCTTCAGACCGCAGGAACTTTTCGCACCGCGTGCGGACCTCGGCCACGGCGTGTACGCCGCCCCGGAGTGGGCACCGGATCGCGAGATGTGCCACCACCACGAGGGCTCTTACGGAGTCACGTACCCGGATCTGTTGTTGCTGACGACTTTGCGGGCCCCCGACCGCGGCGGCGTGCTGCTGACGGCCGACACGGCCCGGGTCCTGGATGCGCTGCCGTCGGCGTTCGTTTACCGGTTCCGCGCCGATGGCTGGCTTCTGCGGCGCACCTACCGGCCGTACCTCGGTCTGCCGTGGCGTACGGCGTTCGGGTCGGACGATCGCGACGAGGTCAGCGCCATGCTGGACGCCCGCAAGGTCGAGTACGCCTGGACCCCCGACGGTACGCTCACCACGAGCCAGCACCGCCCGGCGATCGTGACCCATCCCGAGGACGGCGCGCAGTGCTGGTTCAACGACATCGCGTTCTTCAGCCAGTGGGCGCTCGACCACGCCGAACGCGATGTACTGCTGAAGACGTTCGGGCCGGAAGGCTTGCCGTTCAACACCTTCGCCGGTGATGGATCACCGTTGACCCCCGACGACCTGCGTACGCTCCTCGACGCGTACGACGCCGTCGGTGAACGGATCACGATCCGCACCGGTGAGCTTCTGATCCTCGACAACGTACGCACAGCGCACGGGCGTGAACCCTATGTGGGGCAGTGGGATCTCGCGATCGCACCGGCCACCCGGCCGGCGCCCGCCTGACCGCAGTGGCCCGGTAGCTTAAATTGATTCCTATGCGGCTGTTCGCGACGATGGCGCTGGCCGCCGTACTCGCGCCGACACCGACCCCGTCCGTCGCGCCGGGGCCGTCGGTCACCGGTGCGCCTACGGTGTCTGCGCCGCCCAGCCCGGTCGCGCCCAGCCCGACGCCGGCCGCACCGGCCTCGCCGAGCCCGAGCGCGATACCGGATCCGGACCCCGTCCGGCAGGCGCAGTGGTACTTGGAGTTCCTGCATATGGAGCAGGTTCACCAGCTCAGCCGCGGCGCCGGAGTGATCGTCGGGCTCATCGACACCGGCGTGGCCGCCCACCCCGATCTGGCCGGTTCGGTGCTGCCCGGCACCGACTTCAGCCCGCTCAAGTCCGATGGGCGTACGGACACCTTCGGCCACGGTACGGCGATGGCGGGTGTGATCGCCGGGCACGGCCGCATCCTCGGCATCGCACCGGAGGCGAAGATCCTGCCGGTCAGGCCGGTGTTCACCACGGACGACGGCGGCGTCGCCGACTCGGAGGAGCCGGTGCGCTGGGCGGTCGATCACGGCGCGACCGTCATCAGCCTGTCGATCGGCGACGACGAACCCAACCCGGCTTGGGGCCGGGCCATCCAGTACGCCCTGAGCAAGGACGTCGTGGTGGTGGCGGCGGTGAACAACAAGGGCCAGGGCACCCACCCGTCCGGCCTGGCGATGGTGCCCGGCGTCGTGGTCGTCTCCGGCGTCGGCAAGACCGGCAAGTTCGACCCGATCTCGCTCGTCGGCGACGTCGTCACGGTGTCCGCGCCGAGCCGCGACTGCTGGTCGACCCGCATCGGCGGCCAGTACAGCGCCGGCTCCGGCACCAGCTACGCCACGGCGATAACGGCCGGCGTCGTGGCGGTGATCCGTTCCCGCTTCCCCGACCTCGACGGCCCCGGCGTCGTACGCCGCCTGACCGAAACCGCACACGACGAAGGAGCGGACGGCCGCGATCCGCTCTACGGCTTCGGTGTCATCGATCCCCTGCGGGCGCTGACCGCCACGCTGCCGTCGCAGACGCCTTCGCCATCCGAGCCGTCCAGCGCCAGTCCTTCGGCGCCGGCCCAGGCGTCTGATCCGGAACGCGCACGTCCACTGTGGATGCTCTTCGCGGTGGCGGGTGGCGTCTTGGCGGTGGCGGTCGGTCTGGTCCTGCTCGGCCGGGTCCGCCGCGCCAGCTGACCGTCCGCTGGAAACGGCCCTCGCGGCAATCAACGCCGAACGCGGCCGGCACACCTGGATCCACGTGTGGATGCTGGTCGCCATGGTCGTCACACCAGCCGGATTGCCCGTTCAACCCGCCGATCCTCGCGCACACCTACACCGCTGTGCTCGGGGTGTGACTGCCGACGCAGGCGTGATCACCGCCGCAGCGACGACGTCCAGCGCATCAGGTTGACCGGCTCGCGCTCGGGTACGGTGTCGGGCTCGCCCCACGGATCCCGGCGGATCGCGGTCGTCGTGCGGTCGTCGTCGTACCTGCGGTCCCAGAACGACGAGTCGTCCTTCGGCCAGCGCCGCCACCGGCCGATGCTGACGACGGCGAGGAGCATCGTGGCACCGACGAGCGCCGCCGTTCCGGTGCGCAGCGGAGTCGTCGCGTCGGCGTGGTATCCCGCGATCGACACGTTCGTCGGCAACGCGTTGAGCACCTTCTCCGGAGCGGCGAGCAGAAGGGCGTAGCTTCCGGCGTACACGATGCCGGTGATGAACGCGCCCAGCGGCGAGAACCGCAGCGTGGCGATGAGACCGAGCAGAATGCCGGCGGCGGACAGGAACAGCAGCGGCTGCAGGAAGTCGCCGGAGTCGAGCGGATTGGTCCCCTGGCCGGCGAATGTTTCGAGCGAGCGGCCCTGGCCGAACGCGAGCAGGAGCCAGGCGAGGGGGGCGATGACGACGGCGGCGAGCAGGGTTCCGAAGTGTCGCATGCGGGCATCTTAGAGACCTTCGCCGCCGACGTCCCGTCTTGTACTGCTCGTCAACGTTCCAGCACTCTCTGCGACGGAACATCCCTGTTCCACGGGCGGGGTGCCCGCACCGGCCGGCGGGCACCCTCTCAGCGGATCAGCTCCACGCTATGGAGAAACTGTTATCCGTGAAGGCCGCGGAGCCGTTCGTGCCGCTGATCTCGAAGCCGAACTGCGCTTCGCCGACCGTCACATCACCCCACCAGCCCTGCGTACGCAGCCAGTTGAGGATGGCGCGGACGTCGATGGTGCCGGAGTTGGTGTTGCTGGTCCGCAGGAACGAGAACACCGCATTGGCGCCGTTGGATCCCCGGTAGATGTTCCATGTATGCCCGCCGAGGCTCAGGTTGCGGAACGCCGGTACCGCGCCGTTCTGGTCGTACTGCTCGGCGATCGGGCCGACGGCACCGTTCTGGTTCATCCACAGCATGACCTCGTAGGCCCAGTTGTTGGCCCAGATGTCGTACGCCGTGGCGTAGTTGCCGCTGCCCGGCACGCTGACGTTGAACGAAGTCGTCATCGAGGCCAGCGAGCTGACGGTGCGGTTGACCGAGCCGCGAACGGTGTGCGGGTAGGACTTCACGCCGGACGTCATGGGGTGGTTCGCGATCACGCCCCAGTTGGTGGGCGTACGCGCCCAGATCGTCTGGCTTCCGGCACCGGAGCCCCAGATGTTGTTGTAGACCGTGAATCCGTTGCTGGTCCAGGTGTCCCACTGTCCTGAGGCGACCCACACCGCATCCGACGGTACGCCGGGCGTACCGCTGCTGCGGCTGGGTGTCGGGGAGGGCGACCGGCTGGGCGACCGGGTCGGTGTCGGCGAGCCGCTGACGCCGCCCGTGCAGGCGACGCCGTTGAGCGTGAAGCTCGTCGGCACGGGGTTGCTGCCGTTCCACGTTCCGTTGAAGCCGAAGGACGCGGTGGCGTTGGTGGCCAGGGAACCGTTGTAATCGACGTTCCGCGCAGTCACCTGCGATCCGCTCTGCGTGATGGTGGTGCTCCAGTACTGGGTCACCTGCTGGCCGGCCGAGAACGACCAGACCAGAGTCCAGCCGGTGATGGGATCGCCGAGGTTCTTGATGGTGACGTTGGCGCCGAACCCGCCCGGCCACTGATTGGCGATCGAATATGTAACGGTGCAGCCGGTGGCGGCGAACGAGGGAAGCTCCGTGAGGACGCCGGTTCCGACGGCGGCGATGACCGCCGCGGTGCAGGCGATCGCGGCAGAGGCGCGTCTTCGCATGACGGGTTGACCCTCCTCGAGTGGTCGCCGTGGCGCGGACACGAAAGGGCGCACTGGCACCGCTCGCGGCCCCGACGTCGGACCAGTACGACCTGGTGGGCGTCCCGGCGACGGGATTTAAGTTTATCGCATTAACAAACTTAAAGGTCGAGCTGCGGAAGGTCAACCACGGGTCTACCATGACCGGAAAACTAGCGCCGATAGTTTAAGGAGGCTCGATGCTCCGCAAGGTGCTCGCCCTCGCGGCCGCGCTGATGGCCGCCACCGCGCTGCCCGCCCCACCGGCGCAGGCCCAGGCCACCGTGCGCCCGGTGATCTTCGTCCACGGCAGCGCCGGCTCCGGAACGCAGTTTGAAACACAGGCCAAACGCCTGGCCACCAACGGCTACCCCATCGACGTCATCGAGGCGCACGACTACGACTCGACCTTCGCCACCGAGTCCGTCGACCAGGTCTTCGCCCGCCTCGACGCACGCATCGCCCGCCTGCTCGCCGCGACCGGAGCCGACCAGGTGGACCTCCTCGCCCACTCGCTCGGCACCTTCCTGATGCAGTCGTACCTGGCCAACCCGCAGCGGGCGGGCACGGTGGCGCACTATGTCAACCTCGATGGGCGTACCGCCACCGCACTGCCGGGCGGCGTACCGACGCTGGCCGTCTGGGGCGAGGGCAACCCCGCCCGCGAGATCACCGGTGCGTCCAATGTGTACTTCCCCGATCAATCGCACACCCAGGTCGTCACGTCGCCCGAGAGCTTCGCCGCGATCTACGGCTTCCTCACCGGGCAGCCGCCGCGGGCGCTCGACATCCGGCCCGAGCCGCCGGGCCGCGTCACACTGGCCGGGCGTGCGGTGATCTTCCCCAACAACACCGGCGTGGCCGAGGCGCGGCTTGAGGTCTACTTACTCGATCCGCTGACCGGCGCCCGCCGTCCCAACCATCCGTTGTACGCCGTGAGCCTGCCGGCCGACGGCTCGTTCGGTCCGATCCGGGCGCTGGGATTCGCCCGCTACGAGTTCGCGCTCGTACGCGAAGGTGCGGCGACCCACCACTTCTACTATCAGCCCGCGGTTCGCAGCGATCACCTGATCCGGCTGCTGACCGGCGTACCCGGACAGGGGCTCGACGCCCTGACCGACAAGAGCCCCCGGCATACGAACCTCGTCATCTCGCGCAACAAGGAATGGTGGGGAGATCAGGGTGACGGCAGCGACGCTTTGCTCGTCAACGGCGTCAACATCCTCAACGCTGCCAACAGCCCGCGGGTCAAGCGGGTGATCGGCATCTTCGCGTACGACCGCTTCGCCGACGCCGTCACCGACCTGTCGGCGCCGATCCCGGCGTTCTTCGCGCAGACCTTCATCACGGGTATGGACGTCTACGTCCCCGCGGCCCCGGCCAACCGGGGCGTCGCGCAGATCGCAGTGCTGTCTCGCAGTGGCGGTCTCGAATGGATCCCGGTTCCGGCCTGGCCCTCCGACTCACACCGCATCACCGTTCAG
>Ga0114129_10000188_pt1 | contig 69173 bp, 76 predicted proteins | sample RhiMetdeltSRZDD1_FD_80071 | JGI IMG/M metagenome (GOLD analysis project Ga0114129, IMG submission 80071) | Populus rhizosphere microbial communities from Tennessee, USA - Rhizosphere MetaG P. deltoides SRZDD1 (version 2) (version 2) | ecosystem: Host-associated > Plants > Roots > Rhizosphere >...
CGCGTGCCGCAGGCTGGTACCCAGCCAGAGCGCCACCGTGATCCCGACGAGTACCGCCAGCAGCATCTCGCTGCCGAGGATCATCACGAGTACCGCGGTGAGGAACGCGATCATCCCGAAGAACCTGAACAGGTCTGTCCACGGGTCCCTGGCGGTCGGGGGCGTGGTGCCGCCCACCACGCACGCGGTCAGGCCGGGCACCAACACCGCCAGGCCCATCGCCCGCGCGCTGGACACCAGGGGCAGTCCGGCACCGGAGAGGAACGCGATGTAAAGCGCGACGACGCCGGCGACGAGGGCCGTCGCGACGCCGTCCTTCCACGTCAGTCGCATGACCTACACCTCCCTTCCTCACCACCGTCGTCCGGTTCGGTGCGGCCGGTCAGGGCCGAACGTCACGCCCGGCCGGGGCCCGTCGGCCCTGGGCCGCGCCGCGGTCGCGTCGTGCCATGGAACGAGGAGGTGATGACAGCCGTGAACAAGATGATCATTGATGAGCAACTGCCGCGGTACGACGTGACTCTGGCCGAGCACCTGGTGGTCGACGCCGGTCCGCTGGTGACCTGGCAGGCCGCCCGGGAACTGGACTTCCTCAGCGTGCACACGCCGCTGATGGACGCCGCGATGTGGGTCAGGGGTCTGCCTGGCCGGATGCTCAGGCGTCCCGAGCGCCCGCCCGGGCGGCTGAGCCTGGTGTCCGGGGACGGGCTGCCCGGCTGGCTGTCGCTGGGCGAGCGGGAGGGCGCCGAGACCGCCTTCGGCGCGGTCGGCGTGTTCTGGCAGCCGAACATCGAGTGGCGGGACGTGCCGCTGGCGGAGTTCGCGCGGTTCGCCGAGCCCGGGTACGGGAAGATCGCCTGCAACTTCTCTGTGCGGCCGTACGGCCCGACGCGCACGCTACTGACCTACGAGTGCCGCACCGCGACGACCGATCCGGCATCCCGCCGGCGGTTCGCCCGCTACTGGTGGCTGATCCGCCCGTTCGTTCGGCACATCATGCGGGCCACGCTGGCCACCATCGGGCGCGAGGCGGCCCGTCGGCAGGCCACTGTGGACAGCCCGGTACCGGTGCCGGTACCGGCGGGGAGGTGAGCCGCGATGCGGGCCGGACGGATCGTCGCGATGATAGCCGGCGCGTTGCTCGCGCTCGCCGGTTTCGGCGCCGCCCTCGCCGGTGGTGCCCTCGTGGTCGTGCACGCCACCCAGCGTGACGCGAGCGGCTTCTACACCAGTTCCCTGGAACGGTTCACGACGCCGACGGCGGCGCTGGTGGCACAGGCCGATCTGGATACGCCCGACTGGCCGGTGGCCCGGCCGCTGGGCACGGTCCGGGTACAGGCGGCGGCAACGGAGTCCCGGCCGATCTTCGTGGGAATCGGGCCGGCCGACGACGTCGAGGCGTGGCTCGCCGGCACGACGTACACGACAGTGGGCAGGCTCGACCCGGACAGCACCCGGGTGGTCAACGGATCCCGGCCGGTCACCCCGCCCGCGGCGCAACCGTTCTGGGCGGCGTCGCAGGCGGGTACCGGCCCGCAGACGATCAGTTGGCCGAGCGAGCCTGGTCGCTGGGCGCTGGTCGTGATGAACCCCGACGCCCAGCCCGGGGTGAGCGCCGAGGTCACCGTCGGCGCGCGGACCGGCGCGCTGCTGCCGCTCGGTGTCCTCGTGGGCAGCATCGGGTTGGTGCTGCTCGGCGCCGGCGTCCTCATCATGCTGGCCGCGGCCCTGACCGCACCGCCGGGTGACGCGGTGCCGGCTCCCGCCGGCCGGCCGGGCACGTACCCGGTCCGCCTGGACGGGCGGCTCGACCCGTCGATGAGCCGGTGGCTGTGGCTGCTCAAGTGGGTGCTGGTGATCCCGCACGGCTTCGTGCTGGCGTTTCTGTGGCTGGCGGCGGTGCCGCTGACCGTCGTGGCCGGGTTCGCGATCCTGTTCACCGGCCGGTACCCCAGGCGGATCTTCGACTTCAACGTCGGGGTGTTGCGCTGGACCTGGCGGGTGTGGTTCTACGGCTACGGGGCGCTGGGCACCGACCGGTACCCGCCGTTCCGGCTGGGGCCGGACCCGACCTACCCGGCCGACCTGGCGGTGGAGTACCCGCAGCGGCTGTCCCGCGGCCTGGTGCTGGTGAAGTGGTGGCTGCTGGCCATCCCGCACTACCTGGTCGTCGCTGTGTTCGCGGGCGGCTGGATAGGTTGGGTCGGCTCGGGCGACGACTGGCGGCTGACCCTCGGCAGCGGCCTCGTCGGCCTGCTGGTCGTGGTGGCCGCCGTGGTGTTGCTGTTCTCCGGCCGGTACCCGGAACCGCTGTACGACTTCGTGCTCGGTATGGACCGGTGGTGCTTCCGGGTGGCGGCGTACGCGATGCTGATGCGCGACGAGTACCCGCCGTTCCGGTTCGACGAGGGCGGCACCGATCCGGGCAGCGTGCCGCCGCAGCCGGTGTCGCCCCGGGACAGCGGAGCACAGCTCATCGGCACCGCGCGATGAGACGGAGGCGGTGGCGTGGGCCCGTGGCGGACCACGGGCCCACGCTCAGGTCTTCTCTTCCGTATCGTTGCGCGCGGCGCGTTCCGGGGCGTCACGGTGGTGGGCCACCCGGTAGGCAAAACCGCCGAGGTAGCGGGTGATCGCCTCCTCGTGCGACGTCGGCCGTTCCGGGTGGGCGGCCACTTCGCGGCGCGCCTCGATGGCGGCGTCGTGGCTCTCCTTCTCGCCCATACCCTGACGATTCGTCGCCGCCCCGCGCCGCGGCAGGGTCGATGCGCCCGTTGACGCCGGACCATCGGCCCGGTCGACCGCGCGTTACGCCGGCAGGCGTACTGCCGCCAGTCCGGTCAGCGCCGCCACGGTGGCGGCCATGACGGCTCCGCCCAGCAGGCCGATCGCGGCCACCTGTGGTAGCGGCTGGCCGGGCTGCCACAGCGGGGTGCTGACGGCCACGAACACCAGCAGGCCGGCCAGCCATGCGCCGGCGGTCGTCGCGATCCACCAGGGGCCGCCGTACCGGCCCCGGCGCAACACCAACCACTGGGCCGTGCCGATGCTGGCGAGCAGAACCAGCCCGGCCACCAGTCCGCCGCCGACGAGTACCGCCAGCGGCAGCGCGCCGAGGCGGTCGCCGAGCGTGCTGGGCAGCATCCCGACCGCGTACGCGAGGACGGCCGCGGCGCCGGTCGCCAGCGCGAAGGCCGGCCGCGACAGCCGGGGGAGAGCGGGCTTGAGCGCCCACGCCTGCGCCGTACCCAGCATCAGGCCCTCGACGAACCCGGCCGCGAGCAGGAGCCCGTACGTGGGCCACGGCGGCAGCGGGGCGGCGACGGCCCACGCACCGGCCACCGCGGGAGCCGTGAAGCCGGCCAACTCGCCCGCGGTGGTCCACAGCGTCCAGCGTCGCCACAGGGGCCGGTCCATCGTGTACTCCTCACCTAGCTAGAGCAGCACCCGTTCTCCGTATCGGGGAAGGACGGCCGGCCAACGCAGTTCGGTGTGGATCCGCCGGGCCAGCGCCGCCGCCGGGACCGGATCGCCGTGCACGACGTAGCAGGCGGACGGTGCGGTGGGCATACCCGCCAGCCAGGTGATGATGTCGTCGGCGTCGGCGTGCGCGGACAGCTCGTCCACCCCGACAACCTCGGCGCGCACCGGCACGTACCGGCCGAACACCTTGACCGCGGTGGCCCCGTCGAGCAACGCACGCCCGCGCGTGCCGGGCACCTGGAACCCGGGCAGCAGGATCAGGTTACCGGGCTCTGGTGCCAGGTGGACCAGGTGGTGCAGCACCCGGCCGCCGGTTGCCATGCCGGAGGCGGAGACCAGGATGCAGGGCTCCGGCGGGTCGTCGAGCCGCGCCGACTCCGCCGGGCTGTGGGCCAGGCGCAGCTCCCCGGGGTCGAACGGGTCGTCGGCCGCCTGGACGATGTCGGCTCTGATCTCCGGACCGCCCTGGCGCACCGCCCGGCGGTAGACGCTCAGCGCGGCCAGCGCCATCGGACTGTCCACATAGACGGGTACCGCCGGTACCGCGCCCTGGCGCATCAGCTGGCGCAGCGTCATCAGCAGCACCTCGGTCCGGTCGATCGCGAACGCCGGGATCAGCACGACGCCGCCGCGGTCGAGGGTCCGGCGGATCGGTTCGGCGAGGCGGTGCAGCTGACGGGGTGCGTGCCGGCGGTCGCCGTAGGTCGACTCGACCACGACCGTGTCCACCGCCGGCGCCGGTTCCGGCGGGTTGAGCAGCGGATGCTCGACCCGGCCGAGGTCTCCGCTGAACAGCACCGTCCGGTCGCTGACCGCGACCTCCACGGTGGACGAGCCGAGGATGTGGCCGGCCCGCCGCAGCCGTACGGACATCGCATGCCCGATGGGCCGCCCCTCGCCGAACGGGAGCGGGCGCAGCAGCGCGATCGCCTTTTCCGCCTCGCCGGTGGTGAACAGGGGCAGCGGTGGGTGGTGCCGGCTCGATCCACGCGCGGCGGCGTGCTCGGCCTCCTCCTCCTGCAGGTGCGCCGCGTCACGCAGCACGATCGGCACCACCTCGGCGGTCCAGGGCGAGCAGTACACCGGGCTGCCGTACCCGTGCCGGACCAGTCGGGGCAGCCAGCCGCAGTGATCCAGGTGGCCGTGGCTGAGCACCACCGCGTCGATCTCGTAGACCGGCACCGGGAACGGCGCCCAGTTGCGCCGGCGCAGCTCGCGGTCGCCCTGGAACAGCCCACAGTCGACGAGCACGGTGGAATCGGGCGAGGAGACCGTGAACCGGCTGCCGGTCACCGTACCGACCGCGCCGAGGAAACTCAGGCTGGCCGGACTCGTCTGCATGGGATCACGATCCCGCACCCGGCACCGTCCGGCGCAGGGCCATCGGCCCGTATGCCTCGGGTACTTCGCCCCCTCGCAGGGCACCGCCGGGCCGGTTGACTGGAGACATGACCAGCAGACTTCATCTCACCCAGCTCGGACTCAACACCGGCAAGAAGGCGCGTCTGCACCGGATCCTCTTCCAGCACGGTCTGCGCAACGGCACGGCCCTGTTCCTCCCGTACGACCAGGGGCTCGAGCACGGCCCCCGGGACTTCTTCGCCAACCCGTTCTCCGGCGACCCGCGGTACATCGCCCGGCTCGCGGTCGACGGCGGCTTCAACGGCATCGCGATCCAGGTCGGGCTCGCCGAGAAGTTCTACTGGGACTTCGCCGGCGAGGTCCCGCTCATCCTCAAGTTGAACGGGAAGACCGACATCCCGTCCGACGCCGAAGCGCTCTCCCCGCTGCACGCGAGCGTCGACGATGCGGTACGCCTGGGCGCGGACGCGGTCGGGTACACCCTCTACGTCGGCTCACCCGCGCAGGAGCAGGACTTCGCACAGTTGCGCCAGGTCCGCGCGGAGGCGGAGCGGCTCGGCATGCCGCTGGTCGTCTGGGCCTACCCTCGCGGCTCGGCCATCGAGGCCAAGGGCGGCAAGGACTCGTTCTACGCGGTGGACTACGCGGCCCGGACCGCCAGCGAACTCGGCGCCGATGTGGTGAAGGTGAACTTCCCGCACCCGGACAAGCGCGCCGGAGTCAAGCCGCCGTACGACGGCGAGTTCACCAGCCAGCAGGCGGTCAACCACGTGGTCCGCTCGGCCAACCGCACCCTCGTGCTGATCTCGGGCGGCGAGCGGGCCGGGGACGAGGCGATGCTGTTCAAGGCGCGCGAGTCGATGGAGGCCGGCGCCACCGGGCTGATCTTCGGTCGCAACGTCTGGCAGCGCGACCACGACGAGTCGCTGCGGTTCGTCGAGCGGCTGCGGGAGATCCTCGCCAAGTACCCGTCGTGACTTTAGGCCCGCCAAGAGGGGCCGACGGCCCTGGAGGGGAACGCGCGAGCGCGGTCGGATGGATGCAGAAAGGAGTGTGTGCCATGTTGACCAACCGCATCAGAAGCGGCAACCTGGCGCCCTTCGGCTGGTCCGACCTGTCGTGGCTGCCGTTCCTCGAGCCCACCATCAAGGTGGAGGACTACCTCGAGGACGACCGGTATGTCGTGCGGGCCGAGCTGCCGGGCATCGACCCGACGAAGGACGTCGAGATCACCTACGTGGACGGAACGCTGCGCCTGGGCGTGGTGCGCGGCGAGGAGCGCCGGGAGAAGGGGCGTTCGGAGTTCCACTACGGGTCCTTCCATCGCACCATCGTGCTGCCCGCCGGGGCGAAGGAGGACACCATCACGGCCAGGTACCGCAACGGCATCCTGGAGATCACGGTCCTGATCGGGGAGCCGACGGTGCTCGGAAAGCACATTCCGATCACGGTCGGGGACGCTCCGGCCAAGCCGGTGAAGAAGTCCTGACCGCCCGGCCGGACCGGGGGCCCGCCCCCGACCCCCGCGGGCCCCCGGTCCGGCGCTTTTCCGAGGGGACCTGACGATGACCACTCCACTGGCCCGCTGGTTGCACCATCCCATCCCGATCGAGGAGATCGAGGACGACACCAGGTACGTGCTGCGGGCCGAGCTTCCCGGCGTCGACCCGGCCAAGGACATCACGGTCATGGTGGCCGACGGGGAGATCACCCTCGTCGTGGACCGCATCGAGCGGCACCGCGACCGGATCCACGCCGAGTTCCGGTACGGCTCGTTCCGCCGCCACGTGACGATGCCCAGGCGGGCCCAGGACGACACGGTCCGGGCCCGGTACGACGACGGCGTGCTCGAGGTGACCGCCGAGCTGGTCCGCAGCGCGCCGATCGGCCGTACCGTGCCGGTCGCGCTCGCCCGGCGATTCGTCGACCACGAGGACAACGAGATGATGCGCCCGTACCAGTGAGGTAGCTGGTTCCTGACGGCCCGGCCGGCTCAGGTCTCCTCAGCGACGAGGGTGATCGCGCCGGCCGGGCATTCCGTCACGCAGATACCGCAGCCCTTGCAGTAGTCGTAGTCGATCGCGAAGCGCCGGCCCGGACCCAGCTTGATGACCGCGTTGTCCGGGCACAGGCCGTAGCAGTTGTCGCACTCGAAGCAGTTGCCGCACGACAGACAGCGCCGTGCCTCGAACAGCGCGGTCGCCTCGTCGAGGCCACCGACCACCTCGTCGAATGTGGACACTCGCCGGGCCATTTCCAGGTGCGGCCGTACCGTCGCCGGCGCGTCGGTGTAGTACCAGGTATTGAGCCGCTCGAACGTGGCCAGCTCCGGCCGGTCCGCGGGCTGGCGGACCGCGCCGCGCAGCCACGCGTCGATGTGCCGCGCCGCCCGCTTGCCGTGCCCGATGGCGGCGGTGACCGTGCGTTCGGTGACCGCCATGCCGCCGGCCATGTCACCGCCGGCGAAGATGCCCGGCCGGCCGGTCATCATGTCCGGCCCGACCTGGACGGCGGCGTCCCGGATCTCGATGCCGGGCACATCGTCCACGATGGACCGGTCGACGTCCTGCCCGATCGCGAGCACGACGCTGTCCGCGTCCAGGTCTTCCAGCTCGCCGGTCGGCTGCGGGAAACCGCTGTCGTCCAACCGCATCCGCTCGACGGTGATGGCGCCGTCCCCGGCGGCGGCGATCGTGCTCAGCCACCGGATCCGTACGCCCTCCTCCTCCGCCTCGTCGACCTCGAACGGCTGGGCCGGCATCCGGTCCCGGGTGCGGCGGTAGACCACGACCGGGTCGGTGGCGCCGAGCCGCCGGGCGGTGCGGGCCACGTCCATGGCCGTGTTGCCGCCACCGTAGACGACGACCTGCCGGCCCAGCTGGGGGTCCTGCCCGCCGGCGACGGTACGCAGCACGGTCAGCGCGTCGAGAAGTCGGGCCGAGTCGCCGGCGGGAATGTACGCGCGGCGGCTCAGCTGCGCCCCGATCGCCAGGAACACCGCGTCGAACTCCCCGAGCGCTTCCTCGAGATCGCGCACCGGCCGGCCAAGCTCCAGCGTCACGCCCATGCCGACGATCCGGGCGATCTCGGCGTCGAGCACGTCCCGCGGGAGGCGGTAGGCGGGGATGCCGTAGCGCATCATGCCGCCGGCCTGCTCCGCCGCGTCCCGGATCGTGACCCGGTGGCCGAGCCGGACCAGGTGGTACGCGGCCGACAGCCCGGCCGGCCCGGCGCCGACGACGAGGACGTGCATGCCGGCCGGGCCCGGTGGGACCGGAACTGTCCACCCGCGACGGATGGCCTCGTCGCCGAGGAACCGCTCCACCGCGTTGATGCCGACCGGCTCGTCGAGCTGACCCCGGTTGCACGCGGCCTGGCAGGGGTGGTAGCAGACCCGGCCCATGACGGCCGGGAACGGGTTGTCCTCCATCAGTTGGCGCCAGGCCGCCTCGTACCCACCCTCCTCGGCGTGGTAGAGCCAGCGCTGGACGTTCTCGCCGGCCGGGCAGGCGTCGTTGCACGGTGGCATCAGGTCGACGTAGACCGGCCGCTCGGTACGCCACGCCCCGGTCTTGTTGGCGCGGCTCGTCTCCGGCCGCAACGTGGTGGCGAACGGCGTGTCCATCATGACTCCTCAGCGCGGCAGAGCCCGAACCGGGCTATGTTGCGCTCGGCGAGCGCCTGGATCCGCGCGAGGACGTCGGCGCGGACTGCGGGGGAGAACAGGTTCGCGTACCGCTTCTGGATCCGCAGATACTCCTCGACCGGGACCGGCGCCCCACGCAGCGGGGTGACCGCGACAACCTCGCCGCGCTCTGCCTCGAACAACGGAAACAGTCCACTCTGGACCGCGAGACGCGCCACCCGGATGGTCTCGGACGTGGCGGAGCCCCAGCCGAGCGGGCACGGCACCAGCACGTGCAGGTAGCGGGCGCCATGCAACTCCATCGCCCGGGCCACCTTGCGCTCGAGGTCCCGTACATCCGCCACGGTGGCCGTCGCCACGTACCCGATCTCGTGCGCCATCGCGATGAGCGGTGCGCTCTTGCCCTGCCCGAACACGTTGCCCGGCTCGGGTCCGACGGCCTGGGTGGTGGCCGTCCGCGCGGCCGGGGGCGTGGCGCCGGAGCGCTGCACACCGGTGTTCATGTACGCCTCGTTGTCGTAGCACACGAACAGCACGTCGTCGTCGCGTTCGAACATGCCGGACAGCGCGCCGAAGCCGATGTCGACCGTACCGCCGTCGCCACCCTGGCCGAGGACCCGGATGTCGGTGCGCCCCCGGGCCCGTAGCGCGGCGGCGACACCGCTGGCGACGGCCGGCGCGTTGCCGAACAGCGAGTGGATCCACGGCACCCGCCAGGCGCTCTCCGGGTACGGCGTGGAGAACACCTCCAGGCACCCGGTCGCGTTGACCACGATCAGCTTCCCGCCGGTGGCCCGCATGGCGGCGTCGAGCACGACCCGGGCGCCCAACGCCTCCCCGCACCCCTGGCAGGCCCGGTGTCCACAGGTGATCGCGTTGGTCCGGTCGCCGGTCGCCTGTACCGACCGCTGCTCGATCGGCAGCAGCCGGTTGCCCACGGCCAGGCTGCCGGTCTGGTAGAACTTCACGGCGCTCATCTGACGGCCTCCACTGTGGACCGATCCAGGTCGAGGAAGGTCAACGGTTCGAGGTCGTCGGCTGTCGCGGCGTCGAGGACGGCACGCACCGATGCTTTCGTGACCGGCCGGCCACCGAGGCCGGCGACCACCGTGTACCGCCGCTGGGGCAGCCCGGTCAGAGCGGAGTCGAGGTCGGCGGAGACGATCCCGCCGGTGCCGACCGAGAACGCCCGTTCCAGGACGACGACGCGAGCGACACGGCCGAGCGCCTGGCGCAGCGCCCCGGCGGGGAACGGCCGGAAGGTGCCCAGTCCCAGCACGCCGACCCGGACGCCGTCGTCGCGCATCTCGTCCACGGTGTCCTTGACCGTGCCGAGTACCGAGCCCAGCGCGACGACCACGGTCTCCGCATCGGCGCACCGGTACGGCCGGACCAGCCCCCCGGCCGGGCGCCGGAACCCGGCCTCGAACGCGCCGGCCAGCTCGGGGATCCGGTCGAGTGCCCGGCGCTGTACCTGATGGGCGAGGTAGCGCACCTCGGTGAACGCCTCCGGCCCGACCATCGCGCCGATGGTCAGCGGCTCGTGCGGATCCAGCATCTGCCGGGGCCGGAACGCCGGCAGGTACGCGTCGACCTGTTCCTGGCCGGGCACGTCGATCCGCTCGTAGGCGTGGGTGAGCACGAACCCGTCCATGCACACCATCACCGGTACCGACAGCTCCTCGGCCAGCCGGAAGGCCAGCACGTGCAGGTCGACCGCGTCCTGGTTGGACTCGGCGTAGAGCTGGACCCAGCCGCAGTCGCGCTGCGACATCGCGTCGCTGTGGTCGTTCCAGATGTTGATCGGCGCGCCGATCGCCCGGTTCGCCACGGTCATCACGATCGGCAGGCCGAGGCCGGACGCGTTGTACAGCGCCTCGGCCATGAACAGCAGGCCCTGGCTGGCGGTCGCGGTGTAGGTCCGGGCGCCGGCGGCGACCGCGCCGATCGCCACCGACATCGCGGCGAACTCGGACTCGACGTTGATGAACTCGCAGCCGGCCAGGTCACCGGACTTCACCAGCCGGGACAGTCCCTCGACGATGTGGGTCTGCGGCGAGATGGGGTACGCGCACACGACCTGGGGCCGGCACCGCGCGACCGTCTCCGCGACCGCCTGGGATCCCTCGATCTGCCTAAGCATCGACCTGCTCCTCCAGCCGGGACCGGACCAGCCGGTACGCCTCGGTGGCCGCGGCGACGTTGCCTTCGGCCACCCCGCCACGGAACCGGTCCCGGATCGCCTGGATCACCGAGTCCAGCGCCAGCAGGCCGGTCTGTGCCGCGAAGCCGCCCAGCAGCGCCGCGTTCGGCACCGGCCGGCCGACGTGGGTCAGGGCGAGCCGGCTGGCCGGTACGATCACCAAGCGGTCCGGCGGCAGGTGCTCCAGGTGCAGGGCGCGGCGGTCCTGACGCGAGTTCACCAGCACCGCACCGCCGGGTGCCAGGCCGGCGAATACGTCGACCTGCACGAGCAGTGTCGAGTCCTGGATGATGAGCGCGTCCGGGCGTAGCACCGGTTCGCGCAGCCGGATCGGCCCGTCGCTGAGCCGGCAGTACGCGACGACCGGTGCTCCGGTGCGTTCCGAACCGAAGCTCGGGAACGCCTGCGCGTACCTGCCCTCGGCGAAAGCCGCGACGGACAGCAGCTCCGCCGCGGTGACCACGCCCTGCCCGCCGCGGCCATGGATGCGTACCTCGAACATGACTCAGCCCACCAGCGTCTTCACGGCGCCGGTCAGCGCCGCCAGGCCGGCTTTCGCGTCGGCGAAGAGCATCGCGGTCTTCGGGTCGGTGTACAGCTCGTTGTCGATGCCCGCGTACCCGTGGCCCATCGAGCGCTTGATCACGATGACCGCGCGGGCGGTGTCCACGTCGAGGATCGGCATCCCGGAGACCGCGTTGCCCGGGCGGCGCGCGGCCGGGTTGGTGACGTCGTTGGCGCCGATGACCAGGGCCACGTCGGTGCGCGCGAACTCCGGATTGGCCTCGTCGAGCTCGCGCATCTGTCCATAGGGGACGTTCGCCTCGGCGAGCAGCACGTTCATGTGCCCGGGCATCCGGCCGGCCACCGGATGGATGGCGTAGGTGACCTCGACGCCCCGCGACTCCAGCAGGTCGGCCAGCTCGCGGACCGCGTACTGGGCCTGGGCGGCGGCGAGACCGTACCCGGGCACGATCACCACCTTGCCGGCATAGGCGAGTTGCAGTCCCGCGTCGTCGGCATTGATCTGCCGGACCGTGGCACCCGCGGCGCCGGCCGGGCCCGCACCGGCTCCGGCCGGGCCGCTGTCGCCGGTGCCGAAGCCGCCCGCGACGATGTTCGCCACCGACCGGTTCATCGCATGCGCCATCAGCCCGGTGAGGATGGCGCCGGAGGCCCCGACGAGCGCGCCAGCGACGATCAGCACGGTGTTGTCGACGACGAACCCCGCCATCGCGACCGCGGTGCCGGTGCACGCGTTGAGCAGCGCGATGACGACCGGCATGTCGGCGCCACCGATCGGCAGCACCATGGTGATGCCGAACCCGAGGGCGGCCAGCACGGTGACGGCCAGGACGGCCAGGTCGGCCCGGCCGGTCGCCACGTACGCGCCCGCGGCCAGCGCCACGATGCCGAGGACGGCGTTGAGCGCCCGGCCGCCGGGCCAGACCAGCGGGCGGCCCGGTACCAGGCCGTGCAGCTTGCCGGAGGCCACCAGCGAGCCGGTGAACGTCACCGCGCCGATGAGCACGTCCAGGACGATCGGTACGCCGACCTCCGGGGTGGTCCGGGTGCCGGCGAGGCGGGCGATCTCGGGGACCGCGACCAGCGCCGCCGCGCCGCCGCCGACCGCGTTGAACAGGCTGACCAGCTCGGGCATCGCGGTCATCCGTACGGTCCGGGCGGTGTACAGGCCGGCGACGGCGCCAACCGCGGTACCGCCGGCGAGGGTCAGCCAGCCGGCCGCGGTGACCGTTCCGGAGTCGGCGACCAGCGCCAGCGTCGCGAGCACCGCGACCACCATGCCGGCGGCGGAGAGCTGGTTACCCCGGCGGGCCCGGGCCGGGTGGTGCATGAGGCGCAGGCCGAGGACGAAACACACGGCCGCGGCGAGGTACGCCAGCCGGATCGTGGTGTCGATCGCGCTCATGACCGCCGGTCCCGGAACATCGCGAGCATCCGGTCCGTCACCACGTATCCGCCGACCACGTTCATGCCGGCGAATGCGGTGGCGACGAAACAGACCGCGTAGTCGAGCGGCGTGCGGGCGGTCAGCGCCATGAGCATCGCCCCGGCCAGTACGACGCCGTGGATCGCGTTGGTCGCCGACATCAGCGGCGTGTGCAGCGTGGCCGGCACCTTCCCGATCACCTCGAACCCGACGAGCAGGCTGAGGACGAACAGGCTGAGCGCGGTCAGCAGGGCGGGGCTCACTGGAGACCTCCTTGCGACAGCAGGTTGGCGATGACCGGGTGGACGATCCGGCCGGCGTGGGTGATGACGACACCGGCCTGGATCTCGTCGGTGAGGTCGACGACCGGCCGCCCGTCGTGGACGAGATGCGCCAGCAGCGCGGTGATGTTGCGCGAGTACGCGGCGGAGGCCGCGGTCGGCACGGTGGCCGCGAGGGTGCCGGCGCCGACCACGGTGACGCCGTTCTCGGTGACGACGGTCGCGCCGGCGCGGGTGGCCGCGGTGTTGCCGCCGTACGGGCCGGCGGCCAGGTCGACGATGACCGAGCCCGGCGCCATCCCCTTGACCGTCTCCTCGTCGACGAGCAGCGGCGGACGCCGGCCCGGCACCTGCGCGGTGGTGATGACGGCGTCCGACGCACAGATGTAAGGAGCCAGGGCGGTGCGCAGGGCCGCCTCCTCGCCGTCGGCCAGCGCCCGGGCGTAACCGCCCTCGCCGCGACCGTCCGAACTGTCGAGGTCGGGTACGGTCGCGCCGACCGAGCGGGCCTCCGCGCGCGACTCGGGCCGGATGTCGTAGGCGGAGACAACCGCCCCGAGCCGCCGGGCGGTGCCGATCGCCTGCAGGCCGGCTACCCCGGCGCCCAGCACGAGGAACCGGGCCGGCCGCGCCGTGCCGGCCGCGGTGACGAGCATCGGAACGTACCGGTCGAGCGCGTTCGCGGCGACCAGGACCGCCTTGTAGCCGGCCACATTGGCCTGCGACGTCAACGCGTCCATCGGCTGGGCGCGGCTGAGCGTGCGCGGCAACTCGTCCAGGCTGACCGCGGTCACACCGAGCGCGGCCAGCCGCGCCATCAGCTCGGGATCCTCCCGTGGCCGCAGCAGGCCGACGACCATCTGCCCGGCGCGCAGCGCGTCCGGATCGGGACGGCCGACCCCGAGGACGACGTCGGCCCGGCCGTACACGTCGGGGCCGGGCAGCACCTCGGCGCCGGCCGCGGCGTACGCGTCGTCGGCGAACCACGCCGCCGCCCCGGCTCCCGTCTCGACGACGACCGCCAGGCCAGCGTCCTCCAGCGTCCTCACCTGGTCTGGGACGAGCGAGACGCGCCGCTCGTCAGGTCCGGCCTCGCGGGGCACCGCCACGGTCACCGGGTCGCTGCGTGTCATGCATTCAGCGTTCACTGTGGCGGATGTGCTGATGTAGGGCCGAAGGTCGGTAAGGCCGAGGTCGGTCGCCCCTGCCGGGTCGGCTGCCGGGTGTCAAGGGACTGATGGACGGTCGTGTGTCGGGCCGACCGGCCCTACTGGTGCGGACCATGCCGCCCCAGGCTGGAACAGGGCACCTCAACCGGTCCCTGCGTCGGGAGGCGAGCATGTCCACTGATCCGATCGTCGTCGGGTACGACGGCTCCGCCGGCGCCCGGACCGCGCTGTCGTGGGCTCTGGACGCCGCCGCCCGGCACACCGTTGCGGTGCGGCTGGTCTACGCGGTCAACCGGGTGTTGCGTTCCCGGCCCAGCCCGCCGATGCCCGGGGATACCGACCGGGCCGCCGCCCACCGGAATGCGCGGGCGGTGCTCGACAGCGCCATCGTGGAGGCGGAGCGGTTCCCGGTCGACGTCTCCGGCGAGGTGCTCGACGGACCGGCCGTGAGCGTCCTGTGTGACCAGTCGCGGCACGCCCGGTGCGTCGTCCTCGGCAGTCGCGGCCTGGGCGGCTTCACCGGCATGTTCGTCGGCTCGGTCAGCCTGCGGGTGGCGGTACATGCCGACGGTCCGGTGGTCGTGGTGCGTGGCGAGTACCCGGCCCAGGTCACCGACCTGCCGGTCGCGGTCGGCGTCGACGACTCCGCCGCGGCACACGACGCGATCGGCTTCGCCATGGAGGAGGCCGCGGTACGCCGGGTCGGTGTGCTTGCCGTGCGCGCCTGGACCCCGCCGTCCGCACCGTGGCGCAGCGACATCCGTCCGCTGGTCCGGGACGTCGCCGAACTGGAGACCGCCGAGCAGCACACGCTCGCCGAGGCCGTACGTGGCTGGCGGGAGAAGTACCCCACCGTGAGCGTCAGCACCAAGCTCGTCGCCAGCGACGCCCGGCATGCCCTTGTCGCCGTGTCCCACGACGCCCAGCTCATCGTCGTCGGATCCCGTGGCCGAGGCGGGTTCGACGGGCTGCTCCTCGGTTCGGTCAGCCAGTACCTGCTCCACCATGCCGCCTGCCCGGTGGCCGTCATGCGTGGCTAGCCGGACCCTCACGAGGGCGGCGACGACCCGGGGACCGGGCACGCCAGCACGAACTCGAGCAGGTCCGGGTACGGGGCCGTGGCGAGGCCGACGAAGGTGTCCGCGGCGCCGTAGTACACCCGGACGAGATCGTCCCGCGGGTCGTGCACGATGCCGGTGGGGAACACCACGTTCGGCGCGTCGCCGACCCGTTCGTACCCGGTCTCCGGAGCCAGCAGCCAGTCGTCCGTACGGCGCAGCACCCGGACCGGGTCGTCGCGGTCGAGCAGCACCAGGCCGGCGCGGTAGACGGCCGCCCCGGTGGCCATCTGCTTGACGCCGTGGTACACCGCCAGCCAGCCGTGCGGCGTCTCCAACGGCGGTGGCCCCAGGCCCACCCGCACGGAGTCCCACCAGGCGCCCGGACGGGCGGCGAGTACCGGCTCGGGTGCGGTCCACGACCGCAGGTCCACCGACCGGGACAGCCACACGTCCGCGCGCCCCGACATGGGGGACGTTGGCCGGTGGAAGAGCACGAACCGACCGTCGATCGGGCGGGAGAGCAGCGCGGCGTTCTTGTCCTCCGGCGGCATGGCCACACCGATGTGCTCCACGGAACGGAAGTCCTCGGTCACCGCCAGGGCGACGCACGGGCCGGCCGGCCCGTACGCCGTGTACACGATCAGCCATGCGCCGAGCTGGTCCATCCGCGTGATCCGGGGGTCCTCGACCCCGAACCGGGAGATCTCGCCGTACACGTCCGGGGTGATGAGGGGCTTCGGTTCGATCCGCCACCCGGTCACGCCGTCCGTGCTTCGCGCCACGGTCAGGTGCGACAGGCCGCGACGGTCCTCGACCCGGCACAGCAGCACGGTCTGCCCGTCGACGAGGGCCGCACCCGGATTGAACACGGCGTTGACCGGGTACGGCCAGTCTGCTGCACACAGCAGTGGATTGTCCGGGCTGCGGACGAGGAGCTCGCCGCCCGAACGGGTCGCGCCGACCATCACCGCTCGCCTCCCGCCCGGTCAGCCGGCACGTCGGGAGCCACGGGCACCGGCACCGAGCGCACCGATCAGGTCGATCGCCAGGCACACGAACAGCGCCGTGCCCCAGTTGTTCCATGGGCCCCAGGACACCACCTCGGGCGTGCCGGCGATGAGCCAGACGATCAGCCAGATCAGCGTCACGGGAACCACCTCAGCCGCTGCGAGGCAGCACGGGCCTCGACCCGCACGACGGCGACGGGGCACTCGGCCTTGTCCAGCACGGTCCGGGTGAGCTGACCGAGCAGCAGGCTGCTGGACGAGCCGTGCCTGTTGCCGCCGAGCACGAGCAGGCCGGCCGCGCTGCCGGCGGCCAGCAGCGCGCGCACCGGATCCGGGTCGTGCCGGGCCTGCTGTTGCACCACCACGTCCGGGTACTTGTCGGCCCAGCCCGCCACGGTTTCGGAGAGCAGCCGCTCTACCGTCTCCCGCGCGGCTCGCCCGTCGTAGCGGTAGGGGTCGACCGGGCTGAGATCATTGCCCGGTACCCCCGCCCAGACATGGGTGACCACCAGCGGCACCTGCCGCAGGGCGGCCTCCTCGAACGCGAACGCCAGGGGATCCTCGTCGTTGCCGCGCAGGTCCACGCCGACCAGTACCGGTCCGTCGGGCCGCGGACCGGGGTCCGGTGGCACCACGAGGACCGGAGACTGCGCGTGAGCTGCGACGACGCGGTGCAACGAGTCCCGCCGCGCGGTGACGACGAGCCGGGCGGTGCGGGACTCGGCGATGAGGGTCCCGGCGAGGTCGTCCGCGGACCGCGCGGTCACCGTGAGACCCGGCCAGGTCGTGCACGCGCGGCGGATCGCCTCCGCCGCCGGCCGGCTCAGCTCCGCGTACAGGTGAAGCGGCAGGTGCCGTCGTGCCGCTTCGGCGGCCGCCAGGTCGATCGCGGCCAGCATGTGCCGGCTCCCGTCGATGCCGAGGACGATCCGCTCCTGGAATGCGAGTTCCATGGCGCACACCTCCTGTCCCTTCCAGGCTGCCCGGTCCCGGACACCGGGCGGCAGGGTCGGTGGACCGGGCTTGGCGGGCCGCCCGGCTCATCAGCTCCGGTTCAGCTCCGGTTCAGCTCCGATTCGGGCGGGTCGAGGCGACCAGCCCCAGCAGGCCCAGCAGGACCAGCCCGCCGGCGACGAACCAGCCGGCGCGCGGCAGGTCCACCTCGACGAGCCGACCCAGCAGCCACCACGCCGCGGCGAGCAGGAAGATCGAGCCGAAAACCAACGAAACCGCGTCGGTCTGGTGCTTGTTCATCGCTGTACCTCCACATCCCCGACGTCCACCGTGGCCTCGATGACCAGTTCGCCACCACCGGGCCCGTCCACGCCGTTGTCGGTGACCGTGCGTTCGGACTGGCCGATGCCGCCCCAGCTGGTGCCGAACAGGGTGGCGTTGCCGACGTCGACGCGCGCCGTGGCTCGGACGTCCACAGTGGGCGGAACGATGACCCGCAGGTCTCCGACGCCGACCCGGATCTGCACCGCCTCGCTGCGGCCGCTGAAGTCCACCGCGGACAGGTCGAGCACGGCGCTACCCAGCTCGATCGTGTACGTGGCATCCACCTGCTCGACGCTCGTGGGTCGCCACGTCACGGACTGGCCCGCGGCGTCGACCCGCTCGACCGCCGACGCTATCCCCAGCACGACGGTGAGCACCGCGCCGAGTGCGATCAGCCATCGGGCCCGGCCGTACCATGCTCCGGTCACCAGTCCAAGACCGAGCACCGCCAGCGGCAGCGCGACGTACGCGCTGCCCGGGACGGACGCTCCCGCGAGGTCCACCAGCCCGAGTACGCCAAGGCCGATCGTGGCCACGGACAGCACCAACCAGCCGAGCCGGGAGTGGGGCTTTGGTGGCGGCTGGGGTGGAGACCACGGCCGCGTGGGCGCCGCCGGTGGGGCCGCGACGGGCGCCGGCGCGGCCGGCGGCGTCTGGTAGTCGCGCACCTGCACTGTTATCGCCTCCTCGAAGACGGATGTGTCGTTCATCTCCAGCACATGACCGCGCGTGCGGTCCGCCCACAGCCGCACGGCACACCTTCGGGGGCCGAAAGGCCCGAGCGTGACGCCGACGCCGGCTCGGGCGGACCCGGGGGGACCAATGGCCCCGGGCGGCCTGCCGGAAGGCCCTGACCCGCTTCGATCGAGGTCGCCTACGGTGGCCGCGAGCCCCGAGGAGGAGGGCGTGATGCGGCGGCTGGCCATGGTGTCGACGTATCCACCCCGTCGCTGCGGTCTGGCCACCTTCACCGACGACCCGAGGCGCGCGCTGGCCACCAGTGCTCCACAGTGGATAGTTGAGATCTGCGCGGTCGACCGCGACGGGCTGCCGTACGGCCCGGAGGTTGCCGAGGTCATCCGGCAGGACCGGGCCGAGGACTACCGGCGGGCCGGCAGGGCGCTGGCCGCATCCGCTGTCGACCTCGTGGTGATCCAGCACGAGTACGGCATATTCGGCGGGACGGACGGCACCTACGTGCTGGGTCTCGCCGAGGAGCTCGACCGCTACCGCGTACTGGCACGACCGGGCCGCGGTCGCGTCCGGTGGCCGCCCCCTCGACGACGGTGACGAGCAGCCGCTGGACGCGGCCGCGACAGTGGAGGCGTTGGTCGAGGCTTGGCGGGTCACCCGGGACGACCGGTACGCGAGGCTGGCTGACCGGGCATTCGTGTGGTTCCACGGCCACAACCGGGTCCGGGCGCCGCTGTACGATCCGCACACCGGTGGCTGCCGGGACGGCCTGTTACCGCCGGAGCCAGCCTCAACCAGGGCGCCGGGTCCACGCTTGCGTACCACCAGGCCCTGCTGGCCATGGCCGGAGCCGGCCTGCTGGAACTGGCCGCGAGCCGGGTCCAGGTCGCGGGCCGGGTCCAGGTCGCGAAGGCCGCCGCGCCGGCCCGGCAACCGGCGAGGTCCCGGCGGCACGCGGCACGCCGGTACGTTTCACGCGGAAGCGGCGGCCATCCGCCGGCGCCGTAGGTGGCCGGCGTCGTGGTGATGGGGGTGGACCACCGCGACGGGGCAACCGCCGTGGTGCAGCACGCGGAGGCTCACCGAGCCGAGCAGCAGCCCGCCTATCCCACCGAAGCCACGTGACCCGACGACCAGCAACTGCGCCTCGGCTGCGGCGTCGATCAGGGCGTTGACCGGGTGTCCCGGCATCGCGCGCCCGTCGAACCGTACCTCCGGGTAGCTGGCTACCCAGCGCGCCAGCGACTTGGCCAGGTTCATCCGCTCCAGGTGATGCAGCTCGACCGCCTCCGGCGCGGTGTCGTGCCCGGGACCGGTGATCGGGCTGAACGCCCGGACCGCCATCAGCGGCGCCCGGCGCAGGTCAGCCTCCTCGAACGCGAACCGGACGGCGAGGTTGGCCACCTCGGAGCCGTCGGCGCCGACGACGATCGAACCGGCCGGCCGCGGCTTCCACGCCGGCGGGACGACCACCACCGGGCACTCGGCCCGGGTGGCCGTGTAGACGCTGGTCGAGCCGAGCAGCATGCCGGCGTAACCGCCGGCGCCGCGGCTGCCCACCACGAGCAGAGCCGCCCGAGCGGACTCCTCGACCAGCATCGGCCCGGTCGCCGTCGCAGTCGCGGCACCGCTGACCTCGATCGACGGGGCGAGTCGGCGGGCGGCTTCGATCGCCACCGCGACCATGTAGTCCGAGTCGTCGCGCAGGCCCAACCGGGCCCACCGTCGCGGCAGGCGGTGGCCGGTACTGAACGACTGCCAGCTTCCCGGGTTCGTGATGCCGTGGATGACGTGCAGCGGGACACCGCGCATCTCGGCCTCCCGGGCCGCCCACCGCAGCGCCGCGTGGCTGGACGGTGAACCGTCGATGCCGACGGCGACGTGGTCCCGTACGGGTAACGCGTTCATCGAGCCTCCATTGGTCGTCATCCACACTCTCGCCGGCCGCGCGCCGAGCGGCCAGAGCAGGTGGGACGGTCGTGACGGGACCTTCGCCCCGGGATCGGCGCAGACGCCGAAGGGCCCGCTCTGCGGGCCCTTGGCAGCTGTTCGTGCGGTGTTGGGTGGTGCCGGCCGCTCATTCCTCGACGGGTGCGAACGCCTTGCTCCTCGGGGTGACGTAGGCGTGGATGAAGCCGGCGATCGCGAGCAGGGCCATCACGCCCGCGGCGAGGAAGGCGACGGTAGCCGCCTGGGCCGCCTTGGTTCCGAACTCGCTGAACCCGTACGTGGTCAGCAGCAACCCGCGCAGCGTCTCACCCTTGAAGACCGTCTCCCGCTGGGCGGTCACGTCACTGAGCTGCTTCTGCAGGTCGGTCAGCGCCGGGTCGTTGGCCTTCTGGGCTTCGGCGACCTTGGCCCGCAGCTGGCTCTGTGGCGTGCCCAGGTCGGCGTACGTCTGGCCGTCGGCGGTCGACTTGAGGTGCAGGCCGATGAAGTTATTGGCGTAGCACTCCGCCTGCTTGCCCGTGGTCAACTTCTTGCCGGCGTTCTCGACGAGGCAGGACGCCTGGCGCTCCTCCTCGGTGAGGGCGTTTGCCGGCTTGAAGGTGATGTTCTGCTGGGCGAGCTGTTCGGCGACGTAGTTCTTGGCGAAGTTGGCGTTGCTCGTCAGGATCAGGCCGGTAGCGACCAGCAGCACCGCGATCGCCACACCGGCGAGGCTGAACATGATGTCCAGGGTCCTGCGTTTCATCGAATGCTCCAAACTCGTTGAGGTGTGGATAGCTTGCGGCCTGGCGACCTCCGGGCGGCAGGGAGGGACGTCCCCACCGTCAGTGACTTTCGACCCAGGTTTCGCGGGCACCCCACCGGCCACAGTGGCGCTCTTCGACTCGCCGCGGCGGCCGGTATCTCCGATCCGGGTTTCGGGCCGAGCCTGCGCGAGGGGGGCGCTACCTGTCCGGGGTCGGGAAGGTCACCGACTCGTCGATGGGCCGCCACGGCGTCCGCGCAAGGATGACCGTGCTGGGGGAGCGGGCGTGGCTCGGTTCACCGATCCGATCCGCGACGACATACGGTCCACTGTGGAGGCTGTGGTGGCCGGGCAACCGGTCGCCGCGATCTGCCCACGATGCGGGACGCTCACGGGACACGTCGCATGGTCCGGGCGAGCTGCGACGCAGTGGACGACAGCTGTTGGTGGAGAGTTGGGCAAATTCGGTGCACGGCATTTTGGGGGAACGTGCAGGACAGCGCCAGCCGGGTCCTTATCGACCCGTCGGCGGGGACCACGACGGCGGCACTGGCGACACCGTAGAGCCGTTCCCCGATAGCGAGGAACAGGCCACGTCGCGCCCCGGCGATGAGGTCCATCTCCAATGCCTCGACCGTGGTTAGGGTGGCCGATGTGTACCGAGGCATGCCGTGCGCCTGCAGGATCGCGTGGCGTATCCGGGGACCCACCGTCGACAGTAACGCCTTGCCCATAGCGGTGGCATGGGGACCGTCGATGAAACCCGGAAGCCCGACGTCAATCGAGCGCCAATCGCGCCAGCCGCGCGCCACCGCGGTGGCCGCGATTCGATCGGTGACGATACAACCCAGGCCATGGGTATAGCCCGTGTCGCGGGCTGCGGCGCGCAGCAGCTCACCGACCTTGCCCGGCCCGTCCCAGGCGCGTACAAGATCCCGGTACCGGTCGGCGATCTCCGGCCCCAGCATGTGTGAACCGTCGTCCCGGCGCAGCAGATAGCCCTCGTAGATCAAGGTACGAACCAGGTGGTACGCGGTGGCCGGACCAATCCCACAACGGCGTGCGATCTGCTTGACCGACAAGCCGTCAGCCGAATCGCCGACCGCCCGGAGAATCGACAACGCCCGAGAAACGCTACGAATGAGATCCGACGGCTCGGCTCGCGGATCAAGCGTGGCCCTACCACGCGGTGACACGCCGGACACCATAAGCGCGACAGAACTTCACCAGTCACCGTCCATTCGGCCGACCGCTATGTCACGCCTTAAGTCGAATCCACATGCGCACCGGTGTTTGTACAACGCGCGTTGTACATAAAAGGCGGTGATTGGGATCACCATCTCGGGCCGCTCCGTGAAGGCACTTCGTCGCAGGGACGGCCCGAACTCTTCTCCAATCCCACCGCCGTCTGGAACGCCAGTGACCTTGGACTTGATGCCGGCGTCTCCAGTCGCTGAATCTCATTTCCATCTGCCGCTCTCAATTTGACCGTATCCCTTCGGTGGGTCGGATTGCGCGCAGGGCGCAACGACACGAGCGGACGATCTCCGACCGGACGTTGCCCGACCGAACGTCAAGATCGTCGGTGTCCGGGCGGCCGGGTGCGACACCAGCGCGGAGCCCGAGCCGGCGGTCCGGTACGCCGGCAGGGGGTCGAAGGTCCACCGACCCGGGCTGTTGGTCCCTACTGCGTCGCGGGCCGCAGGTGTGCGCTGAGGAGTAACGACCGACGGTCGATGGGGTTGCGATGACAGCGATGCATTCGCCGACGCGGCCTCGCGCAGCCGCGAGCGTCCGGCTATCCGCCGCGCTGGCAGCGGAGTGGCCTTCCTGTCGCTCGTTGAGCCAGGAGGGAGGAGACGATGAGCGCGTCACGCACCGAGCCGAGGATCGGGCCCTCGGGCCCCCCACGCGGCAGGATGGATGAACTGGACCTTGCGGCCAGGATCGGCGGGATACTCAATCGCCACCCCGCCGTCGGGCTGGCGGTGGGCGTGATCCGCGATGGGCGCCTGGAGTTCTTTCACGGGCACGGGTTCGCGGACATCGCGTCCGGTGCACCCGTCACCGAGGACACGGTCTTTCGGATCGGCTCGATCACAAAGACCTTCACGGCGGTCGCGGTGATGCAGCTGTGGGAGCAGGGGTTGATCGAGCTCGACGCCCCGGCTGACGAGTATCTGCGGGCCTACCGGCTGATCCCCGCGAAGCCTACGCACCGGTCCGCGACGATCCGTCATCTGCTGACGCACACCGCTGGGCTGCCCCAGCTGGTGCACCCCTCGCGCGGGTACCAACCGATCTTGGGCGAGACCGTGACGTTCGGACGGCGTGTGCCAACGCTTGCGGAGTTCTACCGCGGCGGTCTCCATCTGGTGGGGGAGCCGGGCACCAGGCTCACGTACAGCAACCACGGCTTCGCCACGCTCGGCCAGATCGTCCAGGACGTCAGCGGCGAGCCGCTCCGGCAGTACCTCCGCGACCACGTCTTCGAACCGCTGGGCATGGCGGACACCGACCTCACCCGATCGGAGCGGGTCGGGCGGCGCCTGGCGACCGGGTACCGGCTGCGCTCCGGCGGCCCGCAGCCGGTCGTGGACTGGGACCTCGTGACGGTTGGCGGCGGAGCGGTCTACTCGACCACCCGGGACATGGCTCGCTACGTCGCGGCTCTGCTCGGCGGTGGCGCAGGCGGGCGCGGCGCGATCCTCGCGCCGGCGACGCTGGCGAGCATGTACGCGCCCCACTACCAGGCCGATCCTCGGCTGCCGGGCATCGGGCTCGCGTTCTTCCGCCACCAAGCCGGCGGACATCTGCTCGTCGAGCACGACGGGTTGGGCCCTGGTTTCAGCTCCGCGATGTCCCTCGCCCCCGGCGACGGGGTCGGTGTCGTGGCGTTCACCAACGGGGCGAGGGGCGCCAAGGCTTGGCTGGAGCCTGAAGTGTCGGGGCTGCTCAGGAGAGTCCTCGCCGTACCGGACGAGGTGATCAGGACCGATCTTCCCCACCACCCGGAGCTCTGGGGCGACCTCCGTGGCTGGTACGCGTTCCGCGGTTCACTCCGCGACGTGCAGCGGTGGTTCATCGCCGGGGTGGAGGTGTTCGTGCGACGCGGTCAGCTCGTGCTCCGAGCGGTGAGCCCGCTGCCCGCGGTGAATCGAGTCCTTCCCCTGCACCCCGACGACGACGCGGATCCTCATGTCTTCCGGGTTGACCTGTCCGGGTTCGGGCTCGGTACGAGCCGTGTCGTTTTCCGCCGGGAACCCGGCCTGGGGACCACGTCCGTGCACCTGGACGTCGCGCCGCTGTCGTTCGACAAGCAGCCCGCCGCGAAGAACCCGAGGCGATGGGCGGCCGGCATGCTCGGTGCGGTTGCGGTGGCCACCGCGGCGTCGGCCGTTCGGCGGCGCCAACACCAGGAGGTGCAGACATGAGCGTCCGGACCAACACGGGAACCGAGCTCTGGCGCTTGAGCGCCACCGAGCTGGCCGAGGCGATCCGGGCCGGGCGGGCGTCGAGCGCGGAGGTGGTCCGGGCCCACCTCGCCCGGATCGAGGCGGTCAATCCGTCGATCAACGCCGTCGTCATCGTCCTGGGTGAGCAGGCCCTGGACGCGGCCACGGCGGCCGATCGCGCGATCGCCTCGGGTGGTGACGTTCCACCACTCCACGGCGTCCCCTTCACGATCAAGGACAACATCGATGTCGCCGGCACGCCGACCACGTACGGACTCACGGCGCTGGCCAATGCGTACCCGAGTCGAGACGCCCCGATCGTGGAGCGGATGCGGGCGGCCGGCGCGATCCCCATCGGCCGCACGAACCTTCCCAGCGGCGCGGTCCGCTGGCACTGCGAGAGCGAGCTCTGGGGAGCCACCGTGAACCCGTGGGACCGCTCCCGCACTCCGGGCGCCTCCAGTGCCGGCGAGGCCGCCGCGATCGCGACCGGCATGAGCCCGTTGGGGTTGGGCAGTGACGGGTTGGGGTCGCTTCGCCACCCCGCCCAATGCTGCGGCGTCACCGCCCTGAAGCCCACGCTGGGGCGCATCCCCCACGCGACCACCATCGAGCCGGAGTACGCGCCGATCGGCGCGCAGCTGGCGAGCGTCAACGGCCCGCTGGCGGGACGGGTCGCCGACCTCCGGGCGGCCTTCGGGGTGGTGGCCGGACCCACCTGGCGCGACCCGTGGACGGTACCGGCTCCGCTTCGCGGCGCCGAACTCGCGAAGCCGATCCGCGTTGCCCTCGTCCTCGACCCAACCGGCCAGGGCACGGCTGAACAGGTGCAGCAGGGCGTGCGGAAGGCGGCTGCGGCGCTCGAGGACGCGGGCTACGCCATCGACCAGGTCGAACCGCCGTCGATCGACGCGGCGGCGAACGCGCTCCTGGTCATGCTCAGCACTCCCGGTATCCGACGGGGGTGGCAGGAGTTCATGTCGCCCCTGGCGCCGGCCGATACGCGGCGGTTCATGGCGGAGTTCTTCGCGGCGGCCGGCGACCCGGACGTGATGGCGGCCGAGCAGAGCTTCATGACCCGGCAATCGGTGCTGCGGGCGTGGGGCGAGTTCCAGCAGACCCACCCGCTGATCGTCGCCCCCGTCTGCACCGAGCCGCCCTTCGAGGCGGGCACGGACCTGCAGGATGGCCGGGTGGCCGAGACCATCCGCAGCATGCGCATGGCCATGGCCGTCAACGCGCTCGGGCTGCCCGCCGTCGCGATTCCGGTGGGCGTCGGCAACGGCGTCCCCCAGGCGGTGCAGATCATCGGCCCTCGCTACCGGGAGGATCTGTGCCTCGACGCCGCGGAGGCGATCGAGGACCGGCTCGGCATCATCACGCCCATCGATCCCAGGTGACGGTCCGGAAAACGATGTGCCGGTCGCGGATGTCCCGCCGATGTCGGGACGTTCGGCCCTCGACCCGGTTTGCCCGGGGGCGGAGTGTCGGGTCATGGCGGTGCAGGCCTGGCGTCCGCCCCGTTGGCCGGCGCTCACCCGCGACGGCCTCCCCGTTCCGGAGTGGGCGTCGAAGCGGCAGGTCAGCCTGGACAATCTCAAAGTCGTCCTGGTTGCGTGGATCATCGCCGTGCACGCGATCCTCGGCTACACCGGGTCCATCGACGTGTGGTCGTATACCGGCGTCCGCGAGGTGACATTGTCGCCGGTGCTGGAAGCCGTCATGCTTCTCCTGCTCAGCCCGTTCGGCTACGTCGTGATCTCGTTGCTGTTCCTGCTCGCCGGTCTGCTCGTCCCACCCTCCTTGGCGCGCAAGGGTCCCGGGCGGTTCGCCCGGGACCGGTTGGTGCGCCTGGGGCTGCCGTTCGCCGTGTACGTGCTGTTCGTGCAGCCGTTGGTGATGTACGCCTTGGAGCGCCCACTCGGCGCGGCAACCGGGTCCTACTGGTACGAATTCCTCGGCAAGGAGCGGCAGATCGACACGGGCCCGCTCTGGTTCGTCGGTGTGCTGCTCGTCTTCTCCCTCGGGTACGCCGGTTGGGTCGCGGTGCGGCGGCCTCCGGTCCGCCGTGTCGCGACCGAGGTCACGGCGCGACAGCTCGCGGTCGTCGCGGCGGTGGTGGCCCCGTTGTCATTCCTGGTCCGTCTGGTCTACCCGTACGGCAGCGAGAGCGGCGTCACCGACTTGAATCTCTGGGAGTGGCCGGCGTGCATCGCTCTGTTCGCGGTCGGCGTCGTTGCGTCAAGGCGGGGATGGCTCGTCGCGGTCCCGGAACGGCTGAGTCGGCAATGCCGCGCCACGACGTTGCTGGCCGTCGCGGCCATGATGGTCCTTCTCGCGACGGTAGGTGTACTCGACAGGGTCGACGACACGATGGGTGGCTGGCACTGGCCAGCCGCCGTGTTCCCCGTCATCGAATCCGCACTCACCGTCTTCGGGTCGGTATGGCTGCTCGGCGTGGCCCAGCGACACCTCAACCGGCCGCTGCGGTGGGCCGGTCCCGCGGTCAGGCGTAGCGCCTACGGTGCGTTCATGCTCCAGACGCCGGTCCTGATCGGGCTGGCCGTGACGTTACGGCCGGTGGCTTTGCCGGCGGAGGTGAAGGCGGTCGTCGTGGCGGCCGCAGGGGTCGTGGTTACGTTCGCGCTCGCCTGGCTCCTGATCCGCCGGGTACCCGTGGTGGCACGGGTGCTCTGACCTACCGGGTGTGGTGAGCGGAACTGCCCGTCCGGCCGTCGCCACGGGGTTACCGCGCTCCGGCATTCGGGGAGGAGGGTCCTGAGCCGGCGTGTCGTTCGGCCCTGTCGCCATCGTCAGTCCCGGCGGTACGGATGAATTGTGGCCAGTCCCCTGAGGGGAGGGGTCGTGCCGGTCTACTGGTTGGTGTTCTGGTCAGTCACCGAGGCGGTGATCTTCATCGCGGCCGTGCGGGCGTGGTGGAGCCGCCGAGCGATGTACGCAGTGGCGGCGGACCCGGCGGACGTCAGGTGGCCGGTCAAGGCCCGCGGAATGGAGGGACGTTGATGGCAACGACAGGCGGCCGGCGAATCCGGGCCGGGAGAATGTCAATTCGGGACGTGTCCCTCTACGTCGACGTCGTCGGACACGGGTACCCGCTGCTGCTCATGCACGGCGGACCTTCAGCGGATCACTGGACGCTGGGGGCGTTCCGGCGGTGCGCGGACCGGTTCACCCTGGTCTTCTACGACCATCGTGGTAACGGACGATCCGAAGGCTCCGCCGTCTCGTCGATGACCTGGGAGAACCTGACGGCGGACGCCGACGCGCTGCGCGAGAAGCTTGGCTACGACCGGTGGGCCGTGCTCGGCCACTCGTTCGGGGGACACGTGGCGCTCGAGTACGCGCTGCGTTTTCCTGACCGGGTTTCCCACCTCGTCCTGCTGGACACCGGCGGCTCCAGCCGGTGGCCACAGAGCGCGGCCGACCGTCTGGCCGGGCGCGGCTACAGCCCGAAGAAGGTGAAGCTGGTCAGGCGCTGGTTCAACGGCGAGTTCACCCCGAAGGAGTACTTCCCGATCTTCATGCGGATCGGAGGCGCATACAACTATCACCCCATTCTGGGAACGCTCCGTACGCTCAGGCACGGAGGGTGGCACTCGAAGATCCGGCCGGAGGCGTTGATCTTCGCCGGCCGGCACCTGGTCAAGGGCTGGACGGTCATGGATCGCCTGGGCGAGATCCGGGTGCCGACTCTGGTGGTGGCGGGCCGGGAGGACTTCGTGTTCCCGCCCGAGTGTCAGCGGGAGCTGGCAGCCGGTATTCCCGATGCGCGCCTCCTGCTGGTCGAGCGCGCCGGTCACAATCCGCACGACGAGCGGACCGCCACGGTCATGCGTGCCATCACGGCGTTCATCTCCATGGACAACACGACCATCCCCGACGCCAGTCCTCCGACCAACGCCCAATGAGATGCCGACCCGCTCGGGCGGGGTACGACGAGCTGTGCGCCGAGGTGCACGTACGGGACGACCCCCGTGGACACGGCCGCGCGTGAGCCGGACGTGGCGGTGACGGTTCGGAGGTGGATCTGCCGGGTCGTTCACGCGAAGGCGAAGTACCGCAGCCACAGGTACGGCACGCACAACGCCACCGTGACCACGGTGACCACCAGGCCGTGCCGGGTGAATTCCCAGAAGCTGATCGGCCGGCCGGCGCGTTCGGCCATGCCGAGGATGACCACGTTGGCCGACGCGCCGACCGCGGTGGCGTTACCGCCCAGGTCGGCGCCGAGGGCCAGGGACCACCACAGCACCTGCGCCTCGGAGCCGCCGCCGTTGGCGTCGACGAGCTCGGCGACGACCGGGCTCATCGTGGCCACGTACGGGATGTTGTCCACGATCGCGGACAGCACCGCCGAACCCCACAGCAACGCCATCGAGGCCAGAAAGAGCTTGCCCGCCACCGCGTCGGCGGCGGCCTGGGCGACCCGGTCGATGACGCCGGTGGCGACCAGCCCGCCGACCATGACGAACAGGCCGGCGAAGAACACCAGGGTGGGCCACTCCACATCCTGGGCGACCTCGGTCGCGTCCAGCCGGGAGGCGGCCAACAGGACCAGCCCGCCGACGATGGCCACCACCGACGGGTCCAGGTGCAGCACGGTGTGCAGCACGAACGCCGCGGTCACCAGGACCAGCACCGCGCCGCTGATGACCAGCAGCCGCCCGTCACGGATCGCGTCTCGTTCCTGCAACGTCATCACCTGCGCCGCCCGGTCGGCGTCGTAGCGGAACGCGGCCCGGAACAGCCACCGGCACATCGCCACGAAGACCACGAGCAGCAGCACGACGATCGGGGCCAGATGCACCAGGAAGTCGTTGTAGGACAGGCCGGCCCGGCTGGCGATGATGATGTTCGGCGGGTCGCCGACCAGGGTGGCCGTGCCGCCGATGTTGGAGGCGAGGGCCTCCGCGATCAGAAACGGTGCCACCGGTACGCCCAGCCGGTCGCAGACCAGGAAGGTGACCGGCGCCACCAGCAGCACGGTGGTCACGTTGTCCAGCGCGGCGGAGGCCACCGCGGTGACCACCACCAGAATCACCATCACCCGGAACGGCCTGCCCTTGGCCCGTTTCGCCGCCCAGATCGCGATGTACTCGAACACTCCGGTGCGTTTGAGCACGGCGACGATGAGCATCATCCCGAGCAGCAGGAAGATGACCTGCCAGTCGATGCCGGCCTCTTCGGAGAAGAACGCGTGCTCGGCGTCGGTGGCCCCGATCAGCAGCATCAGGGTGGCCCCGCCCAGGGCGGCGGCGACCCGGTGCACCTTCTCGGTGGCGATCAGCGTGTACGCGACCGCGAAGATGGCCACGGCAGCCCAGGCGGTGCCGCTCACCACGCGACCAGCCGGTCCAGCCGCAAACGGGACGCGTCCACAGCCGGGGTGTCCAGCCGGACCGTCGGGAACGACGCTGCAAGATCACCCGCGCGCATCGGAAGCACCTTTACCGTCGACAACACGTTTGCCGACCAGGCTTCCCGGCACACCTAGGGCTCACCCTACCCGACGGGCGAGTACCGGGTGGTGATCGACAACGGGACACTGTCATCCGAGCGGGCATGCCCGGTTCCCGACGGCGGCTGGCGTGCCCCGGCCCGGGATGGCCTCACCTGTCGATGCGGGAGGCAGCCCAGCGCAGCCGGACCGTCTCGGCGCGTTCCGCCTCCTCGAGCTCCGCGGTGAGCTGCCGCAGCGCCCGCTCCAACCCAGGCACCCACCGGTTGGCGATGGCCCGCCGCCGGCGGCGGGTCGCGGCCACCTCCGACTCCACCGCGCGGCGGGCCGACTCGGCCGCCGCGTGCGCCACCGCCGCGTCGAGCGCGGTGCGGTACGCGGCAGCCGCCTCCACCACCGCGGCGCTGCCGGGACTACGGTCGCCGGCGGCCGGCTCGGGCATCCGGCAGGTCACCTGCGCCGGGTAACGCAGGCCCATGACGCTCGTCCAGGAGACGCTGACCTGCGCCCGTTCGGAAGCGGCCGACAGGCGCATCTCGCGCGGGCCACCGAGCAGCGCGGCGCGTACGCCCCAGGAATCGGCGCTGCGCCAGCTTGTCCGCCACCGCTGCCGGGTGCGCCGGCTCAACAGCGCGAACCGCTCCTGCTCGGCGCGCAGGATCTGCAGCTTGCGTTCGAGCAGATCCACGGCCTGCCGGGCGGTGCGCAGCCGCGACCGGAGCCACAGCCGGCCGGACCGGCCCGGTGGTACCCGGGACAGGTCACTCATCACGCCCACCCAGCCGGGCGTGCACCTGCGCGGCGGGCAGCATGGTCAGCTCGCGTGCGGGCAGCGCACCGAGCGCGCGCCAGGCCCGGTCGAGCGTCTCGTCCAGGCCGCGCCGTTCGTCCGGTCGCTGGCCGAGGAAGTCTCGGGTGAACGCGGCCTCGAAGTCCAGGTACCGGCGATCCGTCGCCGACACGGCGGCGGTACCGACGAGTTCGGCGAGGTCGCGGACCTGACGTGCGCGAGCCAGCGCGGCGAGTACCTGCGCGGCCAGGTCGAGATGGTCGTCGCGGGTGCGCCCCGGCCCGGCACCGTGCCGCATCAGCCGCGACAACGACTCCAGCGGCTCCACCGGCGGGTAGCCGCCGGCGGCGAAGGCCGCGGGGGACAACACGATCTGCCCCTCGGTGATGTAGCCGGTCAGATCGGGCACCGGATGGGTGATGTCGCCGGCCGGCATCGTGAGCACCGGCACGATCGTGACCGAGCCGGGCCGCCCGCGGACCCGCCCACACCGCTCGTACAGTGAGGCGAGGTCGCTGTAGAGGTAACCGGGATACGCGTGCCGGGCCGGTATCTCCCCGCGGGCCGCCGAGACCTCACGCAGCGCTTCGCAGTAGCTTGTCATGTCCGCGGCCACCACGAGGACGTGCCGGTCGAGGACGAATGCGAGGTGCTCGGCCACGGTCAGGGCCAGCCGCGGGGTGAGGATCCGCTCGACGACCGGATCGTCTGCGGTGTTCAGCAGCAGCACCAGCTCCCCTGCCGCGGACCGTTCCTCCAGGCCGTCGCGTACGGTGTCGGCGTCGGCGCGGGTCAGCCCCATGGCCGCGACGACCACACAGAACGGCTCGCCGCCGGCCGACGCCTGCGCCGCGATCTGCGTCGCCAGCTCCAGGTGCGGCAGCCCGGCGACCGAGAAGACCGGTAGCTTCTGGCCACGTACGAGAGTGGTGAGCCCGTCGATCGCCGACACCCCGGTCAGCACGGGATCCGCCGGGGGTTCCCGCATCGTCGGGTTGAGCGGATGCCCGGCCACCGGCGCGCTGCGCGCCGCGAGAACCGGGGGTCCTCCGTCGAGCGGCTCGCCCCGCCCGTTGCAGACCCGGCCCAGCCAGCCCGAACCGACGGGCACCCGCAGCGGAGAGCCGTCGAACGACACCGAGACCGCCGCCGGATCGATCCCGTCGGTACCCTCCAGCACCTGCACGACCGCCAGGTCCCGGTCCACCTCCAGGACGAGGCCGTGGCGGACCTCGCCGTCGTCCAGCCGGATGCGCGCGAACTCGTCCCACCCGACGCCGGCCACCCCCCGCACCACGAGCAACGGGCCGCGCACCTGGGCGACCGTCGAATACTCCAACAGCCCGGTCATGTCCGCAGCTCCGAGAGCGCTTGCAGCATCGCGGCCTGCCGCCGCCGTACCCCCGCCGCGTCGGCCGGGCCGGTCTCCTCGCGGGCCCGCACGACGGGCGAGTAGTCCGCCTCCTCGACCGTCGTGACCGGCACCCCGGCCTCGACCAGCTCGGAACACCGCGAGAAGACGGCGAGTACGAGGTCGACGAGCGCGGCAGCCTTCTCCGGAGCGCAGTGCGCGTCGGTGCTCGACTGGGCACTCTGCTGCAGTACCGCCTCGCGCACCAGCCGCCCGGCGAGCATGACCACCCGCTCGTGGCCAGGCAGCGCACCGACGCCGACCAGGTCGGCCAGGGCCCCGAGCCGGTCGGCTTCGGCCAGCAGTGTCACGATGCGCGCGCGCCTGGACGCCCACGCCGGGTCGCCGTGGCGGGCGTACCAGGCGCCGACCGCCTCCGCGTCCCGGCAGTACGAGCCGCGCCAGGCCACCGCCGGATAGTGCCGGGAGTACGCGAGCTCCCGGTCCAACGTCCACAATGTACGGACGAAGCGCTGGGTGTGTGCGGTGACCGGTTCGGTCAGGTCGCCCCCGGGCGGCGAGACGGCTCCGACGATGGTCACCGAGCCGTCCCGCCCGCCGAGCGTGCGCACCGTGCCGGCCCGCTCGTAGAAGGCGGCCAGCGCCGAGGCCAGCCCGGCGGGGTAGCCCTCCTCGGCCGGCAGCGCCCCGGTACGGGACGCGAACTCCCGCAGCGCCTCCGCCCACCGGGAGGTGGAGTCGGCAATCACCACCGTGTGGTAACCCATGTCCCGGTAGTACTCGGCGACCGTGACGCCGGTGTAGATGCTCGCCTCCCGTGCCATGATCGGCATGTTCGACGTGTTGGCGATGATGACCGTGCGGTCGGCGAGCCGCCCACCCGTGCGGGGGTCGGCCAGCTCGCCCAGCTCGGTCAGGACGTCGGCGAGCTCGTTGCCGCGCTCACCGCAGCCGACATAGACGATCACGTCGGCCTCGCACCACTTCGCGATCTGCTGCAGCAGCACCGTCTTGCCGGTGCCGAACCCACCCGGCACGGCGGCCGTGCCACCCTTGGCGATCGGGTAGACCACGTCCAGGACCCGCTGCCCGGTTCGCAGCGGCTCGGCCCCCGCCGACCGCGCCAGATACGGGCGCGGGCGCCGCACCGGCCACCAGCCGGCGAGCGGGACCGGGGTACCGGCCACGACCGCGACCGGGTCGTCGTCGGCGTAGCGCCCGGTGGGGGACAGCTCATCCAGATGTCCGGCCACCCCGGGCGGGACGAGCACCCGATGGGCCAACGGCCCCGCGCCGTCCACCGTGCCCAGCAGCTCGCCGGGCTCGACGTACCGGCCACGGTCACCGTCCGGGTGGAACCGCCAGCGACGCCCGGCCGGCCGGCGGGTCGAACCCGGCACAAGCCACGCACCCGCCGTGGACAACGGGCGCAGCAAGCCGTCGAACACCGCGCCGGTCAGTCCCGGCCCCAGCCGGACCGACAGCGGCCGGCCCAGCGCGACCACCGGATCGCCCGGGGTGAGCCCCCCGGTGTACTCGTACGCCTGGGCCGTGGCCCGGGCACCGCGGAGCTCGACCACCTCCGCCGGCAGCCGGTCCGCGCCGACCTCCACCAGTTCCGCCATGGCCAGGCCGGTCAGCCGGTCGACCTCGATGAGCGGACCGTTGACGCGCCGAACGACACCGGGGGTCACGGCTGCTCCAGGTCGGCGAGGACCGCGTCGACGGCGCGGTCGGCGAAGCCGGCGAGGGAGTAGTCGACCCGGCGGCGGCCGTCCTCGCCGACGACCCCACCGCCGGTACCGTCACGCACGGCCGCCTCCGGCCCGAGCAGCCGCCGTACGTCGCGTACCAGGCGCGACCGGATCGCCGGGTAGCCGGGCTCGTCCGGTAGCGCCCGCACCGCCGCACGCGCCTGCGCCCGGATTGCTTCGTACGCCTCCCGCTGGGCGGCCAGCACCGTGGCGCGGGCGGCCCGGCGGGCCTGCGCCCGCTCGGCCGCCAACGTGCCCGCGGCGTCGGCGGCACCCTGCTCGATGGCCTGTGCCCGGATCCGGGCAGCCTCCTGCGCCGCATCGGCGAGGGCCCGCTCCGCCGTGGCGTGGGCCCGCTCCCACACCCGCGTGGCGTCATGCCGGGCCGCGGCGAGCAGCGCGGCGCGGACCGGGGCGAGCGCCGCGACCAGGGCCGGATCCCGCTGGCTCATGTCATCACCGCCACCAGCGGCCAGGCCCCGTCGGCGTGCTGGTCCGCCGCGGCCGCCGCTTCCGTGAGGATCACGACGGCGACGTCGTCGGGCAGGCTGCGCCAGGCCGCTCGGACGGCATCGGCATCCTCGGCGGGCAGGATCACGGCGCCGGCGAGCGCGAACCCGCGTACCAGCGTCTCCTCACCGATCACCGCGACGGTGCCCATCGCGGGTCACGCCCGTCCGATGAGGATGATGGCGACGATCAGCCCGTAGATGGCGATGCCCTCCGCGAGACCAACGATGACCATCGCGCGGCCGAACAGTTCGGGCCGCTCGCTCATCGCCGCGATCGCCGCGGCACCGGTGTAGGCGACCGCGATGGCCGCACCGATCGACGAGCCGGCGATCGCGATCGACGCGGCGAGCAGCGCCATCCCGCCGGCTCCCGCGGGTTCCTCCTGCGCCGCCGCGGCGCTCACCGCGCCCGGGTCGGCCAGCGCCGGACCTGCCAGCACCGCCACGGCGGCCAGCACCAGCCCGGCCATCAACAGGATGGCGGCCGTGATCCCCGCTACCTTGAGCGCCGCGGGGCTGCGGCGGCGCAGCAGCATCAGCGTGCCGAGGCAGCCGCCGGCACAGGCGGGTACTGCGATGAGCCAGGCGGACATGATGCCTCCTTCGACCATCCGGCCGGGTCGACGGGCACGTGCCACGGCCGGAACGGGCGTCCCTCGAGCTGGAAGACCCGTGAGAACAGTTCGTAGTACTCCAGGCGCAGGGCCTGGATGCCGGAGACGAGGGCCTCCAACCCGAACGCGAGCGCGTTGCCGAGCAGGAAGACGGCCACGGCGGCGACCGCGGCTGCCGGGCCGGCACCCCACAGCGCGACCGTGGCATCCCAGACGATCCAGGTCAGCACGGCATGGGTGAGCCCGAACGCGGCGAGGCGGGCGAACGAGACCACATTCGCGCCGAGCCGGACCACGAGGTCGAGCACCTCGATCACCGCCTGCGCGACGCCGGCCGCGCGGCCACCGGCCGCGGCGAGGAACCCGACGAACGCCAGCGCCAACCCGGTCAGGGCGAGCGTCCCGGCGAGCAGTCCGACCCAGCCGGAGTGCCAGTACCACGCGCCGACGCCGAGGCCGGCGGCGACGAACAGCAGCGACCCGGCCACTCCCGACGGCGCGTAGAGGGCCAGCGCCCACCCGCCCTCGCGAACGCGGTTGACCGTGCCGAGGGCGTACGAGCCGCCGAGCAGGACCGCGCCGAGGGCGACACCCAGCACGAGCATGGGCACCGGCTCGTCCAGCGGAGCCAGCAGTCCGTCCGGGACCAGGCCGGTCGGGCCGAAGCACTCGCCGTACGCGAGGCCGAAGAGGATCGCCGAGACCGCCGACGCGGCGACGAAGAGCCAGTGCGGCCGCAGCGCGGCCAGGCGGCGCGGCCGCCCGGCCCGGATCAGCAACGCGCCGAGCAGCAGGAGGGCGCCGTGCCCGACGTCACCGAACATCGCCCCGAACATGACCGCGTACGCCACGCCGGCCAGGATGGTCGGGTCGACATCCTGGTACGGGACGGTCGCGTACGTGTTGACCAGCGGCGCGAAGGCCCGCCGCACCCCTGACCGGGCGGGCGCCGTGGGTGGCTCGACGCCTTTCGGGCGGGGCAGTGGCGCCGCGGCGGCACCGACCGGCGCCAGCCGGCCGGCGAGCCTTGGCAGGCGCTCGGTTGGCGTCCAGCCGACGAGCGCGGCGACCCCGCCGCGGACGATCGCCTGCGCCGACTGCTCAGCGAGGGCCGCCTCGCCGGCCAGCAGGTCGGCGCGGCCGGTCCGTTCGAGCTCGGCGAGATCCGGCGTGGCCGGTGCGACCAGCGGTGCCGGTGCGTCGTGGGCAGCCAGCCGCTGCAGGGCCCGGGCCGCCTCACCCACCGGCAGGTCCGCCGGCGAAACGATCCGGTCCAGCTCGACCGCGCCCTCGTCGGCGACCAGGACCAGCGCGTCCCGCAGGGTCGCCGCCGGCGCCACGATGGCCACCCGCGTCATCGGTACCGGTGCGACCGCCTCACGCCACCGCATCGAACACCTCTCTGGCCCGCGCGCCGGCGGCGGCGCTCTCCAGGGCGGCACGGACCAGCCAGGCATCGGCCGCGAGCAGACCGGCGGCGCCGATCACCCGGCCGGCGCCGAACCCGGAGCCGGCCAGCAGGGTTGCCGCGTCCGCCCGCACCCGACGCCACCAGCGCCCTTCCGCGGCCCACAGCTGCGACCGGTCGGTGATGCCCGGCATCGCCCACCGGCCCCGGGCCGGCAGCGCAGTGGCGAACTCGGACAGCGACGCCGCGGTGAGCGCGGCCGGGCCGAGCAGGCGGGTGGTGATCTGGCGAGCGGGTTCGGGCAACGGACGGTCGACAGCGAACCGCTCCCGCGCCACGAGGAGCGCCAACGCCCCGTACGCCCAGGTGGCGGCCGGCTCGACGCGGGCCACGACCCGGTCGGCCCACGCGACCCGCAGCCCCAGCTGGAGGTCCCGCGGCGTGGATCCGCCGGGATCGCGCCACGGCGACGCGGCAAGCACCTCGCGCAGCTCGTCCCGTGACCTCGTCGCGTGCAGCCGGGACCAGACGGTGGCCAGCGTGCCGAGGCGGAACGGCGGCTCCGCCGACTCCCCGGCCAGGGTCCGCAGGTGCTCGTCGACGTTGGCGATCTCGAACCAGCCGGCCAGGACCCGCAGCATCCCGGCGCCCGCGGCGGGTTGCCAGCCGGCGAGGACCCGTAGGTTCCACAGCAGTGTCTCCGCGACACCGCGGGCGGCGGCCGCCGGCGGGTCGCCGGGCCGCACGCGCTGCCCGTACGGTGACCCGGCGAGCAGGTCGGCCGCCTCCTGCGGCGACGCGCAGGAGGCCAGCGCGTTGCCGGCCGCCGCACCGAGCCGGCGCCGGGCCATGGCCTGTGCCCGTACCCCGCCGGCGACCCAACCCGCGCTCACGTCGGGTCTCCCACCTGCCCGCCGATGGCGGACAGGTCCGCCCGTACCCGGTCGAGCACCCGGTCGACCAGCTCGGGACGGCGTTGGACGGCCCGCCGGCTCACCGCGTCCGCGTCCCGCTGGGCTTGTTCGGTGACCTGCCTGGCTTCGGCGGCCGAGCGCTGCCGCAGCGCCGCCGCCTCGGCCTCGCGCTGTGCCTGGCCGTCGATCCTGGCGCGGGCCACCAGCGCCTGCGCCCGTTCGGCTGCGGCCGCCGAATCGCGGGCCGCCGCAGCCGCCGCGTCCCGATGCAGCTTCTCCGCCTCGGCCACCGTCGCGGCCAGGGCCGCGAAGACCGGCTCCAGCTCGGCCGCCGCGGTAGCGCGGCGGTCCGCCGGTACGCCCGCCGGTGTGGCTGCGCCCGGCGCGCCGGCCGGCCGGAAGCGGGAGAGCACATCTCGAACTGCGGGCACACCTTCACCGTGCCGAAGGCCGTGACCAACCGGCAGGGTCATCGTGCCCGTGGCGGTACCGACCTTTGTCCCGGTCGTTGAGCCCGGTACTGCCGCACTTCGCGCCGGGTGCCGGTGAGGCGCGGTGACGAAAGTCCGCCGTGCCGGGGGCGTCGGACCCTTCGGCCCGGTCCGGGACGGCCCCACAGTGGGGGATGTGAAGGAGGACCGAGATGGTGAAGATCCAGGGAGAAATCGTGATCGCCCGTCCGGTCGAGGAGGTCTTCGACTTCGTCGCCGACGAACGCCATGAGCCCCGGTACAACCCGCGCATGCTTCACGTCGAGAAGGTGACTCCCGGACCGATCGGCAAGGGCACGCGATGGGTCGCCACGGTCGAGTCACGACGACGCCCCGTGGAGATCACGCTGGAGGTCACCGAGTACGCCAGGCCCAACCGGCTCGGGTCCACCACCACGATGTCCACCGCTGACATCGTCGGAGGCGTGACGTTCGAGCCCCGGCCGGGCGGCACCCGGATGCGGTGGTCGTGGGAACTCCTGCCCAAAGGCGTCGCCCGGGTCCTGACGCCGGTCATCATGCTGATGGGCCGTCGGCAGGAGGAGCAGATCTGGACCGGGCTCAAGCGGTACCTGGAGGAGACCGCGCCGCACGACGCGCGCAGCTAGCCGGCGGGCATCGGTGGAGCAACCATGAGGGACGCTCGGCCCTGCCGGAGGTGACCTTCGTCCGCAGCCATGCCACGACCGGCGGTACAGGCTGAAGGATGGCGGAAGGAGGACGCTGTGACCACGCAAACCCCGATCACCCAGGAGTACCGCCCGCCGCAGGATCCGCTGCGGCAGGCCGCGATCGACCGGCTGCGCAAGAAGCGCAGCCTGCAGGCCCACCTGCTCGCCTACCTGACGGTCAACCTGTTCCTCAACGGAATCTGGCTGGTCATCGACCCGGGTGGCTTCTACTGGCCGATGTTCCCGATGTTCGGCTGGGGGATCGGCCTGGTCTTCCACATCTGGGACGTGTACTCCAGCGGAGTGCTCAGCGAGGAGAGGATCCAACGGGAGATGCAGCGGCTGCGGACCTAGGGTCACGGCCCGGCCGCACATGACGTCCGGTCTACCCGACCGGGATCGCTGGCCGGGACGACGAGCCGGTCCGCCCGAGTGCCGCCGACAGAAACCGGAGGATCTGTGCATGCCAAAGCGGCCGAGATACTGGTCCGTACCTGCGTCGGCGAGGTCGCGCCCGAGGCGGATCTCCGCGATACCCGGCATCCCAGCCGGCGCGGATCTGCTCGCGCAGCCACACCTGAACAAGGACGCCGCGTTCACCGACGAGGAGCGGCACTCCTTCGATCTGCGCGGCCTCCTGCCCTACCGGGTCGCCACCCTCGACCAGCAGGTGGCCCTCGAACTGGAACACCTGCGCCGCAAGACCGACAACCTGGAACGGTACATCGGGCTGGCAGCGCTCCAGGACCGCAACGAGACGCTCTTCTACCGCCTCCTGGTCGACCACCTGGAGGAGCTGGCACCGATCGTCTACACGCCGACCGTCGGTGAGGCGTGCCGGCAGTTCAGCCACATCGTTCGGCGGCCCAGAGGCCTGTGGGTGACGCCCGACGACATCGGTCGGATCCCGGACCTGCTGCGCAACGTGGGCCGCGACGACATACGGCTCATCGTGGTGACCGACAACGAGCGCATCCTCGGCCTCGGCGACCTGGGCGCGGGCGGCATGGGTATCCCGGTCGGCAAGCTCGCCCTCTACACGGCCGGGGCGGGCGTGCCGCCGAGCCACACGTTGGCGGTGTCGCTCGACTGCGGCACCGACAACGCCGACCTGCTGGGCGACCCGTTGTACCTCGGCTATCCGAAGCCGCGGCTGCGCGGGCCCGCGTACGACGCGCTCGTCGAGGCGTTCGTGGACGCCGTGGCCACCCGATATCCCGACGTCGTCGTGCAGTGGGAGGACTTCAAGCAGCACAACGCGATCCGCCTGCTCGACCGGTACCGGCACCGGATCGCCAGCTTCAACGACGACATCCAGGGGACGGCCGCGGTCGTGGTCGCCGGCATCCTCGCGGCCCTGCGCCCGCGGGGCGAACCGATGCTCGCCCAGCGGCTCGTGCTCGTCGGAGCCGGCGCCGCCGGCATCGGCATCGCCCGGCTCGTCGAGGCGGTCATGCGTGCGGAGAGGGTCACCGCCGACCCACGGCCGGCGGTGCTGATGCTCGACTCGCGCGGGCTCGTCTTCGACGGCCGCGACCACATCGACGACGACAAGCGACCCTTCGCCCTGCCGCAGGAGGCGCTGTCCCGGTACGGGTTCGCCCCGGCCCGCCGCTACGACCTGGAGACGGTGGTCCGGCACGTGGCACCGACCATCCTGATCGGCACGACCGGTACCGCGGGAACGTTCAGCGAGACCGCGATCCGGGAGATGGCCGCCCGGGTACCGGCCCCGGTTGTCATGCCCCTGTCCAACCCCACCACCAACGCTGAGGCGACACCGGCCGATGTGCTCGCCTGGAGCGGCGGACGGGCCCTCGTGGCAACCGGCAGCCCGTTCGACCCGGTCCCGGTCGACGGCCGCCCGCGCCTCGTCGGCCAGGCCAACAACGTCTTCGTCTTCCCCGGGCTGGGACTCGGTGCGATCGTCGCCCGTACCCGCGAGATCACCGATGAGATGTTCCTCGCGGCGGCCGGCACGCTCGCGCGGATGACCGCCGAGCATCGCATCCGCGACGGTGCGCTCTACCCGCCACTGGCGCAGCTGCGCACGATCTCCCGCGCGATCGCGGTGGCGGTGGTCCGCGAAGCGCTCACCTCGGGCCTGGCCCGCATGGTCGGCGACCGGGATGCCGGGTCCGCAGTGGACGGTGCGATGTGGAGCCCACAGTACGGAGGTGCGCAGCGATGACACGTACGGCATTCGACGGCAGGTACCTCAGCCTGACCAGCTTCCGTAAGGACGGTACGGCGGTGAGCACGCCGGTCTGGTTCATGACCGACGGCGGGCGGCTGCTCGTGGAGACCGGCGCGGACTCCTACAAGGTCCGGCGGATCCGGCGTAACCCGTCGATCACCATCGCGCCGTGCACGGCCACCGGCCGGCTTCGTGGCACACCGGTCGCGGCAACGGCCGAGCTGCTGCCCGACTCCGAGGTCGCCCGGGCCGAGCAGCTGATGGCCCGCAAGTACCGGCTCGACCTGCTGTTCATCAAGCCGCTCCGCAGGCTCCAGGCGGTGCTGTCACGGGGCCGGGCGGACCGCCGGCCGGTCGTGCTGGCGATCACGACCGGGACGCGCGAGGAGTGAGCCGGTTGGCGTTCGAGGGACTCGACGGGATCGTCGAGGCGCATCGGCGTACCGACGCGGTTCCCGGCCTGTCGGTCGCGGTCGCGATGGGAGGCCGGGTGCGGTGGCTGCGCGGATTCGGCATGGCCGACCTCGCCGCCGGTTCCCGCGCCCGGCCGGAGACCGCGTACCTGTGGTTCTCGATGACCAAGATTGTCACAGCGACGGCCGTCATGCGGCTCGCCGAACGAGGGGTGATCGACCTCGACGCACCGGTCACCGACTACGTCCCGCCGTTCGCCGCGGTCCGGCGGGCGGCCGCGGTGACCGTACGGCACCTGCTGAGCCACAGCTCCGGACTCGCCAACCCGGTTCCGGTCCGCTGGGTGCACGCCGCCGGCACACCCGGCCCGGATGCCCGTGCCTTCGTGGAGCGGCTGCTGGCCCGCCACCGCACGCTGAAGTTCCGGCCCGGCGAGCGGGCCCGCTACTCCAACCTCGGCTACCTGGTCCTGGGGGAGGCGGTGGCGAACGTGACCGGAGTCCCGTTCACCGACGCGGTGCGCGCCCTCGTGCTGGACCCGCTGGGTATGCGGCACACCGGGTTCACCTACGAGGAGTGCGGCGGTGCGGCGGCAACCGGGTACCAGCGACTCGCGGCACCGCTCACGCCGCTGCTGCGGGCGGTCCTGCCCGCCGGCATCGTGGGCGGTCGACACGGCCGGTACGTCGCCTACCGGCCGTTCCACGTCCACGGCGCCGCGTACGGCGGTCTCGTCGGCGGCGTCGACGACGCGGTCCGGCTGGCGATGCTCCACCTCGACGACGGTGCGGCGGCGACCGGCGGCCACCTGCTTTCGCCAGGCGCCGTCGCGGCGATGCGCCGGATTGTCCCGAGGGGCGGCCGGTACGACTTCGGGCTCGGCTGGTACCGGCCGTCCGGGCCGCGTACCGGGCCGGACTTCGTCGAGCACCTCGGCGGCGGCAGCGGTTTCTTCACCGTGCTGCGGCTCTACCCGGCGCAGCGCCTGGGCGTCGTGGTGATGGGCAACACCACCCGGTACGACCACGAGTCGCTCCTGGCCGCGATCGCCCGGTACGCGATGAGCCGGTCAGAGCCCGCGCCGGGCGGCACCGCCGGCGGATGGCTCGGTGGCACGCCCGGGGACCCGGCCCGGTAAGGGTCATCCGGAGCGGCCGACCAGGACGTGCGGCTCTGACAGTCCGATACACCCCGATCTAACCTGATCTTGTCCAGGTGAGGAGGTCGGTAACGATGACCCAGAAAGCGCACGAGCCACTGCTGCGGTACCCGGGACCGCTGCTGGTCGGACTTGGTGGCGCCTTCGTCGGCGCGATCGTGGGGCTGGTCATCGGCGCCAACATCGGCGGGAACTGGATGACCTGGCTCAGCCTCGGTTCCCTGCACGGCTACGAAGTCACCGGGGTGCTCGGTGCGGCCATCGGCGGCCTCGCCATCGGCGAGTGGGCGCTCTGGCTGGCGTTGCGGCACTGGCGCTAGCCGAGCCGGGGGTGCCGGCCGGACGGGCCACACTCCGGACCGGCTACACCCCGGACCGGCTACACCCCGGACCGGCTAGCCCGCTGAGGCGGGGACCATCGCCGGGGCGGGCGCCACCGCACGGGTGCGTGCGGACCCGGTGGGCAGATCGAGGTGACGCTCACCGAAGGCGGGTAGCGGTTGCGCGGGACGCTCCGGCCTGGGCTCGGGGACGGCCACCACCGCACGCGCCAGTTCGGGCCGGCGCGCCGCGATCCGGCGGGCGACCCGCGCGACCAGCGACGTGGGCGCGGGCTGTCCGGTAGCGCCCAGGACCACCAGGTCCGCCGCGCGGCCCGCGTGGCACAAGGCGGTGACCGGGTCGGCCAGGATGATCTCGGTACCGACCTGCGGTCGCGCGCCCGAGGCGATCAGCGCGCGGGCGATCTGGGCGCGTTGCATGCGGATGATCGCCTGCCGCTGCGCCACGAGCTCCGGGCCGGGCGCGCCGCGCGGTGGGTGCCAGGCGGTCACGACGAGGAGCCGGTCCCCGTCGTGCGCGGCGCGCCGTACCGCCCACTCGAGCGCCGCGGCAGCCGCAGCCGATCCGTCGACGCCGACCACGAGCCGGTGTGCCCTCATGGCTTCACCCTGCCGGTGCACCCTGCCGCACCGGCAGGGCCACCCCGCCGTTGTCGGTCGGGACCTATGACCCTAGCGGTCGACCACCTCGTCGGCCGGCAGCCGGCCGGTGTGCGGCGGGCCGGCATGCTCCGGGTCCGGGAGGCCGACGCGCATCGCCGCGTACGGCTGCCCGAGACCGGCGAGGATCCGGCGCAGCACCTCGCGCGTGCCGGCGACCTCCACCGCCGAGGTGATCGGGGTGACCGCGGCACCGCGCTCCACCGCGGTCAGCCAGGCGGCGCTGAGTGCCTCCCCGGCCCGCAGCCAGGCCTCCGGTTCGTCGCTGGGGCCGAAGAGGATCGCGTAACTGGCGTACCGGTCGTGGCCCGTCCCCGGGTCCAGGCTGCCCGCGTGGCCGAAGTCCCGGCCCGGCACGCCGGTCTGCACCGGCCGGGCCGGCAGGGCGGAGTCCGGCACTCCGGTGGTGCTCCTCTCCGCACCGCCCACCCAGGCGGCCGTCTCCGCCCGCTGCGCGGGATCGGTGAGGCCGACCTGATCGGCGTGGGCGACCGCGGAGGCGAGCCGCGGTACGTCCTCGTCGCGGACCACGTGCAGGTAGATGCCCTCGGCTTCGGCTGCCCGCCGCATCGCGTCGAGGGTCTCCACCGGCACCGGGTTGTCGCTCACCGACCGCCGGTCGGTATGGCGCACCTGGGTCGTCTGGAACAGCCGCATCGCGTCCGCGCTGACCGGGGCGTGGCCGGGCACGGTGATGCGGGCCAGATGGTCGGGGTCCGCCGGGGTGGGCAGCCGCGCCACCCGAACCTGCCACCCCTCGGCGGCCAGGGCGGTCCGGGCGTGGTGCAGCGCCGCGCCGCAACTGATCGTCAGCAGCCGACCCTCCGGATCGGCCACGGGCAGCGCCCGGCTCCGGTCGGCGTACAGGTCCAGCGCGCCGCCCTCGACCCGCCAGCGCCACGGTTGCGTGTTGTGCACCGACGGTGCGAGCCGCGCCGCGTCGGCGGCCTCCGCCAAGGCGGCGGCCACCGGCCGGCCGGCCGTACCTTCACCGGACATGCTGACTCCATTCTGCCGCGCCGCCCCGGGACATCCTCAGGAGTGGACGATCGCGACCGGGCACGGGGCGTGGTGCAGGGCCGCAAGGCCGACGGTACCCAGTAGCAGGCCGGTGAACCCGCCCCGGCCGCGGGCGCCGACGACCAGCAGGGCCGCACCCTGCGCGGTGTCGATCAGCGTGGGCGCGGCGCGTCCCTGCACCACGATCCGCCGGACGTCCACGTCGGGGTACTTCTCCTGCCAGCCGGCCATCGTCTCGGTGAGCAGCCGGATCTCCTCGGCCCGCACGTCGTCGACGTCGTAGATCAGCGGGAGCGGGTCGTCCGGTCCGGTCGAGACCGGCCACCGCCAGGCGTGCACCGCGGTCAGGCCAACGCCGCGCAGGGACGCCTCCTCGAAGGCGAATCCCAGCAGCGCCGCCGAGTGCGGCGAGCCGTCGACGCCGACCACCACCCGGCCGCTGTGCGGACCGGCGCCGGTGACCGGCCGGACGACCAGAACCGGACAGGCGGCGTGCGCGGCGACCTTGGCCGCGACCGAACCGATCAGCAGGCCGGGGAACCCACCCCGGCCGCGGTGCCCGACGACCAGCAGGGCCGCGGTCTCGGAGGCGCGGACCAGCAGCCCGGCCGGCGACCCGTCGTGCACCGCCGCGCTGGCCCGTACGTCCGGCGCCATCGCCCGGACGGTGTCCAGTGCTTCGTCCCGTACCCGCTGGGCGTTGTCGTGGATGATCTCCTGTACGGCGCCGTAGGGTGCCGCCTCGAACGACGCCCCGAGGGTGGCCCATTCGAAGCCGTGCACGAGGGACAGCGGCCGGTGCCGAAGCCGGGCCTCGGCGACCGCCCAGGCGAGGACTGCCCGCTGGTGTTCCGAGCCGTCGATGCCGGCGACGACGGGGGCGCCGGTGATGGCGGTCATGACGCTCCTCCTTCCGCGATGGCCGAGGCGAGCGGCCGGGTCGTGCCTTCCAGCGCCATTCCGGTCGCCTCGTCGAAGAAGTACGCCGCGCTCAGGTCGAGGGCCAGGCGCACCACGCCGGCCGGGGCGATCTCGGTACGGGCGTCGACGCTCGCCGTCCACATCGCGGTCAGCTCGGTGTCCGCCGCGGCCGCGGCGATCTCACCCGTCACGTCCGGCACCTCGAACGGCGGCAGGAACAGCACGTTCTTCTCGTTCCCGAGCGACTCCACGGCCACCGCGGTGACCGAGATGGCGGCCTCGGCCGCTCCGGTAGCCACGGACAGCGCCCCCGGCCGCAGCCCGACGATCACCCCGCGGCCGGCGTGGTCGGCCAGCGCGGGACGTTGGCTGAGCAACCCGTCCGGCACCGGCCACCGGTGCTCGCCGAGCACCACGGTGAGCCCGGCCGGCGCCTGCTCCAGCCGGCCGCGGGCGAGGTTCATCGCCGGGGAGCCGATGAAGCCGGCGACGAAGACGTTGCACGGCCTCCGGTACAGCTCCTCGGGCGTGCCGACCTGCTGCAGGCGGCCCTGGTTGAGCACGGCGATGCGGTCGCCGAGCGTCATCGCCTCGATCTGGTCGTGCGTGACGTAGATGGTGGTCGTCCGGTAGCGCTGGTGCAGCCGGGTCAGCTCGCCGCGCATCGCGACACGCAGCTTCGCGTCCAAGTTGGACAGTGGTTCGTCCATCAGGAACACCGCCGGCTGGCGGATGATCGCGCGGCCCATCGCCACCCGCTGGCGCTGGCCGCCGGAGAGCGCCTTGGGACGCCGGCCGAGCAACGGCTCGAGTCCCAGGACGTGTGCGGTCTCCTGGACCCGCTGGCGGATCTGCTGCTTCGGCACCCGATGGATCTTCAGGCCGAACGCCATGTTCTGGTCGACGGTCATGTGCGGGTACAGCGCATAGTTCTGGAAGACCATGGCGATGTCACGATCGCGCGGCGACATATCGTTGATGACCCGTCCGCCGATGGACACCGTACCGGCGGTGGCGTCCTCGAGGCCGGCGACGATCCGCAACAGCGTCGACTTGCCGCAGCCGGACGGACCGACGAGCACGACGAACTCACCGTCGGCGATGGTCAGGTCCACGTTGTCAAGGGCGACGGTGCCGCCCGGAAAGACCTTCGTCAGGCCCTGGAGCACCACTTCTGCCATAGATCAAGGGTCCGTCGCGGTGCCGGTCCCATCCAGTGGCCTACGACCGGGTCAGGCCGGGACCTTCGGCACGTGTCCGCCACCCTGTCCGGTTCCTACCGTGGGTGGATGGAGAACGACACGCTGAAGCGGACCCGGGAGATCATCAACGAGCATCCGTTCGTGGCCGGGTTGTCCCCCCGAGCGCTGGACCGGTTGAGCGCGTACGCGCACCGGGCGCTGTTGCGGCCGGGCCACCGGCTGTTCGTCGAGGGCGGGCGCGCGGACCGGTTCTGGTTGCTCGGCGACGGCGAGGTGGAGCTGTCGTTGACCACCGCGGACGGATCGGTCTCCATCGACCGGCTCGGCGATGGTGACGTGCTCGGCTGGTCGTGGCTGTTCCCGCCGTACCGCTGGCACTTCGATGCGGTGGCGGTACGGCCCACCCAGGTGGTCGAGTTCAACGGCACCGGCGTACGCCGGCTGTGCGACGACGACCCCGAGATCGGGTACCAGCTGTTCCACCGGTTCCTCGACGTCGTCGTGCGGCGCATGCAGGCTACCCGGATGCGGCTGACCTGAACCGCGCCGGCCGGAACCGCCGGGCCACCAGCAGCACCAGCGCCGGCAGCGCCGCCACGACCGCGCACCCGACGAGATCGGCCACCGTCAGCGGCTGCGTGCCGAGCAGCGCCCGAAGTGCAGGGACGAGGACGCCGGCCAGCTGCATGGCCGCCGAGACCGCGACCGCCCACATCAGCCCGGGATTGCCCCGGCCGCGCCTCCGGCGCTCCCCGAGGCGCCGGCTTCCCGGCGTACGGCTGGCCCGCACCGCCAGCGCCAGCCCGAGCTGCGCCAAACCGAGCACGACGAACACGATCGACTGCCAGGGCCGACCGAGGTGGTAGGCCGCGACGCCGGCGCCCAGCACCGCGGCGGCGATCAGCGCGCCCGCGATCAGCACCCCCCTGAGCAGGCCGTCACCCAGCACCGACTCGTGCGGCGACCGGGGTGGCCGGCGCATCGTGTCCGGTTCCGCCGGTTCCGCGCCGAGCGCCACGCCGGGTACGCCGTGGGTCAGCAGGTTCACCCACAGGATCTGTGCCGGCAGCAGGGGAACGGCCAGGCCCAGGAACGGCCCGGCGAGCATGACCACGATCTCGGCGAGCCCGCCGGCCAGGCCGTAGCGCAGGAACCGGCGGATGTTGTCGTAGATGCGCCGGCCCTCGCCGACCGCGGTCGCCACCGTACCGAGGTTGTCGTCCACGAGGATGAGCTCGGCCGCCTGCCGGGCAACCTCGGTACCGCCGCCCATCGCCACGCCGATGTCGGCCCGGCGCAGGGCGGGCGCGTCGTTGACCCCGTCGCCGGTCATCGCGACGACGTGCCCGCGCCGCTGCAGCGCGTCGATGATGTCGAGCTTCTGCTCCGGCTGGGTACGGGCGAAGACCCGCACGTCCGCGGCGCGCTCCGGGTCTCCGCCGTGGGCCACCTCGTCGCCGTCGCGCCAGATGCCGAGCCGGCCGCCGACGGCCGCCGCGGTGGCCGGGTGGTCCCCGGTGATGAGCAGCAGACGGATGCCGGCGCGGGTGAACGCCTCGGCGATGTCCGGCGCGGTCGCGCGCACCGGGTCGCCGATGCCGACGATGCCCAGCAGCTCCAGCCCTACCGGCGCCTCCGGGTCCGGGCGGTCCGGCCGGACCGCGGCGGCGACCGCCACCACCCGCAGCGCGTCGGCCGCCAGCCGGGCCGCCGCCGCCGACGTGGCGGGATCGGCCCCACCCGCCAACGGGAGGACGTTCTCCGGCGCGCCCTTGCACACCACGAGGAACCGCCCGTCGGCCAGCTCGTGGACCGTGGTCATCCGCCGGGTCGCCTGGTCGAACGGCTGCTCGTCGAGGCGCGGAGCGGCGGCCCGCTCGGCGAGCGGGTCGAGCCCGCAACGGCCGGCGAACGCGACCAGCGCGGCCTCCAGCGGATCGCCGATGGCACTCCAGTGTGGATTGTCCGGGTCCGGTGGGCGCAGCGCGGCGTCGCTGCACAGCAGGGCGGCGCGGGCCAGCTCGACCAGCTCACCGGGGAGCCGGGACAGCGGCCGACCATCGGCATCGACGATCTCACCGGTCGGCTCGTACCCGGTGCCGGTGACCCGGTAGTGCCCGCCGGTCGCGGAGACCACCTGCTGGACCGCCATCCGCCCCTCGGTGAGCGTGCCGGTCTTGTCCGACGCGACGACGGTGACCGAGCCGAGCGTCTCCACCGCGTGCAGCCGGCGGGGGATCGCGCTCTCGGCCGCCATCCGCCGGGCCCCGAGCGCCAGGGCGAGGGTGACGACGGCCGGCAGCGACTCGGGTACCGCGGCCACGACCAGGCTCACCGCGGTGATCGCCATCTCGACCACGCCGCGGCCGGCGACCAGGCCGAGCCCGAAGACGGCGGCCGAGAGGACGACCGCGGTCAGCCCGAGGACCCGGCCGAGGGCACTCAGCCGTCGCTGCAACGGCGTGGGGCCGGGCCGCACCGAGGCCACCAGCGTGGCGATGCGGCCCAGCGCGCTGGCCGCGCCGGTACGCACGACCGTGCCGGCCGCCCGGCCGGTCACCACCACGGTGCCCGCGGACGCCTCGTCCCCCGCGTCGCGGGCGACGGCCACCGACTCGCCGGTCAGCGCGGACTCGTCGACCTGCAGCCGGTGCGCGTCGGCCAGCAGCAGGTCGGCCGGCACGATGTCGCCCGCCTCGATGCGGACCAGGTCGCCGCCGACCACCTCGACCGCCGGGACGACCAGGTCGACGCCGTCACGCACCACCCGGGCGACCGGCGCCGACAGCCGGTCCAGGGCGGCGATCGCGCGGTCGGCCCGGACCTCCTGGGTCACCCCGATCGTGGTGTTGACGACGACCACCAGCGCGATGACCAGGGTGTCGCTCAGGTCGCCGAGCGCGGCCGTCACGGTCCCCGCGGCGAGCAGCAGGGCGACCAGCGGGTCGGTCAGCTGGTGCAGGATCCGGGCCCAGAGCCGCCGGGGGCTGGGCCGGGCGACCGCGTTCGGCCCGTCGGCGGCCAGCCGGCGCGCCGCCTCGACCCCCGTCAGGCCCAGCGATATCCGGTGTGACGTGTCGATGGGCACTAGTCCACCATCTCCACCGGCGCCTGGTCAGGGCCAGGGTGGAGGGTCCCGCCGCCACGTGCCGTCCGGCCCTGCCGAGCCGGCCGGCGCCGGCCGTACGGTGACGGCGACTGAGGAGGACCCATGAAGTCTTGGTTGGTCCGCGACGTGATGACCGTGGATGTTGTCACGGTTGCGGAGGAGACCCCGTACCGTGAAATCGTCGACATCTTAACGGCGCGGCGGGTCAGCGCGGTGCCGGTCGTGGACTCGTTCCGGTACGTGGTCGGCGTCGTGTCCGAGGCGGACCTGATGCACAAGGTGGAGTTCACCGGCGAGGACAAGGTGCGTCGCCTCTTCGAGGGGCGCCGGCAGCGGGCCGCGCGCAGCAAGGCCGGCGGCGAGACCGCCCGGGACCTGATGACCGCGCCCGCGGTCACCATCCTGGCGGACACGCCGTTGGCCGCGGCCGCCCGCCGGATGTCCGAGGAGGGCGTCAAGCGCCTGCCGGTCGTCGACGACCTCGGCCGGCTGGTCGGCATCGTGACGCGGGGCGACCTGCTGCGGGTGTACCAGCGCCCGGACGAGGAGATCCGTTCGGACATCGTGCAGGTGGTGCTGCGCCGCTCGCTGTGGGTGGACACCGGCCGGGTGGCGGTGGACGTCAAGGCAGGCGTGGTCACCCTCACCGGCCAGCTGGAGACCAAGTCGCTGGCGATGATCGTGGTGCAGTTGACCGGCGCCGTGCCGGGCGTGGTGGATGTGGTCGACCGGCTCGGCTTCGATCTGGACGACACCGCGATGGCCCACTCGCGGGCCTACCGGTCGCACCCGTTCAACGCGACCTGATCCACACTGGAGGAACATGATGAAAGCCCTTGTTTACGGCGGCCCGGGGCAGCGGTCCTGGACGGACGTTCCCGACCCGACCATCACCGACCCCCGGGACGCGATCATCCAGATCGACACGGTGACGATCTGCGGCACCGATCTGCACATCCTCGGCGGTGACGTGCCCACGGTCCAGCCCGGCCGGATCCTCGGGCACGAGGCGGTCGGCACCGTGGTGGAGACGGGCGCGGGGGTCAGCGGGCTGAAGGCCGGCGACCGCGTGCTCGCCTCCTGCATCTCCGCGTGCGGGGTCTGCCGGTACTGCCGGCGGGGCAGCTACGGGCAGTGCCTGGGCGGCGGTGGCTGGATCCTGGGCCACCTCGTCGACGGGGTGCAGGCGCAGTACGCGCGGATCCCGTTCGCCGACCTGTCCACGTACAAGCTGGCAGCCAGCATCCCGAACGAGGCGGCGGTCATGCTCGCCGACATCCTGCCCACCTCGTACGAGGTCGGTGTCCTCAATGGACAGGTGAGGCCGGGCGATACGGTGGTGGTCGTCGGCGTCGGGCCGATCGGCCTGGCCGCGATCCTCACCGCCCGGCTGTACTCGCCGTCGCACATCATCGCCGTCGACAAGGCGGACAGCCGGTTGCAGGCGGCCAAGCAGTTCGGCGCGGACCTGCTCGTCAAACCCGACGCGGGACCGCTGGACCTGGTCCGGTCGGTGACCGACGGGCTCGGCGCGGACGTGGTCATCGAGGCGGTCGGCGTGCCGGCCACGTTCGAGCTGTGCACCACGCTGGTGCGGCCCGGCGGGCACGTGGCCAACATCGGCGTGCACGGCAAGCCGGCCACCCTGCACCTCGAGGACCTGTGGATCCGAAACGTGACCATCACCACCGGACTGGTCGACACGTACTCCACCCCGACCCTGCTGACCATGCTGGGCTCCGGGCAGCTCGACGTCGGTCACATGATCACGCACCGGTTCGGGCTGGACGAGTTCATGACGGCCTACGACGTGTTCGGCACTCCGGCCGAGACCGGCGCGCTGAAGGTGGTCCTGTCCCGTTAGGACGGTCGCTCATCCTGCCGTCGCCAGCTCTGGTAGCCGGCGACGGCAGTGGCAACACGTTCCGTGCCGATCGACGCGACCAGGTCTTGTCTTCTACCGCACCGGCACCGGCGTCCAGCGACCGGCCAGCACGTCCTCCAGCGGACGCCGCGGGGACGGCGGGCAGGCCGGGCCGAACCCGAGTCGCAGGATCGCCTGGGGGAGCAGCGCACCGGCCGGGTCGTTGAGTAGCTCCCGCAGCTCGGGTACCTCCAGCGGCTGGGTCATCGGGGTGCTCGACACGCCGCGGACGGTCGCGGTGAGCAGCACCCGTTCCAGCGCCTGCCCGGCCCGTACCCAGGCCGCCGGCGAGTCGCCCGCGGAGTACAGGACGGCGATCGTGGGTGAGGTCTCGAACCGTGTCACATGCCGGCGCCGGACCGGCTGCAGCAGCCCGAAGTCCCGCAACGGTACGGCCTCGGCCGCGCTCCACGGCCCGAACGCCTCCGGTGGTATCCCGTCGGGCCGGCCGGTGGTCGCCATCGTCCACTCGGCGAGCTCGGCCCAGTAGTCGGGCCGGGAGAACCACCGGTGCTCGGCCGTGCGGACCAGGCTCAACACGGCGTCCCGGTCGGCGGCCCCCGCGACGGTGAGCGTGGCACCCTCGGCCCGGGCCGCCGCGCGCAGCTCGCCCAGAACCTTGTCCGGGACCGCGACGTCGGCAAACGGCCGCCGGTTGGTACGCCGGCGGGGGATCGCGCGGGCGAGCTGGCGGACGGTCTCGCTGCGGTGCAGCGGCTGGCCGAGCACCACCCGGGCGACCAGATCCCGGTCCCCGCTGTCCGGGAACGTCCGGGTGAACGCCTGCCGGCCGTGCGCCAGGATCGCCACGCGCAGGTTCAGCAGCGCCGCGCCGACGCTGATGTGCAGCTCCCGGCCGCGCGGGTCGATCGTCTCCAGCCGGCGCCGCCGGTCCACCAGCACGTCGACCACACCGTCGATCACCCGGAACCGCCACGGCTGGGTGTTGTGGATGGACGGGGCCGCTATCGCCGCCTCGAGGCACTCCCGCAGGGCAGGTCCGGGCGATCCGTCCCAGGAGACGGACCAGGCGCTCGCAGTCATGGCGACCTCCAACGGGGTGCGCTTGCCGAGGCCAGCGTGGCTGACCGGAACCCGCGGGCGGCAGGGCACTTCCGCCGGTCACCCCGGGACCTTCGCCCCTGCCCCGGCGATCACACCCGGAGCAGCCTGGACAGGGATGGAGGTGCCGGATGCCGGTGCTGCTGGAGTCGCTGGAACCGCTCGTGCACACCCTGCGGGCGGGCGGCTACCGGGTGGTCGGTCCGACCGTCTCGGACGGCGCCGTCATCCTGGCCGAGCTCGGATCGGCCTCCGACCTCCCGTACGGGTGGACGGTCCGGACGACCCCCGGCGGGTACCGGTTGCGTTCCCGCGCCGACCGCGCCGCGTTCGCGCATCATGCCGGGCCGCACTCGTGGAAGGCGTACCTGCACCCCCCACGGGTTCCCTTGTGGACGGTGCGGCGGGAGGGCTTCGTGGTCACCGAGCCGGACGAGGACCCGCCGCGGTACGCCTTCCTCGGCGTGCGACCGTGCGACCTGCGTGCCATCGCCGTGCAGGACCGGGTGCTGGGCGCCAGCGGCGCCTACGCCCGCCGGCGCGCGGCCGCCCTCCTCGTCGCGGTCAACTGCACCGAACCCGGCCCGACCTGCTTCTGCGCGTCGGCGGGCGGAGGCCCGCAGGCGGGTACGGGTGCCGACCTCGTGCTCACCGAGCTGGCCGCAGACAACCGGGTGAGCTACCTCGCCGAGGCATGCTCGCCGGCCGGTGACCGGCTGCTCGCGTCCCTGCCGGGGCGGCCGGCCTCGGCCGGTGAGATCGAGCGGGCCCGCGGGGCGGTCGCGGCCGCGGCCGGCCGGATGGGCCGGTCGCTGCCGGCCACGGACCTGCGGGCCCTGCTCGTCGAGCGGCTGGACGCGGCGCGGTGGGACGAGGTCGCCGAGCGCTGCCTCGCCTGCGGCAACTGCACCATGGTCTGCCCGACCTGTTTCTGCACCACCGTCGAGGACACCTCGGACCTCGACGGCGAGCACGCCGGGCGCGCTCAGCGCTGGGACTCCTGCTTCGACGCCGACTTCTCCTACCTGCACGGCGGAGCGGTCCGGCCCTCGATCCGCGGCCGCTACCGGCAGTGGCTCACCCACAAGCTCGGCACCTGGCACGACCAGTTCGGCGAGTCCGGCTGTGTCGGGTGTGGACGGTGCATCGCCTGGTGCCCCGCCGGCATCGACCTCACCGAGGAGGCGACCGCGCTCGCGAGGGAGGAGGCTGCACCATGACCACGACGCTCCAGCTGCTCACCGAGCATCCGTTCCTCACCGGTCTGCCGCCGCGCTGGATCGACCGGCTGGCCGGCTCGGTACGGCGGATCGGGTACCCCGCCGGGCACCGGATCTTCCACGAGGGCGCACCGGCCGAGCACTTCTGGCTGATCCACAGCGGCCGGGTGGCCCTGGACATCCACGTCCCCGGCCGCGGCGACGTGCTCATCGAAACCCTGCTTCCCGGTACCGTCCTCGGCTGGTCCTGGCTGTTTCCGCCGTACCGCTGGCACTTCGGCGCGGTGGCGGCGGACCTGACCCACACCGTCCAGTTCGACGCGGCCGGCGTCATCCAGCTCTGCGACGACGACCCCGAGTTCGGCTTCGTGCTCATGCACCGGTTCATGGGCGTGCTCATCGACCGGCTTCAGGCCACCCGGGTCCGCCTGCTGGACCTGTACTCCTACCCGAAGGTCGACTCATGACCACGGTCCCGTCCATGGCCCCGTCGATGGCCCCGTCGATGGCCCCGTCCATGGCCCCGTCCATGGCCCCGTCCATGGCGCCGTCCATGGTCCCGCAGCCGTACCAGGTGACCGCCCGGCACGAGGAGTGCCCGGACACCGTCACCCTGGCGCTGGTGCCCCTGCGCGAGCAGATACCGACGCCCCGGCCGGGACAGTTCAGCATGGTGTACGCGTTCGGCGTCGGCGAGGTGCCGATCTCGGTCAGCGGCCGGGTCGGGACCACCGGCCTGCTGCACACGCTGCGAGCGGTCGGCGCGGTGACCCGCGCGCTGCACGCCGCCCGGCCCGGCGACGTGCTCGGCCTGCGCGGGCCGTTCGGCACCGGCTGGGCGGTGCCCGCCCCGGAACGGGCCGACCTGGTGATCGTCGCCGGCGGGATCGGCCTGGCCCCGCTGCGACCGGTCATCTACCACGCGCTCGGCGAGCGGGGCCGCTACCGCAGCGTCACCGTGCTCATCGGTGCCCGCAGCCCGGCCGATCTGCTCTTCACCGGGGAGTACGCGCGCTGGACCGCCGGCGGAATCGACGTACGGGTAACCGTCGACCGGGCGCACAGCGGTTGGACCGGGCACGTCGGCCTCGTCACCACGCTGTTCACCGGCGTGGTCACCGACCCGGGCCGCACCGTGGCATTCACCTGCGGGCCCGAGGTGATGATGCGGCTGTCCGCGCGGGACCTGGCCGACCGGGGCGTACCACCCACGGCGATCCAGCTGTCCCTGGAGCGCAACATGCGCTGCGGCATCGCGCTGTGCGGGCACTGCCAGCTCGGCCCGGTGCTGGTCTGCCGGGACGGGCCGGTCATCGATTACGACCGGGGAGAACCCCTGCTCTCGGTCAGGGAGCTGTGATGACCGCCGAGAAGCCGAAGCTCGCCGTGTGGAAGTTCGCCTCCTGCGACGGCTGCCAACTGTCGCTCCTGGACTGTGAGGACGAGCTGCTGGCGGTGGCCGGTACGGTGGAGATTGCGCACTTCTTGGAGGCTTCCAGCGCGGTGGTGGCGGGCCCGTACGACGTGTCGCTGGTCGAGGGCTCCGTCACCACGCCCTCCGATGTGCGGCGCATCCAGCGGGTGCGCGAGCAGTCCCGGGTGCTGGTGGCCATCGGCGCCTGCGCGACCGCGGGCGGCATCCAGGCGCTGCGCAACTACGCCGACGTGGCGGAGTTCGCCTCGGTCGTCTACGCGCGGCCGGAGTACATCTCCACTCTGGACACCGCGCTGCCGGTCTCCTCCTACGTCCCGGTCGACCTCGAGCTGCGGGGCTGCCCGATCGACCGGCGCCAGCTGCTGGACACGCTGACCGCGTTGCTCGCCGGGCGCCGCCCGAACCTGCCCACCCACAGCGTGTGCTTCGAATGCAAGGCGCGCGGCACGCCGTGCCTGCCGGTGGTGCGCGGCACCCCGTGCCTCGGCCCGGTGACGCAGGCCGGCTGCGGCGCGATCTGCCCGGCGTACGGGCGTGGCTGCTACGGCTGCTTCGGCCCGGCCGACCGGCCCAACACCGCCGCGCTGGCCGCGGGCCTGCGCGAGCTGGGCGTCTCCGAGACCGAGCTGGGCCGGATGTTCCGGACCTTCAACGCGGCCGTGGAGGTGGCGACATGACCCACCGCTCGGACCGCTCGCTGCACGTCGCCGCGCTGTCCCGCGTGGAGGGCGAGGGCGCGATGAGGGTCCGCGTCGACGGCGGACGGGTCACCGACGTGCAACTGGAGATCTACGAGCCGCCGCGGTTCTTCGAGGGTCTCCTGCGTGGCCGGGGCCACCTCGAGGCACCGGACATCACCGCCCGCGTCTGCGGCATCTGCCCGGTGGCGTACCAGATGTCGGCCTGCCAGGCCGTCGAGGACGCCTGCGGCGTGGTCGTCGACGGCCCGCTGGCCGACCTGCGCGAGCTGCTCTACTGCGGCGAGTGGATCTCCAGCCACGCGCTGCACATCTACCTGCTGCACGCGCCGGACTTCCTCGGCTACGACGGGGTCGTACCGATGGCCCGCGATCACCGGTCCACAGTGGAGCGCGGCCTGGCCCTCAAGAAGGCGGGCAACGCGATCCTGGAGCTGCTCGGCGGCCGCGCGATCCACCCGGTCAACGTCCGGGTCGGCGGCTTCTACCGCACGCCGACCCGCCCGGAGCTGGCCCCGCTGCGCGAGACGCTGCAACGGGCGCTCGACGACGCCCTGGCCACCGTCGCCTGGGTGGCCGGGTTCGACTTCCCGGACTTCACCCACGAGCACGAGCTGCTCGCCTTGGTCGCACCCGGTGGGTACCCGATGGTTCGTGGCACGCCGACCACCGACCGGGGCCTGACCTTTCCCGTCCGGGCGTTCGAGGAGTACATCGGCGAGGAGCAGGTACCCCACTCGACCGCGCTGCACGCCAGGCTGGCCGGCCGGGGCCGCTACCTGACCGGACCGGCCGCCCGGTACACGCTGAGCCACGAGCGGCTCTCGCCGGCGGCGCGCCAGGCCGCCGCCGCGGCCGGCCTGGGCCCGGACTGCCGCAACCCGTTCCGCAGCATCGTGGTCCGCGCGGTGGAGACGGTCCACGCCGTGGACGAGGCGCTGCGGCTCCTCGCCGGGTACGAGCCGCCGCCGCGCCCGGCGGTACCGGTGCCGCCTCCCGGCCGGCCGGTCACCGGCTACGGCGCCACCGAGGCGCCGCGGGGTGTGTTGTTCCACCGGTACACCCTCGACGCCGCCGGCACGATCACCGCCGCCCGGATCGTCCCGCCCACCTCCCAGAACCAGGCCGCCATCACCGACGACCTGCGCCGGTTCGTGACGGATCGGCTCCACCTCGACGACCACCGGCTCACCCATGCCTGCGAGGCGGCGATCCGCGCCTACGACCCGTGCATCTCCTGCGCCACGCACTTCCTGGACCTGACCGTTGAGCGGAGGACACCATGATCGTTATTGGGGTCGGCAATCCTTACCGCCGCGACGACGGCGTCGGACCGGCCGTCGTCGACCTGCTGCGGGCCAGGTCGCTGTCCGGGCTGACGCTCGCCACCAGCCTCGGCGGGACGGACGAGCTGATCGACCTGTGGTCCGGTCAGGACCTGGTCATCGTCGTCGACGCGGTCCGTTCCCGGCCCGCCCATCCGGGTCGGGTCCACCGGCTCGCGGTGCCGCACCTCGGCGGTGAGCGGGCCCGCGCGGCCAGCTCACACGGCATCGACCTCGGTCAGGCCGTCGAACTCGCCCGCGAGCTGGGCCGGCTGCCGGAGCGCCTGGTGCTCTACGCGGTCGAGGCGGCCGAGCTCGGTCACGGTGTCGGCCTGAGCCCGGCCGTCGCGGACGCCGCCGAGCGCCTCGCCGACGAGATCGCCGTCGTGGCCTGGGCCGCCCGGCACTCGAAGGTGGTGCATGCGTGATGTGCCTGGCCTACCCGGGCCGCGTACTGTCCTCTATGGACGGTACGGCCCGCGTCGAGGTGCGCGGTCGGGTCCAGGACGTGGTGCTGGCCGTTCTCGACGGCGACCCGCCGGCCGCCGGTGACTGGTTGCTGGTGCAGTCGGGTATCGCGCTGGCCCGCATCGCCCCGGCCGAGGCGGCCGAGCGTGGCCGGCTCCTCGACCAGCTGGAGGGATCACCATGACAGCCTCACCCGCCGGTGGAATCCGCCTGGCCCTGCTCGCCGCCGCGATCAGCGGGTTCGCGGTCTTCGTCAACGGGTACGGGGTGCGCTCGGTGCCCGACGCCACCGTGTACACCACGGCGAAGAACCTGGTCGCCGCGCTGCTGCTCGGTGCGGTCGCGGTCGCGGTCCGGTCGACAGCGGCCACCCGCACGGCCACCAGCCCGGCCACCCGGTACACGCCGGCCCGGGTCGCCGGCCTCACCGCGGTGGCGCTGGTCGGCGGCAGCATCCCGTTCGTGCTGTTCTTCGAGGGCCTGTCCCGGGCGTCGTCCACACACGCGGCATTCATCCACAAGACCCTGTTCGTCTGGGTGGCGCTGCTCGCCGTCCCGCTGCTCGGCGAGCGGCTGCGCGGCACTCACGCGGCCGCCATCGCGGTGCTCGTCGGCGGGCTGGTCGTGCTGGACGACAACCTTGCCGGGTTCGGCTTCGGCGCCGGCGAAAAGCTGGTGCTGGCCGCGACCGCACTGTGGACGGTCGAGGTCGTCGTCGCCAAGCGACTCCTCCGCGAGGTACCCCCGATGACCGTCGCGCTGGCCCGGATGGCCGGCGGGGTCGTCCTGCTCGTCGCCTGGCTGGCCGTGAGCGGGCGGCTGGACGCGCTGCTGGGTCTCGGCGCGCAGGGCTGGCTGTGGGCGGCGCTGACCGGCGGCATCCTGGGCTGCTACGTGCTGACCTGGTTCACCGCGCTGGCCCGGGCGCCGGCCGTGGATGTGGCCGCGATCCTGGTCGGCGGTGCGGTGCTCACCGGACTGCTCAATGCGGCCGTCCGCGGCGCCACGCTGGATCTCACCGGCGCCGGGCTGCTGTGCGCCGGGGTCGCGGTGGTCGCGGTGGCGGCCGCCCGGCGCCGGCGCCCCGCCGAGGTGATGCCGGTGTGAACGGCGCGGTCATGTTCGCCCGGTACGCGTACCCGCCGAACGCCCTCGGGTACTGCGGCCCGGACGACCCGTCGGCGCTGCTCGGCTACCTCGATGCCGGTCCCGGCGATGCCGGGCTGGCCGACCTGGCGCGCCGGTTCGCCGGCGCCTGGCCCTACCTGGCGTTGATCGCCGCCGCCAACGGCCGGCCCGACCCGCTGGACCGTACCGTCGTGGAGGCGTACTGGCTGGGCAACCGGCTACTGGAACGGGTTCCGGGCGGGCTCTTCGCGGCCCACCTGCGGGACCGGTTCGCCGACCGGGCCGGCCGCGGCTTCGCCGATCTCGCCGAGCTGGCCGTGCTCGGCGCCCCACCACACCACAACTTCCACGTCTTCGCGGTCTACCCGTGGGTCGGACTGCTGCGGGCCGGGCCCGATCCGTCGGTCGCCGAGCCGATGCGGGTGCTGGACTCCTGCCGCATCCGGTGGGGCACCGTGGTCGCCGTTCGGGGTGGCTCCGCCGACGTGCGCTCGCCACCCCTGCAGTGGGACGGCCGGCGCCTTCGGCTCGGCCCACCCGTGGTGCGGCCGGCCCGCGTGAGCACGGCCGGTGGCGGCCTCGCGCGGGCCGTGGCGCCCGGTGACACCGTGGCGCTGCACTGGGACTGGGTCTGCGACGTGCTGCGCCCGCGCCAGCTGCGCGCCCTGGTCCGTTACACCGGGTCGTGCCTGTCGCTGGTGAACGACGCGCTACGCCGTCCGGTGCCCGCGGTAGTCCTCGACTGAGCGGTCATCCCGCCGCGAGGTCGTCGGCGATCCCGTTGGCCCAGTCCTCGATCGCGGCCCAGTCCCGGAAGTCGCCGTCGGGTACCCGCAGGGCGAGCACGACAGCCTTCTCCGCGAACCGGAGCCGGCCCCGGTCGATCCGCCCGGGGAATACGCGGTGCCCCCGCGCCCCGGTCGACGTGACGACATCCGCCACGTCGACCGGGTCCTCGTCCGGCTTGAGCGGGTCGCCGACCGGCCCGCTGGAGAACAGCCAGACGGGGCGGGCGGCAAGGAGCGCGGCGTGTTCCTCAACGAGCAGCCGGGCCTCCTCGAGCCACCGTCCCATGTAGACGGCGCTGCCGAGCACGACCGCGTGGTAACCGGCGAGGTCGGCCACCTCCGCCGGCGCACGGAGATCGGTCTCGATCCCACGACCGCGCAGGGTACGGTCGATCGCCTCGGCGATCTCGGCGGTGGCACCGTGTCGGCTGGCCGCCGAGACCAGAACACTCACTTCACACCTCCGGCACCCGGGTCACCACGACCGGGCTGGCCGCGTGGTGGATGAGCTGCTGGCTCACGGAGCCGAGCAGCAGCCCGGCGAAGCCCCCGCGGCCGCGCGATCCGACGACCACCAGCGCGGCACCCGCCGACGCGGCGATCAGCGCCGCGGCCGGGCGCTGCCCGGTCAACCGGATCTCCACCGCAACCCCGGGGAACTTCTCCCGCCAGGGCCGGACCCAGTCGTCGACCAGCCGGGTGTGGGCCGCCGTCAGCTCAGCCGTGTCATGCTGCAGCGGGACCGCGCCGCCACGCCACGGCTGAGCCGGCGGCTCCCAGGAGTGCACGACCAGCAGCCCCACGCCCCGCCGGTCGGCCTCCTCGATGGCGTACCCGAGGGCGGTGTCCGCGGGCGACGAGCCGTCGACCCCGACCACGATGTCCTCGCCACCGGCGGGTCCGCGGACCACGACGACCGGGCACTCGGCGTGCGCCACCAGGGCGCTCGCCACCGAGCCCAGCATCAGCGAGGCGAACCCGCCGTGGCCGCGGTCGCCGACCACGACCAGCGCCGCCTTGCCGGACAGGTCGATGAGCACCTGGGCGGGCGGGCCGTACATCGTGTGTCCGGTGACCGTGATGCCGGCGGCGGCCGCCCGGGCCGCGGCGACCGCCTCGGCGACGGTGGCCTCGGCCTGCTCTCTCAGCGTCGCCTCGGACCATCCGAATGCGCTACCGCCGAACGGCACCACGGCCGCGGGCCAGGAGTGGGCGTGGACCAGGTGCAGGTCGCGCTGGCGCAGTGCGGCCTGGGCCGCGGCCCACCGGATCGCCTCGATGCTCGGTGCCGAGCCGTCGACGCCGACGACGATGTGACCGTCTTGTGTGGACATGGCCGTGCTCCTTGTCTGGTCAGGGCTCGCGCAGCACGCGTCGGGTCGGGTCGGGCTCGTCGCCGGTCGCGGTCAACCGCAGCTTCGCGTCGACGGCCGCTATCCCGTGCGGGAATACCAGCAGCGGGTTGAGATCCAGCTCGGCCACCTCGGGCAGGTCCTCGGCGAGCCGGCCCAGCCGGGCCAGCACGTCGGAGAGTGCGGCGGTGTCCGCGGGCGGGGTGCCGCGGTACCCCTCCAGCAACGGCGCGCTGCGCAGCCGACGCCACATGGCGGCGGCATCGGTGTCGGTCACCGGCAGCAGCTGGAACGCCCGGTCGGCCAGAAGATCGGTGTGGACGCCGCCGGCGCCGGCCATCACCAGCGAGCCGAACAGCGGGTCGTGCACGATGCCCGCGACCATCTCGACCCCGCCGCGGCGCATCGGCTGTACCACCACCGACGGGTCCGGCCGGCGCAGCGCGGCGGCGATCGCCTCGTACGCGTGGGTCAGCGCGAACACGTCACCCAGGCTGAGCCGGACCAGGCCGAGGTCGCTCTTGTGCACGATCGTCGGGTCGGCGGCCTTGAGCGCGACCGGGAAGCCGAGCCGGGTCGCGGCCTGGATCGCCGCGTCGAGCGAGTCGGCCACGATGCTCGGCACGACCGGGATCCCGTAGCACGCCAGCAGCTCGGAGGTGACGGTCAGCGGCTGCCACCCACCGCCCGAGGCGACCGCGCTGTCCACAATGGACCGGGCCTTGGCCGGGTAGATGTCGGCCAGCGCGGGCCGGCTGCCCGGGGAGGTCCGGCGCCAGGCGGCGTACCTGCTCGCGTGCGCCAGCGCGGTCACTGCCTGCTCGGGCAGGTCGTACACCGGTACCCGGCGCTCGCCCAGCACGGCCGGCGGATCGGTCACGCCGATCGCGACGACCGCCACCGGGAGGTCCGGTACCGCGTCGATCGCGCCGGCGATCGCGGTGAGCGCCTCGGGCGGCTGGTTCGACCGGGTCGCGCAGAACACCGCGACGATCGCGTCCACCTCGCCGGTACGGGCCATCCGGCCGATCGCCGCGGCCAGGGCGGCCGGGTTGGCGCCCGCACCCAGGTCCACCGGGTTGCTGCCGTCGCTGACCTCGGGGACGACCAGCCCGGCGGCCTCGGCCGCGTCGGCGGCGAGCACGTTCACGCCGCCTGCGTTGCCGACGATGCCGATCCGCGAGCCGGCCGGCAACGGCTGGTCGACCAGCATCCGGGCGGCGTCGAGCAGCTCGCCGAGAGTGTCGGTGCGGACGACGCCGGCCTGCGCGAACAGCGAGTCGACCGCGACGTCCGGCGAGGCCGCGGCGGCGGTGTGCGAGGCGCCGGCCCGCTGCCCGCCGATCGAACGGCCACTCTTGACGGCGAGGACCGGCTTGCGCCGGGACACCGCGCGGGCGAGCCGGGCGAACTTGCGCGGGTTGCCGAACGACTCCAGGTACAGTGCGACGGCCCGGGTCGCTTCGTCGTCGTACCAGTAGGCCAGCAGGTCGTTACCGCTGACGTCGACCTTGTTGCCCAGCGACACGAACGTGGAGACGCCGGTGCCGGACCGGGTCGCGTGGTCGAGGATCGCGATACCGACCGCGCCCGACTGCGAGGCGACCGCCAGGCCACCGGGAGCCGGGACGCCGCTGGCGAAGGTGGCTGCCATGCGTACCGCCGGATCGCTGTTGGCGACGCCGAGGCAGTTCGGGCCGACCAGGCGCATGCCGTGCTCGCGGGCGGTGTGCAGCAGCTCGACCTGGCGGGCCCGGCCCTCCTCGCCCTCCTCGCCGAACCCGGAGGTGAGGACGACGGCGGTACGGGCGCCGGCCTTGCCCGCGTCCGCGACGACGCCGGCGACGGCGGGTGCGGGTACGGCGACCACCAGCAGGTCGACGGCTTCGGGCAGCTCGGAGACGGTCGGGTAGGACGGGCAGTGCGCCACCTCGGTCGCGTGCGGGTTGACCGCGTAGAGCCGCCCGGTGTAGCCGTGCTCGACCAGGCTGCGCAGCACCTCGTGGCCGACGCCGCCGGGGGTACGCCCGGCGCCCACGACGGCCACCGACCGCGGTGCCAGCAGGGGCCGCAGCGAGTGCCGCTCGGCGGTCCGCTCGCGCAGGTCCAGTTCGGCGAGTGCCATGTCGTCCGGGTCGGTCGGGATGCACACGTGGGTGACGCCGGAGTCGTAGCGCACCGTCGCGTCCGGTGCCAGGCCGCGCACCACCCGCAGCATGCCCGCGTTGTGCGCGAGGACGTCACCGACGATCTCCCGGATGCCGGCCCGCCGGGCGCGGCCGGTCAGCTCTTCCAGCAGCAGCGTGCCGATGCCTCGGCCGTGCCAGTCGTCGGCGACCAGGACCGCGAACTCGGCGCGGTCGGAGGTACCGAGGCGTTCGTAGGACGCCACCCCGACGATGCCGTCGTCGACCGCGACGACAGCGTGGTGCTCGGGTCCGGCCGGCCGGGTCAACCGGGTGACCTCGGCATCGACCTGCGTGTTGCCGAGGGAGAAGAACCGCAGGTGCCGGCTCTCGTCGCTGGCGCCGCCGTACAGTGCGCGCAGCTCCGCAGCGTCCTCGGGAACCACCGGGCGCAGGTGGATGATGCGGCCGTCGGCGGAGAGCGCCGCTCGCCCCGCGGGCGACGTCGTGATCATGGTGGCTCCTCGCTACGCGGACCGGACAGTCCTAGTGGACCCCGCGCCCGGCGGGGGCGGGCAGGGTGACAGGTCCCTCGTCGACGGGCCATGCGGCCCTGACGCGTGGACGTCGTACTCGTCAGGGAGGTAGCTGTCCGGGTGGCATGGGCGGCGTGCGCGGCTGGATCTCGGCGACGTCCCCGGGGGGCACGGCCGCGAGCCGCTCCTCGTAGCGCAGCCGGGTGAGGCGTCGCCGTCTCGCCTGCCACAGCCAGAGGGTCAGCAGCACTGCCGTCGCGCCGGACAGGATCAGCACCCAGCCGACCACGTCGAGATCCAGCCAGTCCGGCTCGACCGCGACGCCGAATGTCAGGATGGCCCCGAGGGCCATGAGGAATATACCGCTTCCGATGCCCATGTCCGATTCCAGTGGTGATCGCCAGCCGTGCGTGTCAGGCCCCTTCGGGCAGGGCCGGCTTGGCCGTGAAGTGCAGCAGGTTCGCCGGGCCGTCGGCGGGCATGACCCGTACCGAGGTCAGGCCCGGCGCCGGTACGCTCAGGTCCACCTCGGTCGGGTGGCCGATCAGATGCCGCAGGACCGCGGGCGGATCCTCGTCGCGCAGGTCCACGGCCACGACCACGACGTCGTTGCCGGGGTCGTACGTCGAGGCCACGAACGGCTTGCGCTCGACCTCGAACTGGTCGCCGACGTCGTCCCCGACCACTTCGATCGTCAGGAGCATGCCTTCCTGGTTCTCGGTGAGGCCGTCGAAGAACGCCTGCCAGGCGTCACGCTCGATGAGCATTGCGTCAGCCATGATCCCCCCTTTATACGCGCATATCATCTTTCCGTCGGGCGACCGCCGAAACATGGCGCTGCCCGCATGCGAACCGCCCGGGGCGTACCGGTGTCGGCCCGATCGCGGATCACTCCACGCGGTTGCCGCTCAGCCAGTCCCAGGCCCGGCGCAGCGCGGCCTGCAGCGGGGCGTCCACCGGGCCACCGTCGGGGCGCTCGCCGCCGCCCGCGGTCGGCTCGTGCAGATCGTCGGGACCGACCGACAGGAACGCGCCGCGCTCGCGCAGGTCGGCGACCTGGTCGGCGGCGGCGAACAGGTGGCGGCCCGGCAGCGGGAGCGTGTGCACGATCAGCCCGTGGAAGATGTCCGTCGGCTCGTCGGCCAGGACGTGCTCCACCACCCCGATCTGGTCACCGTCCTGGCCGTACACCGGCGTGCCTTCCCGGAGCACGAGGTACGCGATCGGTTCTCCGAAGTCACCCACCACGCCAACGCTACGCGGGGAACGCGCCCAGCACCTCGAAGTGGTGCTGGAGGAACGCCTCTGGTAGGACATCGACGGCGACCTCGTGCGGCCCGCCGTCGTGGGCCCGCCACGAGGTGACCCCGTCGGGGGTCACGGTGACCGTGCCGCGTGCGAACGAGCACAGCCCCGGGTCGAAGAGCGTGGCCGCGGCCAGCGGGTCGTGGAAGCTGAGGTAGGGACGCTCGGCGAACCAGGTGGCGGCCATGTCGGCGACCGGGCGCAGCAGCGGTGTATCGCAGCGGTCCAGGAACGCGCGGGCGGGCATGCGTACCCGGGTCGTGACGTCCAGACCGACCGAGCGGTGCCGGCGCACCGGCGCGGCGTACACCCTGGCGGCGGCGTGCGGGTCGCACCGGACGTTCCATTCCGCCTTCCCGGCGGTACCCAGGAAGAGACCGGCCATCATGACCAGCGAGTCGAGCAGCGACGGGATCTCCGGGTCCGCCGCGAACAGCGATGCCACGTTGGTCAGCGGACCGATCGTCAGCAGCGTCACCTGGCCGGGATGAGCGCGGATCGTCCGGCACAGGAACTCCGCCGCCTCACCGCGCGGGAACGTTGTCTCGTGCGGCCACCGCGCCAGCGCGGCCGCCTGCGGTGGTGGCCCCTGCAACGGCGGGGACGCCAGCGGGTCGGCGGCGCCGGGCAGGATGGGTACGTCCCGCCCGGCGGCCCGGCACAGGACGCTGGCGAGCTTCGCCCGCGCCTTAGGCTCCGCCGACACCGTCGTGATGCCGAGCAGGTCGCACCGTGGGTGCGCGAGCAGGTACGCGAGGCAGACCGCGTCGTCGATGTCGTTCCCGATGTCCGTGTCGAGCAGGACCCGTACCCGATCGACCATGGACTATGCCACGGGGGGGCTGGTGCTCAACCGGACGAGCGTGCCGCCGCCGTCGGAGTGGATGGTCAGGTCGTCGCAGAGTTGCCGGGCCAGCCACAGGCCGCGGCCGTGCGTCTGCTCGGGCGGTGGAAGGTCGGTGGTCACGCCCTCGGGGATCCCGTTGCCGTGATCGCGTACTTCGACCACGACCCGCTGCCGGTCGCCGGTGACGGTCACGCTGGCGAACCCTCCGCCGTGCACGACGGCGTTGGTGACCACCTCGTTGACGGCGAGGGTGAACCGGGTCACCACCTCCAGCGGGAGCCCGGCCCGGTCGGCAGCCTCGATGACCTGATGACGTACGGCGGCGAGGTCCGCCGCCGTGACCATCTCGTGCTCACGTCGATCGATCATGCGCCGGGCCCGTGTCGGGGAATCCGTGCCGCGTGGTCATGCCGTCTCCCTACCCACCGGACCTGGCGAAGAATCCTCGCCGGACGGTATCCCACCGATGCGACTCGGCGAACGCTACAGTCATGGTCATCGGCGAGGCACCTTGAGGGGAGGCTGCGGAGTGTTGTCGCTGTCGAGCCACCGCGACGCCGGGACCACCACGGTCGCGGCCCGTGGCGACATTGACCTGTCGACCGTCGACATGCTGGAAGGTGAGATCGCCGCGGTTGCCACCGGCGAGACCAGCACCATCGTCGTGGATCTTTCTGAGGTGACGTTCCTCGACTCCGTGGGCATCGGAGTGCTGCTCAAGGGGCGACGGCTGGCTGACGAGCGCGGCCATCGGTATCGCGTCACCGGGGCCACCGGGCTGGTTCGCCAGGTGCTCGACCTGACCGGGGTATGGCGGCATCTCTCCGGGGAGACCGATGAATCCGGGACCGAGCACGCTCGATGACAGGTCCGCCGGCGGCCGGTGACGGTGGCGAGGTGAGGATGCGGTGATGACTGCGGGTGCCGGGGTCCCGCTGGACGGCGGCGAGGAGCGGCTGCGCCGGTTGCAGGCGGTGACCGATGCCGCACTGTCCCAGCTGGGTCTGGAGGACCTGCTCGACGAGCTGCTGGAGCGGACCCGCGACCTGCTGAAGGCCGAGACCGCCGCGATCCTGCTGCTGGACCCCGACGGCACGCATTTGATCCCCACCGCCGCCAGCGGCCTGGAGCAGGAGGTCCGGCAGGGTGTTCGACTGCCGGTCGGTCGCGGTTTCGCCGGCCGGGTCGCCGCGCGGGCCGAGCCGATCACGATCGAACATGTCGATCATACCAACGTGATCAACCCGATCCTGCTGGGCAAGCGCATCCGGTCCGTGCTCGGCGTACCGATGATCAACAGCGGGCGGATCATCGGCGTGCTGCACGTCGGCTCGCTGACCCCGCGGACGTTCACCAAGGACGACATCGAACTGCTCCAGCTCGTCGCCGACCGGGCCAGCCTCGCCACCCAGGCCAGGCTGTCCCACCTCGACCGGGCCGCCACCCTCGCCCTGCAACGCAGCCTCCTGCCCGCCCGCCCCCGCGTCGTGCCCGGGCTCGACGTGGCGGCGCGGTACGTGCCCGGCGCCGAGGTCGGCGTCGGTGGCGACTGGTACGACGTGTTCGCCCTCCCGACCGGGCACGTCGGTATCGTCATCGGCGACGTCGCCGGGCACGGCCTGCACGCCGCGGTCATCATGGGACGCATCCGCAGCGCCCTGCGCGCCTACGCGCTGGAGAGCAGCGACCCCTCCGACGTGCTGACCCGCCTGGACCGCAAGGTCCAGGTCTTCGAACCCGACGCCCTGGCCACGGTGGCCTACGCCGTGCTGGACCCCGATCTCACCGACCTGACCATCTCCAGCGCCGGGCACCTCCCGCCGATCATCACCGCGCCGGGCCAACCCACCCAGATCGTCAAGATCGACCCGGATCTTCCGGTCGGCGCGTACCGCGGCTCGCCCCGGCACAACACCCGCGTGCGCCTGGAGCCCGGCGGTTGCCTGTTCCTCTACACCGACGGCCTCATCGAACGGCGCGGCCGGCTGCCCGCCGACGGCCTCAACATCCTGGTCGGCGCGTTGTCCTCCGCACCGGCCGACACCCTGTGCACGATGGCCATGGCCGCCCTCATAGGCGACCAGGCGGCCACCGACGACGTGGCCGTGCTCGCCGTGGGCCCGACCGCACCGGACGGCGTCCCGTAACCCGACCTGCGGCCCACAGGGGACGCCTACCGGCGCCTCGGGGCGCTCGACCGCGTCGCAGTGGGTGCCGGCCTGGGGTACTGGACCGGTGCGGGCGGGGCGACCGGGCCCACCAGCGCGGCGACCTCTCCACGGATCGTCGCGAGCTGCGGGTAGAAGGTGTTTCCAGGGCACTCGGTCGCGGCCCAGTCGCGGTGCCCGCTGATGCCCGACACCGTGCGGGTGGCACCGGTCGGTCCGACGTAGGTCACCACCGCATCGGGGTCGATCCGGCAGGCACGGGCCAACGAGGCGAGCACGGTCACGAGCGTGGCGCGCGCCGCGGCGGTCGGCCCTGTGCCGGTGAGGTCGCCGAGCAGGCAGACGCCGGCGTTTCCGGTGTTCCAGCCGCCGATGTGCGCGGCCGTGACCAGCGCCGGGCTCGTTCTGGCCGCGACGACGGAAGCGAACGCCGGCACGCTGTCGGTGCCCGAGAAGCGCCCCTCGTACACCCGGCCCTGCTCGTCGATGAGCAGGTGGTACCCGATGTCTCCCCAGCCCTGGGTCACCGCCTGGAAGAAGTAGATGGCCCGGACCGTAGCGGCCGGGTTCGGATCGTTGTTCGCGCCCGCGGTGTGGTGCACGGTCAGCGTCTGCGTCGGTGCGTACTCCGCGGGCCACACCTCCGTGCCGCCGGAGTACCGCAGCCCCTCGTCCGCGCCCCACGCCGCCCGGGGCAGGTACGTGACTGGGCAGGTGCTGCCGTCGGGCATGAGCATCCCGGTCTGCGGCTCGGCGGCGGCCGCGACGGCCGGTCCGTCGATGGTGTTCAGCTCGGTCACCCCGCCGCGCGCACCGGCGCCGGAGACCACCACCTCGTATCCGGTCGCTCCGGTCGTGACCAGCAGGGCGTGACCTCCGGACGTCCGGCCGTCGCGACCGCCCGGGCAGCCGTGGGCGAGACTCCAGGCGGTACGGCCGTGCGGGCCGGTGGTCGTCACCGTTGCGGCCCCGCCCTGCCAGGTGATCCCGAGATGGGTCAGCCGGTGCGGCGTGGCCGCGACCCGCAGCCGGCCGCCCACCAGCGTGCGGCGGCGCGCGATCGTGCGGGGCACGGACCGCGGCGTGACGCCCGGACCGGGAGTTGCGGCGGCGAACGCGAGCGCGGCGTGTGCGGTCATCCCGGCCGCCGCGGCCGCCACCGGAATGGTGATGATCGTCCGGCGCGATACCACAGTCGGCCCTCCCCAGCCTCGACACCATCGATCCGCAACAGCTGTGCGAAGTCCGCACGCTACCACCACGGTGGCCCGGGTCGTCGAGGATGTCCCAGGCACGTTGCCCGGCGTGGGCTAGCCGTTGGGCAGGAACACCGACCGCACGCAGCCGTCCAGCTTGTCCTTGAACATCTCGTACCCGCGTGGCCCCTCCTGCAGCGGCAGCTCGTGCGTGGCGAGGTGTTCGGTGACCAGGTCGCCGCGGGCCATCCGGTCCAGCAGCATCGGGATGTACCGCTGCCCG